>Ga0315294_10000046_pt1 | contig 121553 bp, 133 predicted proteins | sample YL17G13_40_MG_FD_203626 | JGI IMG/M metagenome (GOLD analysis project Ga0315294, IMG submission 203626) | Sediment microbial communities from Yellowstone Lake, YNP, Wyoming, USA - YL17G13_40 | ecosystem: Environmental > Aquatic > Freshwater > Lake > Sediment | place: USA: Wyoming | collected...
TTTTCTTCATAAAATTTTACTCCTATTTTTTATACATTATTTTCAAGTATTCCTTACTTGTGTTATTCACTGCTATGACATAGTATCGGCTAAAGAAAGATATGCCTTCTCCAGCTATTCTGCCGGAACAAAATATTCATTATTACTCTATTACTTGCGGGGTGCACAATTTTCTTCAGGTTCTCCATGGACATGCACTGAAGCCCTTTCGATCTTGGTACAAATTCTCCGTTCCACTTCAGCTGATATCGCATGTTCCTGTTCTACGCTCAGGGTGGGTTCAACGTGAATGCATAGATCAATGAAGACATCCGCTCCCGAGTTACGCACCTTGACATCATGGAACCGTAAGACCCCCGGAACTCCCCGCACGATGTTCTCAATGACTTGAACCATTTCTATCGGGGCTTTATCGATGAGAATATCAACAGATCGCTTTCCAAGTTTAGATGAAACATATAAAATGGTAGAGGCTACCAGAAGTGCGGCAATCGCATCAACAAAAAAGAATCCGAAATTAGCAAACACCAACCCGATCAGAACAGCAGATGAGCTCCATATGTCTGTTGAAAAATGAAGGGCGTCCGCTTCGAGTACCGGGCTTTTATATTTTTTTGCGGCCTTCATAAGGACCCGAGAACGGGAAAAATCAATAATGATTGAGGTCACAACTACGGCATAACTCCAATAATTTATATCAATGTGGGTATTGCCTGTTACAAGCCTGTGAATCGCCTCGTATATTACCCATGTACATATGAGAAGAAGAAGGAGGGTTTTCGAAAGGGCCGCAATATTCTCAATTTTTCCATGCCCGTAGTTATGAGCTCTGTCGGCTGGTTTGTCAGAGACCCTTACCGAAAAATAAGTTATCGCAGCAGCAATAAGATCAAGTCCTGCATGAAGAGCTTCGGAAAGAATACCGAGACTGCCGGTAAACAGTCCGACAATAATTTTTGTGCTGGTAAGAAAGATAGCAGCAAAAACCGAAATAAGGGCCACCCTTGTTTTCTCTTTGATGGAACTAATAGTGCTATCCATAAAAAATACTCCTATCCTCAAAGATAGGCGCATGCCCATCCAATTTAAGGTTATTAATGTGGGCTATGCGTATATTGGCTATTCTTTCAGGATCGTGGATTAATTTCATAGGAGGTATCTCTGAATTAGTATCGACAGGTGTGCATCAGTAGAAAGAGAGAATCAATCGTTTTTAGATATCTTTCTGTTTCCGTTTGCGGGGTTCTTTCCAAGCATAGCTCTTACATTTAGGGCAGACTTTTGGTTCTTCCGCTGATCGAGGAAACCAGGTATAATTACATTTTTTACAGGTTAGTTCAGATATTGTTAGTTTCATACATTCCCCTAATAGGTTTTTACCATTTTTAAGTTACCAGCATCGAATATTCTGAGATACCCATTATTTAACATATTTTCATATTCTGAAAGAACAGGATCAAATATTTTCAGCTTATCTTTTAGTTTGTGCTTTTGAAATTTGACTCTACTCCATAAGGTAAGAGTTTTGTCTTTATCTTTGAAATAAAAATAGTTAGGCTGGGTTAAGTCTGTGTTAATAAAATTTTTATAACTGTTCCCTGTAAAATAGCGAACATCAACAAAACTGATTATTTTCTTGGGGGTATACTCAATTTCAAAATGCTTCAATATTCTTTCGAACCCTCCGATAACGGCATGCCCTAATTTTCCAGCAAATCTAATAATTTCATAAGCATCTTCATTTTTGTATCTAAATTTTCCAAATGCTCCAAGACAAACAAGTTCTTCGTTGTAATAGAGACCTATGCGTATTCCGGCAGAAGAGGATGATTGCAAATGATTTTGTTCAAGAAACTTTGTGCTATTGACTGGATCAACTTCTCTGACACTACATTTTCGAGCAAATATTTTAATATTCACCCCAAGCTTATTCAATAAAATAGATTTAACGATACTTTCTTTATTAACCCACTCATTTTCAAATATTTGAATAAGTTGTATGCTCTTTTCCTTAAAGTACTTATACTTATTCTGATGGTAGCTCCTACTTCGATAAAGATCGCTATGCCAGTATATTCCATTGAAATCTATTCCAAGATTATAATCGGGTAAGTAGATATCTATTTCAAATTTAAGTTTTCCATTTTCATAATACTTTTCATTTGGTTTTATATTCGTAATTCCTTGTGCTTGCAGCCATGTAATTATATCATCCTCAAAGTAAGAACGATGCTTCCCGCACTCACAAAATATTTGATGAGGGTTTATTTTGTCGCTTTCTATTATTTTTTTGCATCGCTGGCATTCAAAGCTTTTTATTTGCCTAAGTGGGCTGTCAATGTATTCTTTTTTATCAAAGCAAGGTTTTATGTATCTTTTCGATAGAACTTCTAAAAAGGTATCCCAGTATTGGTTCCGTAAAGTTTTTCTTGCTTTCACTTTAGCTTCAGGTATTTGCTGCGCAGAAGAAACCCCATACTTTGATAAAAAAGTCTTTCTTGCTTTTTCCTTAAATTCAGGTATTTGTGTAGTGTACTCAACCCCGTACTTTTCTTTTACTTTCTTTTTAATAGATTCTTTTATTTCTTCTGATTGAAAACTATTCTTAGTTCCGTAGCGAAGCACTGTCGTCTCTTCAGCACGTTTCTTTATTTCGTCATTTTGATGAACGTTTTCAAAACCGTATCTCTCAAGATTAGTCTGCTCTATTTTTTCCTGTATTTCTTTATTCTTAGAAGGAACGCGCACACCATAGTTTTTTTCTAGGGTATCCTCTGCTTGTCTCTTTATATCTTTATTTTTTAGAGGGTTATCTTCTCCATATTTCTCGATACATGTTTTTTTAAACTTTTCTTTAGTAGTATCAAGCTGTGCAACATTACTTACACCGTATTTTTCTAAAGTGGACTGTTTCCTAACTTCAGCTATTTTCTTAAAATGAATATCTTTACAAGCGGGGCAGCAGGGGTATGTATTACCATTCTTTAGTTTCAGGATATCTGTTGACCCACAATAGATACACTTTCTGTTTTCAAGTAAACGATACTCCTTTATAATTCGCAAAGCCCCCTTTTGTCCTATGCCAGAAGCGCACTTAGACGCATGCGTAGAACCGGTTCGCTCAAACTCTTTTATGAATATTCCTATTTTTTCTTGAGATATGCGTTCTGGTTTCTTGACTTCTATGCCATTTCTTTGTAATATCTTTTTAACAAGATGTTTATTAATCCCAACAGATTTTCCTATTCCATCTAGGGATTTTCCAGTTCTATACAAATTTAATATAGTATCTATTTGCACATTGTTTAATTCTATTGCCTTCATACATATAATATAATACGTATAGGTGTAAAAGTCAACAAATAAAAAACCCCCAAGAAAAGTTCTTGGGGGTTTTCAAAGTAAAGTTCAATACTATTACTTACTTGCTCACGCCATCCAGGATGGTATTGTAGCACCAGTTTTAACTCCACAGGCAACCGCCCTGGGATTCAGGATGGCCATTCCAATCATCTCCCCGAAGAGGTAGCCGTACTGGAATTTCCCAAACACGAAAGCGTCCGCTGGGAGCATGGTAAGGCTTATCCTTACTGGCATCGCCCCAAGATATCGGCCCTCTGTTACTGCGAATACAACGCCTTCAGGAACAGAAACGTTCTGGAGACCTTGCTCATCAACACCAGCAGATACGAATATGTTAACGCCCCATATAGATGCGAAGATACCTGTGAGAAGTACATCGCGAGATGTGACAGGATCATAATCGATTGCGTTGATGTTCTTTTTAAGATCGCCGAGCTCAGCACGATTGATAATGAATTTATCAACCAACAGACGGTGCCTTTCAACTTCGAGTTGCATAGTTTCAAGAACCGTTTTGTTGATGCTTGAGCTGATGGTAATCTGGTTGTTCTCAAGAGTAGATGCTGCATACAGTTCAGCAAGACCAGCACGGTCCTCTTGTAACATGATCTGAAAAGTTGCCTTGTCGTGTGTACGATCAACGATATCATACTGACGACGAGCAATTTCAGACATGTTGATTTTCGGAAACGCAGTGACCCAGAATTCAGGAGGGAATACGCGGTTTCCTTTTACAACTGTTTCGATTGTCTGTCCGTCTTCTTGAATGACAAGAGCCGTGACATTGATATCCTTTTCATAGGATATAATTTGGCCTTGTGCAACTTCATGTGTCTTGAACACCTGACGGATAAAACCTTCATAGTCCAGTCTATCAAGGATAAGAGGAATCATCTCTGCGCCGAATCTCATCCGCTCAGCTTCGTTACCATTGAAAACAGACTCAACTATGCGCTGTTTTTCTTCAGGAGAATAAAAGTTCGTAGAGGCTTTCCTCTGATACTTGTCACGAACTTCAGAGAATTTTTGCTGCTGGGTAATCACATCTTTGTGATTCCATGCATTCATTTGGCCTTTAGAATCAAACATATCTTCTTTTGATTCTTTGGCGCGACCTGCGGAGTTAGTTCCACCGTAGGCTTTAGGATTTAAGAGCTTCTCATCATTATAAGGAGAAGCGATTTTTTTCTTTTCCATTCCGTTAGACCACATATTGCTTCCTCCTTATATTGTCCATTTAAAATGAAGTTCTGGATTATCAGCCGATGGAACTTTGGTAACTTTACCAACAACAACTGTTCCTGAACTTGTAAGATAACCTGATGCGTTAACATACAGATTTCCCATGAGAGTATACGCTGCACTTGTATTATATACGAGAGTTGCTGCTTCACCGCGATCTTCCAGTGTTGCGGCCATACCAGAACCGAGAGTCTGATCGAGACCAGTCAGAGTCGGATCTTCGTACAGATACGTAATTTTCCAGGTTCCAGTACCAGTAGAACCTTTTGTAATATAACCGTTTACTTCGGTCAGAGTCCATCCGCCAACTACTGCAAGACCGCCGCTTGTAATAAGAACGGAACCGGTTTTTACATTTGCATGATTCAAATAGAGAATCGTGCTGGTATTCGGTGATGTACTGAAAGTTTGTTCTTCATCCACTATCGGGCGATAGAAATTGGTAGTCTTGTGGCAGTAGAAAAGACCGATGATTGATGTATCGGAATTATTTGCTACTGTCAGAACAGGATTACCGTTGCTATCTGCCTCAAGGTTTGCAACCATTCCAGCGATGAACGTTTCCGCAGGGGAAACTGCTCTGTAGCCAGGATTATTGAAACCGTTGAGCCGACGGATGGAGTTCACGAGGCCATTGCGCCCTAAATCAGGAAGTATGGTGCTCATAGGTCACTCCTTAGTTTAAATTTAGAATCCACGCCTATTGCGATGGACATCTTGCCAGTATTTCTTGTACTCATCTCCACTACCATCTACACTAGAACCACGAAGTGGAGCGTTCACACTGGCTGTTTTCTCACGGGTTTCTTCATCTGCTACAGATGCTAGAACGTCTTCTCTACCAACATAATCTTTTGTAAATTTCGCTACTTTGACGAAATCATCATACGGTTTAGTCATAAACGTTTCGAAGGCTTCTTTTATAATGATTTTCTGAGCTGCTTCGAACCCATCGATAAATGCATTATGTGCAATATCTTTTGCTGCAGCTTCATGAATACCAGCTTCTACCATATTTTTAACCATGGCTTCTTTGAGTGGATTATCAATGAGACCGCGTAATTGCTGTGTTGATGCGAGTTCGACAGACAAACGAGCCTTATCGAAAACATTCTGAATCGCATCAGCCGATGCTGCTTTCTTACCAGGCATGCTAACATTAGTTTCTGATGTAGCTTTGCCTTCCTGTTTTACAGGAATTGTTGCATAAGACAGCGGAGCATTGTTGATCGTCGGGCCATTTTTATCTGATGCCGGTTCTGAGCCGATATCTTTGATATTTCCGCCTTCAACATTGATCTTATCAAGATTTTCAACTGGACCCTGCAATTCTTTGAACGGATAAAGATTCGCTTCTTTTTCCTCACGGAATTTAGCGAGACGAGCTTTAACCTTTTGTATCAGATCATCGCTTGCATCTTCATTTGCTTTCTTATCTTTTTCTTCATCTTTTTTCTTCTTGTCGTCTTTCTTCTTGTCGTCATCTTTCTTCTTGTCATCATCTTTCTTGGCAGAGGATTTTCCCATAGTCATGCTCATGGCATCTTTAGAACCTTTGCCACCTTTGCCTTTTTTCTTATCTTTTTTCTCGTCAAGTTTTTTAATATCAAATTTTGCAGTTTTGATAACTTCACGAGCTTTGGCCATTATATCCACACCTTTTCCGATCATACTATCTGCTGTATCGAATCCTTCAGGAGACATGTCTGCTCCAGGAGCTCCCATTTCGGACTCAACACCCTTGATAGCATCTTTGATTTGCTGAACGGCACCTTCAAGTGCGTCAATACCGGCAAGAAGATCTTCTTTGTTGAGGTCTTCGGAACCTTCATCTTCTTCGCCAAATTCATCATCAGCTTCCATATCATCGCCTTTGTCTTCACCAAGATCGATGTCTTCGCCTTCATCTTCGTCTTCTTTTTCGTCTTCAGCTGCGAACTTGAGAGCAAGAACTCCAGCATAGCGAAGTTTCTCCTCCTCAACAGTAGTCATGGCACTTTTTGCGTTTCTGATTGCGAGTACGAGCTTATTGAGTACTTCTGTGCTATTGTCAGAAACCTTTTCGAGAGTGCCTTCTTTTGTAACAATGACTTTTTCTTTCATTACAGCCTCTCTCATGTTATTGTTTTTAATTTTCAGACCTACGTCTGCTAAACTTGCCTTTACTGATTCTTTTGCAAGTGCCGGAGGAGGAGGCGGAGTTGGACCACCAGTAGGCGCTGCTGGTAAAGCTGGTGTTGCTCCCATAGCTGGCGTACTAGGTGGCGGTGTTATCAATCCCGTATCCTCTTCAGGATGCATTTTTGATTTTAAAAATTCATTTGCCCCTGCTTCTCCAGAGGACTTTATTTTTTCGACTAGCGTCTTAAAAAATTCTTTTGGTTCAAGGTTTGTTCTTGTGATAAGACTTTTTAGAACTTTTTCAGTCCATCCGAGATCGAGTAGATGATTGACAAGTTGTTCTAATTTTTTATCTGATATTTCTGCATAATGAACGCTAGCAGCTATATTCATAGCTTCTTCAATAGCAGCTCCGCCATCGTCTGAATCTTCTTCAGAAAGAAGACCAGAACTCTCATCAAGAACTTTAGAAAGATTATTTATTAAGGTAGGACCAGCTCTTTCTGCTAATGCATCGGCTTGTTGTTCCTCGGGTGATTTTGGTGCTGGAGCTACAGGACCTCCTTTTGAAGGTGCTCCTGGTGCACCTGCAGCGTCTACTCCAGGTCCGCCGCCCAAAGGTGTGCCTGCGCCCAAGTTTTTACCAGGGGTAGGTGGAGTTTTGCTACCCGGTCCTGTGGGTACGCCTTCTCCTGCTAAAGGTGGAATTACTCCACCGATGTTAGAATCGATTGTTGGTTCGGCCATATAATTTCATGAAATTATGAATTGGTTTCGAAAATCAAATATACACGCCATACTTGAAACTTTAAGGATGTTTGTTCAGTTTTTTTAAAGTACTTGATGATACTTCGTGTTATACTAATGGTGCTGGTGGTGCTCCTACTGGCGATGCTCCTGGTAAAGGAGGAGGTGTTCCCCCCGCAGGAGGTGCTGGTAGTATTCCTTCTGTTGGTAGAGTAGGCACGTTTTCTTCGTCAGGTTCATTCAAAGAATCCAGAAGTGTTTTCTTTGCTTCTTCTTGCTTCGGCGATGCAGTTGTATCAATTCCGGTTGCAATTTCTTCTTTAGCTTTTTCAAGTGGACCTTCTCCTGCTACAGCTGAAGGTGCTTTTGATGTTAATTCTTGCAATTCCTCAGCAGTCATTGAAATAGCAAGTTTTTGACCAAAAGCAGCATAAACGTCTTTGTTTATAGAACTCCACAAGGGTATAGCTTTATCAAATGCTAATTTTTTATCAGCAGCCCATGAAAGAAAAATATCTTCTATATCGGCGGGACCGCCAACGGATGCAGCATGTTTCCAAAACTCTTTCTTTAAAGCTTCCATTAACAAAAACTCCTTTGGTTAGGTTAATCAGAAGATTACAGAATTACGTATTTTTTTTAAGTCTTTTAGAAATTTTTATCAAAAACTCTTGACTTATACACCACATAGGTGTATATTCATATTAGTTATGGAGAATGACAAACTTATGCATAGATGGAGGAGTATCATGGGTAAAGTACTGGATTTGCGAAAAAAGTTAGATTTCTACACACGACCCACACACGGTGGCGAACAAGTACTCCCGAAAGTACGTGATGCTGCTGGTTCTTTGTATTTTCTTCCTACTCTTGCTGACGGAGATAAAATAACTCGAGCTCCAGGAGACTGGAGTACTCTTATTCAATATGGCCATGTAAAGTTTGATCCACACTATGTAGGCATGGAAGAATGCACTCTCGATGATACTTTCTATGATAGTGTATTTACTAAAAGGACAGAAGAAGAAGGTGAGAAAGCTTCTATAGAAATATTCGATTTTATTAAAGAGCGTATGCTTAAAAGAAACTGGCATCTCTTGCAAAAAGGAATGTCAGGGTTTCCTCAGAATCATATCAGAACAAAAGAAGATATAACTAAGAATTCAGCAATTATAGGTTTCTATTATTTGAAAGACGGTGTCTATGAAAGATACTTTGTAAAGAATGTAAGCAAAGTTCTTAAATACCGTGAACATCCAGAAAAACTCAAAAAATATATATTCGACGCATCAAGTATGCCAATCCAGAATAAAACAATACTCAGTATGCTGGATTATTTCAAAAATAAAAAGTCGAATGTAGTTGCGCTAGCTCGTTAACTTTATTGTTCTGCAACTTGTTCACGCAGATCTGGACTAAAGCTAATAATAGCTCCTCCAGAATGTACTAATTCATACGTTTCAGGAACAGAATGAACCGCTTTTTCAAGTTCTTCCTGCATCTTGCCAGCATCTTCCTCAGATGTGAATCCAAGAATACTTTTTTCGAGTTCTTTTTCTATTCTAATTGCTTTAGAGCTAATAACATTTTTTCCATAAATTTCTGGTCCGGTTGCTTTTACTATGGGTCTTGGTACTATACCATACATAAACGCTACATAACCTTCAAAATGTGATACATTTTTGGCATCAGCTATCTCAATATAAAAAATAGCATCTCCTGTAACAACAGCAGTTCTATCTTCAAATATTGTAGTTACTTCATTGCAAATTGTAGCGTAAATTAATCTTGTAGTATCGATATCAATATTTTGTGAATTTATCCATTCTTCAAACAGCACATCTAGTGCCGCCGTTTTTTGAGTATCTTTAACATATTTCCAAAATGCTTTTATGCTTATTTCAACGGTAGGATTCATTGAAGTAGGATTAACTGCTGTAGTACTAATTGAATCTGATTTATCCATAGCGTCTTGCTCCATTTCTTTAATTGCTTTTTCTACTGCTTTCCCATGAAACGTTTCAGGAAGCATCTGAACGATATCTGGTATGCTGTCCCCAAATGTTTCCTTGAGCGCTTGCGCTGCTTCATACTTAGCTTCAGCTTCAGGCGCCTTTGATACAACTCCGATAACTTTTGCGACAGCTTCTTCTAAAGAAGCTGCCCTCCCCATACTCTCTGCAAGAATTCCTTTATCCTGTGCAGATCCTATTTCCATTAAAGTTACTTTCTGAAGTGCTGTTGCTATATCAGGAGTTACATCTATACCACTCGATTGCTTAATGGTTTCAACATTACCAGACGTAACAACATTTTTTATTTGGTTAGCTATGAGTGCTCTGTCCAATGTCTTTCCTGCCATCTTTTCCCAGTCTTTGAGTTTTTTCTTAACAAGGGACATCCAATGCTTTATACCATTGTATAATTCATCGACTGGCTTTTGAACATTACTTTGCGTGTATTCAACAAGCTTTGCTATCATTTGATTTGCTACCGTTTGCTCAGTTACGTCAGCATCGCCTTCTGCTCCTCCAGCTGGGGGTGTCTCAGGAAGAAAATCAACACTACCCTGCTCAACTGAAGTATCTGCTGCCCATCTGCGTACAGGAAGGGTTGGATCTTTCAAACGGTTCAATAAATTTTCTATAGTTGATGCTTTTTTAAGAAGGATTTGATCGATAGCTTGCATAGCTGTTTCTCCTCGTTCTGGTGTTACTGTTTCTTTAGATTTAAGTTCTTGTTCAGTATCTTTAAGTGGTGTTTCGCCCCGTTCTTCTTTTGTTTTGTATGTTACATGCTGTTGCGATTCAATTTCAAAGGATCTCATAGTATTGTATTTTCCTTTGTATTCATCCAGTATTTGCTTAACATCTTTTTTTGTTTTGGCATCAATACTTTGAATCTTAACACCGTTTTCGTATATATCAACATAGTAGCCTACACCCACTGCTGGCCCAGGTTTGCGCTTACGTACAAAGATATCAGCACCAACTCCGGTAGGCTCCTCATCCTCTTTTAAATATTCAAAATCACCCATTACTGATTCCTTTAGAGTTTATTTTGGCTCATAATAACTTCGAATATCTCCTAAATCAGTTTTAGCATACGCTGCTTTTAAAGCAGCAGTATCTATTCCAGAAACGACAGTTTTTTTATAAACCAGGTTAAATTCGTTTTTAGTTCTAACTGCTTCAACATCTGCTGGAAGGTCTGCCACGCTTCGTCCTGATTGAACAAAAGGTAGTTTTCCAAAAAGATCTGTAGTATTATCATTGAGCGTCTGTTGTATTTCTGCAAGTCCGGTATTTTTATCAATAAAATCGAATAGAGTAAATCCTGCACCAGCCATATCAACAGTAACTTCGTTAATATCTTTTTCTCCTGCCAGTATATACACTACTTTTGTTTTTGAAACTCCGTTCTTTTTAAAATCGATGTAATATCCATTTTGATAGTATTGTATCTCCGATATTGCTTCTGGTTCTTTTTCTATCATTTCTGGCTGAACTTCCGGTTGTGCATCAGTCAATTCTTCTGCTGGCTCATTTGAGACATCTGCTCCTTTTCGAAGAACTACATAGCGGGATGACATCTTTGTTATAACTGGCTTTTGATTTTTTGCATACTTTTTCTCAATATCGTTTTTAACAGCTTCATCCAATATTTTTTCATATTCTTGCAGAACATTGGCATCGAGCACACCCTCGAATGTATCAAAGCTAACGCGAGCATTTAGTTGCTCTGGAGGGGCGAGCATATCAATGATGTTTGTTGACATACTTCCTTGTTTTTCAGCAATACTTATAGCCTCGTGAGAAGATATACCTTTAACGAAACCACCTGTACAGTTTATCCACAGCTGCTTTGCATTAGTACTAATATCGTTAACTATATTGATATCATCTATAATTGCAGATGCATACTCTATATATCGTATTGGATCATTCGGCTTGTTAATTAGTTTTATTGCTGCATTTGGAGATATTGATTTTCCCTGAAGACAATCTATAACTACCTGAGCATCCTTAAAATAACTAGGCATTTCCTGCTGCAAATCTCGTTGATACGGTATTCTTCTCTGGTCAATTGGTTTCCCTGGAATTGCTTCAGTTGCACCTATTTCGTCTTTAATTCCCGAACCGGCTTTTTCAGAATTGAGTATCGAATACAGTTTTGAAGATTTATCCATTAAAACATATAGAGTACCTGAATAGTCTCTCATGTATCTATAAATGCCCACAAAAGGGTTATTGGCGATGGTGTCATTTAAAAATTTCTCAAATACTTTAGAATTAAAGTCAGAAATGGGAACCCATCCAAATGAATCCATCGATGCGTTTCCAAGATACCGCATATTGAGAGTTGCAAGACCTCTCCCTGGTACTTTCTTTTTATGCTGCATTCCCTTTGCCATTGTATAACCTCAAGCAACTGATATCATATTTTCAAGTTTATTAATAAGTGCATCTAATTGATTAGCCAATCGTTTCTTTTCTTGAACAGAGCTGGCTAATTTAATTGATTGGTGAATATTTGCCATAATACGAAGAACTAAGTTTGCATCTTCCCCAAGTTCAGAAGCGACTTTTAGAATTCTACCAGGTATCATTTCGGATACAGCATCGAGAACTCCTGCATTAGGGCAAGCTGGTGTTGTTACAATTGATTGCTCGTAGAAAGCCATCTTCTGGAGCAGTTCAGCTACCTTTCGTCCTTTTATTCTATTTCCCCGATGATGCCGCAGGCATTCACAGAAATCTGCATCTTTCTTTATTTGTTTACTGCAGACAGTACACATACTGCTTTTAATAGAACATCCCATACTTGTATAAAGCCTAGTTGGATATGTTTCAAGAGTTCGTGCAATATTTGCTGCTTTCATTCTGTCTACACCGAAAAGAATAACAATGTTGGTATCACCATATTTATCCATGACTGGTGTTGCATCAAAAACTAATCCTATACTAAGCTGGGGGTCATGGCTGTTGTGGTTGACGTGCATCGCGGCATTTCTGAAAGTAAGATATCGTGGATTACCTTTTTCGTCATGATCCATTATTTCATCATAGTTGAACAAATCCGCGTTTCTGTTAGTGGCCCATTCCCAATCAGATTGCCCATTCTTGAATATATTTTTTCCCATGGTTCCCCAATAATCCCCAAAATCTAGGGCTCGGGTTGTTCCATAAACAAAACCATGGATGGTTGGTGCAAGCCAGTGTTCTTTATGTTTTATCTCAATGAGTTCAGCTATTTTCTCTTTAGTGCCTTTGGTAAGTTCAGTTACCTGACCAGGATTATTTACTGAATTAATATGTCTGAGATAGTCTGCCATGATATCCTCTCTTTTTAAGAAATATATGCGGTTACTTCGTATTTTCCTGACGGCATCTTTGTCCAATTTATAACAAGCATAGCATTAGTTACCGGCTTAAAAAAACCGTTTGTATCTACACTGTGTTTAACACCCAGTTCAATATTTGCTCTACCTTCCTCACCAAAAAGGCCACCGCTCCAATAAGTATTGTCTTCTTGCAGAGGAACATATCCATGCGCCTCAAGAGCTTCAAAAAAACTATCAAGGGGCACTGCTTTAAAATATGTATTATTCGATTCTGAACCGGTTGTATAGGGTGCTATTGCGTTATTTAACTTTTTTCTTACTTCTGGTTTCATTGTTGTAGGCATTTCAAGATCACTTGCCTCAAAACCCTCACCAGCATTTTTTAAAAGTTCATCTATATTAGTTATTCCTGCAAAGTGCATAGTAACCCCTCATGAAATTTCAATTAATTCTAAAAATAACGATACGCTGGCTTATTTTAAGTACATTTTTTGAAAATTAGATGATGCTACGACTTTTTAGAAGAGTTCCAACGACTATTTTTATTTGATTCTGTACTTCAGGATCGGTGGTATATTGATTGAGGGTTTCTTCTGGAGCATCACCCATCAAAACATCAGTCATGTCGGTAATAATTGATGGTTTGAGATCAACAACACGCGTTAATGTTTTATCAAGGTCATCAACCATCTCTTCTTCTTGAGGACTCAGACCATCTGGATAGGCTTCATAGAATATATTTTCTGCATCTTGTTCAGATAGATTGAATTTATCCATTGCGGCTTCAGTAATTTGATCTTTATCCTTATTCTGCTGAAGCCACATCCAAACTATGATTTCTTTTCTTTTAATATCAGAAAAAAACGAAACACGGCTTCTGCCGAGTTTCGTTCTTATGATATTTTTTTTCTCAAGAAGATATGCTATTCTTCGTTTAATGAATGATTTATACATTTACATTATTGATTCGTTTGTTGTGAAAATTGTTGTTGATCCGCTGCCAATTGTTCATCTAATCCTTGAACTACTGAATCAAAATTAATTTTTTGTTCACTCGTTGCTCCTGGAGTTCCGGCAGGAGCCTGTTCTTGTCCAGGTTGAGCAGGAGTTCCAGTTGCGCTGGTTAATGCTGGATTAGCAGCAGGTTGTCCAGGAACTTGCCCTGCTGCAGGTTGTCCTGTTGCAGGTTGACCTTGCTGCGCTTGTTGTGCCTGCAGTGCTGGATCTAGCTGTCCATCTGCAGCTAGTTTGAAACCAACTACACCTTTATCAGGCATGAGTTGGATTTGAACTGATTCAACATCTTTGATGCCGTTTACAGCAGCAACTTTCATAATGACTTCTTCTATCTTCTGAAAATCAGAGGATTCTTTTGTAAGGCTGATAGTATTGCTATTAATTTTCATACAATTTCTCCCATACTTTATTGTGCTAGTTGTGTTGTTGTTCCTGTTGAACCCGTTGCTGGTGGTACAACAGGTTTTCCAGTAGCTGGATCTATTTGAGGTTGCTGTCCTGTAGAACTTTGTCCTGCAGAAGCTGCTTCAGCAGCAGCCTGCTCATAGTTTTTCTGATTTTGTGCTTGTGCCCATTCCTGAGCTTGATCATACGCTGTTTTAAATCCGACAATTCCTTTGTCAGCAGTAAGTTGGATTTGTACAGATTCAACATCTTTTATTCCATTGACTGCAGCTATTTTCATAATAATGTCTTCGATTTTACTAAATTCTGAAGATTCTTTTGTAAGACTGATAGTATTGCTATTAATTTTCATAATATTTCCTTTCGTTACTTTGCTAAATTTCTCATCAGAAATTTCTTCTATTCTCTCAAAACCAACATTCTGCCACAGCCACTCTGAAACTTTATCGACAACTTCATCGGGAACTTCACCTTGGTGATAATCAACTTCCATTCCATATCCAGCCATATCAGCATTAATATATAAATGTAATTGATACTCATAGAATTCAGGATATGTTCCTGATAAATCCTCTATGATAGCTTCAATCCCTTGATCAGGAGACATCTTTTCGTCACGTTCTTTATCTGTTATATAAGAGATACCTTTGCCATTCATTTCAATAGGACCTTTGTGAAAAATAACATAATTTCTATTTGATGCTTTTTTATCTTTCATAGTAATCTCCCGTGCTTGTTTAGATTCAGTAGATTCCATTGTATCAGATGTATTCGATTCCTCAATAGGAACCGCTTCCATACGCTCCAATTCTTTTTTTCGTTTGTCTCGCGCTTTCTCCCACTCTGAGCAAATATCTTCATACTGCCTGGTTGCCATTTGATATTGTGAATGGGGTTTAGTACTGTAAAAATTATTGATACGCTTCGACAATCGTATTAAATCTTCCTCAGGTACTTCTTCACCAGAACGTATTCTTTGGTAAAGTTTTCTCATATAGTTAATCAAACTTGACATTCTTCCCGCTTGTTTATACCACATAGAAATGATCCTCGTACGAAATTTATTGCATTCCACCGTTAAATTGAGAGAGCATTCCAACAACTCGTTTCCAGATCATACTTTCAGGAACATTTGGATATTTTTCTTTTAAGGTATCAAATAGCTGTTGTATCGCTGGATCAGATGTAGCACCAGACATTGCTTCTTGATTCATAGCTTCATTTTTCTTTTTATCATCGCTTCCTGTCAGTAATCCCCAAGCAAGTGCCCCTACGCCGCCAGCGATAAGTTGCGCAGCCATGCCACCACCCATATATTTTGCAATGGCTTGCCCCATAGGAAACCCCATATTAGTTAAACCCCCCAAAAGTGATTTTACTCCTGTTTCTCCCCATGATTCTTTTCCACCGTACCTGCTTGCAAGACCTGACGCTAAACCTGCCATAAGATCAATCTCTGCTACTCGTTGATTGAAATGAACTATGCTTCCTTCTTTTGATATTTCAATATCTATGCTGGAGACATTATCTATGCTATGGTTGGTTGCTATTCGTTTCATAGCATCTTCAATTTCTTTGTATGCTGCATCAGCAGCTGTGATAACTAAAACATTAGAATTTACTTTCATAACATTCCTCTCAAAACTTACTTTATAATCTTCAGGACCCAGATTTATATTCTGCCCCGAGGTTTCTTCAGGAGTTTCTTCATGATGGCCTTTAATATTAGATACTATAGACTCTATTGACATTAATACATTATTTATTTCTTTTAGAACTTCCGGTATGGAATCTTTAACTGATTCTAAATTATTCCTATCAACACCAAGTTTTACAAGGATTGTTCCAAGTATTCTTCCGAAAGAACCATTCATAAAATTCTCAATAGCTTCAACATTATCTGCACTTGATATTGTTCTCAGACCATCTACAAACTCACCCGCAAATTCGGCAGAGCTGTGTAGAAGGCTCATCGCTTTATTTTTTATGAAATTAGGCAATGCTGCTTCTTTAGTAAATACGGCATACTCTGTTGCAGAAATAGTAGTTTCTTGTTTATTCTTTACTGATTGTAAAAGAATTGATAAGATTTCTAATATAGTTGGTCCATACGCTACAGCTTTTTCAAGTATCCATTCTATTATAGTTCCAATAGCAATAGCTTGTTTTTCTCGAAATACATTTAGTTCTGTTGTATTCATTTCGAATCTCCGAACAATTAAATATTTTCAAACCATGTCTTTATCGTTGCATTTAGTTTATTCGGATAATCAATCCAAAGACGAATATTATCTTCAAATAGTTGTCGTGGCTCTCGTGTATATGATGATGCACATTTCCCGGTTGAATCCCAATTCTTTCCAAATACAACCTTCTCGTCAACACCATCAACTTTGTTAATACCTTCGATTGCCCGCCAGCCCATTATTTCTTCATTACCATCGTAAAGTGGCTGAATGTATCCAAATATTCTATATGTATTTAATTCATCTTTTGTTAAGTCGTTGCTCGCTGTTTTAAATACTTTCTCAACATTCTTGTATAAAGATTCATCTGTAACTGGCAGGTACTTCAGAAGATTTTCAGTTATTGGTGTATCTTCCATGCCTATCCAATTACTGATGTACATTGTTTTTCCATGCTTATAAGCAGGAACTTTACCGATCTTACTAAACTTATCTTGAGATAATCTATTTAACAGCACATACTGTTTAACTTCTGCTTTGATATCTCTTAGTTCAGCTTCGATTCGTTTCGTTTGTTCTTCTTCCCACGCTGGTAAATTAATGACATCTGAAACAAATACTACATTATCGTATTCCTTTTTTAAGTATTTGCCAAACTTATTTATGTATCTTTCTAAGAAAGGACCGAACTCAACTGGGCAGTTCTTGACTTGAATTCCTGCAAGATAGCTATCCTTATATCGTTTGATATTAGGATCAACGCTGTTTCCAAAATCTTCATCATCAAAGCCTTCAATGCAGGGTGAGAACATAACGATTTCTCCCATAGGGGATACAATCGATGATAGATTCTTGCCTTTCTTATTGAGTTCTCCGACAGTATAGCGCAGCCCATCCATAGATTCTGAATTGCTAACTTTTACATTGTATATTCCTTGTTCCTGAAATCCTTTGAGTTGACCATAGCAAAAGCAGGTATTTGACAAATCCCTGACATGTTTATATAATTTGTCTTTATCCATGGCCATTTTAGAAAGATCAAATATCCACTCTTCAAATTCATTCGAAAGAACGATATCTGAATAGTCACGCAGATCATCTCCTTGAGCATAGTGTTGCCGATATATCGGTAGAAAGTTCGTCCAATTATAAGCTGCAAGCTTGCCTTGCACATAAATATCAACAAGAGATTTAAGAAGGTCTTTCGAGTTCTCAGCAATGCCTTCTTTAAAATTACCATTATACTTTTTCTGAAATGATCTGAGCTTGTTATCATATGATGTCATAGCAAAGATAACTTCGGGGGGTACATTGGGGGAACTGATATTTTTGTTCCAGGCATCGGCATTAACAGGAATTATATTATTAGTAAGATCAATATCGCTATTCTCTTCTTGAAGAAGAGCAGCGCTTTTTTCCATGAGTTTCTTTTCTTTATCAGCATGCCCTACAAACTCTCTATCTATTGATTCATCTGGTTTTGGTGCTTCCTCTTCTTTTTCCTTCTTACCAAATTTCAATTTATCTTTGAGTTTTGCCATAGCTCCCATTCCTCCGGGAGGAGGTGTTGCCGGTCCAGTAACGGCAGGAGTTTGAATATACTCTCCAATCATATCCTCGAATTCTTTTTGGCGACTCTTGTTTCTTAATTCCGATTCAACATCTAAGCCCATCCCCATCAAAAGTGTTATAGCAGAGATAGGACCTTTTCCTTGGGCATAAACATTGTTGAGGAAGGTTAAGAATTGCTGATCATCACGCATCATAAGTTTCTTATGCCACATCATTTTAGGCATAATTAATCTTTGGCGTTTTTCTTCAGCTGAGCGTGTTACTCGATAATGTCCCAGTATTTCCCGAGCGTCACGTTTATACCATTCATTCTTTTCAGCCATGATTCTAAAGAATTTGTCCATCATCCAGCGAACTTCGAATAAATCACGCTTTGCTCTGTAGCGAGCTAATTGCATTTGCAAACCAACGTTAGCTGAATTAAATGTTCCTATGTTTCTTGTTAAGTAGCTATGTGTGTTTTCAACAGTTAAGTTATATACTTTTTTAGTATTCTTAATCGTTTCTACAGAACGAATCATAGTATATACGTAGTTGTCATCAATCCACGCCTTTTGGCTATTGAATTCTTTTGTAGAGTCAACATTGAATCGAGCGGCATCTCCCCAAATTATACTCTCAAGGTCGCATGCAAATTTTCCATAAATATCTAACCTATACGTTTTCTTACGCTTGTACTTACTGGTTAAATTTCTTATAGTATTGGTTTGAACTACCCAATTAACAGGAAATCCTAATTGAGCAAGGATAAGTTCAACTTGATTAGCTAGTACTTCTGATGTAGTTGTATAGCTTAGTGTATGCTGACCGGTACGCTTTCTAACTTGATGACAACCATCCCCCTTGAACATACCTTTGATAAGTTCTTTCTTTAACTCTACGGGCCAGCGCATGGCTTCTTCAGATAGTTTTTTCTGGTGAGAATATTCTCCTGCGTTCTCCTTAAACCAAAGAACAATATCTTTAAATTCTTCCCTATTAGCTGATCTTAATCGCAGTGATCCTGTTTTTTCTTCAATTTGAATTATAGGTATGCCAATCTTTTCACAGAGTTCCTTCGCTTCTTTTACCAGAGTATCCCTTTCTGTTACATTAAATGTTAAATTAATTCCGGTTAATTCTTTTGTTCGAGCATGCTTCGAATAATTACCTTCAGCAAGAAAATATCCAAGCAGCCTAGCTTTGTCAGCAGTTACGTTAGCTTGTATTTCATTGAACTTTCGTGGGATCATTAAAAAATCCCATGCTTTTATATTCTCAGCGGTTAGTTCCATAATTGGATTATATTCGATAGGAACTCCCACTTGATGCTTACGATTTATAGTAGCTCTGTTACAATCTAGTTGTTTCAATAAAGGTCGTTGTACAGGTTGACCGATAGAATGAGCATATGCTTTTCCTGCTTTTATTTCTTTACCACAACCACAAGCACATGTTCTTGGCCATGCCCACACAGGCCATTTATGGTTAGTTGTGCATGTTATTTCTTTGTTTCCCCATAATTTTATTTTAGTTATGTTTTCTGGTATTCCTTCACACCAGTTATCCGTAACTTTTTGAGACAAACCGTCTTTATCCAATACGAAGTCCCCTTTAGAGACATTCTCAATGTTTTTTATACCGCTTGGTGTAGTTATTTGCGTTCCTTCAGTGAAACAGGCGTACGTAGAGGCTCCGGTCAACATCTCTTTCGAAACGCCAAGGGCTATCATTTTCTTTTCGCTTATTTCTTGCCATTCTTTATCGAGACGCATGACTTTGTCAGCAACAGTCATGTATTCTACTTGAAGTCCGTAGTGATAGATAAGGCTGAAATTTGGGTCGAAATTAGCATTTTGAAGCATTTGGGCCAGGGCTCTCTGATGAGATTCATCAGGAATCCATCCCTTTTGTGGGTCACCGAGTTTGAATATTTTTAATGGATAAATGAAGTTGTCAGCTATTGTGATTTGGGCTTCGCGGAGCTTGTCTTCATACATCAATAATCTGAACAAGCGATTCAGTAGTGATGTTCCACGAATATCGTAAGGATTGCTTCGACGAGCAATATGAGTCACTTCTCGTGAATCCAACATTATATTCTTTCCGGTAAGAACCCGGCGAACGACTTCTTTCGGTAAACGTTTCTTAAGTTGCTGGTCTTCTGGTTTCGTCGAATGAACTATTTTTCTTAATTCATCGTCAGGTCTGAGTTCGATAACTGATTCAGAATCAGCAAACGGGGTTGTTCTTACCTCAACAAAGTCGGGGTTGTGTATGATAATGTGACTCCACATTCCCTTAGACTCATCCCAGGGAGTGTGAATAAACACTTCTCCAATCTTCATGAACTCAAGGTCAATTGCAGGCAACATTGAGAAGAAATTTGTTTTATCCAAACAATCCTCAATATGTCTTTTAATCATGGTATCATCAACGATGATTTCTGCTCGAGAATAGGGTAACTCAGCATGAAGTTCAAGAACTGCACCAACGAATTCATCATGATCGAAGAACCACCGGCACCATCTATTCTTTTGACGAATATTTCTAGGTAAGTAGATTGCTGTTGTAGTTATTTCAGGATCATAGAAACGGCGTGATGGGTTACGCAATACATTATTTGAACCCATTCCACCCATTCCAGCCATCATCATCTGATTAAACCCGTAGCCAGTTCCTCCAGTAAACCCAGTAAAGGTTGCTCCCTTCTTATCCATAAGTTCAGGGTCTGCTTCAGCAAATATGGATCGGGGAACCATATCCTGAAAGTTTTTCATCATATCTGACTGATCGGATTTGATCGGGTTGTCTTTTGTTGTCATTTATTCACCGCGCTGCTGTGTTATTTCTTGATGTATCTACCTAATTCTTCTCTTAAAACGAGAATGGCATTACGTATCTTATCATCTTTAATAGTTTCGGCAGGAATATCTAAAACACGCTCAAGTAAACTTGAAGATGAGGTAATAGACTCTGAGCCGCCCTCATATTTTTCTAGAAGTGCTACAGCATCTTGATATTCTGAATCTTCTTGAAGTGTTTGCAGATGATCTTTATATTTCTGAAGTTGTGCTTCTTGATAATCGCTAAGGGATTCCCCTGTTTTTTCAGAATATATACTTTCTATGTTGGACTCAGCTGCTTTAATTTTAGCTTCGTGCTCGCTTACATAATGTCGAGCTTCATTGATAGTATTAATACGAGATTGAGTTTTATCCATATTGGAGTAGTCAGTAAGCCATTCATTAATCAGCTGTAGTGTTTTCTTTTTTCCCTCAATTTTATCTTTTGTTGTCTCAAGATAGTTCTTATACTTATCCAATGCAGCTTTAGAAGAACCAAGAAGTTTTTCTTCTTTTTTCGAATGCATCGATTCTCCTGAAGTTCTTCCGTAGGATTGAGTGAGAGATTTAGAATATGCTTTGCCGGATTCCTTTTCGATAAGTTTAACTTCTTTTTCGATAGAAGATATTTCAGATGAACTTAATTTTGGATCATACTTTAATCTGAAAATAAGATAATTAAGCTCATCTCGCTCATTTAATAGAGTTTTTTTGTCTTCATCGTTTAAATACTTTCCAGTAACTTGCGCTTTATCAAGAATACCTTGAATGTATCCAACCTTTGTTGATAGCGCTCTTAGGTTAACTGTGCGATCAGAAATACCTGTGTCATAGTCAGACCATTTAGAATTTAATTTTTTAACCAGTGCTTTCTCATCTTTGGTTTTTTCTTCATTCTTTGGAACTTTGGCAAGAATAGATTCAAGTTTTTCTAAATAGGATTCTTTATCCGCAATAGCAGTTTCTATATCTTTCTTTTCAGTAGCATCAAAGGTCTCATCGGATTTTTGTACCAATTCTTGCAGCTCTGCGTGCACCATGTTAATTTCATTTCTAAGCGAACCTTCTCCAACTGCTGTATAAGCCGGTGTGGGGTTATTTGGACGCGCTGCATATTTATGAGATTCGCTTGCTGCAGCATTGAGAATGCTTGAGGATGCTTGCTGAGTTAATGTCTTCCACACACTAAGAGTGCTGTACCAATTTCTATTCTTAGAATCGACTGCTCCAGGAGATACAGAAACGTCTCGAGTTGTGTAAATACCTCGTAGCACATCCTCCCCTGATCTGCCTTCTTCATAGTCTTCATATGCAGGTTTTCTTATATCACCAAGATATACAATAGATTGTTTCTTTTGTGGATATAATATTGAATCTGCAAAATTGTGCATACGCAGGTCACGCATATCAGCTCTTTTTGTAAGCTCTGTCAATCTAGTTCTAAGCGTGTTTCGCTTTGAATTTTCAACTTTGAGAGAGTCCTTTAGCTTAGCTAAGACAGTATCTATCGTAGTTTTATCGCGCACTGCTTTTGCATAGACAGAAGCCTTATATTCTGCATCAGGATCAGTAGCTTTTATTTTTCCAGTAAGAGATATACCATTTTGTTTTAATTGTTCATCAATGATTTCTTTATTTCTGCTCAATTCATCTATTGTAGCTTGTATGTTGGGTATAGTCGATGTTACTAGTGTATTAAGAGTATTGGCTGTTTCAAGTATATCTTTATTCTTTCCAGCACCAACACCAATTAATGCTGTAGAAGCTTCGTCAGCTTTTGTTTTTGAATCTTTTGTTGCATTGAATAATACGCTCTTTAGATTATTTACTTGAGAGAGTATATCTTTCTTTATTGTTTTTTTTATAAGAGAATCGTTTTCAAGTGATCCCAATAACATATTTTTCTTATATTGCTGCACAGCTTGTTCAGCTAAAACTTCTTTCAATACTGCTGATTTTCCAGCATCAGCAAATACTTCTTTAAGCTTCGCAGAATCAACAATATTTTCTCCGAGTATTGAGTTTATTGAACGGTATAGTATATTCATACTGCCAGTGAGATCCTGCAAATGTCTTTCACTCACTAAAGTAAGTGAATGTCCTGCTTTTTCGAGTATCTTCGCAAAATCTTCTGTGGATGTAGCTCCGATAGATCCTACTGTGGCAGATGCTTGTTCCTCTTTTGGTATTTCTTTTAAGGCAGCAGCAAGTTTTACTACATTACCAGTACCATAAATATTATCTTTATTTCCTTTTCCAAAATTCAATAGATCATTCACAGATTGACGCAGAAGATCAACTGTTACTCCATGTTTCTCCAATGTAGTTTTTACTGTTGCTGATTCTTCTGGATTTGTAGAGATAAAATCTATAAGTTTTATTAGCGGATCAATCGCAGTTCTCGACGCAGATATAGCATTATTGATTTTTATATCAGCAACACCGCCCATACCATATGCAGAAGAAGCTTCTCCTGTAAGTATCTGATGCCGCCGTTCGGGGTTTTTTAGCATTGTTCTAAACTTTTCAGCAGTATCTTCTCTATCAGAATATCTTTTTGTTACCATTCCGAATTCTTCTGGGTACTCTAACAATTTAGATGATTCTTTGCTTAGCTCAACCATATTATTTTTTACTTCAGATTTGCTGGCAAGGTATGCATCTTTTGTTTTTGCAAGTTCAGCTTTCATGAAGTCGAGCATATTTTTATTTATCACACGTATATTTTCTTGATTCTGATCGTAAGCTGATAAACCTGCGATAAGCGTATCCTTCAATCGCAATATAGCGCTCTCAGACATAGCATTTTCTCCATCTTCCTCTATGTCTGTAGCAAGTTCTATCTCTGCTTCAGAAATTTCAGGGATGCGGATTTGTTCTCCTTTTGGCAGAATCGTATTTAATTTAGTTAACCTTTTTACTATCTCATCTCCAGATAACTGATCGGGGTTTTCTTCTCCAAGAGCATCGAAAATAATTTTATATTTCTCTAATTTCTTTTCTGCGGACTTAAGCATACCTTTGTATGCTTGAATTTGCTTTTCATATGAATTTAGTATATTTATCTCTTCTGCATGCCCTGATGCTTTTTTTGATTCAATGCCATGCGAGATTAAATCTTCTAGGACTTTAAGTCTATGTTCATTTTCTGCAAATTGAACATCATATGCTTTTCCTGACAATGTTCCTTGTAGTTGACTATATAGGCCGGAATCCTCTTGAATTTTTTGTATAAGTTGCTGTGCGTAGCTGACTTCTTTTGAAGAACTCACTTGTGCTTCTTCATCTGTGAGTTGAGTACCACTTATTATCTTATTAGCGATAGATACATAATTCGGATCAATTGAAGAAAGCTTATCTCGAGAATCTTTTATAAGAGCAAGAAGATCATTCAGCTGCTGTGACACAGCAGCTTCTTTTTTAGCAAAGCCTTCAATTTTTTTATTTTTCTTAATGAGCTGTTCACGCTCATAAACATTTTTTTGTAAATCTTCGGCTTCGGTAAAAACATTACTTTTGAGTGATCTCAAGTAGGTATAATATGTATTGTATCCTTGTTCTGCTTGTGCTAGCATATTCTCAAGACTTGCTATAGCTTGTCGTGGTCGTTTCGGTATACCTTTGCGTTCTGGATCTTCCTGGTATATTTCAGATACTTCTTCTTTTTCTCCTCCAGGAAAATACTCAGATGGTATATTCTCATGCAAACCATCTGGAAATTGATCAGGGTTAATATATTTTTGAGGTAAATTGTCCTTAAATTCCGTAGTAATTTGGCGAGAATAACCTCGTACTACTTCAGAAAGTTTTTCAATATTATTTTGAATCAGTGTGATAACTGAGTTATATGCAGCTCGGGCAGATTCGATTCTATCTTCTTTTACTGCCTTCTCTGCTTCTCGAGCTTTGCTTGAGTATGATGCCTGCTCATTTTCAGAAGCTTTAGCTACTGCCTTACTCATATCATATTTATCTACTGGTGTTTCCGCGTATCGATAGATAGTTTGAGGATTGTCTTTTGTTCCAATCTGCTCTTTGACAATTCCCATGTAAGGTGAATACGTATCTATGAACTTTTGAACTCCTTCTCTATCATTTGAATTAACTGCAGTTTCAAATGTTGCTATATCGTTTTTTATAGTTTTACTTGTTTCTTCTGATTTCTTTATAACATTCTCTTCAAAAGATTTAACAAATGTTTCCAACTGCTTTATATAAGTATCTCCTTCTTCAAAGAGAATACCTGTATGCATAAGTTTTTTTGGCTGGAGCTGGTCTGGTTTTTTTCCTTGCTTTCCAACTTCTCCAAACCAGAAGGTTATCCAGTCGTTTAGAGAAAAAGGATCTCGAGATTCCGAGACAGCATGCTTAACACGATAATCGTCTTGCATAGCTTCAATAATAACTTCCAATAAGGTATCACTTGCATCTGCACCGGCATATTTTCTGAGTTCACCAGCAATAAATTCAGCAGTTGCTTCAATCTCTATATAAGCCAGCGCATGCTTAAGCTCTTCCTCAGAGAGAGTATTCATAAATTGATCTAAATAAGAACTCATCTGATGCCTCTTTATAACATAATGCCAAGTATTTGTGCTACTTTTACAATTTGTTCTTTTGTAAATGCTTCGTTAACGATAAGTCCAGTATCTTTAAACTCAGCGACTTCTGGACTATCTTCAGTAACCGCTTTAAGTTCGCCGCCAACATTGATAAGAAAAACATCCTTATTATCGGGAGTTTGCTGTTTAGTAACGTTAATAGTTTCACCGGTTACTTGATCTAATATAGTTTTTTCCTCCCCGGTAGGAATTTCAGCGAGGGTATCGGCCATTTTTTTAGTAAATCCAAACTTTAATAGTCCATCATAATTAAACACAAGAGCTCCTGCAAAAGGATCGCTTGGATCTTCTATATATTCCTGAACAAGTTTTCTATCTACGTCCTTAACCTTTTTCCATTTTTTGTATAAGTCTTTATCAATTCTATCTTTTGCTACTAACCAAGACCAATATGCTGTAGAATCGATATCATTTTTTGCAAGATACTTATCAGTTGTTTTCCGTTTAGCATCTTGTGTAATAGGAGCTTTCTTCTCCCGCTCGTACTTGGCGAAAGCAGCACTAATCCATTTCTGAAAATCATAGTATGCCTTCTCATTAAAATTAGGATTCGTAATTGCTTTATCATACAGTTTGTATGCTCTTTCATCAAACCCAGGAGTTTTTTGTACTTCGACAAATCTCCTTATTTTTGGAAGAGCATCATGGAACCCAGCCGGATCGAGATCTCTTTTTTTCAGTTTCTTAATTCGCTCGGCAACACCATCAGTAGAATCTTCTTCACCAGAATCCGCGTCTGACAAAGACTCTTCGTCTTCTAAGAACAGAGGTTCATCCTCCCGTGAGAGAGAAGTTGCGTATGGTTCATCGGTCTTGGGTTTTTGACGTTTTGTAACACGAAAGTCTTTGTTCAATTCGTCTGGTGAAACTTTTATTTCATTCCCGTCAGCATCTTTTAATACATATACATCCTGGCCTGACTTTGTTTTTTCTTTTCTGATTACGAGATATACATCTTCTGTAGATTTAGAAACTGCGAAAATAATATCCTTGTTTCGAAGTTTTTCGAGCTCAAGCTGTCTTCTCTCGATTGCTTTTTCTTCTTCTGGAGATAGTTCTTGATTATAAGCAGGTGTGGGTGACACAAGTTCTCTTTCTTGTCGTTCTGTTAGACCTTCTTCTCTACGAAAGCGTGCTGAAGCTTCTTCTGGTGTTTCTTCGTGCTGCTGCGTTTCCTCATATTCAGCAGGAGCAGTCAGATCCCGCTTTTTAAGAAGCAACTGTTGCTGCTCTGCTGCATATTTTATAAAATCTATATCAAAATTAAGTACCACACCATTAGAAGTAGCATAATGGCTTTTAACATTACCTTCTTGCTGAAGCAATGCTACTATCTGATTTACGTACTGTAGTGGATTTACTGAAATATCGTGGGATGTTTCTATAACAGCAGTTCTTGAATTGACAAAATAACCCAGCATAAGTGTCTCCTTGGTAAGTAGTATAGTGTGCAACGGCTGGAACTATTATTCAGCATCATCATCTGATGAATCGATATCCTTAGCAAGTTTATCTGCTAGTTTGTCCAAAGAAGTTGTATTTATAAACGCCATCTTGAGATCATTCAGAAACACGGTAGCATTATCTGTACCCAGCTCTGAGAATATCTGGCGTTTTTCTTCATCAGAAAGTTTTTGAATATTTTCCTCAAGGAAATCGATAGGGAGAGACAAACCTGACCCTTTTTTCGATTTTTCAAGTTTCGCCTCATTAAATGTTTTGGTTGCTTCAGTCTCTTTGGCTTTGACATCACCCGTGAGCGTAAGTTTGGTGGGGTGTTTTTTATAATATCCATCAGAAACATCCTGAGCAATACGTAAAACGACATCAATACTGCCGTCAGCACGCAGAAAACATTTTTCGGCTATCTTTACTTGAATTGATGGGAATTTTTCTTTGTAAGCAGTGGCTGCCGCTTTTTCAATTGGCTGCACTGCGATGAAATCTCTATTACCCACACCTTTAGAATCAGCACGAATCCATTTTGTGAGATCGAGATCGATAAGTTCCTCTTGTGAAAAAGAAACTAATCCTTTACCTGAGTTTATCTTTACTACGTTAGCCATTTTTCTATTCTCCTCAGTTCTATAACTAATATATTATTGCTTCACCTTCCCGGCTGATTGTAAATATAACCTGAATTTATGTTTTTTTAGGTTAATTTTTATTTTTTGCAGCCTTAAAGAATTTTTTGTTGACAAGGATATTCAATAGCTTTTAATCCTGGGTGTTGCTTCTTGGAGAAAGTCTCATTTTTTATAAATTAGCCTCAATCGAGAAGCGACATAAGCAAATAATACGTTCATTACTCTAATATTTAGAAAAACAGTATCAGTTATCAAAGCTGGCATTGCATATATTCTTTTATCTAAATAATATCGTTTTTACCCTGTAGAGGATGTGTTTTAGTTGATGTGTGTATCATGTATACCTGTATACAATCCGATTCTTTTTTGAATCATCCAGCACATTCCTACTACCTTTTCAAGAAATAATATTTTCTATGGTTCATAGTAGACATCTGGTAGAGAAAACAAAAATAGTAATCAGATTCATAGGAAGTGAGGTTGGAGTACTGGAAGGTAAAAATGTGCAAAATAATTCCAACGAGTTATCTCTTTAAAAATTATCTTCTTTCCAACAACAATCTATCCCTAACACCGCGATATACACCATATCGCGTATTATTTTTTTATTACACAGTGAGGTTCTATGTCTAAGCATGCCCACAGGATATCCCATTCAGTTTTTTATAGGAGGACATATGATTACATATGATGATTTTGTAGCCTTTGAAGAAAATTCATATAAATGTATCAAATTAAATCCACAATATGTAGATATAACCGGTGATGTACTCGCTGGATTATTACTATCTCAAATAGTTTATTGGAACCTGCCCTCAAAAAAGAACGGTTCAAAACGATGTGGAGACTATTTAATAAAAAAACGAGAAGATTGGTATGATGAGATCCGGCTGACACCTCGACAAATAGATAGAGTTATGAAAATACTCATAGCAAAAGGAATTGTTGATGTAAAAGTGCAAAAGTCAGTAATATACAATGGAACACCAGTCCATCATATTCGACTTAATATCGATATCCTAGTAGAATTAATAAATAAGCACCTCCATAGTAGTATGGTAGTTTCAACTTCACCAAACGGTGAAGTCGGTATTTCAACGTCACCAAACGGTGAAATCAGCCTTTCGACTTCACCAAACGGTGACGTGACTTCACCAAACGGTGAAGTCGACTTCACCAAACGGGGAAATCTCTTAATACAGAGATTACCTTCAGAAACTATTACAGAAATTACCCAACCAATCCAACTGGTTGGAACCGGGGGGAACCCGGTCGTCGATTCAACAAAAGCAGCTGAGGTAATAGCCATACAGGAAGAGAGGCATTCGTTCAGCAATAAAGATAAGTACCTCCCTGGCGACTGCTCTTCTGTAGCGCAAAACTCTTCTATATCGCATGATATACTTGATTCGATAGAACCCGCATGTTCTGCGTATTTTGGTTCATATTACCCAACAGCTCGATCTTTCTTTGAGAGCATGACTATAACTTCAGCTGACCATGCAACGAAGTTAGCAACATTACAAAAAACTGTTTTTGAGAAGTATCCCGTAGATATCGTTAAGGTTGTCATTGCTACAATTCGTCAGTGGGAAAGTCATGGTGACCTGGAATATTATAACCCGGTTTATTTCTTACGTGCCTTGGAGGAGGAAAACGAAATGCAATATGTTTACACAAAATTCAAACAATTCTGTATGGAGTATTTTAGTACCAGTGAGGATGCCTTAGAAGTCTACCATTTTTATATTACTGTGTTGAAGAGCAAAGAAGATATGCGTTCTGCTCATGCAAAAGAAGGAGTTCCACTGCACGAGCGTCGCATAAATAATGTGAAAGCCCTTGTAGAAAAGCAAGGTCTCATTGAATTTATAAATATGATACGGCATTATTCTCAGGAATATAAATTAGGAAAACTTCGATGTGCACCTTCGATAGCACGCTTCTCAAATTACTTTGAAACTTATATAAAAAACAAATCTAATAAATCAAAACAAAAAACTGCCTCTGCTCCTATTTCTAATAGTGTACCAGAAACTACAATACGAAAAATAGCAGCTACGCCGTACGAACGTATTGGATCAAAGTACAATTCAGAAAAATGGGAGTACTGTAATTGGTCATACCAATGCGAATGTGGCGAGATATTTGAATATTGGACAGAAGTGTGCCCCTCTTGCAGTACTTCTATCAGCCAAGCAGCTTCTAGAGATAAGTTCTTCTCTATGTTTCGTATATGCACTTGTGGCAAAATATTACATGAAACAGATAAAACATGTCCACAGTGCAAAATGGAGTTCATTATTGAAACTGCGATAGTTAGACTTGAAAAAAAATTAAAAAATAATGAGAGGGAAAGTAAAGATGAACATGGAGCTACTGCACGAGTATGTCAAGACGCGGAGCATTGAAGTACGCAACAAGATTGTTGAGGAAAATATTCCGCTTGTTAAGTTTGTTGTAACGAAGGTATACCACAAAGGATTTGGGGAATACGAATACAACGATTTAGTAAATTACGGTGTATTCGGATTAATTAAAGCTGTTGAGCGCTATGATATAACAATGGGTCTTAAGTTTTCAACATATGCGTATCAAAAAATTTACTATAGTATTATTGATGAATTAAGAAAAGTTGATTGGGTGCCTCGATCAATTCGATACAAAATTAAACTGATACAGCAGGATGCTAAAGTTCTAGAATCAACATTTGGTTATGAAGTTGATATTTCATCTTTGGCAAAAGACCATGGTTTGAGTTATCGAGATATGTTTGTCATGGAAGGAACGTATATGACTTCGACAGATTTACCAATTTATTATGCAATAGATAACCGGGAGGAAAAATATGATTATGTTCTTTGCTGACGTGCATCTTGGTCATAGGCTATATCAGACACTTACTGAAGATAATATAACTGAATCTGAGCAAGATACAAGAAATGCTTTAGAAGCATTGTACGACCGTATGTGCAAGCCTGATATTGAACTTATAATCTGTGGGGGTGACTTTTTTAATGCAGCACGGCCATCAACTGAAAGTATTCGATGGGCTATTGTGTGGTTTAAGAAAGTTGATGCTATCGGAAAACCATTTTATATTATACCAGGTAATCATGACATCTCTGCTCATTCTAATTCTTTAGTATTTTTAAAATCATTAAAGACACAGAATATATTTCTTTTGGATAAATCCATTTCTAAAATTTCTTGGAATAACTGGAATATTTATTTTGCACCTTTCTTGAGTCCAGAATCTTCTAAAAATAAGTATAAAACAACTCTTGAAGCAATGTCTGTAACAATGCATTCACTTAATCCCAATGAAAATAATATTGTGATTACACACATACAAGAGTCGGAAGCTAAACTTGGTGCAGAAAGAATGTTGTTAACTCAGTCTGGAGACATAATGGATCTTAATTTTCCAATAGCGCATACGAATACATTAATTCTTACGGGACATATGCATATGCCACAAGCATATCAAAAAGAAAACGGTATTCGTGTTATATATCCAGGATCAACATGCTTTATGGAATATCCTGATTGTGGTCAAAAGAAGGGATTTATAACATTAGATGAACAAGGTACGATTGATTTTGAACCAATACCTGGTATACGCATTTTTAAAAAGTACACATTACCTGTTGGAAAAGATCCGCAAGAATTCTTTTCATCAATTCGTATGTCACCTAATGAAGTTGTTTTTTTGGAATTACAAGATGATACTATTGCTGACGAGAGCTTCCTCAGAGAATATTTAAAAACACGAAATTGTTTTTTGGCTAAGATACTTTCAAAAGTTGAAGAAACAGCTGCAGTTACTGTAGATACTACTTCTAAACACCCGATACTTATATTGCAAGACTATCTCGCTAACAAGTTTTCTGTAGAAAATCCTGATTTCGATTGGAAAAATACAATATTACCATTAGGAAAGGAGATACTAGCCAATGAAACTGAACTCAGCGGAGATTAAAGGATTCGCATCCTTTAAAGATCATATTAAAATAAATATTCCTTTAGGTATAACCGGCATTTCTGGAAGTATCGAAGCTATTGAAGGGAGAAGTAATGGGAGTGGAAAATCTAGTCTTCTTATGAGTTTGCCTTTTGCATTATTTGGTACAGGAACATTTGATCGAATGGAAGAAGTATGGAACGATAAACTCACTCCTTCTGATGATGCTTTTGTTCGCTGGAACTTCGATCTTATGGGAAATAATTATATTGTTGAACGTGGTAGAAAAAAGAAAGCATCGTATCTTGATGTTTCAGAAAATGGTAAACGAGTAAAAGAAGGTAATACTGAGTCTCAAGAATTCATTTGCGAACTTCTTGGTATGGAAAGCAAAATGTTTTTATCATCTGCTTTTACTGCACAAAAAGATTTGGCTGCGTTTATTGAAACAGATCCTAGTGTTCGTAAATCGTATATGGATGTTGTTACTGATCTTGGGCTATGGAGATCCGCAAGCAAGAGATCGAGTACCATAGCCAAAGAAACTAAAAGTTCTTTTGAAACAATTCTTGGAGAAACAAAAGAGCTTGATAAGCTTATTACTGAACGCGATGCAGTGATTCGTTCGTTAGAATGCGAATTGCAAAATATAAATACAGTCAAACACAAAAGAGATGAGAAAGCTACCAAAGTAGCTGCTTTGCAGAATGTTAAAAATATACGAGTTACTCTGGTTGAGTATGAATCCTTAAAAACTAAAGGAATTCAGGAAGTAGCTAATCTCACTTCTAAAAAAACTGAAACAGAGAATTCTTTAAAAAAAATAGCATCAGATTTTACTAAAATAAAAGAAGAATTCGCTTCATTCGAAAACTTCGATAGTTCTTCTGTTCAGTCTTCCCTCGATGTGCTCGCTCGTACACTTGATACGGTATCCATGCAAATGTCTTATGCGAATAAACAAATACAAGTTACTGTTGAAGAAATAGCATATAATAATGCTGAACTTAGCTTACTAGAGAAAAATAAAACAAATCTATCTGAAGGAATTTGTAATCAGTGTAAACAACCTGTGACGAAGGAACATATTGAAAAACTTTTAGCTGATACTTCAGAGAAAAGTGTTCAATTACTTCAGATTAAGGAAACTCTTGAAAAAACAAGAAATACTATTCAAAAAGAAATAGATTTCTATTCAGCTGAAGTTATGCAGACTCAAGAAGAGATTAAGTCTAATAAAGATAAACTAGATAAATATGTAGAATTGCACACTAAAATGGAAATTGCAGAAGAAACATATAAAAAGCTCAATGATGACCTGATTCTTGCTCTAAAAAATATTAATACTCAGATTTTAAATGCACAAGTGGGCATTGAAGAGTACGATACTAAAATAAATGATCTTAAGAAGCAAATACCTGAAAATGTACATATTGATATTAATGTGTTAAGTCAAGAACTGGATGCTTTGAATAGAACTGTAGAGGATTTGATACGAAAACAGGGAAAATTGCAAGAACTTGAGGAAAGTACGGAAATTCAAAAAAATGTTCTGAAGGATAAGAAAAATAAACTTAAAAAACTGCAGGAAAATCTATATTATTTGGAAGTACTGGGTGAGGCATTCAGAGATATTCCCGCCGAGCTTTTTAAGGAATCTGTAATTGATGTAGAGAACTATGCCAATGAGATAATTAGAGCAATATATCATAAATTCAAAATAAAGATTTATGAAGATGAGACTAAGAAAAATCGTCCGCTCATGATTGCGTTTGAAGTCGATGGAAAATACAGAAATTACAAACTTCTTAGCGGCGGCCAGCAAAGCATTTGCGCTATTGGACTGAGGATGGGATTTAACAGAATTTTATCCCAACGTTCGAAAGTTTCTCTTAATTTTTTGATCCTGGACGAGATTTTTGGTTCCTTGGACAAATTCAACAGGGAAGAGGTTTTGCGCATGCTTAACGGCCTTACTAAATTCTTCCCTCAGATTTTGGTTATAACCCATACAGAGGAAGACCATATATTTCCTAAGCTGATAAAGGTCAGAATGGATAGTATGGGAAACAGTTCGATAACATGAGATAATATAAAATGAACTAGGAGATGCACAATGCTATTAGAAAAAGTATATGATGATTTTATCAGACACACAGGATTAGTTGATTCTGTTTATAAGACTGTGTTCATTAACATTTCTAATATTCTTACAAAGATACAATCGATATCTTGGGATTACTTAAAGTATTCTACAGATACGGATGAAACATTGTATAAATTTGATGAGGTGACTAAAGTTCCTAGGTATGTGGTCGAACTTCTTCAAAATGTTTTTAAAAACTATTATACACTTCCATCAAATGCAATAATAGAAATCGGTGTTTCTATTGGGACAGATTCGTATAAAATATTAAATTCTGAATCTGGTACAAAGATACCAACTGAGCTGGAATTTATCGATAAGTATGAATTATACAATATGTTCATTTTGGATAAACCAGTATACGATTTATTTGGAGCATTTGATGATGAATTTAGATTTACTCGAGCGTTTCAAACAAGCATTAAAGATATTTTTCATCCTTTAAAAAAGAAATTTGAACAATCCGATACAACTTCTTATATTATTGAGAACAATGTATCACAAAACACAGTAGCAACTGCGCAATTGCATGTTACTACACTACAAAGTAAAATACAGGAAATTCTTGTTGAGTTAGAAGCTCAAAGAAATAAAACAAGTATTCTTATGGATTCCCGAAATAAAATATTTTCTGGTGTTAATTCTCGTGAATCTTTAATTATGGATAAAGAGAAGTATACTATCGAATATACTACTCTTAAAATTACTAAAGACGGTCATGATGAGAAACGTGATAAATTAAAAGCTATACTTACCGATATAAATGCTGAATTAAGCGATCTTGCAGCTAAAAAAGCTTCAGAAGAGCTTGTAGAGTTTCTTGTGCGAAAGAAAGCAACCTTCGAAAAAGAACTTACTTCAGTTGAATCATTAATATATGACTTTACTTCTTTTCTAGAGGATCTCGCAAATAAAATTAGAGATATTACTACCCATTTGTCTCAGATAGACACATACACAACAAATGATATAACAGCTCTTGATGCACAAATACAAGCTTCAAATGAACGTCAGGATGATTTATACGGTGTTCTTGTTGGGCTTGAGACAGAATTGAAACATCAGAATAAAATATCAGAAGAGATTGCTTTGAAAAATGAAAAGGCAAGTTCTTATGGTGATATCACAATCCAAAATATAGAAAACAGTGCAATTGTCAGCCATTTGGCAACATCACTAAATCCTTCATCTGTTATTACTGTTCTTAATTATCTTCGGTATTACTTTGCATACTATTCAACACAAATTGCGAATGATCTTATTACAGCTAATTCTGAGTTAGATTCTACTATTGCGCATGCTGTCGCTGCTAAATTATTTCTCGTTCGCTGCTTCGGTTTATATTTTAATCAAATGTTCTCTGCTGTAGATTTTGCTGATAATAGAATAGTTAAAGTAATATCGATAGTTAAGGATTAAAAGATGTTACCATTGCTTGAAAGACTATTTGTTTCTCAAGGAAAGAAGGCAGCTAAAACATTTGATGATACTAGAAAAATGACTGTTATACAAAATGCAATTTCGAAACATAGAAAGGAGTTAGATGAAGTTGAATATGGAATGCTTCTTGAAAAGAAGAATGAAGTATTTATATCTCTAAAAGATTTTCTTGATTTAATTGAATTAGAAGATCTATCGATGGATATCATCTTAAAGAAATGCAAGCATATATCCGAGATAGACACAAAGTCATCCGTTGTTGAAATGTATTCTATTGTGGAAAATAATCATGTTGTTCTTTGTCCAGATGCTAAAAAGTGCGAAATACATAAATCAAGTCCAATGACTAAAATACGAATTGCTACTATTCGAGGGGTGCGCGAATGAGTAATGATACCAGTCTTGCTGTAGTCAATAATGCAGTTATTGTTTCTGAAGCCTTGGAAACATCATTTGGAAAGTATGTAAAGAAGAGCAGAATATGCAATATATGCATTAGAAATGACGCTATGGAGATAAACCAGCTTCGAGCTCGAGATCACATGTCATACCACGACATATCAGCTCAGAAGCAAGTAACCATTGACGCGCTTACCGTTCATTTCAAAAATCATTTCATTATATCTAAGAACAATCAACAACTCATCGATCTCCGAGAAAACTCAAGTCAAGAATCTAATGAAATCGTTCAGAGAATATTAGAAGGAGAGATTGATTTCTTTGGTGGGGCTCAAAGCGTCTTATTATCAAAGATACAACGGTTAAGTCCCATACAGAATCGTCTCAATCATCTTTCAGACCAGCAAGAAATCGATAACTTAGATGATATCGAAAAGCAAGAGTACATACTGCTTAACAAACTTGCTGAAGGTATTGAAAATTCTATAATGACCGTCCATCAAATTATGGATAAGAAGTTATTTCCTTCAAACAAAGAGGAATTAGTAAAAGCAACGTTATCATACAAACTCAGTGTTCTTTCTAAATTTGTCGATGACATTGTCACCGTTCTTATTGAATTTGAAAAGAACCCTGAGTATCAGGAATTGGTACATCAGATACGACAGGCTTTGTCACAGCGTGTATCTGCCATCGAAACAATAATACTAAAATCAGGTGGTGAACTTCGAGCAATAGATATAGTAGAAGGAGGTACGAGTGAGTAGAAATTTTTAAAATATACTTTTTTAGGAGAAATAATAATGGCGATACAAGAGGGAAATCCGTTTGTGCAGCGCTTACCCCAGCAAGTTTGGATGGAGAATTATAAATGGGAGACCGATGAAACTGTATGGGATACATTTAGGCGGGTTGCAAAATATGTTGCGTCAGTGGAGAAAGATAAAAAATATTGGGAAGAAAGATATTACAAATTGTTATCAGAGTTTAAATATATTCCTGGTGGAAGAATATTATCCAATGCTGGAACAAATTTAAAAGGAACGTCACTTTTGAATTGTTACGTATCGGGATTCCGTGGTAAGAATCAAGATAGTATTTCAAGTATCTACGAGGAATTGGCGCGGCAGGCAAAGATTTTAGCATCTGAGGGAGGGTACGGCTGTAATTTTGACGTGTTGCGCCCACGGGGCTCCTTTGTTACGGGTATTGGTGTAGAAACATCAGGAACAATTCAATTTATGGAATTATGGGACACATCTTCTACAGCACTAACTAAAGGAAGTGGCGGTTTTAAAAAAGATAACAAGGGTAAGAATAAAATAAGAAAGGGTGCTATGATGGCGTGCATGTCCTGCTGGAATCCGGGAATAGAAGAATTCATTACAGCGAAAAGAAATCCGGGGGCATTAACTAAATTTAATCTAAGCGTTCTTATAACAAAAGAATTTATTTCTTGTGTAAAGAAAAACTTACCGTGGAGTTTGGAGTTTCCTGATACCACTTTTGAGAAATACGATGATGAGTGGGATGGTAATTTACGAAAGTGGAAGGAAAAGGAATATCCTGTTCGCACATGGAAAACTTTTGAGAGTGCTTGTGAACTTTGGGACTTGATCATAACCTCGACCTATACAAGGAGTGAGCCGGGTGTTATTTTTATTGATAGGATTAATGAACTAAATAATTTATATTACTGTGAAGATATAACAGCTGTTAATCCTTGCGCTGAAGAGCCATTGCCTATTGACGGATCTTGTAATCTCGGTTCAATTAACATAATTCAATATATAAATGAAAAGGGGGATGGAGTAGACTTTTCTAAGCTAAAAGAAGACATACCTGCCATTGTTAGATTTCAGGATGCAATTATTGATTTAACAAATTATCCTTTGGCGGGACAAAAAGAAGAAGGAATTAAAAAGAGACGGGTTGGGATAGGTTATACTGGATATGGATCTATGCTGTATTTGTTAAAAATTCCATATGCCTCAGAGGAAGCATTGAAATTTACAGAAAAAATGGTTAAGTTTATTACTAATCAAATATATCAAGCTTCTTCTGATCTAGCGCAGGAGAAGGGGTGTTTTCCTTCTTTCGATTCTGAGAAATACTTAAAATCTAAATTTATAAAGCAAGCGCTTACTGAAGCTACTGTTGAGAAAATAAGACAGCATGGTATTAGAAATAGTCATTTGACAACTATAGCTCCCACAGGGAACACTTCGATATTTGCTAATAATTGTTCAGGCGGTCTAGAGCCTGTCGTATCGGCAAAATATACTCGCACAATCATAGAATCTAACCCTCCAGAAGATTTAATACAACCTATTAATATTGATTGGGATTTACACACATATGAGGTAGAAAATGGTTGGGAATGGATTATGGAGGGGGATGAGTGGATACTTAGTAAAACATTCAATGGCATAGTATATAAGATAGATAGAAACAGAGGACTCACCAGAGAAGAAGAAGTTTCTGATTATGCTGTATTACAGATGGGGAAAGATTTCGATGATAAAGCTGAATATGCTAAAAATATATTTAATTTGAAAGTAGAAGAACATATAGAAACTATGAAAGTATTTGCTAGATATATTGATGCATCTATCTCAAAAACGATAAATGTTCCTAACAACTATGCGTATGAAGATTTCAAAAATGTTTATATGCAAGCATATGATTCTGGATATATCAAAGGCATTACCACATACAGAGAAGGAACGATGGCGAATGTTTTGTCTGTGAAAGGATCAGAGGCTAAGTACGATTGTGCGGAAAAAGAAACCCCCGAACGACCTAAGTCAGTACCTTGTCACATTCATAGGATTACTGTCAAAGGGGAAAAATGGTTGGTGTTTGTAGGATTAGACGAAGGTCGTCCTTTTGAGGTTTTTGCTGGTAAGGTAGATTTGGTAGATGTACCTTCATCCATTACAGAGGGGAGCATTATAAGACTAAAAAGTGGAGTCTACCAATTAGAGTATGATGGTGAAATTATTATAAAAGATATTGGAAAGATATTTGATTCGAGTGCTGAGGAAGCTATTACAAGGTTAATTTCTCTACATTTAAAACGTAGAACGCCTATTTATGATCTTATTGATCAACTCAGTAAATCCTATGGAACGATTATTGATTTTAATAAATCTATAACGAGAGCACTTAAAAAGTATATTAAGGATCGAGAAACTACAGACAAGTGTCCGACTTGTGGGGCTAATCTTGTATATCAGGAAGGGTGTTTATCTTGCAGAAGTTGTGGAATGGCAAAGTGTGGATAAAAAAATTTAATGAGAGGTATTTTTTATGGAATGTGTAGTAATAACAGGAACAAGCGCAGCAGATCTTCAAACGAATATTAATGCATGGCTCGCTGCACCGGAATTTGAGATGACAGTTAAGTTTGTGTCTTTGTCTGAGGGAACTGTGGGAGCAGCTGTATTAAAGGCAATAATTTTCTATGAAAAAGCAACACATTCGGTTCGTAGCTAAGGGGTAGTTACCATGCATACCAAGATAGATGAAAGTAATTTAATATATACGTATGAAAATGAAATTCCTATTGATATCGTACTTGATCCAGATTCGACAATACCTTCTTACGCTCATGTAGGGGACGCTGGTATGGATTTGGTAGCAAGTCAAGATACAACTCTTGCTGCATTTACTGCTCAAGCAGTTTCAACAGGAATAAAAATATCTATTCCTATGGGATATGAAGGGCAAGTTCGTCCTCGTAGTGGGTTGTCTTTGAAAGGTGTTACTGTATATAACTCGCCAGGCACTATCGACGCAATTTTTCGGGGGGAAGTTAAGGTTATCCTTATGTACATACCACCATCTTCAGATAATATGGCATATGAAATAAAAAAGGGTGACAGAATTGCTCAATTGGTTATAGCTAAATGTTATCGTGCTCAATTGAATCCGGCACTGTTTCTTGTTGAAACTACAAGAGGTGCTGGGGGGCTTGGGTCAAGTGGGATATAGGGAGGTAATCATGGATTTGGTAATGGATTTAACCGCATTAAAAACAGACAGGATTATTATTGTGGGTGAACTTCTTGGGGAATATGACAAACTCATTGGTTTGTTGTATCAACAAAAATTTTGCTTTAACGATACTCTTATCTTTACTGGAAATTTTATTGATGCTGATAAAGCTCTTGAACCCACAAATGAAAAGCAAATGAATGCTATAACCTTTGTACGGAATACGATTAACACATATTCTGTTAAGGGTAAGAACGAATTTTCTTTTCTTAGAAAACTCGAAGATTCTGGAGATCCTCAATGGCTTTCTACCAACTCCAAAAGGGATGAAATCGTAAAATTTATTGATGAATTGCCCTTAATAATTAAGATTTCAGATTATATTTACATAGTGAATGCGGGAGTTCAACCTAATAAACCGCTCACTGAGCAAGATCCAGAGGTGTTTTACTCAATAAGTGAATATGATCCTGATAGTAGATTCTATCAGTTTGAGAATCCCTCTCATAAATCATGGTATGATTTTGATATGTATGAGGGGGAAAGACTTCTTAAATTTTGCTTTGGTGGATCGGATTTGAATCAGATTGAGGTTCCTGCTGGGTATTGCCTTGGAAGAACGGCAGGCAACCAATTGAAGGTTTTGGTATTTCGAAAGAATTATCCAAATCCTATTATACTGCAAGCTTAGGAGAAAAGTAATGATGAGACAAATTCACCGCCATTCTATGAAAGAAGATGAGTACATTAATGAACTGTACCAACTGCTACGAAGAGGATCAGATGATTCTTCTATATCGGATTGGGTAGCTTCAAGAGGACTTCGTCATTCAAATCAGATGCTTAAAAATACTTTTAAGTACGCTGGAAGAGAGGATTTGATTGAGTACCTTATCAAAGAGGAAGATATTGCTATAGGTGATCCTATTCGCTCCCGATTTACTGGAAGATTCGGAAAAGTTACTGGCCTTCATAAAGATGGGTCTACCATTGAAGTTCTTTGGGAAGCTGGTGGCAGACAGCTTCTTAGCAAAGAATCTGTCTTTAAAATGAAAGAGAAGAATATTGATAGCGTGAAAGATCTGACCAAAGTGAAGTCAGTATATGATAATTACGGCGACATTGAGAAATAATGTATAGCCAAGAAGTTTATGATATCATTGAACGTTTGAAGGAACGTGTCAAAGATGATTTATTAGCAGATGATCTTAATATGCTTTCTCTTTATTCAGAAATGAGATCTAACGCATTATATGAATTGGAGAAGCATAATAAATCGCACATGCGCAATATTCAATCGCTTATGGAAAATTTAGATTCTGCTGAAGCTGCTTTTGATAATATGGAGATGAGTAATAAAACGCTTAAGGGTTTACTTCTTCGAGCTACAACAGATGCTGCAGCTGGAAAGAAACGGCCTAGCTCAGATGATGGTGAGGATTAGTACTAATGCAGAATAAGTATAGTGCATTCTCTCCTAAAGATATTGCAGAGTATGTTTCGAATCTCTATGAAAAATTAAGTCATGGTCTTGATCTTACATTTAAAGAAGAGGATTTTCTTGTTGAGCTTCCAGATGATTTTCTTGAGGATGTGGATGAACTTAAACAATTCAAAACTCCTCTTGAAGAACAACCCACACAGCCCCGAGTAAAGCGTGTTAAACAAAAAAAGCCAACAGATAAAAAATTAACTACAGAAGAGGCTGATGAGCTATTAGCAGCATCTCCTGAAATGACAGTTCTTAATCAGTTCTTTCCCCAGGTATTTGATAATGATATTTTCTTTGCTGAAGAAGACCCCAGTGATATCGATGCATCAATAAACACATTTATCTATTTACGGGACCTTGGTTATAAAACAGGTATGTGGGTTATTGGTCCTGAACATAAAGCAGACCATTGCCATCCCACTGAAAGAAGTGGCGGATTACCTATTTGTGATTATCTTAATTCCGCTTCGATTAATTTAGATGATATAATAACACAGGCACAGTCGTATGCAGACGCACATTCATTTTTTCCTCCGAAAGCCCTTATCGCACAGAGTCATCCTGGTTGCAGGTGCCACCTGGTATGCTTCCAGCCCAACTCACCAGAGGAAATACCAGATACAGCACCAGGCCTTCCTACGTTCGGCGAGCCGGAAGAAATACTGAGTTATAAGAAGCAAATATTTGAGAAACTTCAGACATTCCCTGTTGACCGGTGGACAATGCTGTCACCACTTATCTATATGGAAGTTAATCAAGCCGATGCACATATTGTTGATGAAGGTGATGTGTATCAGACGACGCCATATGTTAAAGAACAAAAATTATATAAACAGAAATATAAGTCATCCTTATTTGATGAAGAACGTTTGATACATAGTGCCTCTGATTGGATAGATGAGATACAACCAATAAAAATATCAAAGAGTTATTTATTCAAATCTAGTATGGGTCCAGTACGGCCAATACCAAACACATATGTTGGATTTCAGCTTAGTGTAACTGATACGCACGCCATGGTATTTCTTGGCGATATCTCCAGAACAATACTTGCTCCCCGAGATTGTGTTGAAGCTATTGATCTCCATCCAGTATCTTTAGAAGAGATGGATTCTAACTCTTTTATGAGAATAGATGATTCGTACGGTCTGGTAATCCGAGTACTTGAAGACGGCAAAGCACAATGCTACTTACCAGATTTTGATGAAATTGTTTCCGTATACCCCGAATCAGCATTTAACGTATTATAAAATTGGATAAAAATCTATTTTATTTTAAAAAATATTTGACATATAATTATGTCTCGATAAAACGTAGGGTAGTTACGGGGGTATGTGGTGCGGTATAAACTAAGTGACGAGAAAAGGAGCATGCCTGTTCCTATTTCTCTCAGACCAAAACATATTGAAATGCTCAAAGAACTTGAAATTGCAAAACGAGCAAATCGATCCTCTGTAATACAAAATCTTATTGAAGCAGAGTACAAAGCATATATAAATTCACTCGTTGTGGAAAAGGATTAACTATGGCTGAAGGATCTTTTAACATTGACTTGAAAGAATATAATGATAAAGTAGAATATGATGCATACATATCTAAATCTGTAGCATTTGATCCGGCCTGCCTTACGTTAGAAAATGTTCATGATATTCAAACAATCATGCAGGAAATAAATGCATTGTCGTACAAATTATATTTTTATGGATATCTTTGTGACATGCAGGCACGGGTACTTCAAGAGATTGAAGATGAGTTTAGCAAATGGATGGCTCAAAAGTATTTTGTAGAGAGTGTTGATGATAAACAATTTAAAACAGAGAAATCAAAAGAACGTCACATTTATATGACATACATGGTAGAATATCAAAAATATGAGAAAGCAATCGCAAATGAGAAATACAAACTCTCTCTTCTTCAGAGAGTAGTAAAAAGTCTTGAAAATTATGGATATAAATTACATGATCTAAAAGACTACAATATGACCATCAGTCGTAACATGTAACACCCTTGAATATTTTTACCCTTTGGGGTAATATAGAAAGTCCTTATGGGGACATAAACATTGCTCAATATGAGCGCAAAAAAACAAGGAGTAGCTTTATGGACAATCAACAAGATCGTTTTGCTGATGAAACTAATCGTATTAACGATGACTCTGGTGGGGAGAAAGAATACCCTGCTGAGATTAAGACCCCCTCGGGAACCTCAAATGTACTTCGTCTTCTTGACGGATCACAATCTTTCAGAAAATATTCAATTAGTTGGTGCTTGTGTGATGATGATCAGATACGTCCTTTTATTGTTGAGAACGAGACTCAAGGAAAAGGTGTACTTGCTCGTATGCTAGGTGATGCTGATAATTTCTTTAAAGGCGGCTACCTTGAGTCTCGGAAGGGACAGTTTGGTAAAGCATACGTTCACCAACAAAAAGATCCCGAACTCTTTAAAAGAATAACAGAATACTGGAATCCTGGATATAATGGTACAGGTACCGCCAGACCAAAGAAAGAATATGTTTTCAATGCTATCCATCGCAATCCTGAGACAGTTGATGGAAGAACATTTAACTGGTGTGCTGAAAACAAACATACGAAACTGATTCGTCTTGGCCAGAGAGCTATGAAATCTTTAAAAATGGTTCGAGACAATAGCGGTGAATTTACTGTGTATGATATTGTTTTTTCTAAACAAGGATCTGGAGCAGATACTATTTTTGGTTTTATGAAGGGCGATATTGGTACACAATATAATGTTGTCGGACCTCTTACTGAAGCTGAATTGCAATATGAAAGGTATGACCTTGATTATATAGCCTCTCTTGCAAGTGCCGGATATGTTCTTAAAAATCTACGAAATTCTATTGAACGTATAAGTGCTGTTATGAGTGTTGGTTGGGTAGCTGAACTTGAAAAACAACAAGCTATTGAACAAGCTGCATATGAGGCAGCTAAAAATGGTCAAGTGGATCAACAAGTTCCTCCTATTGTAACAACACCTCCGGCTGCTTCTATGGCTGCCCCCGCAGCACCAGCAGCTTTTGTACGACAGCCTGCAGTACGTGTAGCTTCTCCTCATGTTGAAGGAATACCACTTCAGCCGTGTGGGCATTGTCAGCAACCTATACCAGAAGGATCAATTACGTGTCCACGTTGTGCTGGCGTTCTTTTGTCAGATTGCGATATCTGCCACAAACCATTCTCGGTATTTTCTACAAAATGCCCTTTTTGTCTGACAGAATATAAAACGGTATAAGAATATACATGGTTTGAAAAAAAACAATGTAATCTTCCTTGGCATCGATCCAAGCTTGACAGGTACGGGGCTTGTTTTAATTAATGAAGATTATAGCATCTTAGACATGATTAAACTCTTTACCCCCGCAATGAGGGTAGAGAGACTTTTTCACTTACAAAATAAGCTTCTTGAAGTACTGAACAAATATACTACCATACGACAAATATGTGTAGAAGGGCCAGCTTTGCGTGAAACAGGTAAAATATTCGATTTGGGGCAGTGGGCAGGAATACTTTATCTGGAATTATATAAACACGGATTGACCCCTACTATTGTTGCTCCTATGCAATTAAAGAAATATGTTTCCGGTTTAGGAAAAAACCAGGGAAAGCCAGTTGTTATGCTTGATGTCTTTAAGAACTTTGGGGAAGAGATTAGAGACAATGACCTTGCAGATGCATATGTTTTAGCACGAATAGCTCATGATTTTTATGGATTGTGTAATGAAGCTGAACTACCAAATATAAAAAAGTATCAGCTGGAAGTTCTTAATAAATTGTTTGAAGCCAAGAAAGATAAAAGCGGGACGTTACTATGACCAGTTCTACAAAAAATGTGTTTTGTAAGAAATGTAGATTACATGAAGCTGCAAAGCATCCTATGCTTCTTGGAAGGGGGAACCCCTCCGCATCTGTGTTGCTGTTAGGTGAGGCGCCTGGAAAATCAGAGGATGAGCAAGGACAAGTATTCATAGGTAAGTCAGGCCAACTTCTACAGAACAAAGTAAATCTCGTTGAACTTGACTGCTTTGTGTCAAATTCAGTGTTGTGCCGTCCATCTGACAAAGCTGGAGGAAATGCTACACCGACAACGACCCAGATAGAGTGTTGCAAACCGACAACAATTGATCTTATTCTTACTATGAAACCTCGAGTTGTTGTAGCTCTTGGTGCAATAGCCATGCAGCAATTACTTGATTTTAACCTCAATATGGAAATTGCTCGAGGCAAGGAATTTTATCATACTGTGTTGGATACGACTATAATACCAACGTATCATCCGGCATATCTTCTTCGAACGAATGATGCTCGATTTATGAAAGAATTCACGGATGATCTGGCACTTGCAAAAAGAGTTTCAAACAAGCCCCGCTCTCGTAGAATAGCCTCAGTGCCTGTATCGCATAAGGACAGATTTGAAATAGAGAAGTACTTTAATGAACTTAAGCAGTCGGAGTCGCTCTCAGTGGACTTAGAGACAACCTCGCTCAATCCTAAAAAGGGAAGGATAACTGACATTTCTTTTTGTAATTCTGCGGGTAAGGGTGTCCATATAGAATGGAAATATCTTACAGAGAGACCTGACCTTTTAAGTTCACTTAAGGAAGTATTGGAATCCCCTGCTGAGAAAGTATTTCACAATGCTGACTTTGATATTCGTTTCTTACGCTCAGTTGGGTTCACTGTTCCCGGTAAAATATTTGATACGATGCTTGCTTATCATACTATGACTATGAGCTATGAGGGGGGAAAGTCGGCATCATTATACAAATTAAAGACAATGGCCTGGTACATGACACAGGAGGGTGGCTATGAAGATGTCCTTGATGAGCATGGTGGAATTGTTGGAATACAAAAAGAGGACAAGAAAAAAAAGAATGATGTTGAGCAAGGATCGTTGTTTGATTCTGCTGAATTAGATACTGTCGCTGGTTTCGATCCAGAGTACAATGCAAGATTAGTATATTGTTCTACATATATTAAAGATACAAAAGAGGCACGGCTCAAAGCACTGGGACTCGATCGTAAGGCATTTTATTCCGCCATGGACGCCGATGTTACTTTTAGAATCTATAAGTATTTGAAGCAAACTATTGATACATTATATAATTATTCCTTTTACAATATTACAATGCCTCTGTGTAAGGTTCTTATTAGAATACATGAGAATGGAATTATGGTAGATGTTCCCTACATTGATAAAATGATTGAAGAAAACAATATTATAGCAGAGTCAGTCAAGACTGACTTTTTCAAAGAAGCTAAATATGAATTTAATCTCAACTCAGTAGATCAGCTACGTGAGTTTATGTATACGAAACTAAAACTTCAGGTTAATAATAAATATATTACAACAAAGGGGAAGCGACCTTCTACAGACGAGGAAGCAATTACATTTTTTTCAGAAAAGAAACCAATCCTAAAAAAGATATTGGAGTATCGTGGTGTTAATAAACAGACATCAACATACTTTGAGGGGTATAAGAAACTTGCGGATGAAATAGGTAGAGTTTATCCGAGTTATCTTCAAATAGGAACAGCAACTTCCCGATTATCCGCCCGAGATCCAAACCTTCAAAATATTCCAAAGGACAATCGAGTACGAAATATTATTATAGCTTCACCAGGACATAAGATTGTGTTGGCTGACCTTTGCTTGGCTGAGGGAACTTTAATAACAACTCGACGAGGGAATATTCCAATTGAGCAGGTGACTACTGACGATTCTGTTAGACAGGAGGATGGCTCCTTTAAGAAAGTAACGAATGTCTTTTTTCGTGGGGTAAAAGAGGTGGTGACACTTACTACAGAATTAGGATACTCTATAGAGTTAACAAAACATCATAGATTAAGAGTTATCGATGCAGATGGGAATTATGTATGGAAAAGAGTAGGTGAACTTTCTGAATTAGATTATGTGGCCATACAACCACACGTAATAAGAAGTAATAAAAGAATAAAATTAAATAGTATTGAATATACTCACTTTAGCAATAAAAAAATAAACAATATTCCTAAATATATGACTGAAGACTTTTGTGAGTTTTTGGGTTTTATGTGTGGTAATGGGACATTTGGTGTGCCTTACATGGCATTACGTTGGGCTGTTTGCGATAAAGATAAAGATACCAATGATTACTTAAAAATACTGTTTAAAAGAATATTTAATGAACGGATAAGAGAATCCACACAATATAGAGGAATATTTGATTCTAGATTTTGTTCTAAACCGCTAATTAAGTATCTTTTAAATATTGGATTATCTAAAGAAAGGGTTCCTAAATTTTTATTTGAAGCCGATTCTAAATTGATTTGTGCGTGGCTTAGAGGTTTTTTTGAGTCTGATGGTAGTGTGGGGGATAGAGTATCTTGTTCCTCTTCAAGAAGAACTTTAATAGAGGATATTCAAAAGCTACTCTTATCTGTTGGAATAATTTCAAATATATGGCAGTATAAATATGAAAAGCAGGGTAAGCAATTTGAGGCTGATCTTCTTAGTATAAAATCTTATTGGACAGATGTTTTTTATAAAAAAATAGGATTCATAGGTAAAAGAAAAAATTCAATCTTAAAAGTATTAGTTGGAAAAACTAAAAAAAACCCAACGTATGGAAGACATCCTAATTTAGGAAAAAAATCTAAAAAATATACTTATATAGATGAATTAAAGAATACCCGAAACAGGGGTGGTTTTGTTTCAATAAAAACAGCAAAAGAATTAAAAATAAAATATCCAGATGTTTATACAGAACTTGGTTTGAATAAGATCACTGATTGGGGGCAGATATATGTTAAATGCAATATAGATGAAAAAATATCGGTTAAAGTTAAGACATATGATATTGAAGTAGAGGAAACTCATTCTTTTATAGCAAATGGTTTTGTTAGCCATAATTCACAGGTCGAGCTACGTATTCTGGCAATGATATCTGGTGACACTAATATGATTAATGCCTTTAAATCGGGGCATGACTTTCATACATACACAGCGTGTTCAATGTTTGGTATACCTTTGGATCAGTTTGATAAGAAAATACCAGAACATGCTAACAAGCGCGATGCGGCAAAAACTATCAACTTCGGAATTGTGTACCAGATGCGGGCAGAGTCTCTCGCAGAGTCATTAGGTATTTCTTTAGACAAAGCTAAAGCGTTTATGAGGAGTTTTTTTGATGCTTATCCAAGAGTATCAGAATGGGTTACCTACATAAAAGCATTTGCTCGGGCGAATGGGTATGTCGAAACTATATATGGGAGAAGAAGGTATTTACCGGATATAAGAAGCAGTGATGATTTTGTTCGGGAGTCTGCCGAGAGAAGAGCTGTGAACTCACCGATCCAATCGAGCTCGGGGGATGTGTGTTTTACAGGACTTATCCGTTTTCAAGACTGGCTTGATACGAATAATAAGAAAACTCGTATCATAGGAACTGTTCACGATAGTATTTTGACAGAAGCTCCTGATGAAGAAGTTGAGGAGATATCTATAATGTTGCCAAAAATAATGACAACAGATATTCCTCGAATTACTATCGACATCAAGGCTGACGTTGATATACTCCAGAAATGGAAAAAATAGTTTGGAGGTTGGGGACCATGCTATCAATATTGATTTATGTTATTATTTTCTCGGTTCTTGCAGGAATAACTTATTTGTATTACAGAGAGATAAAAAAACCTCTGCGTGATAAAATAGAGGTTGGGACTGTTCTAGGTATTTTATTTCTCGTTGGTTTATTAACAGCAATAAATATCTATGTATATAAACCGCCTTTGCAAAAAATAAGAAAGGATGCCGGAGGAGATCCATTTGAATCAGTTGAGAGAATTATTGTGGATAAAGTTCCTGATGATAGAACACAGATTACAATTGTTTCTGCTGTGGCTGATTCATCGTATACGGTTATCATATCAAAAGAAGATGCCAAACGACTAAGGGCAGCTTTAAAGGAATAGAGTAATATTATGCCTTTTGAGATAAAATTAACATTGTTTCAAATAATACTCTGCTGGCTCGCTTTGGGGTTCGTCGGATCATTAGTTTTATTGTTTGAGAAGTGGTATTCAGAAAAAGTTGTAACAGCGAGTGATGTAGTGATAGCTAGTATGTCTATGATCTTTGGGATAATATTACTTGGATTATCAGTTATAGCTCTTTTCTTAAAATTTTTATCAAAGGGAGATCCTATTATTATACACGGTAAAAAAGAGATAGAGGAATAATTTATAGTATGGGGGAAAGATATAATGTGCCTACTGATCGGATTTGCAGTTCTCTGTGTAATATTTTTTATATTTCAGCATTGGTCAGTGTTACCAACACCACATTTACACGATTGGAGTTTGTACGAGTCTGAAGTAGAAATACATAAGAATAAACAATATTCTTATACAATCAAAAAATGTACTGTGTGTGGTACTACGTCAATGGAAATAAATAGTCAACAGTATAAAGTGAGTTAGGAATGCAAGTACAGATATCGGCAAGAGAGCTGGAGGACTGCCTTATTTATATACGGAAGGCTGTCGTACGAACTAAGTCAGTGATATCATCATCTATTGGAATTCAATTCCTTTTTAAAGATGGTATTCTTCGTCTGTATAGTTCAAATGGAGTTCAACCTTGCGAAGTTACATTTGGTGCTATTGCTTGTTCCAACTTTAATTGCGTGTTGGAGTTTTCCGTTTTATATAAAATAGTATCTCTTTCAGAATCAGGTATGCTTGAGTTAACATTTGAATCTGATTCACTTTCTATTGTTTCAGGTAAAAATGAATATAATTTGGTGTACCTGACTGAAAGAGATTACTCTTTGCTTATTAATGATATCAGAGTAGAGGATACACCAATTGTTGAAATTCCAATAGCAGAGTTACGGAAAGCCGTTTTATTTCTATCTATATGTATACCGTCTTCTGCAATGTATTCTCGTTTCAGAGGAGTAAATTTTGATGGAAATCTGGTAGCAACAAATACGCATGGATTTGCTTACTATACAATGAATTTGACTATTGCTGAACCACTATTTATTTCAATAGAAAGTTTTAATTTGCTGGCTGGTATGGAAATTGCTGATGGTACTATTCTCTTGCATAAGAATGGAAATTGTGTTATCGCTTCAGTTGGAAGAGCTCGGTACCTTATATCACTTATGGCAAATGCATTTCCTAAATATGATAGGATTGTGCAACGATTGAATAAGCATACACATACAGTTAGCATACCGAAAGATTTGTTTCTAAAAGCTTGCAAAAAGCTATCCTCATTCGTAGATGCTGATAGAAAGAATGCTGTATTTATTACTATTACTTCGGAAGAGATGTCATTGGCTGCTCGAGCAGAAACGAGAAAAGGTAAAGAAGTAATCGCAGTAGAAACTGAAAATATTTCAAATGAAGTGTCATTCTCTGTAAATCTTGTGGATATTCTTGGATATGCTACTCGAGTTTCAGATACTACTGTACGGTTATCTTTTAATGGTACTATTGATGACTACGCCATTCGGGATGGTGGAGCCTGGTATATAGACAGAACATTAACAATATGAGAGGTTATACATGGATCTTCCTGATATCGTGAATGAGATAAATAAAAAGAAAAAGACTACTAAAATAACAACATTAGATTTAGCTAAATCTTTCAGATTGAAGAGATTTTTTTCAGGATCATTTGGTACGGACTATATTACGGGTGGTGGGTTTGCTTACCGTAGAATACAACTATTGTTTGGTGCAAAAAGCTGTATCGATGGGGATTCTTTTTTATGGTATGAGATTTGGAAAAACAATAAGAGGGCTAACAGTAAGGGCGGTACTATACGAAATTTGTATAAAAGATTTACTGATGTAACCAAGACAGGTAGAAAACCTATGAGTAACGACTTGGCTACATACTATGTAAAATCAGTTGATGATGAAGGATATGTAGTTAGGAATGAGATACTAAATGTGGTAAAAACAGGCAAGAAGAAATGTTTTGAGGTTTCTGTTTCTTCAGGAGAACAGCTTACGTCTACAATGGAGCATAAATATTTAACTCCATCTGGATATAAAGAATTAAAGGATTTGAAAGTTGGAGATATTGTTTATGTGAATAGAAATAACAGAGTTAAAGGCAGGAAAAAGCATACTTCTCGACCAGCTATTTGTGTTAAATATCATCCTTATTTTCCTGTAAAGATAGTTAAGGATAAATATAAAGGGGTTGAAAAAGATTACCCCTACTATAGAGGTCAGCAATCAAGAATAGTATATGAAGCGTGCTTAAATGACATGACGTATGATCAATATGTTTCTATACTCAATACTGCATCAAAGGAAGAAATCAATAAATTAAAATTCTTACCTGTAGATATACATGTTCACCATAAAGATGAAAATTTTTTAAATAATGATATATCAAACCTTGAGCTTATTGATCCATCAGAGCATGGGAAATTGCATATGTTGGATAGGCTAAAGAATCTAATGATCATTGTAGATGAGGCTACGATACTGTCGATAGAGCCTGTTGGTGAAAGGGAAACTTTTGATATTCAATGCGCGTATCCATATAATAACTACATTGCAAATGGAATTGTTGTTCATAATTCAGGTAAGAATGCTTTGCTTAATCAAACTACAGCATACTTGCAAAGACAATGCAGGTGTTGTCACGGCGTTCACCCTGATTTCTTTAGTGGAGCTCAAGCAAAAGATCAATGGGCATTTATTTTGCACAGTGTTATGGGTTATGGAATTTGCAAATGTGAGGCACCTCAGCCAAAAAAAGTATTCATTCTTGATTTTGAACGCGCCCTGGCAATCGAAGAGACTCGCTCTATAAAGATATTGAATATTACCAACAATATAACCGGTGATGATATAGATGAGCTTGATTATAATGATGCTATTGCAACTATGGCTGAATTGCAGGTATCATCTATTCTTACACCTGAACAAAAAATAGAAATCAAAAAATGTGAAGATTTTATAAAGAATTGTTCTATCAAAGAACAAACTATAAATCAGATAGCCATAACCGATTATCTTAAAAAATGTGGTGTTGATATAAACCAACTTCTTGTTGCAGATCCTGAAGATACTGAAGAAGGTATTGAGCTTGTTCGAGATATGATCCGTGCGAAAGAAGTGGATGCTATTATTTGGGATTCCCTTCAGGCAGCAATACCACGCTATGTAAAAGACCGTGCTGCTGATCAAGCAACAATGGGCGTTGAGGCTAAGCAAAATGGTTTGCTCATGCGGCATGTTTGTAGTGCTTTCGCTGCTGCAAATCTTTTAGATGAGAGTGAGGCGTATAAGCCAGCATTATTCATAACAAGTCAGGTTCGTGCTAGTTTGGGTGGGTTTGTTTCTACACCTGATACGTATTCTGGTGGTAACGCTATTCAACACCACATCTCATTAGCTCTTGAAGTTAAGCGTGAGAAGTTTCTCAAAGAAGACGGAACTGATGCTGAGTTCAAAGATGATTTTTATGGTCAAAGAGTGCGCCTTCGTGCTGATAAAAATAAACTGAGTTCTCCTGGAGATATGTATGAGTATGAATATTTCTTTAGAGAGGGAGAAAATTTCCCTGTAGGTATTGATTCAGTTGGCGAACTTATCAATCTTGGTGTAAAGGTTGGATTAATAGATAGAGCTGGTCCATACTACTCAGTAGGAGATAAGAAATTTCAAGGAATGAAAGCGCTGAAGGATGCTTTTAGAGGTGATAGTAAATTCGCTCAGGAAATTTATATACAATTAATACAGAAGTTATGAAAAAGATAAAGTTCTCACGAAAACGGGAAAATGATATAGCTGATGACACTGGAGGGAAGAGACACGCTCGTAGTGGTGGATTGTGGTGGAAGAAGGGTGATGCTAGTACTGTAGATTTTCTATTTGAGGATAAATTTACAGAGAAGGAACATTATTCTGTAACAGCATTAGTACTTCAGAAGATTGAAAAGGAAGCAATGACTATAGGAAAACTTCCTATTTTTCGTATAGGATTCATTTCAAGATATGGCAATGCTGACTACGCTATTCTTCGATTCAAAGATTGCAAGATTGATCCTATTGAATATACGAAAATACCTCTAGAGATATCAAAGAATAAAAGCATACGTCTATCTTCTGATAGATTGCGGGGATTGCAGATTACAGGAGATAAATTTGTAATGCGTTTTTGGCTCATTGAAAAGGAATATATAATCATGAATTGGTATTTTTTTGTTTCGATAAAGCATAAAATAATAGTAGGAGAACAATTATGAGTCGTTGTCTGGTATGTCATGGGAGTGGGTGGGCCATACGCTATAATGAAAAGAATAAACAAGATGAATCAGAGCCTTGTGAATGTCGTCGTGAACGGGATGAAAGAGATGCTTTTCGAACTAAATTGGTTAAAGCGTGCATACCTCCAGAATATTGGGAGTATACATTGGAGAATTATTTAACTTTGCCTCTTGGGGACTCTATTGTAAATAAGGCGAATGCTCTCAGTGTTTACGAATTGAGAAAATATATGACTGATCCATTACTATTTTTAAATAGCTACAATGTATTGTGGATATGGGGAAGAAAACCAAATGCTGGTCATACTTCTCTTGCAGTAATATTTGCTGTAGAACTATTGAAAAACAAATATAAAGTTCGTTTCATGCGCATGCAAGATTTAGTATCAGCGTTTACGGATTTCGAATCTAAAAAAGATTTCTTTACGTATCTTGAAAAATTTGATGTATACTTACTTGATGATGCATTTGATGCGAATAGGTGTATTGTACCAGGAGATTATACAAATATTCATTTATTTAATTGGATGAGCGCTGCTATGTCAAACAAGAAGCATTTTATTTGTACATCGAAAGTAGATATAGTGCAGATAAGCGATAAGTTTGAACAATCGAAGCATCTTCTATTGAAGTCAAGGCTATCCTTGGAATTTCATGGGACGTTAAAGAGAGACTAATAATGGCGAAGTTACTTACATATAAATGTGCTGGCATTGAATTTGATTTTTACGATACAGAAAGAGTTCCGGTTATCAAGTCAGACGTAAAATATTTTATGACACCGGGGCGGCTGAAGGAAGTGTGCGAATGGATGAAGATTCGTACTGTTACTTCAGTGACTACTTCTGATCACATGGAAGAATTGATTGCTATAGGATTACTTGGGGAATACTAATGATCGATGTCGAAAAGATTCTGACTACCCTGGGTATTGAATATCGTGGGGGCGGGACAAACAATTTTAAAATATTTTGCATAAATCCTGCACACCAGGAAAAGAAACCATCGATGTATATACATAAAGACAATGGTCAAATACATTGTTTTGGGTGTAATTATACTGGTTCTTTGTTTACTCTTCTTCGAGTAAGCAAAGGTGTTTATGGATTAGAAGCATTACTCTACCTTCAAAAGTTTGCTGTCGGTGGTCAGACTGAGAGTGAGGTACGAAAATCTTTGGAGGAGATAATACAATCACGCTCAGCTGAAAAATCCATTATTCGATACGCGTCTGTCGAGTTACCTGAGCATAGACTGCTTACAAACCATTTGTATCTCGATAAGCGCGGTATTACTTCTGCTGAGATACAAAATTGGGGAATGGCTGTTATTACTGGTGGAAGAAACATTGGTTGGATTCTAATTCCCATCTACCAAGATGGTATCCTTCGAAATTATTTTATGCGAAATAGTTTTGGAGAAGGAAAATTGTATGGAAACTATCCAAGAAAAGACTTGTTGGCGGGATTAGATTATGCTTTAGACCTATCTCAGCCACTTTATATTTCTGAGGGTATTTTTGATTCTCTTGCTATTGGACGTACGGGTGTTCAATCAGTCGCTTGCCTGTCAAATAGACTATTACCCGAACAACTCGAGCGGTTAAAGCTATACAAAAAAATAGTTATTGTTCCTGATACCGACTCACGAGGCATCGATCTCGTTGAGAGTGCTGGCCCACTTATACATAATAGAGAAGTCGTTGTTTGTAAATTACCATCACATAAGAAGGATGCTGCAGAGTGTACCCATACTGAAGTAAAGCAGGCTTTACTTGAAGAAATACCATGGAATATCTATATGATTGAGAAGAAAATTATTTCAAAATTTAATTGACTTTATACATCGAGTGAATGTATATGATTTTTAAGGAGACATATTTATGGAATTAAAAAATGTTGTTTCTTCTAATATTGCCCAGGTTGGGCACGACCCGAATCAGAATGTATTGATTGTTAGATTTAAGAATGGGGTATACTATCGTTATGATAATGTATCGGAACAGGTATATAATAATTTTATTACTGCTCAATCAATTGGAAAATATTTTCAATCATACATTCGTAACGCCTATCCATTTAAAAAAATTGAGGTTAATGAAGGAGTTGAGATACGTCTATGAATAGAAGACAAATTTATCTTACGGATTATGAGGTCGAGGAAATTAAAAAATATGCATTTGAGCTAGGGATATCAATGTCTGAGTACATTCGAAGGGTAATAGATGACCATCTTGAAAAAAAGAAGAAGAAGGTAGCCACTGCTGGGATATAAATATACATGAATGTTACTATAGATATCAACAAGATAGGTGAGAGTATAAGTAGTTTAATTAAAAAAAAATTGAAAACTAAGAATCTACCTGAATGTCTTGGAAATATGGCACCACCTGTTACAAGAACTACACTTACTATAGAAGATACTATTTTTAAAATAAGACACAGCATTCCAAAGGAAAATGTTGTGGCGGATGATGTAAGAAGTATTGTGGTATATCAAAAATATGATACAGATCTTATGTATGATAAATTTGTTTTGGATATTAACGGAAAGAGCGTTATCGAGGCAATAAAAGAAGAAGCGGCAACTTCCTATGTTGATCACGTTAGCGCATGTGCTCTATGCAAACATGTTGATGTGTGTGATAAACTTACCACTCACTATTTGCAAACCATTAAATTATTGGAGGATAAATAATGTTAGAAATGTTTAACATAATTGCATTAGGACAATGCGGCTGTCGTATTGCAAAAGAGTTTAACAGAATTGGATTTAAAGCATGCTATATAAATTCTGATGCTGTTGATATGAGGGACTTTAACGTTCCTTCAGATAAAATACTTATGTTAGGCACTACTGGTAGCGGTAGGAGTCCTCATAAAGGAAGACAAATACTCGAAAAAAGTTTCGATAAATTTGCAAAATTTATGGATGCTAATATCGATAAAGACAATATGAATGTATTCATAATTGGTCTTGGTGGAGGCACTGGCGGGGGTATGATTCTTCCTGCTATCGAATATGCAAAAAGTAAAGATGTGAAGGTTGGTGTTATTGCAACACTTCCTCCAAAAATGGCAGGCATGCTTGATATGGACAATGCTATGCGTGGCCTTAAAGAATTAAAGAATCTTACTTTAAATATGTTTATTCTTGCTGATAACGATTATCTAATAGAGAAAGTTGGTCTGAGTACTGATTGGTGGCAGAAGATTAATTATCATATTCTCACAAAAGTTGCAACTGCGTTTGATTTACTCAGAGAAAATAAATCTAGTCAGAGTGGTGTAGGTTCAATTGATAAAGGTGAGCTTGCCCGTATACTCCAGTATGGAAAAGGTCTTCTTGATATCAGAGATGTATATTTCAATCTTCCTGAAGATTTATCTCTTCCTGATGATGAAATTAAAAAGAAATTATTTGAACCTGCCTTGGTTTCTGGTTATACATATAAGGATACACTGTTCTACCTTATTAGCGTGGATACACCCAAAAAATCTGGGTATACCGAGTTTGCTTCAAAGATATTTAATATTACAAAGAATACATATGGTAGTTCTTTGGCCAGGGTGGGAATGTTTAATGATCCTGTATTGGATAGAGTCCTTCGTGTTACTATGATATCAGCAGGACTTAAACTTCCAAAAGTTCTGCGATCTAAGATAAATAATCTCAAACGGGATTCTGACAGGCATGAAGTTAAGAAAAACAAAGAAGAGAGTACTGACTTTTCACCCATGAATGATATAAAGATAGATGATGACTTTGATATTTAAATGACAAAACAGAAACATATATACGTAAAAGACGAGACTGAGTTTGATGAACTACAAACAGAGATAAAGATTCTCTGGTATCAGAAATATGGAGAGTCTTTATCAAATTCTGCTATACTCGTCAAAGCATATGAGAATTTAAGAGATAGCTTATCTGGCAGGGGCGACAGAACAGCATATGATATTAAGAGACAAAATATATATAAATACTGCAGAACTGGGATACAAGATTAGCAATTTATGCGAACTATTTACATATAAGAATCCAGAGATTTTTCATAAAAAGCGACTCAAATTATCTATTCGTAATGTACCACCATACTTGTATCACTATAAATTAGCGGATACAGATGGTAAGAAAATTCTGCAGATACCTCGCGGTGGATTACCGCGTGTTATAGCTTTCTACAAACAGAATAATCTTCCCTTTAGACTTATCGATCAGCGCATCGAATGTTTATCTATAGATGTGCATCTTATTGATACTACACTGGATAAGCACCAAGAACGAGTGGTTAATGTTCTCCTTCAAAACGATGGGGGTCTTATTGAAGTAAGCCCAGGCGGAGGTAAGACCATAAGTATGCTCGGTTTGATATCCATACTCAAACAGCCCACACTTATTGTTACACATGAACATCGCTTGAGTGCTCAATGGATGACTGAGATACGTAATCGGTTGGGTGGTACTTATACTCTTGGGAAGTACGATGGTGATGTCAAAGAGGATGGGGATATCGTTGTTGGAATCATAAATAGTTTATACAATCTCTATCAAGAAAACCCAGGTTTCTTTGACAAATTTGGTACTATAATAGTGGATGAGTGTCTTGATCCAGATACTGTTATAACTGTTCCTACAGGAATAAAGAAGCTTCGTGATATTAAAGTTGGAGATACTGTTATAACCCCAACCGGAGCAGCTTTGGTAAAAAGAATTTGGACTACAACAAAAGAAGCTTTTAAATATAAAATGACTAATGGTAATTATTTAATAACATCTAAAGAACACATAGTGCATACTTATAGAGATTTTAATACTGGGTACGCAAGGGGTACTGAGAACAAACAAATACAAAATTGTAGCGGTCTCTTGTTTTTAAAAGATATTCCCAAAGAGCGAATAATATCTGAATTTGATCTTATTAACTATTTGTACGGTTGGTTTATTGGGGATGGTACATGTGATAATAGCTATATAAACTTTTCTTTTAGAAAGAAAGAAAAAATAGAATGCTTTGAAAATGCTTTTTCTGGCTATGATATGTTTAATAAATTTGGTAATTCACGGGGGGACTCTGTTTATCGTCTAAAATCTGTTTATGAGGAGCAATTACACGACCGGTTTGATATTTACCACGGAAGAAAATCTGTGGATATGCGGCTTCCTGACTTTATTTATGCTACAACAGATATTTCTTTTATTCGTGGTTTATTTGAAGCTGATGGCTGTCGGCATGCTGATACTGGTACACAAAAACAAAATTCTATAGAACTCTCTCTTATATTAAAAAATGTAATTTATCAAGTTGCAGATATGCTAAGGGGGATGGGTATCTATAATACAGTTACAGGGCTCACACACAGTAACTCCCAAGCAAGTTTAGTGTACAGAGTATCTATTCCTTCTTTCTATATAAATACCTTTAATGAAAAAATAGGATGGTTTGGTTATAAAAATATAATTATGAATCCTCGAAAAATAAATAGAACTCCTTTCACTGCTCTTTCTATAAAATCAGTAGAACCTATGGGTAATCGTGATCTAATAGATATTGAATTAGAGGATGAAAATAAGCTATTTATAGCAAATGGTATAATTGTGCATAATTGCCATCATTTACCTGCTGAAATGTTTTTATCTGTTTTGAACAACATGCCAGCCAAATATAGAATTGGGGTAACAGGAACGGTTAAACGAAAGGATCAGAAGGAATTACTTACTTTTGATGTTTTGGGAAAAATACTTATAAAATTTGATGCTTCTGATTTGAAACATCGAATAACAACCTTTGATTATCGTATAGTAAACACCAATATTCGTATGGAAATACCAACTATTTTTCGTTGGACCGGACAAAAAAGAGAAGATGTCCTTAATATGACAGAATTGCTAACTAAACTTGTCGAAAATAATGATAGGAACGCTATTATACTCAAGGAGGCGATTGACCTTATTCAGACTGGATACTTCCCATTGATACTGAGTGATCGAGTGCAGCATAATGAATATTTGCATGAACAACTTACTGCTTTGGGTATTAAAACTGTTCTGATGATTGGTAAAACTCGAAAGAAAACAAACTGGGATGTGACTAGAAATGATCAAACAATTCAATGTATTGTAGCCAATTCCAAAATAGCATCTGAAGGATTGGATCTTCCCAGATTATCTGCGTTAATATTAACATGCCCATCTACAAATGTGCATAAGTTGAAACAGCAGATAGGAAGGATTCGAAGAGTTTGTGAGGGTAAACCTCTGCCAATGGTCGTAGATATCTGTGATAATTTAGCGTGTACTCGTTCTGAGGATGATCCTAATTATTTATTACGGCATACCGCTAGAACGAGAATAAGATTTTATGAGAAATTAAAAAATGAATATGACGATGTTGAGGATACCGATTCGTAAAATACAGTTCTCCAAACCTTCGTATGAGGGGATTTGCAAAATATGGAATCCCTATGGAAGAGCAAGCGTGCTACAAAGAAGGAATGAGTATAAGCCGTAATTTCGAACATCGGGAAGAAAAAGAAACACGGAAATTATACGATATTATTAAAAGAGCCATTGTTCTCATTCAGGAGGGATCTCCCTATGAACGAGAGAAGGCTACTTATTTTTTAACTGAATTATTTGAACCATACATACGAAAGATTTCTAACAAATTATATAGAAATCTACATGGGGCTCAGGATTACGCAGATATATTGCAGGAAACATATACGATGTTTCTTACATTATTAAATAAATATAATCCAAAAGTATCTGCTTTCAGTTATTATATAGGAATTATGTTGCCTCAGCACATGAATAGATGGGCTGAAAAGGAAATAGTATATACTAGTGTTAATACTCCCATTGACATTGAAGAATATTCCTTAGTAGATCCATCATTTAAAAATGCTAATGTTGTATCTGATTATTTGAATGCATACGTTCTTACTCGAGAATACCAGGAATTTATAAAAAAAAGAGCTGAGCGTCAATCTCGTAGTGGAACAGTGAGTCAGGTTTGTTATAGATACTTTTTGGGTAGCGATACGTGCTCGGAGATTGCTCGAGACTTAGGAATCTCATACCACGCAGTCTATGAAATTATTGGAAAGATAAAAAAGGAATTGCAGCAATTCTTCTATACTAGTGCTTTTTCTGGATGTGTTATTTCAAGTACAGGAATAGTTCAGAAGGATGTAACGTATGGACAGTATTAAACATATACATGTTGCAATACCAGAGCATGTGTATTTTCATTTTAAACATAAATGTTCTTTTTTTGAATTGTCTCGCTCGGATGTTTTAGTAACATTGATTGAGAAATTTATTGATGGCGATTTTGATACAGATTTCGGCTTAGAGGTGTTTTTACATGCGGGACATCGGGATACTGACGCATCCAATAGACAAAGAAAATGAATGTCTTGTTATTGCCAATGCTTTAAAAAATGCTGAAAACAGGGAAATCTTTGTTCGAAGAGTTGCGTATAATCTATTCAGACTAAAGGAATACCAAACACTCGCCTGGGGAATTCTTGAAGTAAGCAAATCTGGAATAGAATTTAATCCTGACGCAGTTCGACTTAAATCACAGGCATGCCCAGTTCGCTATACGGTTGATCTTCCATTTATTCAGAATCTGATAACTAACTATCCTGATATTCCTGTATCAAACTTCATCGAACATGTTGAAAAGCTGACTGTTGACAGTGTTAAGCAAAGCATGATCGATTACATGACAACAACTATATTTCCTGCATGCACCAATCCAACAATAACTTTGGCTGAATTAGATCAAAGATTTCTATATGGTAAAACTATTATTGAGCGAGGCTACTCATCTTCAAAGATGGGATTTAAAACACTTTCTGAGGTTGCTGCAGAATACGATATAATGAAAGCTACCGGTACAAGTAAGCGTCCAACCGGATTTATCCAACTCGATCGTTATCTTACTGAAGGATTTAAAGATGGTCAAATAACTACTGTCGCAGCCCTCGCATCTCACGGAAAATCTAGTTTATGTCTCTCCATGATGAAGAATCTTAGTCAATTGGAACAACCTGTTCCTGTAGCACAATTTGCTTTGGAGATGAATAACACATCTCTATTCACAAAACTTCTTGCATTTCGAACACATTTACCTATATCTACTATTGTAAAAAAACCGGAAGATTTATCCTCTGACGAATTAAGTATATATGAGCATGAAAAGCAACAGCTCGCATTGAACAGGCATATTTTTTTGAATGATAAGCCTTCTCAAAATATAGCCAGCGTTCGAGAACAGATTCTTCTATTACAGGATCATATTAAACAACAATATATGGTTGTTGTTATAGATCTTTTTGGTAAACTCAGCGACCTGCAATCAAGTGATAATTTTGCTCGAGATTATGAAAAGAAATTAAATGAGATTCAAGTTATGGTGAGAGAGCTTGGTGTACACATGATTCTTGTTGCACAGCTTAATAGAGAGGTTGGAAAGAAGAACAGACGACCTACTATGAATGATCTTAAAAACTCCCATGCTCTTACTGAAGTGAGTGATATAATATTTGGGATACATCGTCCTTATTATGATCCAGAAAAAACATTCAAACAATATCTTACCTATGGCATGCCTCAAGATACAGACGATGAATATGAAGATGATAGTAAGATAATAGAGACAGATCCTAACCAGAACGTTGCTGAGGTTATTATTCTTAAACAACGAATGGGTCCAAAGGATGTTCTCATAAATTTTACATTTGATCCTGTAACTACTTGTTTTTCTCCTGTTACTGAAATGTACCAGCAACAACTAAATATTCGTAAAATTGAAGAAGAAGACGAAGAATAGACTTAAAAAAGTCCCAAAAATATACTTAAAAAATAACTCTTTCCACCTATATTTCCCCATTAGATAACACTCTTCACCCATCTGTATACACTGTACCTACTATGCTTGGAGGAATCAATGAGCATTATAAGCAATATTAAGAATATATATAGTAAGAAATCCATTCAAATAGAGCCTCCCGAAACAATAAGTGTCCAGCCTTTAGTAGAAAGAAAAACCGTAGATATCATCATTGATCGCCAAATAAGAACTAAATATCAAGCTGGGTGGATAGACAAAATAAGAACTAATCCGATAACTGAAATTGTTTTGCATGGAACAGCAGGCGGTACAACTGCCGAAGGACTTCTTTTGTGGATGCTTAGTGGGGAACGAGCAAAGGAGTATTACAAAGGAATAGCGTTATTTCATTATGCAATAGATCGAGATGAGCCACATATTGTGGAAATAATCGACCCTTCATATTGGGTATACCATTCAAGTTCGGGAAGTCATGACAAAGAAACTATTGGTATTGAACTAGTAAATCCCTCTAAAACAAATAGAGCCGAGTATACAGATAATCAATATGAAATGGTTTTTAATTTAGTGTTCAAACATCTTCTTCCAACATACCCTTCTATAAATAAAATAGTTTCTCACGATTACAATATGAAAACATTTTCTGGATTACCTCCGAAGGGATGCCCTGGAACTGGTTTTGATTGGACTCTCCTTGAAAAAAAATTAACTAGCAATAACAAGAAATTTACTAAGATCGAAACTGGTTCATACCAGTTAGCTTAGTATATTCTGGTAGGATTTTTTGAAAAAGAAGTTATCACACAATAGGATACGTAATGGCTACTAGTGGTTATATGGTAGGACCCGTAGGGCCGGTAGGACCAAAAGGAGTTCCCGGCCCCCAAGGACCCGTTGGGCCAGGAGGTCCTCCTGGATCTCGAGGACTCCAAGGACCATCTGGAGGACCTCCTGGTCCGCAAGGACTCCAAGGCATAAAGGGTGCCACTGGATCTCAAGGACCATCTGGACCTCAAGGTCCTCGTGGATTAGTAGGATATTCTGGAGCTCCTGGGCCTCCAGGAGTACCAGGTCCTGCTGGTCTGCAGGGTGTTCAGGGAGAAAAAGGAGACACTGGTCCAGCAGGAGCTGATGGTGCCCCTCTTATATGGAAAGGATCTTTTTCGACAGCGCCTCTTTCTCCACAATTAAACTGGGCATATTATAACACAACTGATAAGAAATCCTATGTTTGGAATGGGACTAGTTGGAATATTGTTGCTCAGGATGGTCAAACGGGTGCTGAAGGTCCACAGGGGGATGCTGGTATATCTTTGCTGTGGCAAGGTTCTTTTGATACCCCTCCACCTGATCCTTTGCTTAACTGGGCTTATTATAATACTATCGATAAGAAATCGTATATTTGGAACTCTTCTGTCTGGACTCTCGTTGCACAAGATGGCGATACAGGCCCACAAGGTGTTCAAGGTCCTCCTGGGGTAGATGGTATTTCTATATTTTGGAAAGGTTCTCTTTCGGCACCGCCATCTGATCCTTTGCTTAACTGGGCTTATTACAGTATACCAGATAAAAAATCATACATATGGGATTCTGTAAGTTGGACTATGCTTGTTCAAGACGGTGCGCAGGGGTCGCAGGGAGAACAAGGTATTCAGGGTATTCCAGGCCCCCCTGGGCATGGAAATGTAGATGGCCCTGGTTCAGCCATCGTAGGTCATATAGCAACTTTTGCTACTAGCAGCGGTGAATACTTAGCAGATAGCGGTTTTTTTGCACAGGATGCCACAACCTTCGATAAAGGCTTTGTTCAACTTTCTAATAACTATCTGGGAACTTCAGAAAGCCTTGCTGTGACTGAGCTTGCTCTGTCTGGCGGTATGGCATCAAAACAAACTGCTAGTCCTAATTTAACTGCCATCGCCGCTTGTTTTTCAGCGGGTGAAATTACTGCCACATCAACCGGTACGTATCTATTAGATACGGTACCTCTTTTAGCTGGAGGGCACTCTGTTAAATGGTTATTAGGATATGCTGATTCTTCTAGATATAAAGCAGAGGAAGTATTGGCTGTAGAAATGAATGGATCGGTTACATATAACCGATATGCTAGTGTAGGGTATGATTTTAACGTATCCATTGACCTAATTTCAGATACAGTTAATATATATTTATATATAACCTATGATGAGATGAACACTATGAAATTTTCGTTTAAACGATTTATCATTCAATAAGAGAGAGGTGCTATTATGGCTAAAGATTATTTTAGAATTAGTAAGGGGCTGAGTATTGATAACATTACTGATATCCTGTACGGGTCGGCTGACCCCTCGGCTGGCGGTGGTGTCGTTGCTCCGATAAGTTCTATTTATTGCAGGACTACTGATGGGTCAACCTGGCATAAAACCGGTGCTTTGGCTACAGACTGGGTTAAGTTTTTAGATGCGCAGGGAGCTAGTGTAGAAGATACCGATCAGAACTCATTCATGGGTAAAACCTCTACAGGTGCTATTCTGCCCATTTACACAGAGCAAAATCATGTGTTAACCAATGATTCTCTGATGCTTGCTGTTGACAAGTTGGATATGTATTTAGGTGCAGGTCCGTCAGTCAATGTCAGAACAAACTATCCAATAACAAGTACAGGTGATGTTAATGCTAACATCCAAGCATTAGATGATGCTATCGGTACAGATGCGCAGATGACATCTTTGAACTACATTGCTGTAGCTAATAGCATTGATAGTAACTTGTCTGCATTGGATGCTGCGATTAAAGCTAAGAATCCTTTTGCAATTGCAGCTACAAATCAACCTACTTCTACTGGTCTTGCAGCAGATACTCTTGCATTTGCTACATACTCCAGTGCTGAGTGGTTGGTTACTGTTCAGTCTACTAATTCAAGGCAAAACAGGGCTGTCTACAAAGTTGTTGCATTGAACGATAGTGTTTCAGCCATTGATTATACTTTGTTTTCTATTCTTTATGTTGGTTCTGCTATCACCGGTCTGGCTATATCTGTGGATCTTAGCGAGGGTGACATGAGACTTCTCATTGCATGTGGTGAGAATATTGATTACGACATACAGAGAATAGCTCAAGCATCTCTGCCGGGAGCGATTACATAGGTATAGTATCGCTGGTAATGCATATGTCCACAGAATCTATATATTTAGATAAGGTTAGATGAATGGCACTAATTGATCGAGCATTTGATGTACTGAATGGAATATCCCTCGGTGATACGGTAGGGATATTCTATTCGGATGCGTCACCTAATACAAGTGGTTTAGATTCCCCTGAGGGGTCTATTGCTTTGCAAGTACCTCCTTCAGGAGAACCTCAGCTTTGGAAAAAGTTTGGATCAAGTTCTACAGCATGGAAAAAACTTCAAACTAAGACGTACACATCTACGGGAATTCCTACTACGAACAATGACGGTGTAGACACGGCTGGTATTGGTATTACTTTTGAACCAGGTGATCTTTGGATAAATACCGATACCAGTACGGGTTTTTATGTTTGTTTTCAGAATACGACCGGTTCTGCTCTTTGGGGTCAGGCTGGCGGGGCTGCTAGCTTTGAGTCAAGCACAGCTAATATTAAGATGGATGGGACTGCTTCAGTTGGTGAACTGAACACAGTTCCAAGAGCCGATCACGTCCACCCTTCAGATACTTCAAAGCAGAATGCACACGCTATTGGAAATCTTACTACTTCAACTGGCTTACTTGTTTCTGGGGGAACCGGGGCGGTTATAGGAAGTGGAACAGTCTTATCTCTTCCACAACTACTTGGTCCTAGTGATTCTCCTACTTTTGTTGATGTAACTCTTTCAAGCATGCACAGAACTGTAAGTGCTCTTGGAACTGATACTAAAATGGCAACAGGTGTTCCTTTTGGAGAAAGAGGAAAGTTTAAAGTTGCCTTTACATACAGCGCTCCAAACATTGTAGCTACCATTTCCTTTGTTGGAGCAAATACATCGTTTTCGTATTATATCAGTGGAAAGAAATTTACAGTAACCTCAACCGGACTTTCTGCATACACAAAATCAGCAACGGCAGCAGAAGGAACATGGTACTTTTATATAAACCAATCAACGACTGATGTTAATGCTCCCGACGTGTCTTTGTCTCAGATTCCCTGGACTATCTACGATCCAGATGTTCTTTTATGGAATGCATACTACAACGCAACTGCTACTGATATAACCTGGGTTGGTGAAGAGCGTCATACCGCCGGTAGAGATATTTATAATCATGCAAGAAATCATGCTCAAGGTGCTATATATAAATCTGGATTGCTGTTTAGTCAATACAATGGGCTAACCGCTTTCTCATCAAATACTGACAACAATTTTGGAAGAGCGCAGGCTATAGTGAGCAGTGGCTCATTCTATGATGAAGACATCCAAAATACTATATCGCATACAGATGCTTCAATTACTTCCACTACTAGCTCACCCGCAACGGGTTGGAATTTAACAGTAAATCAATTTCTTGGATTCACTGCATTGGCTACCACTGGAACCAATGCAACAACGATAGTATTTACAACAACTCGAACACTGGCTACCGGTCAAGCTGTTACAGTTATGACAGGAAATACAACGACTGTTCGTGGAACAACTACGATAACAACAGGTGGAACGAGTACATCGTTTACTGTATCCTCAGTAACTGGATTAGCATCAGGTGACGCTATCGTAATTGGAGCACGAATTCCTATTTATTATATATCTGCCGTTGCTGGTGGAGTTTATACCTGGAGAAAGCTTACATCAACTGATTTTCTTGGTGTATCCGGTGGAGTGGCAATAACTGCTGCTACTATTGCGTCAGCAACATGTCAGTACAATAATGCTACTGCTGGTGGCTTTGCAACAATAACTGCAAATAGATATTATCCAATGTATCTAATTGCAACGAATATGACTAGTGAACCTGTTATTGCTGTACTTGGGCAGGGACAATCAACAAATGCAACTCTAGCTACGGCGCTAGGAGAGGCTCCATTTCAATTTGCAAACGTAGCAGGATTATCTGGGTTAGGTATACAAGAAGCCGTACCATTTTATCGATTAACATATCATTACAATACGGGTGGGGCTTTTACCAATACTCGCATAAAAGTAGTTGATGTTACTTTTCTTAATTTACGTGTATCAACTGTGTCTGGAACTGTTATAGGTTCTTCTCCGTCTACAATGGCAGCATCTCAGGTTACAACAGATACTACTAATTTCAGTAATGTACTTTCAACAAGTGATACCACTGTTCAGAACGCACTTGATACTATTGATGATCACGTTCACAATACGTATTGGGGCGGTACAGATTCAGGAAGCACAAACGCTTTTGTTGTTACTCCTTCTCCAGCGGCTACAGCATATACTGCAGGAATGGTTGTTCGATTCAAAGCCAACTCAACAAATACCGGAGCAAGTACAATAAACGTAAATGCTCTTGGTACCAAAACAATAAAGAAAAATGGACTGAGTGATCTTGTCAGCAATGATATTGTTTCAGGTCAGATAGTAACATTAGTATATGATGGAACATATTTTCAACTTCAGGTTGTTGAAGGAATAGTTTCGTACGCTCTTGTATCTGATGCAGAAGCAGCAACTGGATTTGGAAACAATCTGTGCTATGTAGTTGCTACTGATACTTTATATCGATATATCGCTGCTGGTTCAGCATATACCGACGATAACAAATATGTTTTAAGCACAGGTTCTGGTGGAAACACAAGATGGGTTGGTGTTGCTGGTAGATATATTTATACGTCAACGAATGTATTCTATGGATTTGAATCTTCATTCTCCACAAGTTCTGGAATGTACAATACATCTTTTGGAACGAATAGTCTATACACTAATTCGGCTGGTGGAGCAAACGTTGCTGTTGGGCATAATGCTTTATATTCTTCTAATGCCGACTCAAATACAGCTGTAGGCAAAAGCGCTGGTTCTTCTACTACAGGCGGATACAATACTTATATTGGAAATAGTAGTGGTACTAATGCCACGTCAGGGACAGGCAACACAGCGGTAGGCTTTTCAGCTTATTCTGGTGCAAGCGGACCAACATATGCAACAGGTTCCAGCAACGTTGCAATCGGCTACCAGGCGGCGCAAGCGGCATCGTCCGTTGCTAATAGCGTATTTATTGGTTATCGTGCTGCATACAGTGTTACGAATTCTCCCGGACTACTTACTATAATTGGTTATCAAGCTGGCTACTCCACAACGTCTGGAAATAGCACAACACTTATTGGTGGTAACGCTGGGTATTATCTTACTACAGAAAATTTTAATACATTCATTGGAGCTGCTGCTGGTTTTTATGTTACTGCTGCTAACAATATTTTAATTGGGTATCGTTCTGGCTATGGAGCTTCTGGTCAGAGCACGGGTATTCAGAATGTTGCTATTGGAAATTATACTCTTGAAGATATAACTACTGCTACTGAGAATGTTGTTGTTGGAAATAACGCAGGGCATGATATAACAACAGGAAGTTATAATGTTTTATTGGGCGGAACTGCCGGTAATGCATTAACTACGCAAAGTTATAACATAGCAATCGGATTGTCTGCTCTTTATACTAATGCTGCTGATTATAATATTGCAATAGGATATAAAGCTGGTGAATTAAATGTTAGTGGAACTTCGTTAGTATATATAGGATATACCGCAGGAAGATATGCTACAGGAGCATCTAACCTTTATATAGGAGATTGCGCTGGAAGAGGGGTGTCCGGTCAAAGTACTGGTATAGCAAATATTGCTATCGGAGCAACAGCCTTATACGTGTATACAACAGGCCACGATAACACAGCAATAGGACTTCAGTCTTTACAATCCCTCACGACAGGGAATTACAATACAGCTATTGGGGCTAATGCTGGATATGGTATAACTACAACTAATGGTAATATGCTACTGGGAACATACGCAGGACAATATGTTGATGGAAACTATAATACTTATATTGGATATCAAACTGGTCTTGGGTCAAGTGGTGCTTCAACGGGTATTGGGAATGTTGGTATTGGATTCAGTGCCGCTGCTGCAACTACTATTGGAAGTTATAATATTTCTATAGGATATCTAGCCGCTTCAGCTCTTCAAAACATGACTGATACAATAATGATAGGAAGATATGCTGGTGGTAAATCATTTGGAAATGATACCGGAAGTATTTATATGGGTGCATATTCCGGCCAATACTGTGTTGGCAATGCTGCTAATGTACTTATAGGATACAATATATTGACTGCTGGAGTAACAAATAGCAGTGTTATTATTGGATACAATGCATATAGAGGAAGTCAGGGAACTTCTGAAGTAACTAATATAACGGTTAATAGTGCCACAATTGCAAATTATGTTGGTGATTGGTATCGCTTCTATAGTGCATATGATCCAGCAGCATTTACCTTTGATTTCTGGTTCGACACAACTGGATCAGATTCGAAACCCGCCGGAGCAAATGGAACTGTTCAAACTAAAATAAATATTACGGGTTTAACAACTGTCCATCAAATTGCCACTGCGATTGCAACAGCAATGAATGGAATGACCTATTGTGGATTGCAAATATTTTCCAGCAGTAGCACAACGTCTCCAGCTATAATTACAGCTGTGCGACCTGGTACGGTTACTGATCCAGTCATGACTAATGCCAGCGAATTGTCTGCTACCGTTACAACACAAGGGGCTTCTGCTGCATACGGTGTTGCGAATGTGTATATTGGATACCAAGCTGGATATTCTACAAGCTACGGTTATCATAATGTATATCTTGGATACCAAGCTGGGTATTCGGGGACATCTGCAGATTCTGGAATAGCAATTGGATATAATGCTGGATATGCAAATTCTACTCAAACGGGTTCTGTTTTTATCGGGCATTCTGCTGGGCAATATGCTACCGGTGTTTCTGTAACATTTGTTGGTTATCATGCCGGTATGGGAGTAACTGGTCAAAGCTCGGGACAAGCTAATACTTTTATTGGATATAATAGTGGTCAGGCATTTACAACAGCTGCTCACAATACATGTATTGGCGCTAATGCTGGATCAAATATTACTACAGGGCAAGGCAATGTTTTAGTTGGGACAGGAACTAGTCTTTACAGTGCGTCAGGAAGCTATAATACAATTTTAGGAGGTTATGCAAACACAGGATACCCATACTTAGCAAATACTGTAGCTAGTAATGTAATGATTGGATATAATGCAGGATATTATTCCGTATCATCATTATTGAATGTATTTATTGGAAATGAGTCTGGGTATAATGCTTTAGCAACTAGTTATAATGTATTTGTTGGTAATTACTCTGGAAGGAATGTTACAACTAGTCGTAATATTGCAATAGGCTATCAAACATACGGCGGCACTTCAATAACAGTAGCGTATGAGAGTACCCGAGTATCGTGTGTAGCTGACGTAAGTGGGTCTTTAGCTGGAAAATATTTTTCATTTTCATCAACTACAACGACATATTGGTTATGGTATCAAGTATCGGGATCTGGTACTGCCCCAACTCCAGATGCTGGTCAGACATTAGTACAATGTAACCTCACAACTAACGATACTGCTATATCAGTAGCGACTAAAACTATTACAGCAATACAAGGAATTAGTGGTACTCCAGTCTATGCGTATCCTCTAACCGGTTCCGTGTATGTATATATTGTAAATAAATTAGCAGGCAATGTTACTGATGCTGCTAATGGTGCTGGCGGACTTTCTCCGGGATTTTCTTTTACATACACGCAAGGATCTGGTACTTCCACTACAGCTACAGAAGGAGTAGCATTAGGGCATCAAGCATTGACTGCAGTAACATCAGGTTCATCCAATACAGCACTTGGATACAGGGCAGGGTATACATTAACAACAGGAACAAATAACATTTTTGTTGGGCATACAGCAGACACAACGTCCACAGGGTTAGTAAATTCTATTGTTATTGGTTATGGGGCTACTACAGCTACAAGCAATCAAATATATGTCGGTAATGCTTCAACAACATCTGCAATCGTAAAAGGTATTTATGGAAATACCAATGGAGCAAATTCCTTCGTACGTATAGGATCAGACGGTACTTTATATCAAGATAATAATCCTCCTACTGGTGGTGGAACATACGCTGAAGAGATATTCACCGCAACACCTGCACAGACAAATTTTTCATTATCCAATGCCCCGCTTGCTGAAGCATCAACATGGGTATTTATAGATGCAGCTTATTCTGCAACAGACCAATATACAATATCGACTACGACATTAATACTGGGAACTGGATTGGCTGGTGGAGAGAAAGTAGTAATTAAGTACATTTATTAGGAAATGCTATGGACAAAATAACAACAAAGTCCGTTGACTTTTTAAGCGACGATATAACTCTAGCTGCGGATAGTAGTACTTTAGTATCTACTCAGCATGCTACTAAACAATTCGTTGCGAATTACATTACATCAACAGGTATTCGAACTTTTACTACGGTATCTGCTGCGGAAACATCAACGGGAACTGATAATAACCTATGTTATGTTGTAGAGACAGATACATTCTATAGATACACCTCAACAGGCTCTGCATATACTGACGATAATAAATGGATACTAAGTACTGGAGATGGTGGAGATACTAGATGGATTGGTGTTAGTGGAAAGTATATTTATACAAATAATTATTATGCGGCAGATAATTTATTTTATGGATTTGGTGCTTTACCAAAATTAAATAATCTTTATCAAGAAAATAATTTTGCTATGGGGCATAGTGCAGCAGCATTAATGGAATATGGAGCTAGTAATACAATTATTGGAAATCATGCACTTGAACATACAGATGAAGGCTATGCTAGTATAATCATTGGTTATCAAGCTGGATATAATATTGATTATATAGAATATAGTATATTAATTGGGGAAACTACGGGGGAGAATATTTCTAATTGTAATAGTAATATTGCAATTGGACATCAATGCTTGCGTGGCCTGACTGATAGTTCTGCTAATCATTCTATTGCTATAGGTAACGATGCTTTGGTTGGAGTAACAACAGCACAATATAATATTGCTATTGGTCATGCTGCAGGTTACATCTCCTCAGGTTCTAACAATGTACTATTAGGTTATGATGCTGATGTCGCAACAGATACTAATTCCAACTCAATAGTAATTGGTTCAGGGGCAGTATCTATAGCAAATAATCAAACCTTTATAGGTAACGCTTCTACAACTTCCACAATTATAAAAGGAATTTATGGAAATACAGATGGTTCTAATCCTTATGTAAGGGTTGGCTCTAACGGCACACTATACGAAGATAATAATGCTCCTGTATCTGGAGTTACAACATACACTACTGTTTCTGCTGCGGAAACATCAACGGGAACTGATAATAACCTATGTTATGTTGTAGAGACAGATACATTCTATAGATACACCTCAACAGGCTCTGCATATACTGATGATAATAAATGGATACTAAGTACTGGAGATGGTGGAGATACTAGATGGATCGGGGTTAGTGGAAAATACATATACACAACAGATAATTTATTTTATGGATTTGGTGCCTTATATAACATATTATATGGGGGAAATAATGTTGCAATAGGAAATAATGCATTATTCACTAATGTTTATGGGGCAGCGAATATTGCAATTGGTAATAATGCTTTATTATACAATGATGGGGATGATGTTATTTCCATTGGATATAACTCTTTAGGTAATATTACTGAGGGTTATACTTCGGTTGTAATTGGATCTAATGCTGGGTATAATGCTACAAGTGTTAATGGTAGTGTGCTTATTGGTTTCGAGGCCGGTTATAACTATTCAGGTCCTGATGATGTGATTGCTATAGGCCGAGGAGCTGCATATGGGAACGCTAGTACTGCAAGTTATATAATTGCCTTAGGAGGTGATTCATTATATTCTATTACTTCTGGATATTATAATACAGCTGTTGGGTTCAGTGCAGGATACGCACTTCAAACCGGAGAATCTAACGTAATGTTAGGAAATAATTCTAATTCTTCTAATATTAGTGGAAGTTATAATGTTGCTGTTGGTCGAGGAGCTTTACAGTACAATACTACAGATAATAATGTAGCAGTAGGCTATCTAGCAGGAGATTTATTAACAACAGGAACAAATAATGTTATACTAGGTTATGATGCTGATGTCGCAACAGATACTAATTCCAACTCAATAGTAATTGGTTCAGGGGCAGTATCTATAGCAAATAATCAAACCTTTATAGGTAATTCTTCTACCGGTTCTGCAATCGTAAAAGGTATTTATGGAAATACCAATGGAGCAAATTCCTTCGTACGTATAGGATCTGATGGTACCCTCTATCAAGATAACAACCCACCTGCCACCGTAACTTTTGAAACATCAACTGGAAATATTAAACAAGATGGTGCTGTTTCTGTTGGAGTGCTATCAACAGTACCAAGGGCAGATCATATACATCCGACTGATACTTCTCGTCAAGCAGTGCTTACACCAGGTTCCATATCTGAAACCACAAGCTCTGTTCTGACTATAACTAATGGATCTAATTCTACTGTTGGTCCGAATGTTACAATACAAGTTGCACAAGCGAATACCAGCACTGGAGGATACCTTTCAGCAGCTGATTGGAATGCCTTTAATAATTCAGGTATTGTAAAATATAGCACAGTATCCGTTGCAGAAACTTCGACTGGAATAGACAACGATATATGCTACGTAGTAGAAACAGAATCCTGGTATCGATATGAATCTTCGGGTTCTGCTTATACTGTTGATCATTTGTATGTACTTTCTACTGGTGATGCCGGAAACACTCGTCGGTTAGCTGTTTCAGGTAAATACACTAACGCTTCATCAGTTTATTTTAATGGTATTTATGCCAATACGAGTGCTTCTGAACCATATGTTCGGGTAGGGACTGATGGAAAACTCTATCGAGATAATTCATCCCTACGCTATAAAAAGAATATAACTGATATAGAAATTGATACTGCTAAAATATACAGCCTACGACCTGTATCGTACAATTCAATATCTGCTGAAGATACTAAACGTCATATTGGTTTGATAGCTGAAGAAGTGGCAGAGATACTTCCTGAAGTTGTTGGATATGCTGACGGAAAGCCGGATCATATTAATTACGATAGATTGGTTGTTCCATTAATATCTGAGATTAAGAAACTCAAACAAGAAATTGAAGAATTAAAAAAGAGAGTATAATATGGCCAAACGACATACCATCTTAAATGCATTAAAAGATAGCAATGGTTATAATAATGCATTACAAAAAATCTTTGGGGATACTGTTGGTTTGGTTGCTGATACAGAAAATCCTTACGCTCTATCAATAGCGGGGGGCTTTAATAAATACAATGAAGTAAATTATTTTTATGAATATAGAGATGAAGATTCTTTTCAAAAATGGGATTTACACGATTATCCTATTGGAGTATATCAATTATTATTTGATCCTGAAAATAACGCTGAAGATTTTAATACTTTTTATAATTATTCTGAACGTTCTTCGTCTGGGTTTGATGGTGCTACAAACACCATTGCCATTCAATCTGATGGAAAAATATTAGTAGGAGGTTATTTTATTACATACGATGATGGAATAATAGCCCCCTACGACTGTCCTGATTATCTATGTCGATTAAACTCTGATGGTACTTTGGATCAGACTTTTAATTATAGTGTTGGTAATGCAAGAGGTTTTGATAATATAGTTAAGGCTATAGCTATTCAATCTGATGGAAAAATATTAGTTGGGGGTAGTTTTACTACATATGCCGATGGAATTATCACAAATACTGACTGTCCTGATTATCTATGTCGATTAAACTCTGATGGTACTTTGGATCAGACTTTTAATTATAGTGTTGGTAATGCAAGAGGTTTTAATTTGAATGTTAATACTATTGTTGTGCTATCGAATGGTAAAATATTAGTAGGTGGTTATTTTACTACATACGATGATGGAATTATCACAAACACTGACTGTCCTAAGTATTTATGTCGTCTTAATGCAGATGGTACATTAGATCAAACATTTAATTATTCTGCTGGCAACACACGAGGGGGGGATGAGGAGGTCACATCCATTGTTGTTCAATCAGATGGTAAAATAATAGTGGGGGGGTGGTGGACCGCATATTCTGATGGAATTATAACTCCAGCAGACTGTCCTAAGTATTTATGTCGTCTTAATGCAGATGGTACTTTGGATCAGACTTTTAATTATTCTGCTGGCAACACGAGAGGTTTTAATGATGGTGCTTATTCTGTTGCTCTTCAATCAGATGGTAAGATAATAGTATGTGGTAATTTTACATCTTATACTGATGAAATTATAACTCCAGCAGACTGTCCAGATAAATTATGTCGTCTTAATGCAGATGGTACTTTGGATCAGACTTTTAATTATAGTGTTGGTAATGCAAGAGGATTTTCATCTCTTATGCATGCAGTTGCTATTCAATCAGATGGTAAGATACTAGTAGGTGGGACTGTCTCTGCAACCTATACCGACGGACTTATAACCCCAGGAGACTGTCCTCGTGGTATAAGTCGTATTAATACCAATGGAACATTAGATCAAACGTTTAATTATAAGGCTGGTATTACTGATAGAGGGCTTAATGGTGCTACAAACACCATTGCCATTCAATCTGATGGAAAAATATTAGTAGGGGGCAGTTTTACTTCATATACAGATGGAACTATCATGAATACATCATGTCCTGCTTTTTTATGTCGATTGAATACAACTGGAACGTTAGATCAAACATTTAATTATTTTCCTTTGAGAGGTTTTTTCGGTATTAATGGTACAGTTAGTGCTATAGCTGTTCAATCTGATGGTAAAATATTAGTAGGAGGTTTTTCTATTAAATATGCCGATGAAATTATAACTCCAGCAGACTGTCCAGATAGATTATGTCGTCTTAATGCAGATGGTACTTTGGATCAGACTTTTAATTATAGTGTTGGTAATGCAAGAGGTTTTGATAATACTGTATTTTCCATTGCCATTCAATCTGATGGTAAAATATTAGTTGGGGGTAGTTTTTCTACATACGATGATGGAATTATAACCGCTACTCATGCTCCAGATAGATTATGTCGTCTTAATGCAGATGGTACATTAGATCAAACATTTAATTATACCGCTTCTACAGGAAGAGGGTTTAATGGTGTAGTTTATGCTATAGCTATTCAATCGGATGGAAAAATATTAGTTGGGGGTAATTTTTCATCTTATACTGATGGAGTAATTACAGCTACCCACTGTCCCGATTATGTATGTCGTCTTAATACCAATGGGACTCTAGACCAGACTTTTAATTATACTACTGCTACGGGAAGAGGGTTTAGTAGTACAGTTAGTGCTATAGCTATTCAATCGGATGGTAAAATATTAGTAGGGGGAGCATTTGTTTCATATGCCGATGGAATTATAACCGCTACTCATGCTCCAGATAGATTATGTCGTCTTAATGCAGCTGGTACATTAGATCAAACATTTAATTATACTACTGCTACGGGAAGAGGGTTTGGTGGTACAGTTTATGCTATAGTTATTCAATCAGATGGTAAGATACTAGTGGGAGGGACTTCTGTATCTTATACTGATGGAATTATAACTCCAGCAGATTGTCCAGATAGATTATGCCGAGTAAGCGCAGATGGAACATTAGATACTTCGTTTAATTATAGTGTGGGAGTCACCACAAGAGGGTTTTCTGCTGGTACCGTGCAGTCAGTAGTAAGATTAAGTGACGATACATTTGTAGTTGGAGGATTCGGTTTAGTTGCTTATACTGATGCAACAGGAAGCTCTCTAACTATTTGTGATAATTTGTGTAGTATAGATACAGATGGAACATTAATACAATCCAGAAATTATAATGGAATATGTAGCACTGCAGTAAATGCTATAGCTGTTGTACCTTATACTAATGAAATTTATTGTGGTGTAGCAAATACGGGTACTTCTCATTATTATACTCATAGTGAGACAACATATTATCGTATTAATAAGGGTCTTTTAAAACTTAAATATGATTTATCTCTTGATACTACATTTAATGGTTTAAGAGGGTTTACTTTTACTGATGATATACTATATAAAACTATACTTCAATCTGATGGTAAAGTATTAGCTGGAGGGTCGCTGAGTTCTTATACCGATGGAGTTATAATTCCAGCAGATTGCCCCAATTATTTATGTAGGTTAAATGCAGATGGAACCTTAGATACTACTTTCAATTATTCTGCTGGTAATACAAGAGGATTTGATAATACTTTACGCGCTATTGCTATTCAATCTGATAGTAAGATATTAGTTGGAGGAGCATTTACACAATACATTGATTCAACAGGAACATTAACCTCTTGTCCTGATAGATTTTGTAGAGTAAATTCAGATGGTACATTAGATCAGACTTTTAATTACGGTAGTGGTAGAGGTTTTAACGGAACAGTATATGCAGTTACAGCTAAATCAGATGGCAAAATATTAGTTGGGGGTAGTTTTTCTACATATGCCGATGGACTTATAACAGCAGCAGACTGTCCAGATAAATTATGTCGTCTTAACTCTGACGGTACTTTAGATCAAACTTTTAATTATGCAGAAAGTAGAGGTTTTGATGATTGGGTGTTATGTTTAGCAATTCAATCTGATAGCAAAATAATTGTGGGGGGCGGGTTTGCAGAATATGCTGATGGAGTCACAACGGCTTCTTACTGTCCTGATTCTCTATGTCGTCTTAACTCTGATGGTACATTAGATACTTCGTTTAATTATGCAGCCAGTAGAGGGTTTAATGATCAAGTACGTGCTATAGCTATTCAATCTGATGGAAAAATATTAGTTGGGGGTAGTTTTACTACATATGCCGATGGAATTATAACTCCAGCAGATTGTCCAGATAGATTATGCCGAGTAAGCGCAGATGGTACGTTAGATAAAACTTTCAATTATTCTGCTGGAATTACTACAAGAGGTTTTGATGGTGCTGTATATTCCATTGTTATTCAATCAGATGGTATGATAGTGGTTGGGGGAGGTTTTACCTCGTATACTGATGAAAATGGAGCATTGACAAGCTGCCCCAATTATTTATGTAGATTAACCTCTACGGGAGCATTAGATCAAACATTTAATTCTGAGTTTGATAGCTCTGTTTATGATATACAAATTGATGCTGATGATACTATATTTTGCGGAGGCTCTTTTACCCAATTAAATAATTTATCATGTAACAATAGATTAGTAAAACTAACTAAAGATGGGTATATAAAACCAATAATATCAAATCAACCAATACAATATGGTATTACTCCTGTTTTAACAAATAATTGTATCTACCATTTAGACAATACATATACTGATGAGTATGGAAATACTTCATGGGCTGCTACTAATACTACATTTTCAAATACTGTTTCTAAGTTTGGAACATATTCATTATATTTTAATGGTACTACTGCGTATGCAACAAACTCTGGAATAACTTTAGGATCAAAACCGTTCACATATGAATGTTGGGTGTATTTTACTTCATCTGGAACTCATACTGTTATTTGTTCTGCGGCAGAATATGGAATTTTAATACAAATTAATACTTCTGGTAAATTATTACATTATGCTAGTTCTGATGGGTCAACCTGGGATGTATGGAACGCTCTAGCTTCTGGTGCAACAACTATGCAAATTAATAAATGGTATCATATTGTAATTGAATGGGATGGTTCATATATTAGTTCCTATATTAATGGAGTTCAACAATACAAAACAGCAACTATTAGAATATTTGAACAAACTTCTGGAATAAGAATTGGAGCACAATACACAACCCCTTCAGCATATTTTGTAGGTTATTTGAGTGAAATAAGAATTTCTCAAGGGTTTACAAGATATGGTGGGAATAACAGAACGGTATTTTCACCTCCATTATCATCATTCAATATTGAGCTATTATATTTCTTTAATATTCAAGAGATGCAAATGTATAGATATAGGGCAACAGCATACTTACCATGCAAAGCGATTGGGATTGCTACAGTAGATAAAACTGCTGCTGGTACATATACGATTTATAATTATGCTATTCATAATGAATATATTGCTCCTCCTACTTTATTAAGTGTAAATACTACATATAGTTTTAATCACAATTTGGGAGTACCAATGGAATATATTAAAATTGGTGGCTCATTAAAAAATTTAGCTACAGCAGAAACTTTAAATTTTACCCCACAAAGTAATTTTGATGCTTCTGTTAACTATAATAATTATGCAGGAACAAATCAATATTTAAATAATGTTAAAATGTGGGTGCGTACAGGAACAACTACTACAATGAATTATGTAAACTCTGGTGGTACTACAACTGCATTAATTACAGCTAGTAGAGCAAAATTAAACTTAATTTTAGAAAGATCTTTTTAATGGGGGTAATATGAAATATTATATTACTGTAGAAAATAATTATTATGAAGGAGATCGAGTGCATCCTTCTGATATGGAAGTAACTCAGCGCCCATCATACTTATATAAATATAATCGAGAAACATCACAATGGGAAATCGATCTTGTTCAAGAAAATGAAGATTTAAAAAGACAAATTGATAACTCAGATAAGGATGTAATTCGCATTATTGATGATTTATTTACAGTTTTAAAAACTAAAAACATTATTGTAGATGAAGATTTTGATGCATCTGTAATTACGAAACTAACTAATAGAAAAAATATTAGGGATACACTACTATAGGGGGGACATTTATGTCACACACCCTGGTACGTCAAATGTAACTGTAATGGCACCTACTGTTGGATGACTAAATTAATTTTAATTATACTTAAAAAAAGCTGCCGATACTATACTAGCTACGAAGCATTCTAGTGTATACATTAGATATAACATTAAAAAACAGAGGTACTTCTTATGGCAAAAACATATCAGTTTAGATTGTCGGATGAAGTCGACGAGGAAAAAAACAAAGTAAAAAGACAAATTATTGTGACAGAACCAATTACTACAACTGCTATTGTAGCAATAGAGGGGCTGCGTGAGGAGAAGGAAAGATTAAATAATCAGATAGACACTCTTCAACTTCGCAAGGATGCAATAAAGGATGAAATAGATGCAATAAAAGCTGCTTTGTCTATAGTAGAATAACTTATTTAAAATATAAGAGGAAAGATAATATGAAGAATAAAGATTTGTTAGATTTGTTTTCTGCTTTGGAATCTGTTAATTCTGATACCTGCAGCGCTAAGTTCAAGTATGGTATAGCTCGTAACAAGAAGATTATTGAAAATCAAATAAAGATATTGCAGGATTTGATAAAACCATCTGACGCATACATACAAATTGAGAATGAGCGGTTAGCTATTTGTCATAAGTATTGCGAAAGGGATGAAAATAATAATCCACGAATGATAAACAATATGTTTGTCATGAAAGAAGACACGCGAGCAGAGAGTGACACAGAGATTACAGAGTTTATGGCTAAAAATAAAGATATATTCGATGCAGCTGTAAAGAGATCTCAAGAACTAACTGCTCTTCTTGAAGAAGAAATAGATATTCCACTATATAGTATTCCAATAGATGCTATACCGGATACGATAAAACAATCAGAAATGGATGTCTTTGCCAGGTTGGACATGATTGTTTAAAAAGGGCACTGTGAAAAAGAAAAAAAATATGGCTTCTAAAAAGAGTTCCACTTCTAAAAAAGCAGATGCCCCTATTGCTAAACCAGAAGAGCGAAAGAGTAGGGTTTTATGGGTTGGCCATTTTTTTCAATGGCTTGATGATAACATCCTCAGCAAGACAACAAGACTTCTAATGTACGTACTGGAGTTTTCGGGGGTCTTTGCTATCTGTATAATCATATACGAGTTTAGACATGGGATAGCTTTAATTGAAATAGCTACTGACGATTTCTCTTTGAAAAAGGCGGAGTCAATTGTTGGCTCAGTTAAGGATTTTGCCAGTCCTCTTGCTATCATGGTTACAACTATTTGTGGTGCCGTTCCTACAGTAATGGGTGTATTTAGATCACTGAAAAAGAAATGGGGAGTGGATAAAGATTCGATAGCAGCTGCTGCTCAGGCAGCTATGAAAAATGCAACTCCGTGATGAGGGAGCATTGCCATGAATTTTAAAGAAAAGTTTTCAGCGTTCATAGCAAGAATTACATCTATCATTGATACTAAAGATGGGTGGTTCCCTTTTATAAATAACCAACTCAAATGGGCAGTTGGTTTTTTAATTAAAACCATAACACTTCTCTTAACATTGTACTTGGTTATCCTTCTAGTGAAGGGGCTCCAGATGGCATCGCTGCTACGCTCAGTTGTTGTCAAGGACGCTCTTGGTATAGTTCCTCAAGGGTCTACGGTAACATCATCCCCTGACATAAATTATACTGGGGATCTTAAGAGTATTGATGGGGTTGTTAAGATGCTGGAATCAAAAAAGAAAGGAACTCAGAAAGATGAAAAAGCTAATAAGAAGGTTGGTAAGTAGCCTTACTTTTTTACTATTGGGGATTCCTCTGTATGCAAATGTTGTTCTCACTGATTCAGAATACGATGCCTTGCTTCAGAGATTGAAGAGTGACAAATATTTATTGGGCATTGAGAACATTCGGTGGGAGGAATTAAAGAAGAGTAAGCCAAAAATAACATACGAGATAATAGATGACACAGTTGTAATTCAAACTATTGAAATACCCATCTACAATAGCAAGCCTCTTATTTATGAAGTTAAGTTTGCTATAGAAAAGAAAGATACTCTTAAATGGGTTCCCTGGACATTTCAACTGTGCGGAATGTTTGAAACGAATTATTCAGTTGGAACCAAGTTCAATATATATCCAGATGCAAAGCTCGGCGTACGATTCTTTAGCACGGCTCCGGCGGGAATAAAGTTTCTTACTCTCGGGTTTAATGTTTTTGTTGGTATACGCTCGACAGGATTATCATTGAGTTATTCATTACCAAAGCCACTGAAGAATACATCTATTCACTTTTATGTTGGTGTTGCTTATACAGCAAAGGTAGCATATGGCTTTGGAATAAGTTTAAACTTTTAAAGGATGCATATGGGTATAGGTGATAGATTAGCCGATTCAAATTATATACCGAGTACAGCTTCTAACGTAAATCAATTTGATTATGTACAAGTAGTAAAGTGCCCCGTCACATTTACAAATGATCCTCTTGAATATGCTGAGGGATTTCTTCAATACAAACTAAAGCCTGTGCAGAGACAAGTTCTTGAGGATTTATTTACTATCGGCGCTGATGGAATGCCTGTGTATAATCATGCTGTGTTCATAAGCGGAATGCGCTGCCTCGGTCTAGGAACAGAAGTTCTTATGTATGATGGCACTCTTAAAAAAGTTGAGGATGTTGCTACAGGTGATCTTCTCATGGGTCCAGATTCAAAACCGAGAACTGTCTTATCAACAACATCAGGAGAGTCAGAATTGTACAAAATAGGGCAATCCTGTGCTATGGAATATGTTGTAAATGAAAGTCATGTATTATCCCTTAAAAAGGCTCAGTCAGCAAAAGGAGCAGCCTCTAATGCATATGGAAATGCATTCGATAGATTTACTGATTACCCTGATATAGTAAATATATCTATAAAAGACTACTTAAGTAAATCAAATAAATGGAAATACTTTTTTAGAGGATACACAGCAGGATGTGTTGGGTTTGATTACCAAACAGTTCCAATTGATCCATACTTACTTGGTGTTTGGTTAGGAGACGGAGTCAGCAGATGTTTACAGATATGCAGTGCTGATACAGAGATAGTAGACTGGCTAAAGAACTATGCAGTAGAACAAAATTTACTGGTTAACGCATATGAAAAGAAGGACAACTTAGCTGTCGATTATACTCTTTCTAAAGAAAGAAAAGAATTTAGACATTCAAATCCAGTTTGGGAAGAATTTAGAAAACTAAAACTTGAACAAAATAAACATATACCTGATTGTTATATAGCAAATAGTAAAGATATTCGTCTTAAGGTTTTGGCAGGTATTGTGGACACAGATGGTACCTATGTAAAGCACGGTTATGAGATAACGTTAGCAAATGAAAAGCTGATTAAAGATGTTAAAAGATTAGCGGACTCCCTAGGATACCGAACTAATTTAAGAAAAAAGATAACAACATGTCAAGTTAAGAGTTTTGTTGGAGTTGCTTGGAGACTTTCCATACATGGTTCTGTATGGGAGATACCTTGTTTAATTGAGAGAAAGAAATATAAACATACTGGAAAATATTCTAATAAAGAAAATGGATTATCTTCTTTAAAAGTTGAGTCAATTGGTAAAGGGAAGTACGCCGGATTTACTGTGGATGGTGACAATTTATTTTGTTTGTCTGATGGGACAGCCACCCACAATAGTGGTAAGAGCGTAACTGGGGGTATAATAGGATCATTTCTTCTTCAAAAACTTCTTGCTATGGATAATCCTGGTGAACATCTCGGGCAAGTTCCTGGCCAAAAGTTTGTTGCAGAATACATCGCTACATCAGAACAACAATCGAAGCAGACCGCGTACGCATCGTTCGTAAATATTATTTCCAACACAGACTGGTGGAGAAAATATATTGGATATCTTCGAGAGCGAGAGCTCAAGGAAGGAAAAGAAACTCTTGTACGAATATTGGACAAGAGTATTATATTTCCATCAAAGAATCTTGAGGCGCATAGCCTTCATAGTAATAGTGCATCCATAGCTGGCTTTACGGCATTCTTTGTGTGCTTTGATGAGATGTCTCGATTTGATGTGAGTGATACTGATGTGCAACAGCAGAGTGAAAAACGATCCGCTCAGGCAGTTTATTACACTGCCGCTCGAGCAGCAAAGACACTTAATGGATTCAGTAAAATATTAACGATCACTTCTCCTATGTATGAGACTGACTTTGGTATGCAGTTGCTGTATATGTCCAAAGAAGTCAAAGCAGGACCATCCACAAAAAAGATAATTGATGCGTTACGAACTAGATATACAACCCGTGTTGATGATATAATAGGATACCATTATTGTACATATGAGGCTAACCCAAAAACAGATGCTGATAAGTTTGGATATACTTCAAAATCATTTGATGCTGAGAAGGCCGCTAACTACTCAGCTTTCATGCGTGACTATATGGCTATTCCTCCTGCTGCCATTAGTCCTTTCTTTGAACTTCCTGAGCGTATAGATAGGTCTGTATACACTGGAAGAGATCCTCTTGTTATATTTACTGATGAGTTTATTCACAAGCAAGTAGGTTCTGAATTAAGGAAATATATAGGGAAGAGAATACAGGTAATCAATTCAAATAAAATTCAGAAGTACTTTATCTGCTGTGACCAGGGTGCTGTGAAAGACAGCTTCGTTGTTGCTATGGGGCATGGAGAAACTTCCGTTGTTAAGATACCCGATGCTCGTGGAAATATGGCTGAAACAACACGTCACAAAGTAATAATAGATTTCGTTGAAGCGTGGAAACCTAATAAGGAAGAACGTATTACAGTATCGTTTGAGAATGTTGAGGATGTCATTAAGGTTCTTAACAGTTGCTATTATATAGACCGCGTAGTATTCGACCAATGGAGTTCAATTGAGAGTATTGAACGTCTTTTCTCTGAAGGAATTATGACAAAGAAGTTAGGAGCTGATCTTGAGATGTATGAAACGTTCAAAATACTTCTTTACAGCGGAATGATTGATCTTCCTGACAATGATAAGTTGCTGACAGAATTACGACAACTTAGTATAATTAAAAACAAGAAGATAGACCACCCTCCAGAAGGTTGTTTCTCTCAAGAAACACGAATTCGATTGCTTAATGGAACAGCACCAACTATTGGAGAACTGGCTGCCTTAGGACCTGAAAATGAATTTTGGGTATATTCTTGTTTGCCAGATGGAACAATTGTTCCAGCACGCGCTTATAATGCACATAAGACAAAAGATGTTACAGAGCTAATTCTTGTAAAATTAGATAACGGAGAAACAATTCGTTGTACGCCTAATCATTTATTTATGATACGTGATGGTACATATGTACAAGCTATGGATTTAAAGAAAAATTATTCTCTTATGCCGTTGTATACAAAATATAAAAAAGTATCAAAGAGCAAGAAGCTATATGAATTAGTTAAGATAAAATCAGATTGGCGGTACACACATAGGGTTGTTTTTAAATTTCTTAATGGTTGGGCAAAAAGAAGTGGTCATGCTATACACCATGCTGATTTAAACCCATTGAATAATTCTCCAGATAACTTAAAAGCAATGCTTGTGAAGGAGCATGCTCTACTGCATGCAAAATTAGTAGAATCAACAAATTCTCCAGAGAGAAATAGGAAACGATCAGAAACTCTTAAAAATATGTATAAAAATAATCCAGAATTTAAAAAGTTGAAAAAGAAAAATCTCATTGATGCTGCAAAAAATTATTGGGATTCACCTGAAGGTAAGGCACGAAGGAAAGAACTATCTAAAACTCAACTAAAAGAAGCTCAGAAAAAGAGATGTTCTACTATATATAAAAAAAGGATAGAAGCTCTTGGAGATAGTTTTAATTACATAATTTCATATAAACAATTAAAGGCTGTTGGGGGAGACTTACTATACTGGAAAAAACGTTTTTCAAAGGAAGATTTTATAAAAAATTCTAAAAAGTTGGAAAATTTGAATATTGAAGATATTGAAAGTAAGACACGACTTCAGTTTACTTCTGTTAAAAGAATCATAAAAAGATTAAATTATCCTGAAAAGAATAATCATAAAGTTGTTTCTATTAAAAAAATAAAATTAAAGTCTCCTATACCTGTTTATGATATAACAGTTCCTGTTTACAATAACTTTGCATTGGATTCAGGTATTTTTGTACACAATAGTAAAGACTTAGCTGATGCTATTATAAGAGTAGTTTGGTGTGTCTATCTCGATTCTATCCGAGATGCTGTCCATGGTAAATTTATGCTTCCTATTGGTCAGCAGCTGTCTACAGTCAGATCGGTAGCTACGGCTTTTGAAATAATGAAAAGTGATATAAGAGATGAGATGCCAAACTATGGAATCTTTGCTCCAGCCGGTTCAAGCAAGAGTGTATTTGGAAAATCGACTATTGTTCAGGGAAATGTTATCCCCAATATAGGGGACACGTATTTAAAATAGGATATTTATTATGGCAAGACAATCACCGCAGCAAGGACCTTCAGAAAAAATGCCTACCCTTGTTCTTCTGGCAACAACAGGGGCTGCAGGAACAACAAAAAACTACAACTTCATAGACGGATCAATTGTTTACTATGAAAAAATCTTGAAGAGTGCTTTCTCATATACAATGATCGACAATATCGGTGCAGGAGAGATTCGAGTAACATACAATAGGCCAGCCTTAAGTTTAGTTACATACATAAATGGCGCTAAAACTCTAAAAGCTGGGGATTCCTTGTACGTAGAAGAAGACGTATGGCACATTAAAATATACTTTGTACAGGATTCCACTGTCGAATTGGTTTTAAAATCTGACAAAGATATTTAATTTTTACATTATTATACTGGAATTTCGACGAGTCTAGCCTTAAAAACTCCCTCAACCGCAGTATTTTTTTCTTTTAGGTGATTTACATGAATCAACGAAACCCTTTTATGATGCGATCTCAATTTGTACAGGAGTCATCTGACCAAGTTAGACAGCCTGTTCAACAAATTGAAGTTGCTATGAAGCCCTCGTGCCAGCCCCAGGGTAGCTCACGGGAGAATCAGCTTCTTGCTGACCTTGCATTTGAAAGAAAGCGCTACGCTGAAGTTGAATTAGCGCTACTCAATCAGAAAGTAAATGCAGTGCACTTACTTATTCAGAATTTTGAGATGAAGATTATGCAACTGAGGCGAGACGCTACAACCTATACTAATGAAATCGCGGATAAAAAAAGAGAGATTACTGCGCTATCCAAAGACTATGAGGATAGAAAAAAAATAATTACTGAGTCTGTTTAACAACTAATGATGTGTAATAAAGTGGAAGGAAATGTTTATAAAAGCACAGTCTGCAAAAATAGCGTTACATCGGCGGTCAGCAGGATCATCGCCGACAACAGCAACATGGTACAATGAAATATTTGATGTAACACTGGGGGTAGTCACTAACAAAAAAATTACATTAGCAGTTGCTCCGATAGTGGGTAGCGAGTCTATCATGTTAAACGGACTTGTTTTGTATAAGGCAGCAGACTGGGATTATTCAACAATGAATGGAAATGAAATTATATTTTCAAATGATTTAGAGCTGACGGTAGGAGATACGATTAGATCAAAATACCAAGCTTAGACTAGAAGATGAAATGATACAATATTAACCCCAATAAGATGATGCATTAGAAATTGTTTGAACAATTTTTGCTTCTTTAAGGGAGAAAACGCATGAATACAAAAATTCGCGGAAACTCCCAAATTATGGATCTCACCATTGATTTGGGAAGACTACAGCAAAGCTTTATAAATTCAAGTACAGGTGACTGGAATATTACTAATGGTACACAAGATGCACTCATTACCGGTTTAAAATTACAACCTTTAAATGATTCAGACGCATCATCAAAATGGTATGTTGACCAAAAAGCCTTGTATGCAACTGAGTGGAAATTTTCTGTTCAATTTGCTACTTCGACGGGAGGTGCTGGTACATACAGTCCAACAGGTGGAGCTTCTGGAACCGGTGCATTTACCAGTGTAGATTTTACAGGTGCTTCTGTATTTGATCTTGGTGGGCACACTGTTCTTGTCGGCGACCGTGTTCTCGTTAAAGACCAGGCTGATGCTAAACAAAATGGTATCTATACTGTAACATCAACAGGTGCTACTGGAGGGCTTGATCGAGCACTAGATCAAGATGGTGCACCAAGTGCAGAAGTTTCTATTGGTAATGCTACCTATATTGAAAACGTAACTAGCGGAGCTACAGGAACTCACTGGGTAGTTGTCAAACCTGCAGGATATGATGGATCAGGTGTTCTTGTACTTAACGTTGATAATATTGAGTGGACCCAGTTTTCTGGTATCGGTACGTACACAGCAGGAGATGGTATCGCTATTTCGGGTACTACCATATCTGTTAAGGCAAGTGATATTATTGATACGGCGTATGGTTTAACTACAAATCTCAATGATATCCGAGTTAATCTTGATGCTGCTGGAGCACTTTCATTTGATGTCGGAGCCATTCAAGTTAATGTAGACGACTCTTCAATAGAGATCAACATTTCTAATCAGCTTCAAGTTAAGGCTGACGGTATTAAAGATAGTATGATCGATTGGGGAACATCAACTGGACAAGTTTCCGGTGGAGATATTCCTCTCGTAGATGCTGGTGACTACTTTGCTATTAATAATGTTGAAGATGCACTCCAACAGATAGGGTCATCTTTAGCAAGTAACTATGCATTCGGAACATTCGTTCCTACTGCAGGTGCTTCTATTGTTGCAGAGACAACTGCTGATACAGCGACTCTTACTGCATCTGATGGTGCTATTAGGATAACCGGTACTGCTCTGACAGACACCCTTGATTTTACGATTACTTCAACGGGTATCAAAGACTATATGATTTTTTTCAGCACCTCTACCGGTGGTGTGAGTGCAGCAGATATTCCAGTTCTTGATACTGCTGATTACTTTACAATCAATAATGTCGAAGCAGCGCTTGCTGAGTTAGCAGCAAATACACCAGGTATTGCATACATAGAAGTAATTGGAGAGCTTCCAACACTGAATACTAACTTGGAAACAGCAACGTTATTGAACAGTCCTATTGCTGGATCTGAACAAGTCTATCTCAATGGCGTTCGCCAGATTAGCGGATTAAGTTATGACTACACATTAGCAACGAATGTTATAACATTCACTGCTCCAGGACTTCGTCCAGGTGATATTGTTGTCGTGGACTATCGTTACTTATAATGCCCAAAAAGTAGCCGTGAAAAGGATCTTGCGGCTACTTTTACTTTTATCTAGGATATTACTATGAAAGAAAAAGAATTTGCACACACAGCTTCGCTCGACCAACTAATAAAGCAAGCGCATACTAGTAGATATATCTCAAGAATGTTTGTCTCTGTAACATTCGATGTGTCAGCAGATACCTATACTATAGATACTTTGGTTAATAATATATTTCTTGAGGTTATTCGTAATGATGCTAGTACACTTAATGACCTAGCTCTTCTTATGCAAGAGCAGACCATGAAAGAAAATGTGGATAAAATTTACAATGAATATTTAAAATCTCTTATGAATGATGTAAGCGATACTCTTAACAATGCAGGTGAGGGTGATGTAAATTTATCGGTAGCAAGCCAACCAAAGTTTGAATTAGATAGATCTTTTGAAACAGATGTTAAACTCTATATCGAAAGAGTCTATCGAGACGACTTTGAATTATATAGGGATGATTTTAAAACACTATAATAAAAAAGGATTACTGTCATGCATTTTAAAAGAATAAAAAATCTTGATGAACTTATTAAAAAAGCTATCGAAAAGAAACAAGAACCTTCAGCCGAAGATATTCATGGGAGAGATGAAGACCTTCCAGAACCACCAGATCCTGACCTTACAGAGTTTGAAGAACCTACTGATGAAGAAATTGATGCTGCTATCTCCAGAGAAGAAGCTCGGCATGAGAACATATTTGGATCTTCTCTCAATAATAAAACAGCAGTTACTGATCCAGATGAACTTTCTGCAAAGGATACTTTAGAAGAAAAAGATAAATCGTTACCAAAAAATATGGTAAAGGATTATGAAGGGCGTGCTCGATCAGAACGAGAGGCTGGAGGAACTATAGAAATAAATGAGCGTCTTCCATACATAGCTATTAACATGTCAGATGGATCTGAATATTTCTTTCAGGATGAGGAAGCAAGTATGCTGCTTGACGAAGTTCCTGATAATATACATGCAGAAGATTTTATATTAGCTATAGCGCAGGGATGGTAATCTGTGGAATGTGCATTACCATTAGTAACTGAGGAGTAAGGGTGGCAGCAATTTTTCCATGGCTGCTATCATACAGAACTGCTCTTGTACTATGGGGGTGATCGCAATGACTATGAAGGATCTTCAGAATATAGTGCTAGAAATTCGGGATTGTCGAAGGGAAGTAGGGGATTCTATATCTAAAATTTCAGATAAGCTGGACATCCAAAGTGAAAGAATAACTTCAGCTGAGAAAGACATTGAATACTTATCAGAAAAATTAAATGAAAAAGAGGGGCATGTTCATAAGGATATTGATGCTTGTATTGAAGCGTTACAGAAATTCAAAAAAGAGGAAGTTTGTGAATTAGTAGTAAGAGCGGTTAAAGAAGAGTCATTAAACATAAAATTCTGGGTTGCAATAAATTTTGTAGGCGTTGTATGTTTTCTACTCTGGTCACTAAGAGATTTCATTTCAGCTATACTTACTAAGTAAAGGGGGATGCTGTGGAAATTCATAGTAACAATTTAACAGATTCTGATATAGAAGTAGCTGTTCTGGTTGCCCCTTCAATTTTTGATAAATTACGCCTTGATAGGTTTCTTCCAGCTCCAGCCTCACAGGAAATCCAGGTTATTTATTATATAAGGTTGATACTAAGTAGTATTGTAGCAGTAACAATGACATTCTTGCTTATTTTTATATTGGTGGGTATAAACGAAAGTAATGCACTTCTAAAAGAACAGAGCAGAATTTTAGAAGAGCAACGTAGGGCATTAGACAGACAAAATATTATTTTGTCTATCGATAAAACTAAATAAGGGAGGAAAGCATGAGTATGACTACGATGGGTTTCGATGAAGCATTAAAAAAGATAAAGGAGGATATGAAGGCATATCGTATTGGCTGGGCGGTTCCTGGTAAATATGTTATTCTTTATAAGCCAACTAGTGGAGATCCAATACGCAAACCGTATATTGCGCAATGGAGTCCATATAGCGAGCTGACTCCTTGGGTTCCATCAACGACTGATGTGTTGGCAAATGATTGGGTTGTCGGAGAACCGGTTCGAGAAGATTAATAAATTAAATTTTTTAAGGGGGTACGTCATGACATTAGAAGAATTAAAAGCATTAAGGGACAAAATAAAAGCTGCAACAGAAGCTCTTCAGGCTCAGAATGAGCAGTTGGTGAGTGAGAATGCAAGTCTCACTGCAGATATTGCTGACTTAAACTTGAGAATTATTGGGTTAGAGGGAGAGCTTCTGCAAAAAGATGCGGAGATTGCTGCAAAAGAAAGTGAATGCGCTTTAATTATTCAGCAAAAAGAAATTGATTTTGCTCTAAAAGAAAGTCAATTCGCTATAGTTATTCAGCAAAAAGACATGGAAATTGCTGCAAAGGAAGGTCAATGCGCTTTAGAGATTCAGTCAAAGGATCTAGAGATTGCAGCACTGATACAAGCAAATACTTTTGAACTTGCTGCAAAGGACCAAGAACTTGAAGCACTTAGGGCGCAGGTTGATGCAGCACAAGCGGAAGTAGATGAGTTACTGGAAAAAGTGGCAACCATGGAAGAGATAATTGCTACATTACAGGAATGGCTTGGCCTTTAATTTTGTAGTATTAATTATTTTTTAATACTTACTTATATTTTAGTATGGTAGGTCTGCTGATTTACCATACTAAAATTTTAAGGTGGGGGGCTCGAAGCAGGATATAAAGAAGAGGAGATTCCTAAGAAATAGTATGCCACGAACAGGAATTACAGGTGATCAAGTCCAGGATGGGACACTTACTGGAGAGGATATAGAAGATGGCGGTATTTACCGCCAAGATCTTAACATAACTTCAACAGGAAAAGCTGTTGTTCGTAAAGTTACTACGAGTACCGGTCTATCATACACATATACAGGAGTTGATGCTGGAACTGGAGATGTTATCCTTACAGTCTCAACGGGGTATGTGGCAGTAGTGCACCGCCCACTTGATCAATTAGTTCATAACATAGCAGAGACAGCTTATTACGAAATAACTCGTTCAGGAACACAGATTTCTAAGGAGACTTGGTGGACTACTGCTGGGAAGACTATTAAAATTCGAGAGATTGATTATACATACTCAGGTGCATTTGTAACTCAAATGGTCACAAAGCAATATGATACCTCAGGTAATCTTATTGTAGGGGAAACCTTAACTGAGATAATTACCAGAACAGGCGTAAATGTAGATTATATAACATCTGTTCTGAGTTAAATAGAGAGATATAATATGAGTGGTGTAGTAGTATTAGATCCCATTCTTGTACAGAGTTCTACAGGAAATATTTTAAATATAACTGAGGGTTCAGCACATGTTGTAGTAACCTCAAGTGGGATTATGCAAACAGAGACTCCCCCTGCTACTGATATTATCGTTACAGGGACTATTACTACATCTGGTGGATCTGTTCAAGTAGCTATTGCAGGATATAATTCCATAGGCATTGTAATAAGTGGTACTTGGGTAGCCACACTAACATGTGAATTTTCTTCTGATGCAGGCACTAGTTGGATATCAATGCCTGTTAGATCCAGTGTTTATAACGTCAATCAAGGTATTGTTCTTCCTGTTGTTTCTGGAACAATAACTACAAATGGAACATATGCACCGAATGTGACAGGAAGTATTACTCATATAAGAATACGTGCGTCTGCATTTACGTCTGGAACTGTTGACGTTTTAATAATGAAATCTGAGTCTGTTCCGACATTTACAGTTGGGCAGGTGGCTATAACACAAAATGCTATTGTTTTATATAGTAACAGCACTTCTGTGAACCTTCCAGCTTTTGGAATGTATACAGGAACAGCAGAATTAACACTAGGTGCTAATTCAATTCAAGTAAACTTTGTGTGTAGTAATGATTGTTCAGTATACATACAGCAGTCAGATGATTCTTTGTTATGGGATATACAAGATAGTTATTACGTACCAAATGGATTCTCTGATGCAAGAACGATTCAAGTAACAGGAATGTATGTAAGAGTAATAGTTACAAATGCTAGAAATAATGAAACAACTTTTTTAAGATTATCAACTGTGCTACGCCCTATGGCTGAACCACTACCAAGAGCACTTACTCAAAAAGGATATTTGAAAGTAGCTATTCAAGAGATGCATCCAACTGAGATTGAGGGTAGCTCCGAAAGAGTTCAAGTGACTGATACTAGTGTAAGACGATTGCTTAATGATATGTTGAAGCAGCTTATGAAAATGAACACATATCTTGAAGTTATGACAGATGAACATCTTAATGAACATGATTATGATGTAGATAAAATTTAGGAGGTTATCTCTATGCCGGATATTCTAAAGGATGGAACAGGTTCTGGTTATTTAGCTAAAGTCAACTCTTCAAATCAATTGACTACTTTTTCAACTTCTATTGCAACAGTAGGAACGTGTAGTATATTAGGAGATGTATTTTTTATTCCAATGCTATTTAGACAAGTCAGTGGAGGAACAGAAGAATTAGCTGCGGTTGTGACGTATACAGGAGTTAGAACTTGTATATTTCAACTATTTATAGTATCCTCACAAGATGCAAATACATGCGTAGCTACGATATATGGAGGTACTACATACGCAAGTGGAGGATATACGTCTTCAGCTGCTAATTTAAATACATCATCATCAAAAACATTTCCGGGTACGATTAAAATTCAAGCTGACCAACTTGCATCCTTTGTAACTCCATCTTTTGGCAGTCATATGTTCTCATGTGCTCTTACTGGATACAGCACATTTCAATTAGATACAAGGGATGCTTTAATTATTAGACCAAATCTACCAATTGGATTGTCTATTAAAGCTCAAAATACTAACTCATACGTTCGTGCATATGGAACGATGTATGAGACCGATTAAGGAGGTAATTAACTATGTTTATAGATGATGGCGGAGGAAACGGACGTCAAGCAAAAGTAAGTAGGAATAATCAAGTACTTGTTCTTAGTACAATAACTTCTTTTAGTGCCTGGACTAGCAAGGAGTATGGTCAAGACTTTGGTTGGGTGAGCTCATATGCAGCGACTGCGGCTGATTATGTCGTGTATATTATGAATCTAGATACAACAAATTATTTAAGAGTAAACAGACTGATTTTTAGCAGCACAGTCGCAACTTTGTGGACTCTCATAAAGGTAACGGGTGGAACACCAGCAGGTACAACAATTACTGGAACCAACACGAATTTCTCTTCAGGAAAAACTGCATTGGTAACAGCATTAGGAAACGCTGCCGTCACAGGATCCCCAACGGGAACTGTTATTAATAAAATACATACTGCGATAAGCACTCCATTTGAATATAGAGTAGAGGGTTCGATTATTCTTCCTGTTAATACAGCAATAGCAGTTCAAGCGAGTGCTACAGGAACAATAGCAGTATTTATATCGGGATGGTTTGAAGATATTACAGGTGTTTAAAATATAATGTCATTACTCAGTAAAATAATAGATGGAACTGGAAGTAAATCTGCTGCTAAAGTAACAGTAAATAATGAACTGCTTGTTACAACTGGTTTAGGTATTCCTCCTTTTGGACTTACTCAACGAGTAGTTCCATTCAGGCAGCATCTCACAACAAATGGAGAAGCTACTGGTACATCAAGTATGCTTGTAAATGGATCGAGTACTAACGTTGAGTATTATGTTCAAGCAAATTCTACAAATGATAGGTATGTCTCTGTTATGCAGTTTTTAATTGCAGATACAGTTATGACATTAAATAAATTTGGAGGAATAACTGCGTTAACAAATGGTTGTCAGTTATTTTACTCGAGTAAGTTAACGGGAGTTCAATATTTGCATTTAGCACTAAAATCAAATTTTGATTTCATACGACTTTCTAGAGGAAATCCTTCTTTCGGAGGAGGAGCTGCTGATGCATTTTTAGCGGGAGATGTTATTGGTAATTCAGATGCGTATATACCAAATATAGATATATCTCAAATAATTCCACCCTATGGATTAAAATTAGATGCTGGTAGTGATCAAAAATTAACATTTAAAATACGTGATAATGTTAGTACTATAGATGCGTTTGATTGTATTGTATCTGGTTTTGAGAGGTTACCTGATTTATGATAACATACACAGAATTTATTTCAATATGCATTTCTAAAAAACTAAAAATACAATATAGAGAGTTAGTAGACGCTATAAGAAAAACATATAGTTTATTCGCTTATGATGGTTATAAATGTTATAAATGCATTATCGATGAGGTAGCAGATGTCTCTGAGTTTGAAACTATATACAAAGCCACCTCAAATCAACCAATAGATCCTCGTGATGAAAGTACAGGTGCTGGACTAGTAACATTAAATAACACGTCTATTTCTACTCGTTTAAATTACCCAGTGGAATCGTTAACAAGTTGGGTAAAGGTTAGGCCAAGAAAAATTGCAGGAGATTTATATGTAAACTTTGTATATTTTACTACAACCAGTACAGGAAGCTTTGATGCAGGAAATGATTCCCACTTTAGTATGTCACTCAGCTCAGATCATACAAAAACATATATTGATTTTTGTCCTGACTATACATATGAAGCTGGTGGAGGTGGAGCTATTATATTAAGTAGTATATCTACTGGCGAGTGTAAAGTAGCATTTATTGGTGCTCCTGACTACCCGCCTGAGTATGGGGGCAGCGTTGAGTTTGTCCGAAATAAGAAACTTTCTTTGGTAAGAAACGAATGTATTTTAAATGACATTGATCCTAAATTAATGAGATACTCTGCAAGCACACCTGGTTCAAATAAATTACGATTACAGGTAGAGCATGCAGCGAATGCAAAAATTAGTTTTGAATACTATCTTGTAATGTCTGGTAGCATATGAAAGGTTTCTTTAAATGAGGTCAGATAGTGATAGGTATATCGTACAGATATTTATTACAAGCATGCGATATAATTATTGTTTTTAGAAAAAGTAATATATTTTATAGGATAGCGCATACGCTACTTGGAAACACCCTTTGTAAGTACACGACATCAAGTATTTTTCTTTTTCTTTTTGATGATCTTTGTGCCGACACAACTTCTTCTGGTATTAGAAATAGACAACTTTTTTCATATGATAGAGATAAGACTACTATAATTGCGGCTCGGTATCTGGATGTATTGCCACATCAAAGAAATAGTATAATAGAAGCAGCATTGCTGAATGCAACATACAATCATTCTTTCATGTCAGCAAGAATTAAAAAGACCAGCTACTCCTGCACAAAGTTTATCACACAATGTTTTCTCGATGCAGGTATTCTTCTTTTTCCAGGAAAAGATCCAGAAGATATTACTATAAATGATTTTATGGAGTGTTCTCTTTTAGAGAAGATAATAATACATGAATGCAAGTAAATTCATAAAGATGAGCGGAGATATACATTATGGAAAGTTATACCTACATGGAAGTTACTATATGGAAAAAAAGATTGTATATCTTGTTAATGTTTTGTTCCTCCTTTTCGATAAGTATATTGGCAAGCCTGAAGCGGTTGGTGAGAGAGTGGCACATGCTATCATTGGAGCGAGACATATGCTTTATCCCAATGGTGCAGGATGCTCTAAATCAGTTATCGACTCCATCCGCAAGGCATGGATCGGAAAATTTACGGTTGGATTAATGCGAGTTTTATTGGATAAAAAGGAATAGACATGAATGAAATCCTTCAAATTGCTGACCAGGCTATTAGGTGGATTACTCTCATTGCTGGTGGTTTTATTGCTCTTCTTATTTTTATTTATCGTAGCAAAGTGAAGGAACTAGAAAAACTTACTTATCTGCTTAATTCTGTGCGGCTCGTTTACTAGATAAGAATAATAAGAAATTTAAAGTTAAGGTTACTGGAGCAAACGAAAGAATAAAAAATTTATTCAAACTTATAAATTTTGATACCTTTTTAGAAAAGTACGATGCCGATAATAAGATAAATGAATAATACTATGGAGATTCATATGAAATACATCATAGATGAAAAACTGGCTAATGCTATCCTTAATTATTTAATTAGTCGTCCTTATGTTGAAGTAGCGAATCTTGTTCAAGGTTTGCATACTATGGTTCCTTATGAAGGGCCAACCAGAGACTTAAAAACAGGTCCAGTTATACCACCACCATCGCAGTCTGATGTAGCAGTAATGCCGTTTAGTAAACCTTTAAAATAGTAACTATATATATGAGGTTTGTAAAGGTTAGATTAATCTGCCTTTTTTTGAGCATTATTATTTTATAGTAGTGAGGGTACTATGGAATACTACATTTTAGCAGGGGCATACATACTTATAATTATTTTGATTGTGCGGGTTTTATTTTCAATAAAAATAAAATCAAAGAAGTAATTACTATTAAGGGGGTGTATTATGAGTTTAAACTATAGAGAATTCAATCCAAATTTAGATCACACTCAAGTCGAAGAAGTAACTGACTTTCTTGATACTACCTACAGGAAGTATACTAACAATGAGGATCGTTTGGGTAGAGCTGGACTTAAAAGGATAGCAGAAACAATTTGTACATATCCAGATGAATTCATAGAATTCATTACCAAGCTTAACATCGAGGATGACGATGAAGTAGATGACGAGGATGAAGCAGAGGATGATGATGAGGTAGAAGGGAAAGACGAAGCAGATGACGAGGATGAAGTAGATGAGAAAGATGATGACGAGGTAGAGGATGATGACGAAGTGGATGAAGTAGATAGTACTGACGCATTAAAAGAAGAAGGGATAAAACCAATTAATGGATGATCCTGAATTTGAATTCAGGGTATTTACTAAAAAAATTGCGTGTTGACAAAAAAGCTCACTATATTTACATGCACCCTAAGATTTCATTTCAAATATTTATAACTAAAAAAATTCAAGAAGGAGAAAGATGAAGATGAAAAATTGTTTTACAAAAAAAAGCAAAGTGTTTAGTAATGCTCATTTGCGCACTGATGGTTGCAAGTTTTATTCCAAGCAGCTACGCAAAAGATGATAAGTGTGGACATGCAATTTCAGTAGAAGTAAATGAAGATGTTACTATTTTGCTAACTGATCTTAAGCATGAGGCAGACAAACAGGCAAAGAGAATACAAAATAAGCTTGATTCAGAGAAATTTGCGCAGGAAGTTGAGCAAATTTCAAAAATAGCCAAGGACATTATTAAGGAACTCAAACAAAATGGTGATATAAAAAAATGTTCTAAGTTATTAAAGGAACTTACAAAAATTGAGAAACAAATTAAAGAAGCAAGAAACGTTGCGAAAGATGAAAGCATTTCAAGACGTGATATTAGAAAATACATGCATTCTATTGAGAATATTTTTAATGAAGTAGTAGAATATGTAGAGCTGGAATGTTGTGAATGTACTGATGACAAAGATGCTGAGTCTAATAATAATTAATATAATTGGGGAGAGCCAGTTGTAATTTGCAACAATATTCTCCCAAAAATCTCATCAAAGAACAGCCCCAGACAAAGTTTCTAGGGCAGACCCGTTTTTTAAAAAGGGTGTTCGGCACAATGTATAATTTTTTTCCAGATTTTGGATATTATTGTTGTGCCGACTCCCGTTTTGCCTTCAAGCGTTCCAGGTGGCGCTTTTTGGCAGCCAAACCTTTTTCTGATTTATTATATTTAGTCTGATGTTCTAAATGCAATGCGTAGTTATCTTCCTGCCATTTTTTTCTCTTGGCATCAATTCGTGTCTTGTTCTGTTTATACCACTCTCTTTTCTTTTTCTTGTCGCACTCCTTGCAATAAGAACCATATCTGTTGATAGAGGATATATAATAAAAATCTTCTATCGGAAGATTTTTTTCATGTCCAAGACAAAACTTTTCTACTTGTTTCTTCTTCATAACAATCCCTTACTTACCATAATAATTAACTGATCACTGTATAATTACATGCTGAAATATAGCTATACGCTGTGTGAATTAATACTGGGGTTTTCTTTCGAGCATTATCAATTGTAATTTTTGTACAATCAATAAGCTTGAGACTTCGTAGATGAGGAGCATTCACTTGTACCTTTTGACCAGTAGATAAAATAAATACGAAATCATCCTCGCCAGTTTTGTATGATGTTGTTACAGGGTACGATCCGTTTTCAATGATACTCATAACATAAATCCTCACTAGAAATGTATTAGATTTTTACTAAACAGGTAGCCAATGACTCCTGCTATGAATACAACTACAAGGAGATGGTTTAGCAGACGTGACCAATCTCCTTGTACTATGCAAGTCCCTACTATCAATAGCTCCCTAGCAACGAATATCACCAGGGGTATGAATATTAATAGTATCCAAATCATACAGCCTTTTTCTTTGAAGTTCTTTTGTAGTCTGCTATGTCCTGTTCAACAGCTTTTTGAAACAGAGATGAACTATGCATTTGTCGTTTAAGTCCTCTCTCATTCAACGTTTCTGCATAGGCATCGTAGATTTCTATCGGAAGAAGTACAACTACAGACACTGCTTCCTTTTCTAAATTTCTTCTCATAGCATTCTCCTTATATTATATAACTAAGTTTCGGCATGAAAAGCTCTTTTAAATTAATTTTATTAATTTTTTTGAAGAGCTCTCTGCTTTTTAATCTGCTCTACTCCTAAAGCAAGAGTAAGATTGAATCCTGCCGAAGTCCTATACGTATCTTGTACTGCAGGGAGACATGTAACATTGGTCGGAGCAGACTGAGTTGTCTTTGACGAGAACTTTGGTATAATATATGTTCGTAGGAATTTCCATACGATCTTAGCAAACAGTGCTATGAGCCCTTGAATTGTGTTAGCTACCATATCCAATAATTCGAATAGAATAAAGACTCCTGTCCCTGTCTTTGCCGATCCTTTAATACTGTCAAGTAGCGTATACTCTTTAGGAAGTTTTGAGTTATACATAATGTCCTCCATTATAAAATTTAATTGGCGTAATCTATTTACTAGTTAAAAAATGCTTTATAGATAATCCATAATACGAAACCCGTTGTAATGATCTTGGCGACGTAGTGCCCTACGATAGACCCTGCCATCCAAGAACCCATGAAATTGACGTAACGATTAGTAAGTTTATCTCTTTGTGCTTGCATGTCTTTTCTCCTTTTTTTAAATTATGCTTTCAAACACGTCATCGGTTGTTGCTGGAGAGCCCTCTACGCTGGCAACAACTGCACAACCTGTTATTCTGCTTCTTGGTGGGCATACCAGTGCTTTTCTAACCGGTACAGGAGAACCTGATGCATCAAGAAAAGATACCAATGCTTCACCAATCTTAAGATTACCAATTGCTTTCTCAACATCCAGACTCGATTCATTTCTGAAAGTCTGCGCTACAGTTTTAACAGACTTCTGTTCCTTCGGAGTGAATGCACGTAACGAATGCTGAACACGATTACTGAGCTGAGCAAGAACTTTATCAGGAATATCCGAAGGGCTTTGAGTAACAAAGATTACACCCACACCTTTTGAACGAATAAGTCTGACCAGTTTCTCAACATTGTCTACTAAGACTTTGGGAGCGTCATCGAAGAGAAGGTGTGCTTCATCAAAGAAGAATACCATCTTCGGCTTTTCGAGGTCACCACATTCAGGCAGTGCCTTGTATAATTCTGCAATCAACCAGAGTAAGAATGTAGAGTACACCATTGGATTCTCATACAATTTCCGAGCTTTGAAGATATTGATAACCCCACGACCATCCTCAGTCTGCATGAAGCGCGTGACATCGAAAGGATTGTCAGAGAACAGAATATCTTTTCCGTCCTGTTCAAGCATCAGCATACTTCTTTGTATTGAAGTGTAGCTTTGCTTTGAGATTTTTCCATACTTAGATTCGAGAGAATCACTATACTGGATAATTGTATTGATTACCGAAGTCATGTCCTCAATGTTTCTGATATCAACAAGATTGCCTTCACTTGAATAGTCACGAGCAATCTTGAACAACTGAGACAGAGATTCATTTTGGACATCGGACAGATTAAGTAATCGACTGAGTAAAAGAGGGGTGAGTCTATTAATAGAAGTCTTAAGCTCATCTCCTTCTTGACCAAAGACATCCCAACACCGAGTCGGGAATCCTTCAAACGAGAAGTCAGTCAAGTTCATAGAAGAAATACGTTCTTTGATTGCAGACGTTGCTTCTCCAGGTTGGTCTAATCCATACAAGTCACCTTTGATGTCAGCCATGAATACCGGCACACCAATATTGCTGAAATTCTCAGCCATGACTCGTAGAGTTACAGTCTTCCCCGACCCACTGCTACCGGCGATAAGACCATGACGATTGGACATTGCAGGAAGCAGATGAAGTTCTTTACCATTCTTTGCAATTAACATAATGCTAACCTCCATTAACAAAATTTAATCATCAATACTATTGCTATCAATATGATAGCTCCCATGATAAGTGCGGGTTTAATACTACTTACGAAAGAACCTACAAAAATAGAACCCTTTTCAGCAGCACCTTCTTTTAAAGATACTTTAAGTTTATTCCATTGGGGTGTGTTGCTGTCGTGGTCAGTCTCATATCCTTGCTCAAGAATTATTCTTCTATAAGCATCTTGCTGGCCTTGTTCCATTATTACCTTTCTTGATTCTTTCATAAGATTACCTCCATAATCTATTTGAAGTATACCACATTTCTTGTAGTTTGTCAATAGCTTTTTAAAAGAAATTAAAAAAAAGTAAAAAAAGTATCATATAAGATACTCAAGCATATCTTCTTTCTTATACAGAATCTCTTGCACAGTGTGGAGCAGTGCTATTTTTGAATGATCTTCGCCTATGCAAAGGCCAATAATATTATCTAATCCAGAGGTAATCTTTATTAAAAGAGCTTCCCCTTTTAAAGGGGAAGCTCCAAATGAACGAGCAGAAGAATACTTCACTACTGCATATGCTGATGCAACATAGGCTTCTCCGTTTTCCTCATTGTTAAGGGAAACAACCGGCATGTATATTTCCAGGATAGCATCTTTAACTACTTTTCCGGTCAGTAGCGATTCTACTTCAGGTACGATAGAGGTTAGATCATGCTGCCTAACTTTATTAAATTTCTTTGTTGCAATGTAGATACATAAATTTGAATTGGAGGTATCACTAATACATATCTCCGTTACTTTTCTTGAAGGGTTGATCAAACATGAGTAGTTGCGTTCCTTCATTGTAGTATACACATTCTTAAATATTTCTCTTCCTATTTCAGTCATAGTATACCTCACAGTAAATCGGCTACAGCCGATTCCTTTAGTGTTTTAATACAGTCTTGTATATCATTCATTTGATTCTTTATTATCTCATGTGTGACATGCTCAGTAAACTTTTCTAAGATGCATGCTATGTATACGAGATCATCCAGGTTGATATAGATATTACCATCACCAATAGATTTTCCGAGTGTCTCCTTAGTAGGAGGAATACTTTTTTCTTTTTCATCATGCACATACAGTATTGTTCCTTCATAGTTCTGACCAGGAGTTGAGAATTGTAGCCTATCAAACTTTCCTATAAAAAGTTTAGTTCTACCAAACTCTGTGAGTTCTATTGTGTTTGTATAAAGACCTGCTGTCTTACTTAATTGTGTATTTGCTTTGTGGATGCATTCAATTAAGTAATCCACTATGCGTAAATATTTGTTTATTCCATCAAGTCTATCCTGCATTGACATACTATCCCTCCGTACGAAGTTTTTGTTGTATCTCCAAAGCATGCAATAAATCGTGCTCAGTAACGAATCCAAGCTCAAAAAGTATTATACCAAAATGGTTCCCTGTTACTAATTATCCTCCAATTCGGAAGGATCAATCCCAAGAAGCGCACATGCAAACTCACGAGATCCAGAATCTTCTGGAATGTATTCCTCAGAAAGATATCCATTCTCGAATACATATCTTCCGCAGTTACTGCCAATATCCTCATCTGCATATTCAACAGTAAACTGAACATCGGTAAATATTTCACTGAGTCTTTTTATAATTGGTTTGGGTGTAGACCATGCTGTCTCAAAATAAATAAATTCTTCACCCATGTGTTGAGAGTAAGCATTCCATTTAGTTCCCCAATTCTTTATGCGCCATTTGTACCAATGAATATAACCATACTTGATATAGTTATTGATGTATTTCTTAGTGAGATCGACTTCTTCTTCTGAGAGATCGAGAAGGACTTCAAAATTTTGTTTAAGCAATCCACACAGTTCTTCCTTATTTGATTTTACTTTTCTCAATAAGTCTTCGACTGTTGTTTCAGCGCGTGTCCCTGCTGTAATATCAAGTTCCTCTGGTTGTTCTATTATCTTATTGAAGTCAATGCAGATTTCAGACCCCTGCTCATCACGGCCACCGTAGACGAATGCTTTGACTTCTTCTATACGTTGAGTACTGCCTGACATACTAAGATGGTTTGTTACATGGTTTGGCATAATAAGTCCTCCTTTATATAGTCTCAACTACCAATAGTTCTTTTGCATCGTTGTCCAATTTGAGAATGCTTGCAGCGATCTTAAGTCGGATAGTAGTATCAACACATTCCTTATTATTATAAGTACTGCGTTTCACATCATATCCTAGTTTAAGAGGGCACTGTTCACATAGTAAGGCTGAGTTGTCACACTTACCTTGCAGTTCCACAATTGCTCTGAGGTGTGCATATTCCTGAATGGTTAGATTAACTATCATGCTGTTCCTCCTTTTTGTTTAAGTTCCTTGCAAGTTGCATTGATAAGCTTCTGTAATTTCCTTCGTAAAGATATATAGATGAGCTTATCGAGAATGCTGAGATCGAGGTCACGCACTCTTGTTTTATTAATGATGTCTGCTATCTCATTCATATTCTCCATAAGTCTTTCGGTATCGTTGCATCTATTTGATACTACCATATCTAATCTCAGGGTGTGCAGTTGTTCTCGAAGTGTTTTCATGAGTATCTCCTTGTAGTTATCAACATACGATCCACACTTGTGGATAAGTTATATAGTGTCGGCTACGAAATCTTCTTTGCTCAGATAGACTTTTTCTATCTCTGTACGAGTTATACATCTTCCGTTTTTGTATAAATCATACGCTGTTTTTTTAGAGTTCTTCTTTAAATAGAAAGTACTTGTATCTTCTTCCTTTTTTACAGAGCCTACAAAGGATGCAGTAAACACTAATATCCTACCTCGTGCAGTTGATGCATAGTAACGAGACGAGTATGGTTTCTCAGTGGTTTCTTCTTTCATTTTAATACTTGAAAAGTTAATTGCTGTTGGGAGTGTCCATTCCTTTTCAGTCCATGGAATCCACAGATGTGAGGTAAGTTTTTCTTGTATAGAATCTTCTGTAATAAAATAGAAATTTTCGTTTAATGTACAATTGATAACTTTCCAGATAATATCTAGTTTAGTTTTGATATTATCGAGAGAAGAATATTCTAATTTTATATTTTCTCGTTTCTCATTAATGAATGCTTTGTGTGCTCCCCAGGTTTGTTGAACAAAGGAATAGTTATGAATGTATTCAAGCTCAAGCTTTTGAGCTTGATTATTAGCTTGTTTCAATTGCATATTTAAGCGAGCAGTACGTGTCCACACTTCTATGCAGTCTTCTAGTATAGTAACCTTACTACGCATTGTGATCATCCTCTTTTATTTCTTTCAGTTCGTTCTTTAAAAATTCTTTGAAGGCTTTCATTTCTTCTTCTGTTTCTTTCTTTCCCTTTCCCATATCTTTCAGGGAGTTTATAAGCTTTTCTATTTCCTCATCGGGATCAAAGTCTTTATGAGCAGCAGCTTCTTTGATTGCATTTTTTAATTCTTTACGCAGTGATTCAAGACTGCCGAGTGAAACGATAGTGACTTCTTTTATATGAGAGAGTGTTTTCAATTGGGGGACGCTCAGTATAAGAAGGATACGAATACTGATGCGTACACTATTTGAAACAGTATCATTTCCAATGATTTGATTTTCTGCTGTCTCAACGAATCGGCTATACTGGCATGAGTCATTAAAGATTTTCAAGAAAGCATTGACGATGCTTTCAACATAATTCTCATTATTAAATCCGCATGCTTCTTTAATATTTTGTTTGCTGTGATCAAACTCTTTGGTAAACATTTGTATTCTCCATATTGTAATTGAATTATACTACATCTTATAAGATTTGTCAATACCTTTTCAAAAGAATTTTAAATTTATTTTAAAATTATTTTAAATAAGATACTCTACTATGAGTTGTTTCGCTCTGTCTTTTCCCCATTCATTTACAAGGTATTGCATGCAGAGTTCCACTTTCTTTTTTTGTGTAGTTATGTTCTTCTTTTCAAATTCAGTTGCACTTTCATTGTGTCTTCGTATTATTCGGATTGAGCAATCGAAGTCAGGGAAGTTTGACAGGGGACATTTCTTACATAGATCGTGCATGGTAAAATTAAAGCATGTGCTTTCGTTTGAGTTAGCTATCAGTTCTATAGCCATCTTGTCTGTGTAGTTCAGTTTCTTTCTCATAGCAATTCCTCCGTGAGTCGTTCTTTAGTTTCCTTTTCACCGAGTACAGATATTAGCCATTGAACAGTGAGTTCTACTTTATTATTCTTTGGTATCTTTATTGCTTTAGCACAGATTAGTTTATGCAGTGAGCATTCTAAACAGTTTGTTTCTTTATGGCATGAACCATTGTTTTTAATGATGGCGATTGCAGACTGTATTTTATTCATACTGGTTTCTCCTTTCGAGAGTATGTCCTACATATTGAAAAAGCAGGACATCTCCTATCATTTATACAAGCATTTCGACGAGCAGTGCTTGAGTTTCTTCTTTACCGACTGCATTTATGAGATAGTGCATAGCCTGAGCTTTTATTACTTCGGGAATGCTTGTACATACATTGGGGAGAGGGCATGTTTCTTTTATACAATGTTTGTAAGGACGATTACAATGCCCGTTTTTCTTTATGATGGTAAGACATGTATCGATATGTGATGCTTTCATATGAGTACCTCCATAATCATTTCTTTTGTTTTACTCTCTCCGTATTCATCTACCAAGTACTTAATAAGGAGAGGCTTTCTACTGTGCGGTGTTAATCTCCCTGTGCACACGGTACAACAATTTCCATTTAGAGGACAGAAGTGACAATCAACGTCAGCACAGCTACCTTCACTTTCTATTATATACAGTGCTGTTGTGGTGAGTATTCGTTTCGTTCTATATGTTTTCATATCAGTACCTCTATAAGTAGTTCTTTCGTTTCCTGTTCTCCATAGACTGCTATGAGATACTGGGCAAGGAGTGTTATTTTTGTGGAAGGTTTTTGGTTATACAATATTTCTGCACAGAAATGTCTGTTGATGAAACAATCACTACAGTTTATATGTCCGCAATCGCCATTGTTTTTAATAGTGGTGATGGCATTCATTACCATGTTATCTATTGGTGTGTGTTGAGTAAATACTTTAGCGTAGCTCATATAAGAGCCTCCACTATTATTTCTTTAGCTTCCCTTTCACCGTATGTATTTATCAACCATTGAATAGCCATATCCTTATTGACATGTTCACATATACTGAGTAACCCCTTACCAAACTTATTCATATACCGCCTTTTATTATTACGTATTACTGTATGAATAGGACAATCAACACAATGTATACTTGAACAATCACCGTTATGACGGATAATAGACAGGACAATGCTCTTTTCAAAAGTACTACTATTCATTACCTTATTGACATGCACAGTACTAGACTTATTAATTCCACTCACGTTGTTGCCCATAGAATTATTAATTCCAGACACAGTACTGATAGAATTATTAATTCCACTCACGGTAGAATTATTAATTCCACTCACGTTACTGATAGAATTATTAATTCCACTCACGTTGTTGCCATTTTGGCTAATATTTGATCGAGCGAGAATTGTGTTTTTTTTATTTTTATTAACCATAAGTTTCTCCATATGGATGTATTATACCACACGACATAAACTTTGTCAATAGCTTTTAAAAAGAATATGAAAAAAATGCTATGTTATTCACGGCGGTCGGGGCTGCGGCAGATCCACGCACAAAAGTGCGCCTCGAGGTCCCGGAGATTCCTGGTTCATACGTTGCCCAAAAGTGCGACTTTCATTAATACTATTCGTGATAATACTATCGCTGGTGGACATTAGCCCGCCCGGCGCACAAAAGTGCGACTGTTCCGAGCTGCCGCGATCAAGGCGCACAAAAGTGCGGCTTCTGATCCAGGGACCATTGTTTTTAAGATGATACAAAAGGAAAAACCCCGCAGGAGGTGTTTCCTGCGGGGTTTGGTTGGGAGGTAACTACTATGGGTAAGTAACATCCAACATCTGTATAGTACTTTTATAGATGCTAAGTACTCGTGGTAAGTAGAGTCCAACATCTGTATAGTACTTTGGTGGATGCCTTTGTTTTAAAATACCGTACCAAAATTTATATAGAATTTTTTCTAAAATTCATGTGCACAACCGACTCCTGACTCCTATGATTCAGGTAAGTCTTCGTGCCGCTTTCTATGGCACTTCTTACACAACCATACGACATCAAGATACTTTCCTTCCTCATACGATTCATGATGGCCCTCTGGCGTGCAGGGCTTCTCACACAAGGTGCAATGGTTTGGTCTGGTAAGAGTTCCCTTCTTTAGTGCAGAGTACACAGCATTACGTGCCGCCTTATGTGCAGGGTATCTCTTCCTTTGTATAGTTAAATACCGAGCATGATCTTTTGAGATGCCCCCCTTCCAGTTATTGTTGGCCTCTCCTTTCTTTGCCCGGCCACACATTTCACGTATAACAAGTTCATCCCGTTTAATATGGCACTTCTTACATATCTTACTGAGTGATTGAGGGGAAGCATTGAAGTGCTTGCAGAGTTCATCATTGGTCATTGTATTAATCAATGATTTGAGTTCAGTGATCTCTGTCTTTGTCCAGTGCTTCTGCCCCCGAGTTCGAATTCTCAATTCAATGCCCTCAAACATTTCTGGATTGGTGCAAACCTGATGAGCTGAGCATCGTCAATCTTGATAGAGTCACCCAGAACAATCTCATCATCTTCTCGTTCAAATTGTCTGCAGAGCATAGATGCTCCCTTGCGAGTTATCTCAATAATTTGATATACTTCCACACGATCCAGCGTGTCTCTGTAACTAGCTGTCTGCATCATTCTTTTCAGTTCTTTCTCAGTTATATCTTTCGGCATAACATAACTCCATGCCTCTGATACAATGTATACTTTGTAGATTCCTTTCTCAGGTATGTATGAACAAAGAGTAGCCACCAGCCTGTCTTTCTCTTCATCAGATCCCATGTAATCGCTGGCATCAAATACCTCCGTGCCTGCACCGGTGCACATGAATATCACAGGTACCAGGTAGCCATCATTCTTTAGATTATGTTCAATAGTGTGCTGCAATGTTTCTAGTGAGACGTCTTCTTTCATAGTGCCTCCTTAAATGTTATACTCAACAATGAGTTCCTTGATGATAGGTACCAATTCTTCTTTATACACTTCAAAGAGTATCCCATCTGCAGTTCCTTCGTCGTGCTTAAAATCTTGATACCACTTCCATCCAGCCTTTTGAAGTTTTTCAGTCAATCTACGAGCAACAACAATATGCATGTCTCTTGGTGCAGGGGACAATACAAAAGAAAATATAGGGATTGACCCATGCATTTCAGTCACGCTGTGCTCCTTTTTTCCTGAAAGTCTCTTCCTTTGCAGACAGAGCAGACCTTCGGTTTTGTTGCATCCGTATCCGTATGCAACGTAATAATATGACTACATTTCTTACACACGTATTTCTTTACAGTGGGCTGATACTTCACCATAAGTTCCTCCATTTCAGATTATATCATATGATGTATATTCTGTCAAGCATTTTATTTAAAAGCTTTTAAAAAGTTTTAATTAAAAACTTGATCACTGTAAATAAAAATACAAGCAGGGCACCAAATTTTTAGTTTGGTGCCAAGCTTCTATTCTCTTACTGAAATACGAAAGTAAAGGGTAATGTAATTGTTTCTGGAAGTCCCAGGTCAGTCCGACTGATAGCTTCATACTCATATCCAGTCATCGAGCTGGGGTCGTTTGAGCATGCACCATTCGCCCCAGAAGATTCGTAGTAGTAGCTCTGGTATGACATCGAAGCTGTTGTCGTGGACTTACGTTTGTAAAACTGATTCTTAATTTTGTTGTACATAACCTTGCCAATCGCAGCTTCACTTAGAATCTCATGCCTCACCCGAACTGTTCCAGTGCAGCCAGTACCTGAATAAAAAATAGGTATGTCCCCTGCTAAACTGTTGTAATGAATCTCAGTAGCATCACCACTATCAACAACACTGAATCCTACAAGAAATCCTGTTGATGTAAACAGATGATCGCTTCCAAGAGCGTAGCCAAGATAGTTCGAATTCGCATCAATGATTTTAACATAGCGGCCTTGCACCAAGATCACCCACGTACTTCCATTATAAATGTAACTATTTCCAGTCACAGTATTGAAGTATGCTTGATTGAGTGATGGGCTTGCCGGATCACTATCGAATGAACCAAGCCATTGAATTGAAACACCATTGCTTCCATTAGAACCAGCAACACCATCCTGTGCAATCAACCGCCATGCTGTGCCATCACAGAAGTATCCAGCACCATTCGTAGTATTACGATAGGCATCATACTCATGTGTCGCGTCACAAGCATAAGGCTCTGCGCCATAGTCACCAATCCATTCGAACCGAAGGCTATCCGGTTCACCAACCACAGATGTTGTCACCCCACCAGGAACTGCTGTGTCATCACATGCTACCCATGTGAGCACCACTAAGAGAAAGAGAAGTTTCTTCATACTATGTACCTCCATACATTGTAATTAGGTCACGACTGCCTTGCACGCAAAGCAGTCTAAAAGTAATTACACAAGCTCCTCGAAGAGCGCATCTCTTGATATCTCTTTGCCACGTTCAAAGGGAAACACTGTTTCACCAAGAACGTAGAACCATTCTCCCCTGTTCTTCCGTACAACCACAGGAGAATACCGATTGATACGTTCGCTTGACAGCTTTGTCCACCAGCCGCCGTTATCAAGTATCCAGCGGTTACCAGGAAGCACTGACACGATGTCAGTGTTCCATAAGCGAACATGATACGACTCACCGTCGAAGTACAGGTATGTATTCTTGGCCAGCTTCTTTGCTTTGCAGCCATCAACCACTGCCCTGCCCTTCTTAATCATCTCAGAACACTTTTCATACGTTAAACAATTCTCGTTAAACATAAGTTACCTCCGTAGTAAACTTGATCTGACTCGAATTGCCGAGCCATCATACCTTGAGCATAAGTCCACCAGCTCTTTAGGTATCATGGTTACAGTAATTTCTACTGATACGTTTCGATGTGTAAATGAACCAACCAAATTGATCGATGCAGAAATTTCCCTTGACGAGATTGACAGTCCCGTGATGTTATGCACCACGTCAGCAATCAATTCCACTGTTGGATAGATTCCAATGAAAGGAGCTATCAAGGGATTGTTGTTAATATATATTCCGTACATGTATGTAACCCTCACTCTACAGGGCAGGGGAGTGATTCCCCTGCCCTCTGACTTTACTTAGGATCACCGCTATACTTGATGAGCTCATTCACACGAGCCACATCATTCTTTTCGTAGCACAGCCGACATTCATTACAACTCTTTGCACAGTTGATCTTGATGTCAGCATGTTCACGAATGAATGGCCTTGAGTAGACACTGAATGCCTTATCAAAACCCTTTGGGAGTTTCGGCTTGAGCTCATTCAATCTGAGTGTTGAGAATACATGAATGAGATTCTTAAGCCTGATCAGACCGCCGTCACGAACGACTGCAAGATGCTTTGTCCACAAGGTAAACATTGTTCTCGGGTTCGCTTCTGCAATCTTTACAAGATTCTTGTAGTGAACCCGATTGATTAGCTCACCGTGTGCAGAATACCTGAACACTTGCTGATTGATGATAGGAAGCTCCCTATCTTTCAGCACGTTCTCTGACAGCACATGGTAATTGTTTACCCATGCAGTATGGCAGTTGACCTGCATCTTTTCCTTGCTCTTTGTGTAGCACGACTTGCAGATCACACCAGCACATTCACGCATCTTAAGACAGAATGGATTGATGTTTGCCGATGTGTTCAGTGACCACATCCCTTCCATCTTTCCACTCATCTCGTTTGTGATTCCGAATGATTGACCATTGAGAAGCGCACAGTGAATCATAAGCTACCTCCATAACCTAGACGTATTGTATCACAAAAATTGTGATTTGTCAATAGCTTTTGAAAATAAAATAAAATAAAATAATGGCGAGGGGGGAAATTATTCCCCCAGTAATTTGTGAGTAACAACCTCCGCTAACTCAGCACATCCATTAGTTTCTTCCAGATAGACTTCAACCAATTCTTGAATGTCTTCTTTATTAAGTGGCAAAACTTTTGTGATGTAGAGTGTCCAGTAGTCATTGCCACTAATCATAAAAGCATCACAGAACGCAGCCTTTACTTTTTTCTTCTTTGCGAACGCTTCCATTATTTCAAGGAATACTTCTTGCTCATTGTCCCGCAAAGATTCTTCAATGAAACTTTGAAACTTCTTCTCTGCAGACATCCCTTTAAATTCTTCCTTCATGTCATCACAGAATTCTTTGAAGTCATTCTTGTAAAGGCTCTTTGCAATCTTACGAAGCTCTTGATCTTCAAGAAACTCATCGAGTCCACTAGTTGTCCATGAGCAAGCATTTTGTACTGTCAACATAGGCCCTCCTTCCCCGGCGCCCGCGCCGCACAAAAGTGCGACACTGCACCAGGATTTCAAATTCTTTCTTCTACTATCTTACTCTGTATAAACTGCTGACCTTCCTCAGTCAGTCTATACAAAACTCGATACTTGTAGTAGTTGTAGTTTCTTTTACCACAACCAAGCTTGCGAACATTTCTCCAATACTGTGAACATATTGCTGGGAACGTTTCAGTTCCTTGTGTTCCACTGAATGTTACCTTGAGAAGATCACCAGTAGTAACATTGTGGGTATTTGAATAATCATATTCGGCCACAACGTATTGCTTCTGGTTAAGCTCTTCAAGAAAGTCTCCGTCCCATTCAGGAAACGTTGCGATTCTTTTAACTCGTAGCATACGTTACCTCCATTGACCTGTCTCATCAGTTGCAGTAGGTCATCTCTGCAAGAGCATCCCGAAGGATGCTTTCGACTAGATGTCTTCTGACTTGTACGGGGAGATGTGCCTCATGCCGCAGTGAGGACAGTCATCATCACATGTACTGTCCCACTCATCCTCCCATTCAGTCTCACATTGAGGGCAGCGATAGAAGTTACGAAACCTGAGCTCCACTTCCTTTGACATCACTTACCTCCATCAAGCTTGTGATCGATAACCTCTTTCAAGGGATCGTCGAGATAGTCATTAACAATGCGAGTGACTCGACCAGCATCGGCATCATCCAGATAGAATGATACACGCCGCCTCTCACTCACGACATTGTTTACAATCTCAATCTGTCCGGCATCTTCATCATCCTCACCTTGCCATGTGACTGTACCATTCAGTTTGTAGCCACGAGGATCGAGAACCTTTTCTATCAAGTACTTGATCCACTCAACATACTTATAGAATTTTTCACCGCCGTCCCATTCGATTGTTTGCTTGTCCTCTTGAATAGACCATTGACACCACAATCCTGGTTGAGTCTTTGGTGGTGTGTTGTAGTCGATGATGTCCTGTGTGTGACTTTGCCCACTGTCCCCAGAATCACCAATCCAAAACTCACCTTCCACACCAAATTCTTTCTCCCATTGAGCGGCAATCTCTTTCGTCACTCTCTTAACCTTGCCGACATACACACGACGACCGAGCTTGCGAATGTCACGTTGCATCCTCCGAGTAGATGCAAGACCATGCAATAAATTGTAGGTCTCATCATCCACTGGCTTATCCACCCTGAAATACCCATTGAACGTGGTTGAATATCCCATGCTTTATTACCTCCCAGTAATTAGGATAAAAAGTTGCCCTTGAGATCAAGGGCAGTAATTTATCCCAACTAAATCAGCTCTGCCATTGCATCAGCTTTGTGCGTCGGGTCATCTTGCAAAGCCAATGTTGCAAAGATTGTCAGACACTTGCCACATATAATGTAGATGTGCCTGTTCTTTACAAGGTGCAGATACTTTGTCCCACGCGGGACAGGCACTCCACAGTGGTCACATGCTCGACCAATTGTTTGTGCTGTCACCAATTCCGTATAACCTTTCATACTGTTACCTCCATGTCTATTAATGTAGTATACCGCACTTTTGTGCGTTTGTCAATAGCTTTTTAAAAGATTTTTATAAATAATTGCAAAAAAAAGTAAAGCCCCCGTTTCCGAGGGCTTTTAAAGGAAGAGATCGAACACTGTCCCACGTTGTTGTGGTGTTTTGGCCAGTTCCTCAAAATCTGGTTTGTCTAAGGAAAATACTCCGAAGGCAGCCCATCCAGAAATATTGTTTCGTATTATTTCTGGAAGCTTCACTACAACTTCTCTCACTGCTGTTTTCCATCGAGTGCTTTGGCAATGTTGTATGAATGTTTCTTCATTACCTAACGAGTTTGTATAAAAGATATACACCATATAATTGTATACATCTACATACTTTTTCATACTAGTTCCTCCAGCAGTATCTCTTTGAGTTGTGGATCACTTAAAGGAATGCCCCATGCTGCATGGATGTCTATACTAGCAGGAATTGTGTTATACTTTTCACGCCACAGCTTAATAAGTTCTTCTGCTCGCCTGATTTGTACAACTACCTGCTTGAGTACCGAAGTTCCCTCTCCTTCATGTGTTGTATTTCCGCATAAAGGGCAGACATACGCATCAAAGTTTTCCTCACTGAACTCATCACTGAACTCCTCACTTACGTACACCCCATACTTATCCAGATTTGTACTGGCGTACAAGTAGTACCTCTTGTCAGGTTTCATCAGCAGTATCTTGCAATCGGGACAGATGTACAGATACATTGTTTTTTCTTTCATCGTTACCTCCTTATTTTAAAATAATGAAAAAGAAATTGTGTGAAGTTTTTTCACACAATTCAGTGTTAATGTTGTGCCGACTCCCTTCCCCTACACAAGCTCTTCAACCAGCATACTAATAACTTCTTTGTCATCTTTTGTTACAGGGCGTAAGTTCTTCACTATCCACTGACAATGAAATCTACCCCTCTTGAAACTCTTACCATACATATAATGCTGACCTCCTCTAACCGCACTTCTTCCAGATGTTCTTCTTTTTATCATGAGCCCACGATCAGGAGAACAGTTAAGAAGATTTGTATCATACTCAAATGTGTAATACTTCCCCTTCGCATCTTTAATGAAATACAAAGAGGTACGATCGTCCTCTTTTATAACTTTTAGTTCCTTCACCATAATCTGTGCGGGAAGGACATACACATCTTTTCTATCAGAGATAGGTTGCCATTGTTCCCGTGCAATATCCTCCTCTGAAAGATTTACCCGATACACCTCAGAGAGTAACTTTCCCTTTGAGTTGAGTGCTGTTACTGTGTACGCTACTTCAAGATCACAGTACATAGAAGTAGCACACGACCGGATGTCTGTTACCTGCCAGAGTTGCCCTTTGCTACTGAATAGTTGACCCATCTTCCATGTAGCCATATCATTAACCAGCGTGAGCATTTCTTCCCGCTTCGCCCGTATTAATTCAATGGCTTGTGCTTCAGCATCGTTAGCTCGTGCTTCAGCATCTTTAATTCTGTCGTCATACGTATCCAGTATCCGCTTAAGCTCTTCTTTGTGTTCCCTTTTCATACCGTCACCTCCATTAACTTATTTATTATACCATACTTTTAAAAGATTGTCAATAGCTTTTGAAATATTATTTGAAATACTACTGGAGTGAATAATACAGCAGTAGGACACGCACAAAAGTGCGACTATAGGTCCGCCAAAATCCGCCAAGATCCCTGGATCTGGGGCGCACAAAAGTGCGCCCCATGCCTGCTAGATGAGCTGTTCAACCTTGTCTTCTTTCGTGCCAGCATACTGAATCTTTACAGTAGTCCCTGTTGGAATGTCGTGGCATGATACTCGTGCTGTGACTGTGAGTGTCTCACAGGTAAGTACTTCGGCATAGAAGTCACTGCCGTGCATGGCAAAGGTTTCACGTATGAAACTTTGTGCCGTGCCGTTGTAGACAAACCGTCTACTTCCTCCATGCCCCTGCCATCCAATCTGACCAACCATGTAAAGCATAGGGTCACCTTCGGCGAACCCTGCCTTGTCCAGTAGCTCTTGCAAGAAGCTAACCGTGCTATCCCAATAATTCTGATACATTCCAGTGTCGCCACTGAAGTACTGCATGATTAACTCTTCTTGCTGTTCTTTGCTTAGCTCATACTCTTCATCCTCACCAATACCTTTCTCTTCCTTGAATTCCTTGATGAATTCGGGATAGCTATCCTCCACAAAATCAAAGTCTACAAGGTCAAGAATAGAAACGTTTGTGTCGATCCTGAGCAAGATCATATATGTTACCTCCAATAATTGTATTCTGTTTCCAAACCCCTTATTTGAAAAGAACCCCGAAGGAGTTACCCTTCGGGGTTTTAGTTGGAGTTTGGAAGTAACTTTAAAACAATGCTTACATTCGGTGGCTGTAAGCGGCCTCGTGAAGCAAGACAAGTGATTGTCTTGCCCCATGAAACCGTTACGATGCTTGTTCAAACAGAGTGTCATTGATAAGGAGTGCTGTGCCTATCTCCTTACCTTCAGGAAGGACAGTAGCAACAAATGTGAAAGCTTCTGTCCAATCATCCATGTCCCCATCAGAGCTGATTGAAACATAAGGGAAGTAATGTTTGTACAGGATGAGACATGCTTGCACCATGAGATCATATGGCTTGCGAGCAGTCTTGCAAAATTGAAAGTACATGACTTCTTCTTTTCTATGGTCACGTTGTTTCGGTACTTTTCGTGTCAGTCCAAAAGTTTCATGCCCGAGATCATTAAGACTCTCATCATGTGACTTTGCATCCAGCCATTCGATGTGCTTGCATCCTTTGTCACAAGAGATGTATCGTTTGATCCTCTTCAATCCATTGGAGCCATTAAACAAGACACGACTCATTGTGAATTTAGGTTTTTCATACTTGAAACAACCCGATAAAAACAATGGTTCGTTGCCAGCGTAATCACCAGAGCTGTGTGAATGTTCCGGCATGTTCTTGTACAATGCTTTACAGTCGTCAATGAAACGTCTCCATGTTTCCATATCATGGTCAACCTTCACTGGTCTGTAATAATATTGTGTGTATCCCATAAGTTACCTCCACATACTTTGTATTATAGCACACTTTCATGTGCTTGTCAATAGCTTTTTAAAAGTTATTGTTTAAAGTATCAGAAGTGTCCCTCCGAAGAGGGGCGTATCTGCTAATCTAAACAGACAACCTTCCGAGACCATGCAGGCATGTTCTCTTTCGGGCAGTGACCACCAGACAGGACAAAGATTGTCTCGATGCCTGGCCTCTTGTCAGGGAACGCGCTGTATCCATCAGTGAAGGACACCAGAAGGTTTGTGTTCCACTTCCTTCTGTTCTTCTCGATGTGTTCATACAGTGGGATGTGACTCGTGCCACCTCCACCATGAATCTGTAACTGCTTGATCTTATTGACATGCCCATTGTAAATCGGGATGTCATCATGCACGTCAGTATCATGAGTGAGGACACGAAACTCCACGTTCGAGAAAGACTTTGAGATACCAATCATTTCTGATATGTATGCTTCAAGGTCTTTCTGACTGATCGAACCCGACGTATCGATGGAGCATATTACTCGAATCGATTCGCCATAAATACTCGGCATGTAAATGTCATGGCACGAATACTTTTTGTTCGGTCGGCGATACGTGTAGTCATACGGCAGGAAGGATGCAATGGTCTTGCGGAGAAGTGTTCTCCAGTTGACCTTCGGTGCATGAAGTTCCTCAAAGTATCTGTCGAACCCTGCTGGACTCTTGCCAATCATCTTGGCATGGTTGAAAGCTTCCGCAACAACCTTGTCCCAATCAACATTCGGCACACCTTCTCCTTCCTTGTCACCTGCACCACCTTGCCCTTCTCCTTCTTCCTTGTCACCATCCTTGCCTTTTCCCTCGCCCTCTTCTTCACCAACACCATCCTTGATGTGCTGATCAAACGATCCAGCTTTGCCACTAGACTCATACTCATCACCCTGATCGCCTCCACCTTGCCCCGACTGGCCTTGTCCCTGACCTCCCTGTCCCTTCACCTTCTTTGCACCATTCTTTTCCAGACCGGCCAGAAGTTCTTCGTAAATCTCCTCGGCACTTTTGATGTCCAGATTATCAATGGTAACATTGAAGACTACGACACTATTTCCTGAAGGGATGATCCCTTCCGGCGGAAGTTCTAAACCATTCTGCACCAACAAATAATTGTTGGCGATATCAATGGCTACATTCCACAATGAACCGCCGTTGACCAGAATGTTTCTATGTCCCTGCCGTTGAAAGTGTCGGAGCGCGGGATGCTGCACCTCATGGCATAGAACGCCCATGAGTTGCGCCTCAGGAAGTTTGTCCACAAAGGTTTTATTGTAGTAACAATTACCTTTGATGTCCACGCCCATTGTTTGCACTTGAGGAGTATTAACTTCTTTAAACCTCAAGTGTTCTACGATGTACGCAAAGAATGGAAACGATTTGTTGAGCTTGATTTTCGCCTTTGACAATCTGTCTTCCGTTGTCAGTTCGGCGAAGAAGATGTTTGTTTTGTCGATCATAAGTTACCTCCATAACATTTTAATCGGACATAGGAGTACACAAGTTTGATGTCCTTGTGTACTCTATCTTCGATCAAATCAGAAGCGGGAAAATACTGTCAGCAAGCTTGGTAAACTTGTCAGGAGCATTCTTCTTTACCTTTGTAAAGAAGTCTTTGTCCATGTGCTTCGCTTGGTTCAGAAGCATGCAGGTATGTTCCTTATTGAATACCAAAGACAGGTCTAACAGTCTGACTGCATTTTCAGCAGTCGATTTTTCTGAGTAGTGACCGACGAAGGCACTAATCAGGGAGTAAAGCTGGTCAACTTGTGTTGGCTTTTCAAACTTACCGCTTGTAAATATCTTGGTGATATCATACTTCTTTGAAAGCTTGATCCAAGCTACCATTTCCTGCGCAATCCCAGTGCCCACGCCCATGCCTATGTAACGATACAGCAAATCTTCTGCTGTATCAGGTATCCCCTTGATAAGAGTGGATACTTTGTCCCACATTCTTGGCGTGGCAATTGTCGGTTCGCACACATCCTTGGTCGGATCGTATGTAAACAAGTGCTTCTTTTGATACATGAGATAGTTGACAATCCTATGGTCAACACCAGAAGGGATTGCATAATCATTCGCCCATCCCCGTATCTTCTCACCACTCACCTCGATGTCATCGACTGGTGGAACAAGAAGTTCTGCATGTAAGAACCTGTTGTTCAAAGGCATCGCCATGTCGAACGTATGACCACGATCATCGTCCCTGTTTCCTGCACCGAGTATCATTACTCCGTCAGGAACACGATAGAAACCAAGTCGCCGATCTTCAATCAATTGGTACGCATTCGATTGAAGCATCGGAGGAGCAAGGTTTATTTCATCCAGAAGGACGACACCTTGTCCTTTGGTAGGCAGAAGACCGACTGGAAGATACACAGTCTGTGTGCGGTCAGCGTTCGGAAAAGGCAGTCCCTTTATTTCTGCTGGTTCGTATTGATGCAATGGCAACACTAAGAACATGAATTTCTTTTCGTTGTTTACATCAGCGAAGTCCTGAGAAAATTCGAGACCGAGTTCCTTGGCTTTACGCATCGCAAACCGTCTTACCGCTTCGGTTTTTCCGATACCAAATGTCCCTGTCAACATGACTGCCAATTTAGTCGGCAAAGAATACATCCTGTCAAGAACCGATTGAAACTGTGCGTGATACAAACTAATCATAAGTTACCTCCAATAACTTTTGTAGTATAGCACATATTATTGTGCTTGTCAATACCTTTTGAAATATTTTTCAATATTTTTTAAAAGTATTCTTCTCCCCTCCGTGAAGGGGAGTAGAAGTCTTTCAAAAGCTTGCCATCATGATTTGTTCTTTGCAGTATTGTAGTCCTGCTTCGGTCAAACGATAGTGTTTGTATTGTGGTACCGATACATAATGATTAACCTTTACTCTTTTCAATTCCTTTGTTGAAACTGTGTAGAAAGTTTCATCCTTCTCATTGACCTCCCACAATACATTGTGACCTCCATTCGTTGTGACTGTGTACCATTCTTTGACAAGTTTCCTTTCACCTTGAAAATCATTTTCAAGGTCAGAAAGAATGTCAATGTTAAGACCACACATATTCTTTACTTCGATATACTTTTTCTTTCTCATGTGTCACCTCCATAGTTACCTCCATTCCTTAAAAAGGACGGGCACTCTTTCGAGTGCCCCGCACGATTCACACGCCATGGATTTTCATTCTGCAAGTCCGAAGTATTTTAATACCTTTTCCGCTTGCTGTCCTGCACTGACTAAACAGTTAGGATCATCCTCAATTTTTGTCAGCCAGCTATCTATGTAACTGACTGAGTTTTCTTTGACAGGTATCCTAAAATAGTGACACAAGTATGCTGCGCCCATTTCTGCAATGAGTTCCTCACGGCCATACGTTTCACCAGATTGAAACTTCTTTTCGTCCCTGTTCAATCTGTTCTTGTGTCCGGTCCAATGGACCAGCTCATGAAACAAGTTGAGATAATAATCTTCACTTGATTCAAACTGTTCAATCCGTGGCACCACAATCACGTCACTGAGTGACTTGTAGTGTGGTTGATTTCCTCCCTCTTCAAGTGTCAACCCTTTGACTGACTTGAGGAAAGACTCGATAGAATCGAAACGCTTGTTGTCCTTATCGGTCTCAAACTTTTTAGGTTTGAGCCCTGGAATGTCTTTTGACCTGTACACAAAGTTTGTCACCATGAAAGCGTGCTTCTTTGCCATTGCTGTTTTTTGTTCCGCTTCGGTCATCTTAGATTTTTCTTCCTTAGATAATCGTGGCGGTATCCATGCAACAACCAGCCTTGACTTCACACCTTCGGGAATGACACAACCATGCTTTTCTGCACTGTCTTTTGTGACATAGCAGATATCAGAGTCAAAAGACAACAACCACCTGTTTATCCCTGTGTACTGGCGATTGGAGTCATAATTCCTTTTAGGAATAACTATCCATTCACGTTTCCACGGTACCGCTTCACCTGTTAAGCGTGCCTCAACCAACAATTCTTTAATCTGCTGGTTGACTTCTGCTGTGTACTTGGAAGCGGTTGGCTTTTTAGGTTTGCTTAATGAAAAGCTATACCCACAAGTCGGACATTCGGCTTTACTATCAAAAATGAGTAGTTTGCCGTGACCGTTAGGACATACTTTTGGTGCGTTCATAAGTTACCTCCATAACTTTAATTGTCTCATGTTCTGACCGGAAATTTCTTTCCGGTCAGTCCATCAAGCAATTATTTTATCTTGATCGTTTCGTCGTGCACTCTCTTCCCTTTCGGGTCAAGGTACACTTTGATATACTGACTTTCGCCAGTCTTGACCGTGTTCAATTCGACGATTGCAGAAAGTTTCTTCTTCTCTTCCTTATCGTCGGAAAGTTTCGACTTGCTTATTGAGCAAGCGCGAAAGAACACTTCTTCAGGGAGTTCTTTAAACAGTGCTTTCACGTTTTGTTTAAATTCCCCTTTTGTTTCCATGCAGATTTTGCCGCTCTCACTTTCATACGGCAAACTTTCAGATTTTTCCATCAAGCTATTTCTTATTAGCTGGATAGAATCTTCGATCATCTTCTTTTGCCCTTCCAGCTCAAGAAGTTGTTCGCACACATCCGCAAACTTAAAACGTCCAGTGGATGTTTTAAGCTCTCTTGAAACTTTCTCAATTTTGGTCATAAGTTACCTCCACAAAATTTAATTACTCGCTCAAGTAGACTTAACAGGATTAAATCAACTTGAGCGAACACCCCCCTATGGTGTAGGGGGGATAATTCGACTTATGAAAGTATTCGACCAGAAAAACCGCACACATTGTCAATGCTCTCACCTTCCTGATAAATTTCATCCCATGAAATTTCAGGATTGTTCCGGTCAAAATTGATAGTTACTTCTTTCAAATTGAAAG
>Ga0315294_10000047_pt1 | contig 118562 bp, 119 predicted proteins | sample YL17G13_40_MG_FD_203626 | JGI IMG/M metagenome (GOLD analysis project Ga0315294, IMG submission 203626) | Sediment microbial communities from Yellowstone Lake, YNP, Wyoming, USA - YL17G13_40 | ecosystem: Environmental > Aquatic > Freshwater > Lake > Sediment | place: USA: Wyoming | collected...
AACGAAAAGAGAGGAAAAAGCACAAAAGAAAATCAAAAAAACCTTGACAGGTGCCGCGCTTTCATACATGGAAGGAAAACCCTACAAAGGGTTTCCTTCCAAGAGTGTCCGACGGGACTGGTTCCCCGGGGCCCGGGGGCTACGGGCGGCCTAAGCGCCGCCCCAACGGGGATGTCATTTTAATTCGTATAATGGAATCACCGTAAGGAGAGACGGAAAAAAGAAGGTAATTTACCAGGAGCTATTGCGTTGATATTAGTATTTTGAAACGGCCATAAAGACAGGGGGGAGACAATATATTGTCTCCCCCCATGAGGATAATGTGAGGTTAAGAAGAAGAGATTGCGATGTATGCCTCCGGCCTCAATTGGCCCGTCCTAAAGACCTCAAAGAATCGGCGACGCGTCCTACGGCCAGGATATAAGCCGCTTCCCGCATCGTGACTTTGTGCTTTTCCATGACTTTGACGACTTCCCAGAAGGCCTTCTTCATTTTCTTCTCGGTCTTTTCCCTGACTTCCTCCTCCGTGAAGAAGTATCTCTGCAGGTTCTGGACCCATTCCAGGTAGGAGACCGTGACGCCCCCCGCGTTGGCCAGGATGTCGGGAGCGACCAGGACTTTTTTCTCGGCCAGGATCTCATCCGCTTCGAGAGTTGTCGGCCCGTTGGCTCCTTCAAGGACGATCTTCGCCTTAATCTTCGCGGCGTTCTCCTTGGTGATCTGACCCTCGACGGCGGCGGGAATCAGGATATCCAAGGGCAGGGCGATGAGGCTTTCGTTGTCGATCGGCTCTGTTTCCGGGAAATTTACCAGGGAACCGGTTTGAGCGATCTGTTTTTCCACTTCATAAGGATTAATCCCTTTTTCGTTAAAGATGCCGCCAAACATATCCGTGGCCGCGATAACCGTGCATCCGGCATCGTGAACAAGCTTAGCGATTGAGGAGCCGACGTTGCCGAATCCGAGAACGGCCACCTTTTTCCCCTTCAGGGACTGGTTCAGGTATTTCGAGGCTTCATCCAGGACGAAGAACAATCCGGTGCCAGTGGCCATGGCTCTTCCGAGAGAGCCCCAGAGATGAACGGGTTTCCCGGTGACCACGGCAGGCTCGACGCATCCGCGCCCTTGGCTGTAAGCTTCTGCAATCCAGGCCATGGTCTGGGCGTTGGTGAACATGTCGGGCGCGGGAACATCCTTATACGGCCCGATGATGTCCCGGATAGCATAGGTGTATTCCTTGGTCAGCTTTTTGAGCTCGTTTTCGGACATCTTGAGCGTGTCGCAGATGATGGCGCCTTTGCCTCCTCCGAAGGGGAGGTCGACGACAGCGCACTTCCAGGTCATCCACGTGGCCAGGGCCTTGCATTCGCTGATCGATGCATCCGGAGAATAGCGGACGCCTCCCTTGGCCGGCCCGCGCACCGTGGAGTGCTGGACCCGGAAGCCGGTGAACGTCTCGGCGCGGCCGTCGTCGAGCGTAATGACGAGATGGACGGTGAGTTCCCTTTCGGGATACTTAAGCCGCTGGTATATCCACGGCTCGAGGTCGAGATAGCCGGCGGCCCGCTCGAACTGCATGGTCGCTTCGATGAACGGGTCGTATTCCTTTTCCTTGTAGACGGGGATGGGGCTGATGTATTTGATCTTTGCTTCTTTGGCCATGACTTTATCTCCCGTCGATCTCTTTCACCAGAAGATAAAGGAGCTTGTCGTAACCCGCCTTCTGGAAATGGAGGATGGGGATCTTGCGCCCGCGGTGATAGAGATATTTTCCGTCGACGCGCTGGGCCCTTTTTTTGGGGGCCTTTGCCGGCGACGGAACTTCCTCGGCGCCCGGCCAGGGAATGATTTCGGCGACCTTGCCGGGTTCCACGATTTCGAGTTCAGGCATCTCGTCCCGAACTTTTTCTTTGATGGCTGTCGATGATTTTGAATAAGTGCTCATTTTACCTCCTTTATGATCGATCTTATGATCACTTGAACACGCCATCATTAAAGCAAGTCCCGTGCCAAAAATTAACTTATTGAATTTAAATGAATTAATATTTAATGGAGGTATAGCTATAGCATTTTGCTATATAGCATTTTGCTATATAGTTGGTCAAATTTCAAAATTAAACAGGAGTTTTAAATCAAAAGTAATGGTTCTCTTCTATTTCGTGAGGGCAGAAAAGGGAAACGATCCGGAGACGGCTGAAGCGACCATGGAGGGTTTAGCCTTCCCGAGCCTTCATTCGAGGGCAGCCGGCTCGGAAGAAGCCGGCCGGCGAAGTTGTCTGAGCTTCCCGGCGAACATCCGTAAAATCGAGACCGGGAAGCGAGTTCTTCGCCGCCGAGAAGGAGGGCTCGGGAACGGCGTGAAAAACCCGGATGGGGAGCGAGGCTGTTTCCGGATAGTTTCCCAGACAATTTTCCCCACATGAAATGGAAGAGAACCAAGGTAATTCTGTTGAATGTTGAGGTTTGACCCCGATCACTTTTGTTTTAGTTTTCGGAACAGCGAGGTGGGATGGATGCCGAGGATTTTGGCCGCCTGGGTTTTATTGTTGCCCGTCGCGGCCAGGATTTTTTCGATGTATTTTTTCTCGATCTCTTCGAGCGTCGGAAAGGGTCCCTCGAAGGTCAGCTCGTCGAGGACGGGGCTTCCTTGGCTCTTTTTGTAATCCCGGATCTCCAGGGGCAGATGGGAAAGCGAAATTTCTTCGTCCGCGGACAAAGCCATGATCCTCTCGATGATGTTCCGGAGCTCACGGACATTTCCCGGCCAAGGGTACTCGAGCATGGCGGCCGCGGCTTCCTGAGAAATAGCTTTATAGGCGCGTTTGAGCTCGTGGTTGAATTCATCCATGAAGGACAGCGCCAGGGGCACGATATCTTCTTTCCGCTCGCGCAAGGGGGGGACGAAAATAGGCACGACGTTCAACCTGTAATACAGGTCGGAGCGGAACTCCCCCTTTTCCACGGCGCCGGCCAGGTCCTGGTTCGTGGCGGCGATGACGCGGATGTTCACCCGGATCTGCTTCTCTCCGCCGAGCCTGGTAAAAGTCCCCTCTTCCAGGACCCGCAGCAGTTTCGCCTGGAGGTTCAAGGACATGTCCCCGATCTCGTCGAAAAAGACCGTGCCCTCGTCTCCCTTTTCCAGAAATCCGATCTTTCTCTTCTTGGCATCCGTGAAGGCTCCGGCCTCGTAGCCGAACAGCTCGCTCTCCAAGAGATTCTCCGGGATGGCGGCGCAGTTGATCTCGACGATCGGCTTTTCGGCGCGAGGGCTGTGATAGTGGATGGCCTTGGCCAGCAGCTCTTTTCCCGTCCCGCTCTCGCCTTGAAGCAGCACGGTCGTTTTGTCCGAGGCGGCCACCCTCTTGGCCATCTGTAAAAGGTCTTTCATGGTCCGGCTCTCGGCGGCGATTCTTCCGAAGTAATACCGGCCTTTTTCCGTGTTGAGGTGGTCCTGGACCATGATCCTGAGCGAGAGAGTCTCGAGGGCGCGTCGGATGGTGTTCTTCAGCTCATTCGTCCTAAATGGTTTGAGGAGATAATCATAAGCCCCGAGCTTCATGGCTTCGACGGCTTTCTCCAGAATCTCGTAGGCCGTCATCATGATGACGATTGTCTCCCGCTCCATGTCCTTGACCCGCTTGAGGACCTCGATGCCCGAAATGCCCGGGAGCATGAGGTCGAGGAGGACGAGGTGGGGCTTGTATCGTTCAATGATGTCCAGGGCCGTTTCCCCCGTGTCGGCCACATGGACCTCATAATCTTCCTTTTCCAGGATCTTTTTGAGGTTGCTGAGAGTCAGGATTTCATCGTCGACGATGAGAATGGAATAGGCGCTCACGTAATGACCTCCTCATCCTTGACGAGAATCCTTCCCTTTTGGCGAATCGGCAGGATGATCGAGAATGTTGTGCCTTGGCCGGGCTGACTCCGGCAGAAGATATCGCCGCTGTGGTTTTTGATATAGCTCAAACTGATGCTGAGGCCGAGGCCCGTGCCCTGGCTTTTTTTGGTCGTGAAGAAGGGGTCGAAGATTTTCTTGAGGTTCTCCGGCGGAATGCCGACGCCGGTGTCCCGGATATCGACCTGGATCTCCTCTTTAAACTTTACTTTTGTTGTCTCGACGGTCAAGTTTCCTCCATTGGGCATGGACTGGGCGGCGTTGATGAGCATATTGGTCAGGACTTGGCGGATCTGGTTCAAATCGGCCGTGATCTGGGGCAGGGAGGGCGAGAGGATCTTCTGGATCTTGGCTTTGCGGAAAATCGGCTGGTGGCTCAGGAAGGACAGAGTGTCTTCGATAAGCTGGTTGAAGTTGACCTTGGTGAATTGGGGGGGCGTCGGGCGGGCGAAGTTGAGGAGGCCGCGGATCGTTTCGGATATCCTGTAGACGTTTTCGAGGACGACTTCGATCTCTTCCTTGTTTTTAGGGTCCGTGGCTTCATCCCGGAGAATTTCCAGGTAAGAAGAGATGCCGAGCAGGGGGTTGTTGATCTCATGGGCGGCGCCGAGCGCCAGCTGGCTCAGCGCCGAAAGCTTTTCATATTCCGCCAGCTGCTTACGCAGGCGCTCCCGCTCGGTGACGTTTTCGATCGTGACCGTCACGCCGAGGATATTCCCGGCTCCGTTTTCAAGCGGGAAAAAGGACAGGTTGAAATACTCATCGCCCCTGCCGCGGTCGATTTTTTTCTCTTCGAGCTGGTGGCGTTTGGCTTGAATCACGGTGTTCTCGAAGGTGATTTCCACCTCGCGGTCGCTAAGCCAGGGGAGGACTTTGAAGATGTCCTGCCCTTTTTCAAGTTTTGGCAGGTTGAAGAGCTCCTTGACCTCCTTGTTGTAATGGGCGATTTTGCCGGAGGTGTCCAAGGCGATGACCCCCAGGGAGAGGCTGTCGATCAGGTTATAGATGTATTCCTCGGAGAGGCGGAGCTCCTGGGCGAGTTGCTCGCTTTCTTTCACTTTGTTCTCGAGTTCAACGTTGATCTGGTCCACCTCTTTCTTCTTCGACCGCGCCTCCTCCAGTGCGATCTGGAGGTTGCGGGTCAGCTTCTGCAAAAGCGAGGTGGTCCGGCGCGAATAAAGGGCGGAGAGAAGCGCGAGCAACAGGAAGAATGGGATGAACAAGGTGAGGATGATCCGGTTGACTTCCCTCAAGGGGATAAGGGCCTCGTCCAGGTCGATTTCCGAAACGAGATAAAAATTGGCCTGGGCATACCTTTTATAGGCGCACAGGACCTCTTGGCCGCGGTAGTCGGTATGGGCGATGACGCCCCGGCTTCCGGTGTGAGGATTCTGCTCCTTCTTGTCGAAACCCCAGGTCACGAACGGCTCACCGCCAAGCTTGGTCGGGGACAGCAGCAGGCCCTCCGGGTTGACGATGAACAATTCGCTGGTGGATCCGATCCTCAGGTCGAAGAGGAGGCTGTAGAAGTTATTCAGGTTCAACGAGGCCGCCGCGACGCCGATGATCTCGTTTTTCCGGCTGTAGATCGGATGAGAGAGGATCATGACTTGCTGATTCAGAATATCGGAATGGAAGATGCCGGCGTTGAAGGATTTTCCTTGTTTGGAGATCTTGAAATATTCCCTCTCGGCGATATTGCCCTCGATTTTTCTGTTGATGGAGAGGACGATGTTTCCCTCGAGATCGGCGACGGCCAGGAAGTCGAACCATTTCTTTTCACGGATCGGGGACTCGAGAAACGGCTGGAACTTCGAAATCTCGGCGATGCTGTCGACATCCAGCTTGGAATAGGCTTTCAGGTCCATTTCCCGGTCCTGGAGGAAGGTGGTGATCGTCTTGGAATTTTCCTCGACGGTGTCCGCCAAGCGGTTGTAGATCTGGTCCTTGATCAGAGAGGACATTTCGTGATTCACGGCCAGGTAGAGGAGGAGAAAAGGGCTGATGAAGAGAAACAGGGTCAGGAGCGTGTTGCGCGTCGTCAACTTTTTATAGGACTGTTCGGCGGGGGACGGCTGGGGGGCGGCGGTTGTCGGCATCATGAAGAAATTATTGTATCAGAAAATGAAAAATTTGAAACCCTTTACCATTTCCTTTATAATTCGGCCGAGTTGTTGAAAGGTTGGATTTGACGATCCGCGACCTCTTCCAATCGCTGCGGCCGACGCAGTGGACCAAGAATCTGTTCATCTTTGCCCCGCTCGTCTTTGCCATGAATTTTTTCAAGCCCGACCGCTGGTTCAGGACAGGGGCCGGGTTCGCTATTTTTTGCCTTTTTTCCGGCTCGATCTACCTGGTCAATGATGTCTTTGACCTGGAGGAGGACAAGCGCCATCCCAAAAAGTCGCAGCGGCCCCTGGCCTCGGGAAGGATGGCCAAGTCCGAGGCCGTCTTGGCGGCCGCGGTCCTGGCTGTTCTCAGCCTGGCCCTGGCCTTCGTGCTGAACCGAAATTTCTTCATCGTCTGCCTCGTCTACGGGATTCTCCAGCTGGCCTATTCCCTGAAGCTCAAGCACGTCGTGATCCTGGACGTCTTTCTGATCGCGGCCGGTTTCGTCCTCCGCGTCGTGGCCGGCGGGCTGGTGATCGATGTGCCCCTCTCCTCCTGGCTCCTCATCTGCACGATGCTCCTGGCGCTTTTTCTGGCCATGAGCAAGCGGCGCCATGAGCTCGTCCTTCTTGAGGGAAACGCCTCCAGCCATCGGCCGATCCTCAAGGAATACAGCGCCTACCTCCTGGACCAGATGATCGGGGTCGTGACCGCCTCCACGGTCATCGCCTACTGCCTTTACACGGTCTCCGAGGAAACGGCGGCCAAGTTCGGCACCAACAATCTCATTTTCACGACACCTTTTGTCCTCTACGGCATTTTCCGCTACCTTTACCTTGTCCACCAGAAAGGGAAGGGGGGAAGCCCCGAGGAACTGGTCATCAAGGACAAGCCGCTTCTCCTCGATATCGTCCTCTGGATCGCGGCCGTCATCGTTATTTTGTATGCCAAGTGATCGAGGCATGGCCAAATCGAAAGTCGCTGTCCTCAAAACATCGCCCCGGACGGTGCTCGACGACTATAAAAAGCTGATGCATCTGGCGGATTACCAGTCCGTCCTTGCCAAAGACCGCGAGACGGCCCTCAAGGTCAATATCTCCTGGCATTATTTTTATCCGGCCTGCTCGACGACGCCCTGGCAGCTCGAGGGGGTGATCAAGACCTTGCTCGAGGACGGTTACAAGAAAGAGCGCATCCATGCCTGTCACAACCGGACGGTCGTCGTCTCGGCCAAGAAAGGCGAGCGGGAGAACAAGCACCTGCCGGTCGTCCAAAAATACGGGCTGCGCAACATCCATCTCTACGAGAACGAACCGTGGGTCCGCTATGAGCCCAAAGGGAAGATCCGTGTCCTGGACAGGATTTTCCCCAAGGGTATCGAGATCCCCAAACGGATGATCGGCGAGAATATCATCCACCTGCCGACGATGAAGACGCACGTCTTCACGACCATGACCGGGGCCATGAAAAACGCCTTCGGCGGCCTGCTCCATGAGAGGCGGCATTGGACGCACTCGGTGATCCATGAGACGCTGGTCGATCTGCTGACGATCCAGAAAGAGATTCATCCGGGGATCTTCGCCGTGATGGACGGGACGATCGTCGGCGACGGGCCGGGCCCGCGCTGCATGGTGCCCTCCATCAAGAATTATATTTTGGCCGGCGCCGACCAGGTGGCCATTGACGCCGTGGCCGCGAAGATGATGGGCTTCGAGCCGATGGACCTGGACTTTATCCGAATCGCCCATGAGGCAGGGCTCGGGACCGGCGATGTGAAAGAGATTGACGTGGTCGGGGAGGATATCTCCGGCGTGAATTTTCATTTCCAGAAAGGCAAGAACACGTTCGCCAGCCGGGGCCAAAAGATGATCTACTGGGGGCCGCTCAAGCCGCTGGAGACGTTTTTGCTGCGGACTGTGCTGGCGCCGTGGTCGTATATCGCCTCCGTCATCTTTCACGATTGGATCTGGCACCCTGCCATCGGCAAGCAGCGCACCCGTCAAATTCTCAAGACCGAGTGGGGAAAGCTTTTCGAACGATACTGAGTCGAGAGCGGGCGCGAACTTCCCGATGTTCTGCCAATGGCGAGATCAAAGCTGCTTATTTCTCAATGATCCCCTCAGCAGAGAAAATGGATCTCTTCCCTGTTGTAGGGGTGCATACGGGAGACTCGGACGGTCACGGCGGCCATCCGCGAAGGTTGTGCGGGAGCAGGAGCGTTTCGGACTTCGTGTTTCATGACTCGCACGAAATGGAAGCAAGTCAATAAAATGAGCAGGATTGGCTTCGATCATATTTTCGGCCCAGCTTGATTAATTATTTTTCGGATAGAATTTGATAGAATATGTCCAATCCCTATGGATATTTTTTCTCAAGGAGGAGCAACGTGAAGGTTAAAGCCTGTCTCATTTCGATCTTGGCTGTAGTCTTTTTCTATCGGCCGGCCTTGGGCCAGAACAAAGAAGTCCTCAACCTGTCGCTTGAAGAGTGCATCATGAAAGCCATGAAGAATAACCTCAGCATAGCGGTTGAAGTTCTCAACCCCGAACTGGCCAAACACTCTATTAAAAAAGCCAAAGAGACTTTCCTGCCCCAGTTCGAACTGAAATTCGGCAACGATCATCAGGAAAGCCCGCCCTACTCGTGGATCCAGGGCGAGACCACCATCACCTCACGGATGGCCGACTATGGTGTGTCGGTCGTCCAGCAGATCCCCACAGGCGGGAACTTTTCATTATCCCTGTCCAGTTATAAATCCGATACCAACGAGTCCTTTCAACTCATCAATCCCCGCTTTGGCAGCGAGATCCGCCTCGATTTCACACAGCCGCTCCTCAAGAATTTCGGCCCCAAGGTCAGCCGGCGGGAGATTCTCCTGGCCGAAAACTACCTGGAAATTTCCGATATCGAGCTGCAGAATACGCTCCTGGACACGATCTATTCGGTCCAGGAAGCTTACTGGGGCCTGGTCTACTCCATCGAGAACCTCAAGGTGAAACAGCAGTCCCTCCAGCTCGCCCGCGACCTGGTGGCCAAGAACAAGAAAGAAGTGCAGTTCGGCCAGCTGGCCCCGATCGAGATCCTGAACGCCGAGGCCGTCGTTGCTGAGCGGGAAGCAGACCTTCTCCAGGCCGAAGCGTTGATTATCCGCACGGAAGAAGGGCTCAAAGTGTTGATCAACATCGCCGCCGAAGGGGATCCCCGCCAGAAAAAGATTGTGCCGCAGGATAGACCTGATTTCACAGTTGCCCAGGTCAGCCTGGAAGAAGCCTTGAAGCAGGCCTTCGACCGCAGGCCGGACCTCAAGGTTGTCCAGAAGACTATCGAAACCAGGGAGCTCAAGCTGAGCGTAGCCCGTAACCAGATGCTCCCGAGTCTGGATTTGAAGTTTTCCTATTGGAGCCCGGGGATCGGCGGCGACCTTCTGATCTACAAGAATAACGACCCCTTCACCGGAATCGTGGTCGGCACTCAAAAAGGCGGCGCCGGACAATCCCTCTCCGATGCGCTCAAGCTGCTCTATAACAACTGGAACGTCGGATTGACGCTGTCGATCCCGCTGAGCAGTTTTCTGACCAAGGCGGATTTTGCCTACGCCCAAACAGATCTGAATCAGAGCCAGATCAAGCTTAAAGACCTCGAGCAGCAGGTGAGCCTCGATGTGAGCGATGCCGTCCGGACGGTTGAAACAAACGCGAAGAGGGTGGGCGCATACCGAGTGGCCAGAGAGCTGGCCGAGAAAACTCTGGAGGCGGAAGTCAAAAAGCTCCAGGTCGGGCGATCCACGAATTATTTCGTCCTGGATTATCAAGATAAGCTGGCCAACGCCCGATCCAACGAAGTCAAAGCGAAGATCGAATTCCTTCTCTCCGTGGCTAAGCTCGACAAGTCCACGGGCGCCAGCCTCGAGAAAAGAAACATCAAAGTGAAAAGCTAGGAGTCTTAGGCCGGAGCATTTCAAAGAAATCCGGCCGGTTGTCGCCACTCTTGTTGAATAGGTTTTGGGGCGGCTTCCTGCTTCCTCTGACTTAACCCGGACGAACGGTGCCGGGCTCATGTCAAGAATTGGCCTTCTCGGAATCGCCCGGTATGCGTTTATTCAGTTTGACTTTTTCCCCCTAATTCAATTATTTTATAGAATATTCCCCGGAAAGGGAATCACGCCGCAATGAAGTGTCCTAAGTGTAATTTTCGAAACACCCCCGAAACCCGGTTTTGCGGCCAGTGCGGAACGGAGCTCAATCCGGCAGAGGCCCCCACGGAAACCATCCGGACATCGGTCAGGGACATTGAGAGAGGGAGCTTTATATTCGGACGCTATGAGGTGGTCGAAGAGATCGGGTCGGGGGGAATGGGCAAGGTCTATCGGGTCTTCGATAAGAAGATTCATGAGATGGTGGCCCTGAAGCTCATCCGGCCCGAGATCGGGACGGACAAAGAAATCGTCGAACGGTTCAGCCAGGAATTAAAGACCGCCAGAAAAATCGCCCACCGGAATGTCTGCCGGATGTTCGACATCGGAGAGGAGACCGGGACCCATTTCATCACCATGGAGTATGTCACGGGCGAGGACCTGAGGAGCCTGATCAAAAGAATCGGCCAACTGACCATCGGCAAGACGATCGATATCGCCAAGCAGATCTGTGAAGGGTTGGCCGAAGCCCATGCCATGGGCATTGTTCATCGAGATCTCAAGCCCCAAAATATCATGATCGACCGGGAAGGTAAGCCCAAGATCATGGATTTTGGGATCGCCCGGTTTTTCCGGACGAAAGGCGTCACTATCCCGGGGACGATCATAGGCACGCCGGAATATATGTCTCCGGAGCAGGCCGAGGGGAAAGAGGTGGATCAGCGATCGGATCTCTATTCACTGGGGATCATTCTCTTCGAGGCGCTGACCGGAAAGGTGCCCTTTGAGGGGGACACGCCCCTCAGCATCGCCCTAAAGCATAAAACGGAAGCACCGCCCGATCCCCGAAAACTCAATAGCCAGATCCCGGAGGACCTCAACAGCCTGGTCCTGAAGTGCCTGGAGAAAGAAAAAGAGAAGAGATATCAAACGGCCGCCGAGATCATCGTGGAATTGGACAAGATCGAGAAGGGGATCCCGACGACCCAGAGAGTCCTTCCCGACAAGAAGCCGCTGACGGCCCGGGAGATCACGATCAAGTTCAAGATGAAGAAAGTTCTTGTCCCCGGGGGTGTGCTCCTGGCTCTGGCCGCCGTGGCGGTTGGGATATGGCTGCTCTGGCCGAAACCGAAGCCCAACGGTCATATTGTCCCTCAGACAGAGATCCTCTGGAAGGAGGGCAAAAAATACTGGGAAGAGAAAAAATATCCGGAAGCGCTGGATCAGTTCAAAAAACTGCTGGCCATGGATGCCGGTCATTTCGAAGCCCAGTTGAGCGTGGCCCAGATCTTGAAGGATCAGGGCAAAGCCGATGAAGCGGTCGTGGAATATGAGAAGGCTATCGGCCTTAACAAAGAGGACCCCCGTGCCTATAAAGATCTGACCGAAATCTTTTGGAATGAGGGCAAAAAATATCGGGCGGGGAAAAAATATGAGGAAGCGCTGGTTCAGTTCAAAAAACTGCTGGCCCTAGATGCCGGTCATTTCGAAGCCCGATTGAGCATAGCCCAGATCTTGAAAGAAGAGGGCAAAGCCGAGGAGGCGGTTCCGGAATACGAGAAGGTCATCGGCCTAAAGAAAGACGATCCCCGGGCTTATAAGGACCTGGGAGAGATCTATGAGAGGAAACAAAACGCGGCCAATGCGCTTAAGTATTATCAGGAATACCTTCTCCGGGCGCCGGCCGGTCAGGACACGGAAGACATACGTCAAAAAGTCGGTCGCTTGACCGTCAAGCCCAAGCCGCCGGATGATCCAGGCAAACGGGATGAAATAAAAAAGCTCGAAGAAAAAATCCGGAACGGGTTGGTGACAGCCCAAAATGCCTACGACAAAGGGAATTACCAGGAATGCCTGAATCAATGTCTCGAGGTCCTGAAAATTGATTCGAATAATGCCCAAGCCCAAAAGCTTAACAATCTTGCCAGAGAAAAATTGACTGAAAAACTGGCCACGGCGGAGATCAGCTCTCTGATTGATCAATATGTCCAGTACCTCGTCAACAACAGCCTGGCGGAATTTTATCGGCTGAACTGCACCCCGCAGCTCTATGTGGAGATCAGCAAGGATGCCGAATTAATCTCCAGCCTGTTTGAGAATTTCAAACCGGTGGCTTCCAATAAAAATATCCGGCTGACGGGGAAAGATCGAGCCGAAGCCTCGTTTGCCCATCGTCTCGTCGGGACCTCCAAGGGCGCCGGGACCGAGCAGGAATTGTCGAACGGCACGATGCAATGGAGCCTGGAAAAACAGGGAGACAGCTGGAAGATCGCCAAGATCCTTTTTCAACCTATGAAAAAAGATTCATGAAAGAATACGAACGGGGAGTGAGCATGAAAAAATATTTATGGAAACCTTTGGCCATTGGCCTTGCTCTTTTTTGGCTGGGGATGGTCACCCTCTGGGCTCAAGCTGAGCCCCAGAAAATCACTGTCAAAGCTCAGGCGGCGAGTATTTATGCCAAGCCGGACGCCGGAAGCCAGGTCATCGAAAAGCCCTCCGTGGGCAGCGTCTATGAAGTCGTCAGGAAAGTCGGAGAATGGTATGAGATCAAGCTCCCTTCCCGCCTGGGAATGGTCATCACAGGCTTCATCCATGAAAAATCTCTGGAAACCGAAAATGTGGTGGTTGTACCAGGACAAGAGCCGTCGCTGCCCCGCAAGCCAAAAATGGGTTATATCAGCCTTGGCGGGCTTCTCCATTTCCTCCAGGTTGGATATGACTACACGTATCCCTGGAATATTTATGACGAAGAGGGTGCGATTTACGATTCCGTGAATAACCAAAATGCTTTTGGCTTTGAGCTCGGCTTGGGATTTTTTATCCTGAAGAATATCGAGATCGATGTGGGTTTTCATTATGTGTCCAAGACTTTGGAAGGCTTATATGCGCTCGACTTCCCCAATAAGCAAAAGTACTTCGACATTGCTTATGCAGAAGCGTCAGCCAACCCCAAGATCAACGAGATGATGTTTAATCTGGGTGCGAATTTTCATCTCTTGAAGGAGGGCCGGCTGAGGCCGTACCTTGGAGGGGGAATCAGCTATATCAACGGCAAAATAGATCTGTTGGACGACATCGAATTTAACGAAACATTTTACGTGGACAAAACGCATACGATCGAAATCACGGGGGTGATATTCACCAGCAAAACCGTGAACGCCCTGGGATTCTATGGGAAAGCCGGCATCGATTTTGAAGTGTCCAGTGCTTTGTCCATTTTCGGCGAAGGACAGTATCTGATCGCCAAAAAGGAGATCCCGCATCCCCTGACGAGCAAACTCGCCGACAAGGAGCAATTTTTAGAGATTAACCTGGGAGGGGCCTCCGCCCTATTTGGCATCAAGATCCGGTTTTGAGCAAACGAAGATTCTTTGAAGACCTTTTTTCTCCAACCCGAAATTCTTTCTTCCAGGGCTTGATGGATGAGGGCGAAATGGTCGAACCGAGGACCCTTCCTGATTGGAGAGAAAAAACAGAGGTGTCCTCGAACGCCAAGGACCGGCCCTTGACTATCTCCTAGGGAGGCTTGCCATGGCAGCCATGGAAAAAAGCGATCCGTCGGCCAGTCCCTCCGAAATCATCGAGGTCGTTCCCTTGGACTCCCCCTCGGAAAATACTCTCGTCGCCGAACATCTCCAAAGAATGCCCAATATCTTCGCCCGGGGGCTGATCTATATCATCGTCCTCGTCTTGGCGGTCGTTCTGGCCTACTCGCTTCTTGGCAAAATGGATGTTGTGGCCGAATGCCAAGCCGTCGCCAAACCACTCTCAGACAAGATCAACATTCTCTCTGACAGAACCGGATATTTAGAACAGGTCTATGTCAAGGCGGGGCAAGAGGTCGAAAAAGATGCGCCTCTCTTCCTGATCCAAGCCAGGGAGTCTCCCCAGCGCAGCCTGGAGGTCAAGAGGTTGAAGCTCGAACAAAACAAATTCTCTCTGGCCGCCATCGACTCCGACATCGCTTTTCTCCAAAGCGAGATCAGACGACTGACGAAAGACGTCGCCAACACGGAGGCGCTCCAAAAATCCGGAATCGTTTCTATGAAGGACGTCGAAAACGCTCGGAGCCAGCTTGAGAAAGCCCGAACGGACGCCCAAAAGCTCGCTTCTCAACGGGAGATCACCCTGAACGAAAACAAGATCCTGGAATCCGAAATGGCCCGGGAAACCGAGGAAAGTCAAAAAACCATCCGAGCCCAGAAGTCCGGGATTATCTCCGAGTTGTACTTCAGAAACACGGGCGTCTATGTCAGAGAATCCGATCTCTTATGCACGATGGTCCCGGCCGACAGTCCGCTGTCCGTCGATATTAAAGTGGCCAATAAGGATATTGGGTTCATCGAAAAAAATATGACCGTCAAGTATAAATTTGCGGCCTTTCCCTTCCAGGACTACGGGATCCTCACGGGGAAAGTCGCGACGATCCCCCCGTCGGCGGTCGAAGATCAAAACTTGGGCTTTGTCTATACGGTCCAAGCCTCCTTGGATAAAACGTATTTTGAAATCAAGGGAAAACGGTACCCGATCAAAGCGGGGATGACGGCACAGGCCGAAGTGGTCACCCAGAGAAAAAGTATTTTTGCCCTGCTCTTCAAGAGCGCCAAAAATCTTTGAAGGAGAATGGGATTCGGAGAGTGCGAACTCACCCGTCCTGTTGATGATGCCTCCTAAGAAAAAGAACGGCGACCGGCCTCGGATCCAGGTGGTCGGAGAAAAGGGCGCCGTCATGGACTACCTCCTCCAGGGCCCGGAAATTTTCATCGGACGCACCGATGATAATGATGTCGTTCTCGACGATTCGTCCGTTTCCCGCCGGCATGCCAAAATCGCCAGGGACGGCGCGGAGTATACATTGGCCGACCTCGGCAGTCACAATGGGACGGCCTTGAACGGGACATTTATCCAGAGCGCCCCGCTCCATGACGGCGACCAGATCAAAATCGGAGGATACCGGCTGACATTTTATCTGCGGGAGAGCCGAGACCTTTCGCCTACTCCCACCGTCACTCTCATGCCGGGGAAGGATTGGGCCGGGACTCTCCGGGAGGTCATCACCAGCCGGCCGTCCGGCCAATGCGCCGTCGAATCGCACGAGTGGCTGTCGTCCGGCGAATCGAAGAGAAATCAAAAAGTCCTCTTCGTGCTTTACGAGATCAGCCGGCAGTTGAATGCGATCGCCGATTTTCATCAGCTTTTGGAAAAGATCATGGATCTTTTACTCCTGGTCATTGATGCCGATTACGGTTTTTTGATCCTTTCGGCCAGCCGGGCCGAGGAAGATCTCATCCCCGTCGTCGTCAAGTTTAAGGACCGCCCCTCCCGGCCTTCGACCGAAATCCAGGCCAGCCGCACCCTGATCCATAAGGTCATTCAGGACAAGGTGGCCTTGCTCGTTTCCGACGCCATGTCCGATTCCCGATGGGCCCGTTCGGAAAGCCTGATCCGGAAGAAGATCCGATCGGCCCTCTGCGTCCCGCTCTGGAAAAAGGACCAGATCATCGGCGTCATCCAGCTGGAGAGCTTGAGGCCGGATTCTCAGTTCACCATCGATGACCTGGAGCTGCTCAACGCCGTGGGATGCCAAATGGCCCTGGTCATCGAACAGATGAGCCTCCGGGAAAAAATCCGTGAGGAAGAGCGCCTGAAAAATCGGCTGGCTCGATTTCTCTCCCCCCAAGTGACGGAGATGATCCTGAAAGGCGGGGAGGAATCCAAAAAATATCTCATGGATCCCCACCATCTGGAGGCCAGCATATTCTTCGCCGACATCGTCGGATTCACCGCTCTTTCCGAGAAGATGCAAACGGAAGAAATCAATATGTTCTTGAATCAATATTTTACCCGGATGACCGAGATCATCTTCCGGAACCAAGGGATGCTGGACAAATACATCGGCGACGGCCTGATGGCCGTTTTTGGCGTCCCTGTCCAAACCCAGGATCATGCCGAACGCGCCATCCGGACGGCCCTGGAGGCCAAGTGCGAGCTGTCCCGGATAATGGATCAGTCGGCGCCCGAGAAGAGGTTCAGCATCCGGATCGGCATCAATTCCGGTCAAGTCCTGGCCGGCAACATCGGCTCTCCTCAGCGCATGGACTATACCGTGATCGGCGACGCGGTGAACATCGCCGCCCGGTTGGAATCCATGGCCCGGCCGAACCAGATCTTGATCGGCGAAGAAACGTATCTTCTGGCCAAAGATAAATTTCGCTTCGAAAGGATCGGCCCCCGAAGGATCCGGGGACGTGACAATCCCGTGACCGTTTTTGACGTCATGGAGGAACATCCTTGAGAGAAAGGATCTCCCGCCGGGCGGGTTCCAGCTATGGGCCCGAACGGACAGAGACGCCGTCATGACGGATATTTTGCCGGGCAGGCCTGAATTGAATTTGCCCTGACAGCCAAGGAAGAAAGGGGACATCCCATGCCACTTCTTCAGATTCGACGGAGCGATGGAAGGATCGATCAGTACACTCTTGAGAATAAAGATATCGCGATCGGGCGGAGCAAGGACAACGATATCGTTTTCGAGGAGTCCGCTGTTTCCCGTAAGCACGCCAAAATCTCTGTCGAGAAGGATGCCTACACCCTGAGCGACCTGGGCTCATTTAATAAGACCTTCGTCAACGACCGCCCGATCGAGAGCATCCAATTGCGGCACGGCGATCAAATCAAGATCGGCTCCCATACGATCGTCTTTTTGTCTGAGGACCAGCCACGGGCGACCGTCCCCGAGGCACCCTTGATTGACTCCGCCCAAGAGCTCCGCCAGACGCTCCGCCGTTCCATCGAAGACCAGGGCTTCCTGGGATTCGTCAAAAAAATACCCCTGTTCTCCTTGTATGCCAATGAAGAAATCGCGGAATTGATGGCGAAAGCCGAGCCCAGCAGCGTCCGGGCGGGAGGCATCATTTTCAATCAAGGGGATCCGGGAGATAAGCTGTATGTCATTTACAAAGGGAAGATCCGGATCCTTCAAAAGGGCGAAGATGGAAAAGAGATCAACCTGGGCGTCCGAACCCGGGGTGACCACTTCGGCGAAACGGCGCTGATCACCGGCCATCCCAGAAATGCTTCGGCGCGCGCCGTCGAGGACAGCATTCTGATTTCCATCCACGGCGATTCCTTTACGGATTTCCTTTTGGACAAGCCGAAGCTCAGGGAGTATTTTGACAAATTCATCAAACACACATCCATCCATCAATTTTTGAAGTCGTTTACCGACATGGCGGTGGCAACCCCCCAAGAGCTTCAGGACCTATCAGCCCGTTTCAAGGCGGAATACTACAACGCCGGCGATGCGGTCATCCGCCAGGGGGCGGACCCGGATCGGTTTTATATCGTTGAGAGCGGGAAGCTCAAAGTGGTCCGGTGGGAGGGCAAGACCTCTCACACCGTCAACCTTTTACGGAAGGGGGATTTTTTTGGAGAAAAGGCCCTCTTTGAAGATACCCAGCGGTATGCCGATGTCGTCTGCCTGACAGACTGCCAGGTGCTATCGTTGTCGCGGGAGGACTTTTCCACCCTGGTTCAAAAATCTCCCAAGATTAAAAAAATCATCGAGGACCGGATTCAGTCATATACGAAAAAACCGCCGATCCCCTTTACGGAAGTCATCAAACAGGAACTCGCCGCGCAGAAACGCATCGAGGTGTCCAAAGGCCTCCCCGGGAAAGAAGCGGTCACTCAGCCTAGAAGAAAGCATTTTAAGAGATTCGCGTCCCTGTATCGAAGACACATCCGGTTCCCGTTTATCGAGCAATACGATGAGATGACCTGCGGGACGACCGCCATCATGATGATCGCCAAATATTATGGGAAAAGTTTCTCCTCAAACAGACTGCGGGATTTAGCCCATGTCGACCTGAGCGGGGCGTCGATGGCCGGTCTGGCCTCCGCGGCCGAGCAATTGGGCTTTTCGACAAGGGGCGTCAAGCTGGATTACAACGCTCTGATGTCCGTCGATCTTCCCGGCATCGTCCACTGGCAGGGGTATCATTTTATCGTCGTTTATAAGATCAACGAGAAATACGTCTGGGTCTCGGATCCGGCCCTCGGTCACCGCAAATACCGAAGGGATTATTTCGACAAGAATTGGAACGGGATCACCCTGATCATCGAGCCGACCGTCGAGTTCGAAAAGGCCAAAGAGGATCGGTCGTCCTTCAAGAACTTTATCCCGTTCGTCACGCCCTACAAGCTGGTCCTGTTCGAGATCTTTGTCGCCTCCCTGCTCTTGAACATGTTTGGCCTGGCCTCCCCCGTCTTTACCCAGAATATCGTGGATAAGGTCTTGACCCATAACAACATGTCCATGCTGAACATCATGCTGATCGGGATGTTGATCGTTCTGGTCTTCCGGATCCTGACGACGATGGTCCGCCAATACTTGATCATTCATACCGGGATGAAAATCGATCTGAGGATGCTCGTCCAATTCTATAAACACATGCTGGCCTTGCCCCTCGGCTATTTTAAGGTCAGAAAAATCGGCGATTTCATCGCCCGGTTCGGAGAGAACCTCAAAATCCGTAATTTTTTGACGGAGACGGCCCTGACCATGGTTCTGGATTCCGTCCTGATCATCGTTTACCTGGCCCTCATGTTCTACTACAACGCGAAATTGACCATGGTTTCGCTGATTTTTATCCCCTTCTGTCTGGTTCTGACGCTCATCTTTACCCCGATTCTGAAAAAAATGAATGTCAATTCCTTTGCCGCGCAGGCCGATTCCGAATCCCATTTGATCGAGTCCGTGAACGCCATCGATACAATCAAATCCATGCATACGGAATATCAAACCCGTTGGAAATGGGAAGACAAGTTCATCAAAAGCTTGAATATCGATTTTAAATTGGTCAACACGGCCATGGTTTTCAATTCGATCGGGGACTTCGTGACGACCCTCAGTTCGACTTTTATCCTGTGGTATGGGGCGACGATCGTCATGAAGGCAGAAATGACCGTCGGCGAGCTCATGGCCTTCATGGCTTTGCTGGGAAGCGTCATTACGCCCGTCAACCGGCTGGTCCAGACTTGGGACGATCTCCAGCAAACCCTCGTCTCCGTTGATCGGTTGAACGATGTCTTTACGGCCAAAACCGAATTTCCCGTCAGGCAGGATGAGGAGGTCGGCCTGATCCTCAAAGAGCCGAGGGGCGAGATCAAGTTTGAGAAGGTCTTTTTCCGGTTCGGCGGAAAGGACGATCCTTACATTCTGTCCAACATCAACCTGACCATCGAACCTGGTCAGCGGCTGGCCATCGTCGGCCGTAGCGGAAGCGGCAAGACCACCCTAGCGAAATTGTTGGCCCGTTTTTATGACGTTACAGAAGGGAAGATCTGCTTGGACGGGATCGATATCAAAGGCATCAATCTTTCCAACCTTCGACGATTGGTGGGATTCGTCCTTCAACAGGATTTCATCTTCAATGCCACCGTCCGGGAGAACATTGCCCTTTACGATCCTGAGGAATCCCTGGAAAAAGTCATTGTTGCCGCCAAGCTGGCCAACGCCCATGATTTTATCTCGAAGCTTGTCTCCGGCTATGACGCCAAAGTCGGAGAAAGCGGCCTGCAGCTGTCGGGGGGGCAGAGGCAAAGGATCGCCATCGCCCGCGTCCTCTATAAGCAGCCCAAGGTCATCATCTTCGATGAGGCGACCAGCGCCCTAGATACGGAATCCGAACACGCCATCCAGAAAAATCTCAGCGAGATGCTCAAGGGCAAAACAGCGATCATCATCGCTCACCGATTGAGCACGGTCCGGGATGCAGATCATATCATCGTCTTGGATAACGGCCAGATCGTGGAAGCGGGAACGCATGAAGAACTGATCGCCAAAGAAGGCTTGTATCATTATCTCAATTATCAGCAGCTCAACCTCTGATCCGGAGGCCGCCTCCCTGGATTGTCCGGTCGGACGATCGGGGGCGACTCCGAAGGAAAAACGGCCATAGGCTCCCGGTAACGGGCGGCCGATAAAAAAGCTTGATGTTTCAGGACGGCTGACTTATAGTCATCGAGAAGGCGAAGAGGATTCTCGCGGAAAGGTGAAAATCAGAAAAAGCGGATCTTCCAAGAGATCCTTTTAGAGGAGATAGAAATCATGGCCAAGATCAAGATTAAGGATCTGGAACCGATCGCGGCGACGAGGGCCAAAGTCATCTTCGGGGAAATTCTCCACCAGACATCCGTCGAAGGGAAAAAATTCGTTGTCGACAGGCATGGCAAACCCGTCTCGGTCATCTTGAGCTATAGGGAGTATCTGGGACTGATCGACCGTCAAGGCAAGTGAGGGGAGAAGGCACCTTGATCCCGCCTCCTTTCGCGTCGCGGAAGGCGCTGGGGACCTCCCGGGAGCGAAGGCGACAGCCTGTTCCTAGAGCGTGATTTTAAGACCGTCGGCCCAAAATCGGTCGCTCCATTCTTTGAAAATTTTTTCCCGGATCATCTCTTTAACCGGGTTTGTCAATTCCGCTTTCAACACCTCTTCGACCAGAATCAACTGATAGGCGGGCTTCATCGGGAAGGGACCGAGCACCTCTCCTTTTCCGGCATTGAAGACCTTCGCCTCCATATCCGGCGGGAGCATCTCGCGGGTCACCAGGCCCAGATATCCGCCGGCAAGTTTTGTCTGCTCATCCAACGAATACTGCCTGGCCAGAGCGTGGAAATCCTCTCCGTCTTCCCTGACCCGGGCGACAATCTCTTTCGCCAGAGGCTCTGGCCCGACAAGGATCGATGAGATCTGGGCCAGATCCAGCTCCGACCGGCGCCGGATGAAAAATTCCTTGACGGCCTTTTCATCGGCGAGCCGGTTTTTGACAGCAGGCAGCAAAACGGACAATTCGCAGAATTCCTCAAAGTCCTCTTCCGTCAAACCATTGTTCTTGAGGAAATTCGTCGTTTCGGCAATCGAATAGAGGCCCAAGGAAGCCCTGAAACTGTCAGCGAATTGTTGCAGCTCATCGTCCGAGACTTTGATGCCGAGGGCGTTCGCTTCCCGGATCACTTCTTTGGCTTTGATGCATTCTGCAAAAAGGCTCTGAGCCTGACCGGAGAGAACAAAAAACTTGATGACCTCTTCGGGGGTCAGGCTGCCGTTTGCATAGACGATTTTCACGATGCACTCCTTTTCCTGTGAGGCAGGCTTGTCGGATTTTTTTCTGGGCCCGATGAAGATAGCAACAAGGATCGCTCCTGTCAATATGGATCCGGAGTCCCTCCCCCGCAGGACCTCAAGACTGTCGGTGAGGGATGGCCTGAAAAATTCTTTTGACAACATGCAGAAAATTTGATACGGATAGATCATGTTCAAGCTCTCAGAATTTTCTGAAGGGAGGAAAATTATGGCAAAAAAGGAAAATGAAATCGAGATCGGCGTCGCGGAAGTCGTCGACCATATGCGGGTCACGGGCAGCTTTGACGGCGCCCTTCGCGAAGTGGTCGAAAGAAAGATTACGGCCGAAGCGGCCAAAAAAAAGGGGATCAAAATCTCCACCCAGGAGCTTCAGCGAGCCGCCGATGCGCTGCGCTTTTCGAGCGGTCTCAACACGGCCAAAGCCACCGAAGCCTGGCTGCGATCCAAGGGGGTCTTGCTCGAAACACTGGAAAATCATCTTGAGACAAGCCTTCTGGTCAGCAAATTCAAAGACGATCTCGAGAAAAAAATCGATAAGGCCAAGTACCTGGGTTCGCAAGAGGTCAAGGACACCGTCCGTCAATTGATCTATCGGGATTGGCTCAAGACGCAATTAAAGTGAATCGGCTTTTTTAGATTTTCCCGTTCCGGGGATGGTCTTTATCGATCCCCGGAAAATGCCATCGCCGGGATTCTCCTCCTGCCATCCGTCCTGAACTCAGGCGGCTCCATCGGACTCCCTTCCATCCATAGGCTTCAGGCCTGATCCGTCTTCATCTATCGGTCCGGCGGAAAGGAAAAAATCCTCAACGCTATCCTTCCATTCTAATCCTTGATATACCTCAAGCTCTTGGGTTCTTTTTCCATATGGTAGACGATCATGGCCTGGAGGCTTTTTTGGATACCCTTGAGTTCCTCGGGCGAGAAAGGGGGTTTGCCGGTTTTTGGGGGCGGGTTTTTCCTCGCCCAGCTCAAAAACGATCCCAGCTCCCGTTGGACTTCCTCTTTTTTCGAGGGGGCGCAGTCGTCGCAATAGATACCGTCTTTTTTTTGGGCCAGCCATCCGCCCGCATCCGGCGCTTTGCCGCATCTCTTGCAGCGGCGGACATCCGGCAGAAATCCGTTGATCTGGAGAAACCAGACCTCGAAATACCGCGTCAGCAGGCTGAGGTCGCCCCGCTCTTTCATGGCCTGGAGGACGGACAGCAGGAGGCGGAAGACGAGGTCCTCCCGTGCCCGCGCCGGGAAGAATTCTTCGATGAGCTCGGCAAAGTAACAGACGGTGAACGACGCTTTGAGGTCCTTCTGGATGTCGAAGAACGATTCGATGAGGTCGCAATCGCTGACCGTGACGAGGTCCCTTCGTTCTTTTTCGTAATAGAACATCTTGACCAAGGACATGGGCTCGAGCGTGCTGCCGAACCTGTTCCCGAATTTCCGGGCTCCTTTGGCCACGCCGCGGACGAGCCCCTTGTCGCGCGCGAGAAAGATGACGACCTTGTCCTGGTCGCCGACGTTATAAGCTCTCAGGACGATGGCTTCGGCTTGGTCGAGGGGCATAAAAGCTTGGCTCAGTCGAACAGCGTGATGTTAAAGGCCTTGATCTTTTCTTTCAAGGCCTCCGTATTCAGGTCCAGCTCGGCGGACGTCTTGGCCAGGTCCCAGCGGTTTTTGGTCAGCGCCCTGTGGATGAATTTTTTCTCAAAGAGAAGGGCGGCCTGGCCGAGCGTCAGATGGTTATGGAGGCCGGGCATCGATTCCAGCTCCCGGGCTTCCACGAAAAGGTTGAGGTGGGATACGCTGATCTCGTCGTCCTCGACCATGATCACGAAGCGCTCGATGACGTTCATCAGTTCGCTGACATTGCCGGGCCAGGTATAGTTCAGGAAGGCTTTCATCGCTTCCCGGCCCATGGTCTTGGGTTTTTTCCCGTACTCCGCCGAGAAATATCTAAGAAAATAATGGATAAGAAGAGGGATGTCTTCTGTCCGCTCCCGGAGAGGCGGGATCGTCATGGGGATGACGTTCAGCTTGAAAAATAGGTCTTCTTTGAATTTCCCCTTCAGGATCAAATCCTTGAGATTTTTACTCGTCGCGGCGATCACCCGCGTATCGAAGGCGACCGTCTCCGGCGATCCCAGGGGCTCGAACTTCTGGGTGACGATGGCCTTGACCAGCTTGGCCTGCGTCTTCAGGCTCATGTCGCCGATCTCGTCCAGGAACAGCGTCCCGCCGTCCGCCTGTAACAGTTTCCCCTTTTTGTCTTTATGGGCATGGGGCGCGGAGCCTTTGAGATAGCCGAACAGCTCACTTTCGATCAGGTCGTCCGGGATGGCGGCGCAGTTGAGCTCGACGAACCGTTTGTCTTTTCTCTGACTTTGCTGGTGGATGAGCCGGGCGGCGAGCTCCTTGCCCGAGCCGTTCTCCCCGCCGATCAGGACGCGGCCGCTGGTGGGCGCGGCCTTCTTGATTTCCTTGCGCAATTTTTGGATGGCGGCGCTTTTCCCGACCAGGTAATAGCGCGGCTTGATCTTTTCGCGGAGCTGGATGTTTTCCTCTTCCAGCTTGTGCTGACGCAGGGCGTTGTTGACGGTCAAGACGACTTTTTCCAAGGAGAGCGGCTTCTCCAGAAAATCGAAGGCGCCGAGCTTCGTGGCTTTGACCGCCGTCTCTACGTTGCCGTGGCCGGAGATGACGACGATCTGGGGATGCTCCTCCATGCTTTTGACCTGCACCAGGACATCCATCCCGCTCATCTCGGGGAGCCAGATGTCCAGGAGGATCAGCCCGAAATTTTGTCTCTTGAGCAGATCGAGGCCTTTCTCGCCCGTTTCAACGGTCTGCACGTCGTAGCCTTCGTCTTCCAGAATGCCCTGCAGGGAGGACCGGATGCTGGCTTCATCATCGATGACGAGGATGCGGTCTTTAATCATGCGGGGATCTGCACCGTGAATTTCGCCCCGTTGGGCCGGTTGTTATGGACCTCGATCGAACCGTTATGCTCTTTGACGATCTGGCTGACGATGGCCAGACCGAGGCCGGTGCCTTTCTTTTTGGTGGAAAAATGGGGAAGGAAGAGCTTCTCTTTATCTTCCGCCGGAACACCCGGTCCTGTGTCGGACACCTCGATCCTCACCTGTTGCGGCTCGCGGTCAAAGACCGTCTGGATGAAGATTTTACCTTTTTTGTTCATGGCGTCAATGGCGTTGTCGATCAGGTTGATGAACACCCGCTTCATCTGCTCGGGATCGATCTGGATCGAAGGGGGAACGTCCGGGGCGAGCGTCACTTCGAACTCGATGTCGGCAAAGATGCCCCGGAAGAGGGCGATGACTTGCTCGATGATCTCATGGATGTTGGCCGACTGGAGGTTGATCTTGGGCAGGCGGGCAAAATCCGAGAATTCATCGACGAGGGTGCTGATCGTCTGAGCCTCTTGGATGATGACCTTGGCTCCCTCCATGACGACGGCGCCCGTCGAGGCGTTGGTTTTCTTCAGGTTCTTGATGATCCGTTCCGCGTTCAGTTGGATGGGCGTGAGAGGGTTTTTGATCTCGTGGGCAACCCGCTGGGCCACTTCCTTCCAGGCCGCGAGCTTCTGGGCCCTGATCAGCTGGGTCAGGTCATCGAGGATGACGATCAGGCCGGAGAATTCCTTGCCCGGCTGTTTGAGGGGGGAGAGGGTCAGGGCGATCGTCGTCTGCTGTCCGTTGAGAAGGAGTTGGATCTCCTTGTCGGTCAGCCGGTACTTGGCCTTCATCCCCCAGTCGATATTTTTAAGGAATTCCGTGTAGCGGTCGTGGCTCAGGACCTCTTTGTAGTGTTTGCCGGTCAGGTTTTTTTCGGCGAGAGCCAGCATCTCGCGGGCGGACGGGTTGATCGTGGTGATGATGCCCTGGGCGTCCAGAGCGACGACCCCCGTCGTGATGGCATTCAGGATGGTCTCGATGTACTGTTTCCGGGCCCCCAGTTCGGCCGTCTTTTGGGCGATATTCTGCTGCCCTTCCCGAAGGTCGGTGATCATCTGGTTGAAGGAATCAATGAGAATGCCGATCTCATCCGAGGCCGGGTCCTCGACCCGGACGGAGAGATTTCCCTTGGAGACATCCTTGGTGGCTTGGGCCAGCTTCTCGATCGGGACGGTGATGCTCTTGGCGATGTGAAACCCGATCCAGGTCGCGGCAAAAACGATGAGCAGGGTGACGAAGATGAGCGTCAGGAGGTAAAACGTCTTGGCCAGGTCCTTCTGGATCTTCCGCTGCTGGTAGCGTTGACCATAGGTCGTGATCGTGTTGATTTTCTGGGCGTAGTTTTGGGGAAGAAATTTCCCGGTCGTCACCAGGACGTTCCCGATGTTGGAGATGCGGAACGAAACACCGCGCCGGATGAGCTCGCCCGTGCCCATCGGCTTGATGTCGCTGAAGAGCTCGCCCAGGTGGGCCCGTTTGACGATCTCCATCTTCAGGTCCTGATAATCCTGCAAGGGCAGGTTGGGGTTCAAGTAGGAAAAAAGCTCTTCTTCTTCCAGAAAAATGCCGATCTCATCCAGCTTGTACTCTGTCAGCTTGGCCTTGATGAACTCCTCGAGCCGGGACCGGTTTTCCGGCCGGAAGAGATTCTGCCGGCTGATCTCTTTCGCCAGCTGCTGGGCAAAGTGGAGCGTTGTTTCCGAGGTGCTGACCTCGAAGCCGTCGGCCAGGCTCTTGGCGTCTTCCAGGATCCTGTTCGGGTCCATCTTGAACCATTGTTCGATGTTGCGGCTGATCAGGTCGCTCGTGAACAGGAAGAGCAGCAGGGTGGGGATGAAGGACAGCGCGGTGAAGAAGAGGACGAGCTTTGTCTTGAAATGCGACCCGACGACCTTGCCTTTGCGCTCGAGATAGAGCTTGATGAGGTTCCTGCCGAGGACGAAGAACAGGATGAGGGCCAGGAGAAGGACGATGATCTGCAAAGAAACCAGCAGAATGTTGGTGACCCGCGTCGGCGAAAATTCCGTGCCTTTCCGGATGAAAAAATCGATGGTGACGAACAGAATGATCAGGACGACGATGATGGCGCCGATGATCCGCGATCCTTTTTTCTTGAGGTTGTCGGGGGTCTTGGGATTTTCCATGTCGGTCTTTCTATCCGGCCGCGGCCTGCTTGTCTTTTTCCGCTCGGCGCAGGAATTGGCCGTAGTTCTCTGTCGTGATCTTGATGTCGGTCAGGACGATGCCCGGGCCTCCCAGGGGCTTTCCGGGCTGGCCGTTGATCGTTAAAGCAAAACCGCCGGCATTTCCGGTATGGAGGACGAACTCTTTTTGGGCCAGACAAGCGGCCCTCTCTCCCGCTAGCTTGAGGCCGTCGATCTTGAGCTCTCCGTCGGCATAGACCTGAATCCATGTTTCGGTCAGAAAGGAAAGCTCAAGCTTCAGCGGTGTTTTTTGGGCCTGAAGGATCGGTTCCAGGACGCGCGGAGGAGGCGTCGCGACTGTCTGGATCTGCTCGCTCGCAGGCTGGGGCTGGGCGGACGCGGCCCGCCCCCTCTTATGAGGCGTCAGAAACAAAAAGGACAAGAGGATGGCCATGGCCAGCCCGGATATGACGATGATCGCGTAAAGACGGGAACGGCTCTTGACGGGCAGGCCTCGGTCGAAGATTTTGCGGTCTCGATCCACGGCATATGTTTGGAGAAGCGCCTCGGCATGGTATTTATTCAAAAAATAGTCTTCATCCCCTCCGATGGCCTTGGCAAAGGCTCGAATCACGCCCTTGACAAAAAACGGCCCCGGCAGGATGTCCAGGCGGTCCTCTTCGAGAGCCTGAAGATACTTCAGGCTGATCTTGGTGAGATTGGCGATTTCTTTGAGGGTGACGGCCCGGAGTTCTCTTTCCCGCCTGAGTTCTTGACCAAGGGATGCCATTTCTAAAAGATTGTAGGACAATTAGTTAGAGGTGTCAAATGCAAGGCTCGGGCCAAGCGCTTCTTTAAAGGAGCAGGGGCCGGTCGGCGCCACCGCATTTTTCTTTATTCGCGCATTGCCCCTTCGACCTTTTAAATCCCCCTTTATTCTCAAAGGGGATAGGGGGATTAATAGTTTTGAAATCTTAAGTCATTACTCCTGCTTTTCTTAATCCCCCTTTATTCCCGCTTCAAAAATATTTTAAATTCTAAGAAAGCGGGATAGGGAGCTCAGGCTTCCCAAAAACCCGACAAAACCTCCTCCTGCCACCATGGAGATGACTTGAGAGAAGGACAGATACCGGAAGCTGATGAGTTCCTGGAGGGCGCCGAGCGAGGTCCCCAGATAGACAGGAAAGATTTTGGTGATGATGAGGAGCAGAAGGAGGGATAGAAAGCTGCCGGCCATGCCTAAGCTTATCCCCTCCAGCAAAAAGGGGATGCGGATGAATGTGTTGGTCCCGCCGACCAAGCGCAGGATCTCGATCTCGGACTGCCGGGCAAATACGTTGAGCTTGATGACGTTGGAGATGATGATAAACGACGCCAGGATGAGAATGCCGCCCAGGAAAAATCCTACGGCCTGGGCCAGCCGGCTGAGGGATTGGATCTTGTCGGCCCAGTCCCGGTTGAACTGGACATCTTCCACACCGGCGTTCTTTTTCATTTCCGTGATGAACCGCAGTGTCTCATCGTAGGGCGTCCTCGGGTCTTTGAGAGTGGCCTCGATCGAGGCGGGAAAGGGATTGGTCTGGAGGTTCATCAGGATATCTTTGAGGCCGGGAAAATCCTGGAGGAATTTTTCCGAGGCCTGGGCCGGGCTGATAACCTGAACGCTGGCGACGAGAGGCGAATGGCGGACCTGCTGTTCGATGAGGTCCTGCTCCGCGGCCGGCAGGCTCTTCTGGAGATAAAAAACGACTACCAGGTTCTTAGAAAGATCGTCCGCCCGGTCGCGGAGGTTGTTGGAAATGGCCAGGAAGAGGCCGACAATGAGAAAGGATAAGCAAATGATCGTCAGCGAGAAGAAGTGCCGGGTCTTGTACTGCCAAAGGTTGTTGGCGGTCTCCCGGAGGAAATATTTGGCCTTATGGATGATCACGCGGCGTCCTTTCGGAGAAGCTTGCCCTCATGGAGGAAGAGGATCCTGTCGCCGAACTGGCGGATCAATTCCTTATCGTGCGTGCAGATGATGACCGTCGTCCCCTGCTTGTTGATCTCCTTGAACAGTCCGATGATCTCGACGGCCAGCTTGGGGTCCAGGTTGCCCGTGGGCTCATCGGCCAGGAGGATCCTGGGATTGTTCACAACAGCCCGGGCGATGGCCAGACGCTGCTGTTCGCCGTAGGAAAGATGGGACGGGTAGTCCCAGATCCTGTGGTGGAGGTTGACCATGCGCAGGGCGATGAAGACTTTTCTTTTCATATCCTTCATCGGGGCTCCGATGACCTGGAGGGCGACGGCCACGTTATCGAAGACCCGCCGGTGAAAAAGCAGACGGAAGTCTTGGTAGACGATGCCCATGTTCCGTCTCAGCAGATAAATCTTGTGATCGGGAATCTTCAGGATATTCTTGCCGCCGATGATGATTTGTCCCTCCGTCGGAACGACTTCCCGGTACATGGTTTTGAGGAGCGTTGACTTGCCGGAGCCGCTGGGCCCGGTGATGAAACAGAACTCTCCTTTCTTGACGGTGATGGTGACGTCCGAGAGGGCCCAGCCGGGTTTTTGGTACTGCTTCCAGACGTGGTAGAGCTCGATCATGACGAACCTTTGTCGCCGCCCAGGATTTCCTTTAAGATTTTATGGGCCAGGGGCGCGTTGGCCCGGCCCTTGGTCTCTTTCATCATCAGGCCGACAAAAAAGCCAAAGACCTGCCGTTTTCCTTCCCGGTATTGCTTGAGCGGGCCGGGGTTTGCGGCGACGATCTCACGGGCCGTTTTTTTGAGCGCTTCCTCATCGGCGATCTGGCCCAGCCCTTCTTCGACGACGATCGCCGATGCCTCTTTTCCGCCGGCGATCATTTTGGGGAAGACGATGTCTTTGGCCGCCGTCAAGGTCAAGGTCCCATCGTCCACGCGGCGGATCAGGTCGGCCAGGCGTTCGGCCGGGATGGGAAATTGATCGATATCGATGCGCTGCCCATGGAGATACTGAAGGACCTCGCGCATGATCCAGTTCGAGGCCGCCTTGGGGTTCTCCAAAAGCGCCGCCGTCCGCTCAAAATAATCGGCCAGGCCGCGGCTCTGGGCCATGAGATTGGCGTCATAGGCGGGGATCCTATAGGTTTCAATCAACCTCTCCACTTTCTCCTGGGGCAGCTCGGGAAGCGAGGCTTTCGCCCGCTCCATGAAATTTTCGTCGAGCACCAGGAGGGGGAGATCGGGCTCCGGGAAGTAACGGTAATCATGGGCTTCCTCCTTGCTCCGCATGGGCCATGTCCGGTTGCGGACCGGGTCCCACAGCCGGGTCTCCTGGCGGATGGGCCGGCCGGCCGCGATCTCCGCGGCCTGGCGTTCAGCCTCGTAGTCCAGGGCTTTTTGCAGAAACCGGAAGGAGTTAAGGTTCTTGATTTCGGTCTTGACACCCATGGTCGGGGAGCACTTTTCTTTCAGGGAAAGGTTCGCGTCGCAGCGCAGGCTTCCCTCTTCCATGTTGCCGTCGCAGATTTCCAGATACTGAAGGGTAGCCCGGAGGAGCTGCAGAAATTCAACGGCTTCCGAAGCAGAAGACAGATCCGGCCTGCCCACGATCTCGAGCAGGGGGACCCCGCTCCGATTGAAGTCAAGAGACGTTTTCTCCGAAGAGTCCGGAAAGCCGTCGTGGATGGACTTCCCCGCGTCTTCTTCCAGGTTGATCCGCTCGATGCCGATTTTTTTCGGACGGCCGCCTCCGTCGATGCGAAACCAGCCCTCCTCGGCGATAGGATAGCGATACTGGGTGATCTGATAGCCCTTGGGAAGGTCGGGGTAGAAGTAGTTCTTGCGGCTGAACTGGGAGCGAGGATTGATCCGGGCGTGGACGGCCAAAGCGAGCTTCACCGCCATGGCCGCGGCCGCGGCATTGAGCACGGGCAGGGCTCCCGGCAGGCCGAGGCAGACGGGGCAGGTGAGCGTGTTGGGGGTTTTCCCGAATTCCGTACTGCAGCCGCAAAAAAGCTTGGTCTGGGTCCGAAGCTGAGCATGAACCTCCAGTCCGATGACGGTCTCGTATTTTTGGGGATCCATGAACGGAAAAATTATAACATAAAAGAATTCGGGGACACACACCGAATTTGCAAATTCGGTGTGTGTCCCCGAATTCTTTTGCTAAATTTGGTACGTATCTCCGAATTTTATAGAGTGAAAAGGTACATCAGCCAGCCGAAGAGGAGGGCGCCGGCGATCATGATCAGAAACAGAAACAGCCCGTACTTGATCCGCGCTTTTTTCTCGGTCCGCCGGAGAAGGGCCAGGACCAAGGAGACGAGGGCTGCGTAGAGGATCATCGATAGGAGATGGCTTTTCAAGATCATCTCTTTTTCCCCGAAGCGATGTCATAAGCATCGAGGGCAATGAGGTAGTTGAGCAGGCCGGCCCCCGCGATGAAGGCCGTCCCAAACTCAAAGGTGGATTGTCTGAGGTCGCCGAGGCCGAAGCTCAAAAACCTGGACAGGATATAGGCAAGGCCGTTGCCGATGTCGGCGAAGAAGGCAAGAATGGTCAGGGGATTCTCCGTCTGAAAGGGATAGATCTTTCCGCCCATGGCCAAGCCCAGGGCGGTCATGGCCAGGATGCTGGCCATGAAAGTAAGGCCCCTAGCGAATTTTTTTTGGGCGATATGTCCCAATCCCGGGACCAGCCATCCCAGGACCATGAGCGCCGCACTTTTGATCTTCATCGTAGAATGAAAAATATTAAGCTATTTGGGCGCCCAAATCAAGCGGAATAATTCCACCCAAAATTGCCGATAGAAACCCCCGACGGGTCCTGTCGCGGTTCACCCCCGGCGCCCTCGCGGTCTATCGTGCTGATTCCTAAGCAGAAAGTCAGCGGCATCAACCGCTCGGGGCGGCGGGGGGCCCCCGAACCACGCCACCCGTCGGGTGTCGTCGCTCCCATTCTAGTTAATGGAATGCTCTGAGCTTTAAGCTGATAATTAGCCCCTATCGTCAATTTTGGGATTCCATTAAGAGCCTTTTGCCTTAAGATTAAAGATGGGTGCCGTGCCAGGCCTGGTCGGATTTCTGTTACAATAGCTCCATGCCCGAGCTCCCGGAAGTCGAAACCATTGTCGCCGGCCTTCGCCCCAAGCTGTCCGGGCTGGTCATTCAAGAGGTCCAGGTTTTGCTTCCTTCCTTGTTGAGAAAGGACGGGACCTTTCGTCTGCAAAGAATCCGAGGGAAACGGGTCGAAGCCGTCCGCCGCCGGGGAAAGATGATCCTCGTCGAATGTCAGGACCGGCTCTATTTGATTTTCCATCTCAAGATGACCGGACGGCTGCTTTGGACGCCGCGCCAAACTCCGCTTGACAAGCATACCCATCTCGTAATTTCTTTTCGGCGCCGGACCCATGAGCTTCGTTTCCGGGACGTACGCAAATTCGGATATCTGCGCTGTCTCGAAGCCTCGGATCCGCTGGAATGCCGGGAACTCCGCAGTCTCGGACCCGAGCCGCTCGACCTGGACCTCGAGTCTTTCGTCCATCTCTTCCAAGGCCGAAAAGGGCGGTTGAAAAGCCTGCTCCTAAACCAGACATTTTTAGCGGGAATCGGCAACATCTATGCCGACGAGATGCTCTTTGAAGCCGGCCTGCATCCTTTGACGCCGGCCGTTTCCCTGACAAGGAAGCAGAAAGAAAAACTATGGACCGCCATGCGGCATGTGCTTCGACGGGCTATCGCCGCGGGCGGGTCGTCCATTCGTGATTTTCAGGATCCCGACGGCGCCCAAGGCCTTTTTCAGCAGGAGCACCGGGTGTACGGCAGGGCCTCTTTGCCCTGCCTTCGATGCGGAGCGAAAATCGGGCGCCTGAAGATCGGAGGGCGAACGAGCTCGTTCTGTCCCCGCTGCCAGCGGAAACGGGCAAATTGACTTGCTCGGCGATTTCGCTATAATTATGGTTTCGTCTGCAGGATCGTCTCAAGCCTCAGCGTCTGTTCTTTATCGTTATGATGACCAGGAGGATCTTTCATGGCCGGCGGAAGAAAAAAGACTGCGACGTGTCAGACAGTCCATGACGTGCTTCAATTCGCCATCCGGGGCGAGATCGAAGCGGCCAAGGGCTACGGCGAAATGGCCCGCAAAACAAGGACCCCGGGCCTGAAAACCATGCTCCTCGAGCTTCAATCGGAAGAACAAAATCATAAAAAGCTTCTCGATGACCTCGCCGCAGGGAAGGTCGTTCCCCTGCCGACCGGCGAGATCGAGGACCTCCGGATCAGCGATTACCTGATCGAGGGACCGCTGGACGAGGGGAGCAGCCTTCAAGACCTGCTCATTTTTGCGGCTAAAAAAGAGGCCAAGGCGGTCGAGCTTTACACCCGGCTCCTTGGCGAATGCCCGCTTCCTGAGCAGAAGCGTCTTTTCGAATTCTTGATCCAACAGGAAAAGTCGCATAAGCTCAAGCTGGAAAAAGAATACGAGACCACCATCCTGCAGGAAGATTGACGAGCGGCGAATATGCCCGGTGGCTTGCCACGGGGAGCCGCTCGTAGAGGGTTCCAAGGGGGAGCCGCCCCCTTGGTCGGAGGGCGGGGTTTCATGCCCCGCCCGAGAAGGGGAGGCAGGGCGTCGGACGAAGTTTGACGCCCGTTGGAAGGGGTCTTCCCCTCCAAATTGACTGGAGCATTTTCTCAAGGGAAGGAGGATTCAGATGGAAAAATGGGAATGCACGGCTTGCGGCTATGTCTATGATCCGGCCGTCGGCGACCCGGAAAACGGGGTCCCTCCGGGGACAGCCTTCGAAGACCTGCCGGAAGACTGGGTCTGCCCGCAGTGCGGAGTCGGAAAAGAGTTTTTCCAGAAGATGTCCGCCTGAGGCGGCTGATCCTGAGAGGCTCATCGTGAAGATCATCATCGTCGGAAACGGGCTGGCCGGAACGATGGCGGGGAAAACGCTGCGGGAATTGGACAGGCGGGCGGAGATCGAGATCTTTGCCGAGGAACAGGTTATCTATTATCCGCGGCCGAATCTGATCGAGTTCATGGCCGGGAACCTGCCCTTTGAGAGGATGTTCGCTTTTCCCGGCGTCTGGTACAGCCAGCAGCAAATCCAGCTCCGCCTGGGCACGCCTGTCAAAAAAATCGTTTCCGATTCCCAGGAAGTCGAAATCGAGAATGGACAGCGCCTGACCTACGACCTTCTCCTGTTGGCCAACGGAGCTTCGGCCTTCCTGCCCCCGATCAAGGGCGCCGACAAGAAAGGCGTATTCACGCTGAGGACCCTGAGCGACGCCCTGAACATCCTGGACTATATGAAATCGCACCCGCGGCTGGTTGTGATCGGCGGCGGGCTGTTAGGCCTGGAAATCGCCCGCGCCGCCAAGGCCCGGGGAGCGGACGTCGAGGTCGTCGAATTTTTCCCCTTTCTTCTTCCGCGCCAGCTGGACCCTCAGGGAGCGGCCCTCCTCCGAACCGAGATCGAGAAATGCGGGATCAGGGTCCGCCTTAACGTGGCGACGGACGAGATCCTGGGGTCGGATGAAATCCGCGGCCTGCGATTCAAGAACGGCGAAGAGCTCTCCGCTGATATGGCCATCGTGGCGGCCGGCGTCAGGCCGAATGTGGGAATCGTCAAGGAGGCCGGGCTGGCGGTTGACCGCGGGATCGTCGTCAACGAGTTCCTGGAAACCGGACAGCCTCGCATTTACGCAGCCGGAGACGGCATCCAGCATAACGGCAGGATCTATGGAATCATCCCGGCCTCATTCGAGCAAGCCCGGCTGGTCGCGGCCAACATGCTCGGACAGAAGAAAAAATATGAAGGAACGATACCCTCGAACACGCTGAAGGTCGTCGGGCTCTTGGTCACCTCCGTCGGGCTGGTCAATCCTGATGGCGGCGGGTTCGAGGAGATCCGGCGCGAAAACAAGGAAGGAGGAATCTATAAAAAAATCGTCCTCCAAAACGGCATCCTGGTCGGTGCGATCTGGATGGGGACCAAAAACGGCGTCAACGGCATTTCCCGGGCCGTGACCCAGAAGCTGAATGTGGAACGGTGGAAACATTCCCTCCTCGAAGATGATTTCGATTTTTCAGTTCTATGATTAAACGGCTGGCGGTCTTGTTCATCATCGGGATTGTCGCGGCAGGAACCGCTTTTGGCCAGATCCGGATGAACGGGTATTTTTCCATGGATTTCCTCAAAGGCCAGAAACAGAGCATGTATGCCCATGGCAGCACTGAGAACATAAGGGCGGGACTCATTTTTTCCGGCCAATGGACGCCTCAATTTTCCTATGCCTTGGAGGTCCAGACGAAAGAAGCGATGAGGCCGGAGATCGAGCAGGCCTGGGCGGGTTATACGACCTCGGAGGCCTTCCAGCTGAAACTGGGCCTGTATCTCGTTCCGTTCGGGAAGTTCAATGCCTCCGGACGAGCATTCCAGACCAGCCTGGTGGAGCCCCCTTACTCGGTCGGAGAGTTTTTCCCTTCGAGCTGGAGGGACCTCGGCGTCCTCATCGAAGGAAAGATCGGCTTTCTCCAGTATGCGGCCTATATGGGGAATGGTCTGGCCGAGGGTGAAAACCTGCGCGCCGGACAGCAGTTTAAGGACAATAACAGCGACAAGGGCAAGGGCGTCAGGCTCGGATTTACCGCAAGCCAGAGCCTGGAAATCGGCGTTTCTTATTACAAGGGAAAATACGATGACACCGACGAGCGGAACCTCTCCCTCCAAGGCCTGGACGCGACGTGGACCGCCACGAACTTCAACATCAAGGCCGAATATTCCCGAGCTGTGATGGACAACCCGGCCCCGTTTTCGCGCGGAAAGGCGGAAGGCTTTTTCGTCCAGCTCTGGCTCAACCTCGGCAACCTCAGCCCTGTCGTGGCCTATGAAAAATCGAGATATGAAGACGCTTTTCACGGCCCCGGATTTGCGTCTCCCCTCCAGTCCGGGCTGGGGATGCTCAGCGACCACAGCCGGTGGGCGTTCGGCCTTGTCTATTCGCCGCATGAGAATTTTCTGCTGAAGGTCGAATATGACGTAAACCGCGAAAAAAACCTCGAGCTCCAAGATAACATCTTCCGGGCTCAGGTCGCCGTCCATTTTTGACGAGGAGCTCCATGGCCAATATCGTCCTTCTGGGCACACAGTGGGGAGACGAAGGGAAAGGCAAGATCGTCGACCTTCTGACCCCGTCGTTTGATGTCGTCGCCCGCTACCAGGGCGGGCACAATGCCGGCCACACGGTCTATGTCCAAGGGAAAAAAATCGTCCTCCACCTGATCCCCTCGGGCATTTTGCACCCCGGGACATTGTGCGTCATCGGCAACGGGGTCGTTCTGGACCCCAGAGCCTTCCTGGAGGAGCTGGCCGCTCTCAAAAAGCGGGTCGACATCCGGGATGAAAACATCGCCATCAGCAAGAATACCCATCTCATCCTGCCCTATCACGGCCTTGTCGAAAAATTCTGCGAGGAGCAGAGGGGCGCTAAGAAAATCGGGACGACCTGCCGGGGCATCGGACCCGCCTATGAGGACAAGGCGGCCCGGCGGGGGATCCGGGCCGGCGACCTGCTCGATCTCGAGGTCCTCAAAGAAAAGATTCGGGAGAACGTCGAAGAAAAGAATTCGTATTGTACGCGCCAGGGGCTGCCGCTGCTCGACGCGGGGCGGATTTATGACGAGTATGCGGCCTATGCCAAGCGATTGAAAAAATATATCCAAGATGTGTCCCTCCTCCTCGATCAAAAAATGAGGGAAGGGAAATCGATCCTGTTTGAAGGCGCGCAGGGCGCCCTCCTGGACATCGATCATGGTACGTATCCTTTTGTGACGTCCTCCAATTCCACGGCGGGCGGGGTCTGCACGGGCCTGGGGATCGGCCCTTCCAAGCTCGATGCCGTGCTCGGCGTGACAAAGGCCTATACGACGCGGGTCGGGTCCGGGCCCTTTCCCACGGAAATCTTCGATGAGACGGGAAAAATCATCGCCAGGCGGGGAGACGAATTCGGAGCGACGACCGGGCGGCCGCGGCGCTGCGGCTGGTTTGATGTCTTGGCGGTTTCCTATGCCTGCCGGATCAACGGCATCGACAAAATCGTCCTGACCAAGCCCGATGTCCTGGATGGGCTGGAGGAGATTCGCATCTCGACGGGGTATAAATATAAAGGAAGTCTTCTCCGGAGTTTTCCGCCGGAGCCATGGATCCTGGAAAAAGTGGTTCCTCAGTATAAAAATGTCCCCGGCTGGAAACAGCCCGTTCACGGCGCGCGGGAATTTGCCGGCCTTCCCCGGGCTTTCAAGGATTACCTCAAGTTGATCGAGGACCTCGTCGAGGCCAGGGCCGTCATCATCTCGACGGGAGTCGAGCGGGAAGACACGATTCTTGACCGGCGGCGGCTGAAGGGTCTGCTGAACCTCGATGCTATCAAGGAATGTCTTCGCTGCCCGGCCTAAACAAAAAATGATCGCCCATAAGCGGAGGAACGCATGAAAAAAATGCTGGTCGCCGGAATGATTCTGTGCGCGGTTTTTTGCGGGCTCTATGCCCAGGAAATATATATTCTTAAAATCAAGGTCCAATTGGCCAACGTCCGCTCCGAGCCGGACATGAATGCGCCGGTCATCAAACAGCTGAGGTCCGGCACGCTCCTGGAAGCCTCCCAGAAGCTGGGCGATTGGTTTGAAATCACCGTGAAGGATGATCAAGGCAAGGCCATATTCGGCTATATCAGCCAGAGCGTCGTCGATATCGTCTCGGGAGCAAAGCCCGGCGAGCCGGCCGCAAAAGCTCCCGAACGGAAAGAGCCTGTCGTCGAGAAGGAGCCCGTCATCCAAAAAGAGCCTGAAAAGGCCGAGGCGCCGGCAGCCCCTCGATTTGGGTCGGCCCGCGGCGTCTTGGGCGGATTTAAGATCATGGGAGGCTTGGTCTCGGCCAATATGACCTATAATGCCAAAGAAAATAAATCCGTCATCGATAGCTCCAATAAACCCCGCGGCGGGTTCGGCGGCGGCCTGGGATATGAAAGGGGAGGATCCCTCATCGGGTTTGAAATCGATTTGCTCTATCTCCCGAAAGGAGCGCTTTTCAAGGGGGATTTATCCGGGATCACCTTTGATTTGAAGTTCAGCATCGACGAAGTGAGCGTCCCCATCCTTCTCAAGCTGAATGTCCTCAGGAATAAAGTGCTCAATGTCTATCTCCTGGGCGGCGGCGAAATAGCCTTCATCCTCCAAAGCGAGCTCGTCTACAGCGTCCAAATATCCGCCCCTCCCATCGACAGCTTGGGAACCGAAGATATTAAAAAGAACCTGAAGCCGCTTGATTACGGTTTGGTTTTGGGGGCGGGGGCCTCGCTCCCCCTGGGCGGTATCAACGTTTTTATCGAAGGGCGGTATCATATGGGAATGGCCGAGTTGGAGGAAAAACCCGGAGACTATGAAACCCTTGTGACCGGGGCAGAGAAGTTTTTGTCGAAATCCCGGCTGATGGTGTTCATGCTGGGCATCAAATTCTAAGCGTTCAGGATTGCCCATGAGGGCCGATGTCCTCGGGGAAGGAGGAGACCATGCGGATCACGGAAAAAACCAGGATTGATGCGCTGCTCAAGATGAGAGAGACTGGGCGCGGGTCAAACACGGCGAGGAAGAGATCGGCTATGCTTGGGTGACACCGGGGCACGGACTGGAAACCTTCAAAAGAAATTCAAGGAAAGGAGTTGATCATGGCAAACTATGAGGCGTCTATTCAAAAATTGGAGCTTGAGACCGGCGCTATGTCCCGGAAGCTCGTCAACCTCGTCTTGAAGCACCTGCCCTTCGACATGAGCGTTGTCGACGAGAACGACACCGTGGTCTATTATTCGGACACGCCGGACCGCATTTTTTCGCGCAGCCCGGCCGTCATCGGGCGGAAAGTCCAGAACTGCCATCCCCCGGCGAGCGTCCATGTCGTCACGAAAATCTTGGAGGCTTTTAAGGCCGGCAAGAAGGATGCGGCCGAGTTTTGGATCCAAATGGGGGGAAAATTCATCCTGATCCGGTACATGGCTGTGCGCGATCAGAGCGGCGCCTACAAGGGCTGCCTCGAAGTCAGCCAGGACGTCACTTCGATCCGGAAGCTCGAGGGGCAGAAAAGGCTTTTAGACTGGGAATGATTGACAGGCCACCTCGTCCCGCTGGATGGCGGGGACGGGATCAGGCAAATTTTCCTTTAAAAAGGCCTCCGATGCTTATATTATACTATTACTATCTAGTTGATAAAGATTGAAGTATTTGGCTAGAATGGAAGGGACAGGAATTTTCGATAAAAAGGATCAGCCATGATTATTGCCGAGCTGGCGATTTTTCCGACGAGTGAAGGCGCCTCGGTCAGCCGCTTTGTCAAAGAGGCGCTGCGCGCCATCGAGAAGTCCGGCTTGAAAAGCGAAACGGGCGGGATGTCCACGACCATCGAGGCTCCCGACCTGCCGGCCCTTTTCCAGGTCATCACCCGCGCCCATGAGGCCCTGGTCAAGATGGGCGTCCAGAGGATCCATATCGACCTCCGGGTGGACCACCGGCTGGACAAGGAAGCTTCGATCGAGTCGAAGCTCAAGGCGATCGGGAAGAGATAACCGGGACCGGCTCCCAAAAAATTTCGGAGGACCTATGACGGACACAAGCGGATTTTCGGCCAACGCCCTGCGGATCTTGAAGGCCCGCTATTTCATGAAGAACGATAAGGGGGAGCTGCTGGACAAGTCTCCGGCCGACCTCTTCGGCCGGGTGGCCCGGACGGTCGCCGCGGCCGAGAAGACCCAGCGGGAACGACACCTCTGGGCGCAGATTTTCTCCGAAATGATGATGGCCCGGGATTTTCTGCCCAACAGTCCCACGCTCACCGGCGCCGGCCGGGACATGTGCCTCAGCGCCTGCTTTGTCCTTCCCATCGGGGATTCCATGGAGTCCATTTTCGAAACGGTCAAGAACGCCGCCCTGGTCCACAAGGAAGGCGGCGGGACGGGCTTTGATTTCAGCCGGCTGCGTCCCAGAGGAAGCTTTGTCCACCGGACCCAGGGAGTGGCGTCGGGCCCGGTGTCGTTTTTAAAGGTCATCGATGCCGCCACGGAGGCCGTGAAACAGGGAGGAACCCGCCGCGGCGCCAACATGGGCATCCTGCGCGCCGACCATCCGGATATCGAAGAATTCATCCTGATGAAGAAGGACGGCAAGACCCTCGGCAATTTCAATATCTCGGTGGCCGCTACCGACGAATTCATGGAGGCCGTGAAAAAAGGAAGCTCGTACGCCATCCATGATCCCTACCAGAAAAAGGTGGTCGACCGGAAGGAGGCCCGGAAGATCTTCCGGATGATCGTCGAATCCGCCTGGGCCATCGGCGACCCGGGCCTGATCTTCATCGACCGGATCAACAGAATGAATCCGACGCGGGCCCTGGGGCCGATCCAAGCCACCAATCCCTGCGGCGAGCAGCCGCTCCATGCCTACGAATCGTGCAACCTTGGCTCGATCAACTTGGCCAACTTTTTCGCCCCCGAAAAAAAGGACCAGTTCGACTGGGACCGCTTCGGCAAGATCATCGCGATCGCCGTCCGCTTCCTGGACAATGTCATCGATGTCAACAAGTACCCGCTTCCCCAGATCGAGGAGATGTCCAAGGGCAACCGGAGGATCGGGCTCGGGGTGATGGGCTGGGCCGACCTCCAAATCAAGACGAAGATTCCTTACAATTCCTCCCGCGCTCGAGCTTTTGCCGAGAAGATCTCGTCCTTCCTGCGAAGCCAGGCGGCCCAGGAGTCGGCCAAGCTGGCCAAGGTCCGGGGGAATTTTCCCAACATCGCCAAGTCGGTCTATAAAGGGAAGAGGATGAGGAACGCGACCGTCTTCACGATCGCTCCCACGGGCACGATCTCGCGCATCGCAGGCTGCTCCTCGAGCATCGAGCCTGTGTTCGCCTTCGAGTTTACGTCCCGGATCATCGATTCCGAGATCAAGGACCTCCATCCCTTGTACATGGAATGGAAGAGCAAGAACCCCGGCCGGGCCCTACCCGATTACTTCGTCGTCGCCCACGATATCGCGCCCGAAGGGCACATCAAGATGCAGGCGGCCTTTCAAAAGCACGTCGATAATGCGGTCTCCAAGACCATCAACCTTCCCCACGAGGCTACCCTCAAAGATGTCGAGCAGGCCTACCTGATGGCCTTTGACCTGGGCTGCAAAGGCATCACCATCTATCGGGACGGCTGCCGCGACGAACAAGTCCTGACCAAGGCCGGCGCTGCCGAAAAGCGGCTGCCGCAGGAGCGGCCCGACACCCTGACGTCGATCACCGATAAGATCAAGACCGGGTTCGGCAACCTTTACGTGACGATCAGCTTCTTCAATCAAAAGCCTTTTGAAGTCTTCGCCAGCATCGGCAAGAGCGGCTACTCCACGATGGCCGATGCGGAAGCCCTTGGCCGGCTGATCTCCCTGGCCTTGCGCAGCGGCGTCGACCCCAAGGAGGTCGTCAACCAGTTGAAAGGGATCGGCGGCTCGGAACCGATCTTCACCGACGGCGGCCTTGTCCATTCCATCCCGGACGCCATCTCCAAGGTCCTGGAAAGGCATTTTGGCCAAGTCAAAAACAACTCCAGGGACCTCTTCAAATCCATTTGCAAGCAGTGCGGGGCGACGCTTCCCGACGAGAAATGCCCGACCTGCCCCAACTGCGGCTGGAACAAATGCGCCTAGCGAGTTTTGAAAAAGATGTTCTCCGGAAAATGACACAGGAGCCCCTTTCGACGCGGCGGCCTCGGACGGGCTGACGGGGAAGCCTTTCCAAATATGTGATTTTCTTTCGGCATCGGAATCGCCCCCGGCCCCCTGGGGAACCAGTCCCGTCGGATACTCTTGGAAGGAAACCCTTATCTAGGGTTTCCTTCCAACGCTCGCTTCGCTCCCTGCCATCCTTCCAAGGAGCATTTGGCGATGAATTCATGGGAGGATGCTCCTTGGAGGGGTGGCAGGGCGGGCGGGTGTTCCCGCCGCCCGTTGGAGGGGGACCCTATGAAAGGGTCCTCCTCCAAGAGTGTCCGGGGCCCCCCTCCGCTATGGGGGACTCAGGGGCGATTCCGATGCCGAAAGAAAATCGCTCAAAACGGGTATTTACGGATGACGCTCAGGGTCTGACTTTTTTGATGAAGGCGTGAAATTCTCCGTTGTCCTCTTTGACGCCCAGAAATTCGTGGCCGGTCATTTTGGACCAGGCCGGGAGGTCGGTCTTGATGCCCTCATCCGTGGCGATGACCTCCAGGACCTGTCCGACCCGGAGCTCTTTGATCTTCTCCGCGATCTTGATGATCGGCATGGGACAGAGAAGCCCGGAGTGTTTTTAGCGAGGGGAGGAACGGACTCCCTTCCGGCGTGCGGCGCGAAGGCCTTAATCTTTATTTAATTTATCAGAATAGTAAAATATAGGTTGGAAAACGGCCCCTTTTTTTTATATAATAGAAGGACGTTTTTACGGGCGACCACGGAGAAGCGAGAACGGCCATGGCCCACCTGAGGAAAGGACAACCCATCACCGATATATCTATCTTGATCGCCGGGAAGGCCGGCGACGGAGTGTTGTTCACCGGCAACGTCCTGGCCACGATCCTGAAAAGGCAGGGCTGGGAGGTCGTCACCTGCCGGGATTTCCCCTCCAATATCCGCGGTGAGGCGACCAGCACCGTCGTCCGGGCGTCCCTGGACAGGATTTACAGCTGGGGCGATTGTGTTGATATCCTGCTCGCCTTTGACTGCCAGGCCGTTTTTAAGAACGTCCAGACCATCCTCCGCGGCGGCGTCGTCTTTTGTGACGGCGAAGGGATCGGGGCTATGCCCGACCATCTCAAAAAGGGCAAGACTTTCCATCGTTTTCTGCTTCGCCAGCTGGCCAAGGAAAGCTTCGGCCAGGAAGTTTACAAGAACATGATCGCCCTGGGCGCCCTGAGCTATGTCCTCGACCTGGACACCCCAATCATCCAAGAGATCATCAGCGAAATGTTCCTCAAGAAAAAAGGTCAGGAGATCGTCGACAAAAACATTCAGGCTTTGATGCTGGGCTGGGAGAAGGCCCGAGAGATGATCGCCGATTCTGAGTGCCATGCTCTAAGCAGAACCAAAGACCAGGGCCGGATCATCCTTTCAGGCGATGAAGCCATCGCCCTGGGCGCTTTGGCCGCCGGCTGCCGCTTTTTTGCCGCCTACCCGATTTGTCCCGCGTCGGAAATCTGGCAGTGGCTGGCCGTCTATCTTCCCCATTTCAACGGGGCCGCAGTCCAGACCGAGGATGAGCTGGCCGCTATGAACATGGCGGTCGGGGCGGCCTACGCCGGAGCCCGGGCGATGACTTCAACATCGGGGCCCGGTGCGTCGCTGATGATGGAAGCGTTTAGCCTGGCCGGCATGGCGGAAGTGCCTGTTGTCGTCGCCCACGTCCAGCGGGTCGGCCCGGCCACCGGAACGCCGACAAAGACCGAGCAGTCCGACATCACCCAGTGGATCTACGGGTCTCATGGAGATTTCCCCAGGATCGTCCTGGCCCCCGGGACCGTCGAAGAATGTTTCGAATTCACGGTCAAGGCGTTCAACCTGGCCGAACAATATCAATGTCCCGTCATCTTGATGACGGAGCTGGACATGGGCCAAAACATTCGCACGGCCCGGGAGTTTCATTTCGATCAGGTTTCGATCGACCGCGGCCGGCTCCTCAGCCAGGACGAGCTTCTCGGCATGGACGATTTCAAAAGATACGAATTCGCGGCGGACGGGATTTCGCCGCGGGCACTTCCCGGCATGAAGAACGGCCTCCACATGGTCGAAGGGAACGAGCACAACGAAAAAGGATACAGGGACGAAGACCCGGAGATCCGGCGACGGATGATGGACAAGCGGATGAGAAAACTCCAGGCTGCTTCGAAAAACCTGATCCCCTCGCACGTCTGGGGAGATCCGAAGGCGAAGGTCGGCATCCTCGGCACGGGCTCGACTTTGGGGGCGATCGTCGAAGCCCAGGAGCAGCTTTCTAAAAAGGGAATTCCGACGAAATTTTTGCAGCTGCGCACGCTCTGGCCGTTCCCCGTCAAAGAGGCAGAGGCGTTCCTGAACAGCTGCCGGCAGGTCTTCGTCGTCGAGAACAACTTTTCCGGGCAGCTCAGCCGGCTCGTCAAAAGCCAGGTCGAAGGCTGCCCGCGGTTTAAAAATATCCTGAAATATTCCTCGCTTCCTTTCAAGCCGACGGATATCTCTCGAAGGATCCGGAGGGCGCTGGGATGAGAAACAAAGAAGATTATCATCTGGAAGACCCGGTCTGGTGCCGGGGCTGCGGGCTGTTCGGCGTTTTTGACGCCCTCAAGCGGGCGGCCGCCGCTCAGGACCTCGACCCCGAGCAGATGGTGGTTGTAACGGGAATCGGCTGCCACGGCCGCCTGAACAATTGTTTCCGGGCTTACGGCTTTCACGGGCTGCACGGCCGCGTTCTGCCGGTGGCCACTGGAGTGAAACTAAGCCATCCCGGACTCCTTGTCGTCGGCGTCAGCGGCGACGGAGATGCCTATTCCATCGGCCAGGGCCATTTCATCCATGCCGCCCGGCGGAACGTGGGGATCGTCTACCTGGTTGTGGACAACCGGATTTACGGCCTGACTCAAGGCCAGGTTTCGCCGACGACGGAGATGGGCTTTGTCTCGATCTCTTCCCCCTACGGATCGAAGGAATTTCCGATCGACGGGCTGAGGCTGGCCTTGGCCGCGGGCGGAACGTTTATCGCCCGCGGGTTTTCCGGGAATGTCGCCCACCTGGCCGGCCTTTTGGAAAAAGCCATGAACCACCGCGGGTTTGCTCTCATCGAGGCCCTCAGCTCCTGCGTCACCCATAACAAAATCAATACGTACGATTGGTATCGGAAAAACATCTACCTTTTGGAGGACGATCCCGGCTATCATCCCGGCGACAAGATGGAGGCATGGACAAGGCTTCAGGACCCTCAGAGGATTCCGATCGGCCTGATCTACCAGGAGCAGAAGTCATCGTTCGAAGAGCTCGTCCTGCCGGATGTCCATAAGCCGATCTCCCGGGAAGCCCTCGAGGTGGACATTCCCAGACTCGAAAAAATTATGGAAAAATTTCGATAATGGCATTATAGTAAGGAATTATTCCCTCGATTCCTGGTTGTTCCCAACGGATCAAGCAGGAACGAGACAGATGAAAAGGAGTTCCCGATGAAGGAAAAAGTCGAAGCGGCTTTGAATAAGATTCGGCCGTCCCTCATGGCCGACGGTGGAAACGTCGAGCTTGTCGGCGTGGACAACGGAGTCGTCAAGGTCAAGCTCACCGGCGCCTGCGGCGGATGCCCGATGTCCCAGATGACGCTCAAAATGGGCATCGAGAGGATCCTGAAAAAAGAGGTCCCGGAAGTCAAAGAAGTCGTCGCCATATAGACGGTAACGAGTCTTTCAAATAACGGGGAGCGCACGTGAAAAGAGTCTATCTTGATCATATCGCCGCGACCCCGCTTCACCCGGAAGCACTCGAGGCCATGCTCCCGTTTTTACGGGAGCGCTTTGGGAATCCCCAGAGCCTTCATTCTGACGGTCAACGCGTGCTCGAGGTCGTCGAGGAGGCCCGGGAACGGGTGGCCGGCCTGATCCATGCCGGCGAGAGCGAGATCTACTTCACATCCAGCGGGTCGGAATCGAACAATTTCGCCATCAAGGGGCTGGCCCTGGCCAACCGCAGCCGCGGCAGCCATCTCGTCCTGTCGGCCGTGGAACATCTCTCGGTCCTGAATCCGGCGAAGAGCCTGGAAAAGCTCGGCTTCACGTCCACGCTGGTCCCGGTCGATCAGACGGGGATGGTCCATCCCGAAGATGTCGATAAAGCCATTGGCAAGGAGACAATCCTGGTCTCGGTGATGATGGCCAACAGCGAAGTCGGAACGATCGAGCCCGTCGCCGAGATCGCTAAAATCTGCAAAGGCCGCAACGTGCTGTTTCACACCGATGCCGTGGCCGCTGCCGGAAATATCCCCGTCGATGTCCGGGCCTTGGCCGTGGATGCGCTCAGCCTGGCCGGCGACCAGTTTTACGGACCCAAAGGCAGCGCCGCCTTCTACCTGAAAAAGGGCGTGCGCATCCTGCCGTTCATCGAGGGCGGCATCCAGGAAGGCGGACGGCGGGGCGGCACGGAGAACGTCGCCGGAATTGTGGGTCTGGGCAAAGCGGCTGAGATCGCCCAGGCTAAAATGGCGGAGCGGTCGGAAAAGGCCAAAGCCCTCCGGGATCTGCTGATCGATCGGCTGCCCGGCAAAGTGGATCGCGTCGTCCTCACCGGCCATAGGGATAGGCGGCTTCCTCACCATGCCAGCTTTTGCATCGAGTTCATCGAGGGCGAAGCCATGCTCTTGAACCTGGACATGAAGGGGATCGCAGCCTCGAGCGGTTCGGCCTGCACTTCGAAAGCGCTGAAGGCGTCTCATGTCCTCCTAGCCATGGGGCTCGACCATGCCCTGGCCCAAGGGTCGCTCGTCTTTAGCCTCATCGACGGCAACACGGCCGAGGATATCGGCTATCTGCTCGATGTCTTCCCGCCGATTATCGACCGGCTGCGAAAGATGTCTCCGCTCTACACAAAATATTTGGAGGAGAAGGGGAAATGATTTACTCAGAAAAAGTCATGGACCATTTTCAGAACCCGCGCAACGTGGGCGTCATTCCAGACGCCGACGGCGTCGGGCAGGTCGGCAATCCCGTCTGCGGGGATATGATGACCTTTTATATCAAGGTCAAGGACGACCATCTGGCCGATGTCAAGTTCCAGACGTTCGGCTGCGGGGCCGCCATCGCCGTGTCCAGCATGGTATCTGAGATGGCCCTGGGAAAGACGCTCCATGAGGCGATGGACATCACCAACGATAAAGTGGCCGAGATGCTGGGCGGCCTTCCCAAGAATAAAATGCACTGCTCGAACCTGGGCGCGGACGCTCTCCATAAAGCGATCGAAGATTACGAGACGAAGACGAAGCCCGGGGCAAAGGAAGCCGCTGCGGCAGCAGCCGCCAAGAGCCCGGAGGTCCATGAGGAGGAAGCCGCGTGCTGCTGTCCCTATTGCGACGGCCCGGTCGAGGGAATGGAAGAAGTTTGCTCCTGCCACCATTGCGAGCTCGAGCTTGAAGAATGCCCGGAGTGCGGGAAATACACGAACAAGGCCGAAGACACCTGCGTGAACTGCGGCGCCAAGCTTCACAAATCTTAAGCCATGATCGACGACCTGGATAAGGAAGCGCTTTCCCAAAAGGTCCTTGAGCTCAAAAAAAAGAGAAACGCCATTATCCTGGCCCACAATTATCAGCCGGGGGAAGTCCAGGATGTGGCGGATTTTATAGGGGACTCCCTGGAGCTGAGCCAGAAGGCGGCCGCCGTCGAGGAAGACGTGATCGTCTTCTGCGGCGTCCATTTCATGGCCGAGACGGCGTCTATCCTTTCCCCTAGAAAAACCGTTCTCTTGCCCGAGATCCATGCCGGCTGCCCCATGGCCGATATGATCACGGCGGTCGAGCTTGTCGCTTGGAAAAAGAATTATCCGGGAAGGCCCGTCGTCTGCTATGTCAATACCTCCGCCGAGGTGAAGGCGGAATGCGATATCTGCTGCACTTCGTCCAATGCCGTCAACGTCGTGAACTCCGTGGAGAGTCACGAGATCCTGTTTGCCCCTGATAAAAACCTGGCCGCCTGGGTAGCCCGCCAGGTCAGCAAGATCATCATCCCTTGGGACGGCTACTGCTATGTTCATAACAACATCCTGGCCCGCGATATCCGGGAGAAAAAGAAAATGTACCCAGAAGCGGAAGTCTGGGTTCATCCCGAATGCCGGACGGAAGTCATCGACTTGGCCGACAAGGTCCTGTCCACGGGGAAAATGGTGAAGGAGGCCCGGCTGACCGAGACGAGGGAGATTGTCGTGGGCACAGAACCCGGCATTATTTACAGGCTGAAGCACGAGAATCCGGCCAAAAATTTTTATCCTGCCCATGACCTGGCCTTCTGCGTCAACATGAAGAAAATCAACCTGAGAAAAGTCTACGCGGCTTTGGAACAGATGATCTATCGCGTTCAAGTCCCCCCCGAGATCAGCCGAAGAGCGCGGGGAGCGATCGAAAAAATGGTCAAACTATAAAGGAGCCCACCATGAAAAAGATGACCGAAGAGAATCTCAAGAACGCTTTCGCCGGCGAGAGCCAGGCGCACATCAAGTATCTTGCCTTCGCCGACAAGGCCCAGCAGGAAAATTGGCCCAACGTGGCACGGCTCTTCCGCGCCAATTCCTATGCCGAGCAGGTTCACGCGACGAACCACCTGCGGACTCTGGACGGCGTCGGAAAGACACCTGATAACCTTATCGCGGCCGTGGACGGGGAGAATTTCGAGGTGACCGAGATGTACCCGGCTTATATCAAGATCGCCCAGGAACAGGGCGAAAAAGGCGCCGAGAGAACGACCCAATGGGCTATCGCCGCCGAAAAAGTCCACGCCGGGCTTTACCAAAAAGCCAAGGAGGCGCTGGCCAAAGGCCAGGACGCCGAAGCGACGCCTATCCATGTCTGCTCGAATTGCGGGTTCACTATGGAAGGAAGTGCTCCCGACAAATGTCCCGTCTGCGGCGTGCCCAAAGAGAAGTTCATCAAGTTCTGACTCGAGGGGGCGTCCACCCCGTTTTCGAATTTGGTCGAAAGGTTATAAATTGGCGATATTAATCCCGCTTCCCTCTTGGCCAATCAAGGGGGCAGAAAAAGGTCGTTCCCCCCTTTTTCTTTAAGGAGCGCACCATGAGTTTGAATGCGACATTAAAACCATCGGAGATCCTGGCCATCGCGGTTAAGGCGGAAATCGATGCGGCATCGATTTACATCGGCCTCCAGGGCCGGGTGAAAAACGAAGTCCTTCTCCAGAAGCTGAAATTCCTGGCCCATGAAGAGGAACGTCACCGGGCCATGCTGGAAAGGCTGTTCGCCGACAGGTTTCCCGGCCAGGAGCTGAAGGTGTCGGACCGGCCGGACCTGCCGCTCAAGTCGGTTCCCATCGACGAGAAATCCTCGGTCCTTGATCTGTTCAAGCTCGCCCTCCAGAAGGAGAAGCAGGCCGAGGATTTCTATAAGGACTCGCGGAAAACCATGGAGGATGAGCAGAGCCGGAAGATCCTCGACTATCTCGGCCGCGTCGAGAGAAGCCATTACTTTATGATCAAGTCGGAGATCGACCTGCTCCAAAAATTCCCCGATTATTACAATGTCGAGGATTTCCACGTGGCCCAGGATTTGTTCCACGTCGGTCCCTAAAATTGTCTTATTTGTCATTGCCGGCCCTGAAAGGGCGTGGCAATCTCACGGGAGCAGGGGAAGGGATCGCCGCTTCGCTTCTGGCGAGGACGGGGCTCGGAGGATGGATGATGGAAAGAGCCAAAGACCGGATCGTCAAGATCATTAAAACCCTGGAAAAGAAATACCCGACCCGTAGGACCTCCCTTGCCTTCGAAAGCCCCCGTCAGATTCTGATCGCCACTATCCTGGCCGCCCAGTGCACCGATGCCAGGGTGAACCAGCTCACTCCGGGCCTGTTCAAAAAATATCCGACGGCCGAAGCCTTTGCCGGCGCCGATCGAGCGGAGCTCGAAATGGAGATCCGTCCGACCGGCTTTTTCCGGAACAAAGCCAAGAGCATCATCGGTGCCGCCCAGAAAATCGTGACGGATTTCGGCGGGCGCGTGCCCGACACCATGGCCGAGCTCATCACCCTGCCCGGCGTAGCCCGCAAGACCGCCAACATTGTCCTGTCCTCCGGATACGGAAAAGCCGAAGGGATCGCCGTCGATACGCATGTCAGGCGCCTCTCCGGAAGGCTGGGATTGAGCAAGCAGCGGGATCCTGAGAAGATCGAACAGGACCTCCTGGCCATCGTCCCTAAGAAGCACTGGTTGGATTTCAATTACATGCTCGTCAACTACGGCCGTGACGTCTGCCAGGCGCGCAAGCCGAGATGCCCGGAATGCGTCATCAATCACCTCTGTCCTTCGGTCAAGCAGTTTCATCCTGACCTCAGGGTCAAATGATCAAAGAAGCGATGCTCTACCAGAGTCTCGAAGCGGGGGAAGTCGTCTGCAACCTCTGCGCCCACCGCTGCCGGATCGCGCCCGGTAAGTGGGGGATTTGCGGCGTCCGGGAAAATCGTGATGGGAAGCTTTTCACCTATGCCTACGGTGAGGTCATCGCCGCCCATGTCGATCCCATCGAGAAAAAACCGTTTTTCCATTTTCTGCCGGGGACGACATCGTTTTCAATCGCCACCGTGGGCTGCAATTTTCGATGCCCTTTCTGTCAGAATTGGGAGATCTCCCAGGCTTCGAAGGAAGATTCTTCAGGAGGGGGCGGCCATAAGCTTCTGCCCCAGGATGTCGTCCGGGAAGCCCTGGACCAAGGCTGCCGGAGCATTTCCTATACGTACACGGAGCCGACGATCTTTTTTGAGTATGCCTATGATACGGCGAAGCTCGCCAAGCAGGCCGGCCTGGGCAATAATTTCGTCACAAACGGATTCATGACCGCCGAAGCCCTGGAAACGATCCATCCGTACCTGGACGCCGCCAACGTCGACCTCAAGGCGTTCCGCGAGGAGACCTATAAGAAGGTCTGCAAAGCCCGGCTGCAGCCTGTCCTGGATTCCATCAAGCTGATGAGGACGCTTGGCATCTGGGTGGAGATCACGACGCTCGTCGTGCCCGGCATGAATGACAGCGAGGAGGAGCTCCGCGATATCGCCCGTTTCATCGCCGAGGTCGACGGCAACATTCCCTGGCACATCAGCCGCTTCCATCCGGATTATCAATATACCGATGCGAAGCCGACGCCCGTCGATACCTTGCGCAAGACTCTGGCGATCGGGAAAAAAGCCGGGCTCCGCTATGTCTACATCGGGAATGTCATGGGCGAAGGCGATTTTACGCTTTGCCCCAACTGCCGGAAAACCCTGATCAAGCGGCGCGGCTTCTGGGTGGATGAGAACAAGGTCAAGGGAGGCAAGTGTCCGTTCTGCGAATCACCGATCGCGGGTGTCTTCTCCTGATCCTGCCGAAACAAAGTCCTTGACCTGGAAATCGAATCCTTTTTTTGAGATAATAGGGTTGGCAAATGGAAAAATACATCATTCTTGACCATACGGCCGACGGTAAGTTCATGGCCTTCGGTCAGACGCTGGAAGAGGCTTATGCCCATTCGGCCCTAGCCGTGGCCTCACTCATGTGGGACTGGCAGAAAATCGAGAAACGCGTGACCTTCCCGATCGATGTTTTGGGCAGTGACCTCGAGCAGCTGTTGGTGAGATTCCTCGAAGAGATCCTCTATCTTCTGGACACGGAAAATTTCCTGCTCGGCGCCGTCGACGGTGTGAAGATCGAGAAAAAGCCGGAAGGGTTCGGGCTGAAGGCCTCTTTTTCGGGCGACCAAGGCTCCCATAAATACGAGATTTTTGGGAGCGTCAAGGCCGTCACCTACAATGAAATGAAAATCCGGCAGGATGACTACGTCACCATCCAGGTCGTCGTCGATATGTAGACGGCGAGAAAAAATCCTTTTGCGGCCCGGTTTCAATCATCCAAGCTGTTTATATTTTATCTCCTGGAAGTCCGGCAGGGAGTAGACCTGAACTTTTTTGCCTCTCTGAATAAGAATCCCACCTTTGGATATCTCAAACCGGTCGTCTCTATTTGGAGCGCCAAAATCCTTAAATATTTTCAAGAGCATCATTTGGCGCCCTTCCAGCCTGAAGATCTTTAAATTTTGCTCGCGCCAATTTATCTCGCCATAGTAACACTCACTGGGATCAAGATAATGGAAGGAGACGGAATAGCCGTCCTCGATTTTCTTCCATTCGCCGAGATCCTCAAACTCGAGAGTCTCTGGGTTCAAACGGACGAGCCGATCCTTTCTTTTTCCGTAGAGTTCAATAATCCCGGCGGAATCCCTGTTGACCGGAAAGCGACTCCAATTCCAGCGCCAATATTTGTCTTCTTGGGATATCTTTTTGATGGCAACAAAAGCGTTGTCTTTTTCTTTGAGATAAATCATGCCGTTTGCACTGGTCAGGATAAGCATACCGTTGACATAATCGGTTGAACTCTTGTCGAGGAGTTGCTCTTTGTACTCCAAATTTTCCACCCGCCCGTCCTCCCATAAACGCAGCGGATGCTTGGTCGAATAGGAAAAGCCCGCCAGCCAGAACCTCTTTCCTTGCCGAACAGTCGTATCTAAGATCTTGGGCGGGCCCGAATCTCGGAAGAAATCATGCTTGAAGAGGATCCGGCTATTATTTTTTGTAAGAACGTCAACCAGGACAAGTTGGATTTCGTCCGGAGCACGGCCCGGTTCGAAAAGGGAAATGATATTTTCGTACTTGAACCGGCCTGAAAAACCCCAATTGCGCTTGCCCTTGAATTTCGGCTGCTGATAAATCATTTCTGTGGCGCCTGTGTCGGTATTTAGCTTGACCAAACCTTCGCCCCAGTGAAAAAAGTAGAGAAAGGGGGGGGCGTCCCAGTAAGGATAGGGATAAAAATCGATCATTAGCTTTGAGACATTGTTTTGATCATAGATTTTGGTATGCAGGTAGGTCGATTCGATCAGCTTGTGGTCCTGGGTTAAATAGAAATACTTCGGTCCTCGATCGATTCCACACCATACCGTGAGGGTGGCGCAAAGGATGCCCAGGGCGAGTGAGGGTGCGAGAAATTTGAAATATCTGCGGCCATAAATTTTTGAAGGGCGCACGTCGAATTTTTTGAAAGAAAAGAGCATGGCCAGCCCCAGCGGGAAAAGGAGGAATATGGCTGCGAGGATCAAAATAAGAAAAGAGAGCCAAGGTTCAGCCGCCCACTCAAGGCTCAGAAAAGTGCCGCTTATCTCCGACCAGGAATAATGGGTGATTCCTTCCATCCGCATGAGCAGCCAGGGAATCAGAAAAAAGATTTCGTTGAAGACGACGAGAGCAAACAGAGACACCAGGCTGAGGACCAGGAAATTGTCCGACAATGGCGCCAGGCAGAGCGATATGAAGAAGAGCACGAAATAGAGGAAAGAAAACGAGAACACGGCCAAAGCGACAAAGTCTCTTCCCCCTTGATAATAAAGAACGAGAAAGACGAGGTAAAAGAACAGGATTGAAAGCAACCGCGGCAGGACCTTGATGCCGAGAAGTTGGAGTCTTGAATAGGGGAGCGAGAGGAGATATTCCATCCCTTTCTGGCCACGCTCGGAAGAAAAAAGAGAGACGCCCAGGAAAAGGGCCCAGAAAAGCAAACCGCTTTGAAATGTGGGCATAAAAATGGCGACATAGGGTTGCATGGGAATGATCCCGGCTAAGAAAATGACCGCCGGCAGGGCGATCATGGCGACCGCAAAAAAGAACGATTGAATTAGAATATCACGACATTCTTTTTTTAGCATATTCGCCCCCGATCAAAGCCTTGATGATCTCCCCCAGCTCGAGGCTCTGAAAATCATACGGATATTTGCGGCGGAAATCATCCTGAAAAGGATAGACAAAATATTCTTTTCCAACGACTGATTCTTTCTTGAAGACGAACGGAATCTCAGCTGGGAGCTCTACATCCGTGACGACCTTTTTGATTTTGGCCTTCAACGACTCGCTTTTTTCATCCAGGATAAACCGGCCTCCCTCCATCATCAGAACGCGCTCGGGAATGTTTTGGATTTCGGAAAAGGTGTGGTTGATCGTGATCATCGTCGTCCCGTACTTGTCGATGGCTTCGATCACCGCCTCCAGGAATTTTTCTCTGAGATAGGGGTCGACGGCATGGATGATTTCGTCGATCAATAGGACCGCCGGCTTCTGGGACAGGAGCAGGGAGAGATGGTAGAGCGTGCGCTCGCCCACGGAAAGGCTTTTGATTTTCTGGTTCAAGCTGAATTTAAGCTGTTGAAAGAACGACTCATCGGGATCATGAATGTGGAAGGTTCTTAAATGAAAATCCAGGCCCTGTTTCAAGGTCATATTCTCAAATAGGCTGAGGCCGTCCGAGATGAAAGCGATCTTTTCCCGGGGGACATCTTTGGCATAAAGGATCTGTCCCTTATCCGGATGGATGACACCGGCCAGGCAGCGCAGGAGGGTGCTTTTTCCGGCCCCGTTGCTTCCGGCGATGACGACGGATTCCCCTTTCCGGAATTGAACATGGATGTCGCCCAGAGCGACCTTCTTTCCAAAGCGGACCTTTAAGTTGCGGACTTCAAGGACGTTTTCATTCATTGGCCGCATACCTTTCCATGAGATTTTTTATATCTTCGAGGCCGGCACCCAACATGAGCGCCCGGTCCAGGAAGAGCCTGAATTCATCCTCGAGCATCCCCCGGCGGAAGCTGTCGAGCTTCATGTTTTTTGTGTTGACCCAGTTGCCGCTTCCTCTTTTGCTTTCGATAAACCCTTCCTCCTCTAAAGTGTAATAGGCCTTTGCTACAGTATTGGGGTTCAATTTCAGGATTTTGGCCAGTTCTCTGATGGGTGGAAGCTGGTCTCCATTTTTGAGCCTGCCCGAAAGGATTTCCAGCTTAATGGCCTGAATGACCTGTTGAAAGACGGGAACGGAGGAGCTGGAATCGATCGAGAATCTTATCATCTGGCCTCCGCACTTGATAAAGTGTATTAGTAAAATAATACAATTAGAGCGGTTTGTCAAGTATTATTTTAAAAATCTTTTCTCTTCAGTGTGGAGAAAAATTATCTGGGAAACGATCCGGAAACAGCCTCGCTCCCGATCCGGGTTTTTCACGCCGTTCCCGAGCCCCCCTTCTCGGCGGCGAAGAACTCGCTTCCCGGCCTCGATTTTACGGACGTTCGCCGGGAAGCTCAGACAACTTCGCCGGCCGGCTTCTTCCGAGCCGGCTGCCCTCGAATGAGGGCTCGGGAAGGCTAAACCCTCCTGGTCGCTTCAGCCGTCTCCGGATCGTTTCCCTTTTCCGCCCAGAAGGGATATAAAAAGTCTTTTTGATAGCCCGGATGATTTGATTGCGGAAATGGACTATAATTTTAGATGAGGATTGCCATGATCGAATTAAGACAAATCAACGATAATACCTGGGAGATTCCCAAGCATGGGGAGATGAAGGTCCCCGCGCTCATTTATGCATCGCGGAAACTCCTGGAATCCGTGAAGGGCGACCTGACGCTGGAGCAGGCGCGGAATGTCGCCTGCTTGAAGGGGATCCAGCGCATGGCCTATGTCATGCCCGACGCCCACCAAGGCTACGGCTTTCCCATCGGCGGCGTGGCCGCCTTCGACCTCGAGGATGGAATTATTTCTCCGGGCGGCGTCGGCTATGATATCAACTGCGGCGTGCGCCTGCTGCGGACGGACTATACGGAAAAAGATGTTTCGGCGAAACGCAAAGAACTTCTGACCGAGATCTTCAAGGCAGTCCCGGCCGGGGTCGGCAAAGGCGGCGTGACCAAGCTCAGCCAGAACGTCCTCAAGGAAATCTTGATCAAGGGCGCGGAATGGGCCGTGGAAAACGGCTACGGCACAAAAAACGACCTGCAGATGACCGAAGAGCAGGGGAGGATGAAAGAGGCGGACTGGAACCATGTTTCCCACCGAGCGCTGGAGCGCGGCCTCCCGCAGCTCGGCACCCTTGGCGCCGGCAATCATTTCCTCGAATTCCAGAAAGTGGACAAGATCTATGAAAAAGATGCAGCCAAGGTGTTCGGCATCGATGCCGAAGGACAGGTCCTGGTCATGATTCATTGCGGGAGTCGCGGACTGGGCCATCAGGTGGCCTCGGATTACATCCAGTCCATGGAAGACAGGTTCGGCATTAAAGGCCTTCCCGACCGAGAGCTGATCAATGCGCCTATCCAATCGCCGCTTGGCCAGCAATATTACAAATCGATGTGTGCGGCGGTCAACTATGCCTTTGCCAACCGGCAGATGATCGCTCACTGGGTGAGGGATGTCTTCAAGAAAGTGCTGGGAAGCTCGCAGGGGATGCGCCAGGTCTATGACGTCTGCCACAATGTGGCCAAGATCGAAAAACACATGGTTGAGGGGAAAGAAAAAGACCTCTGTATCCACCGCAAGGGCGCGACCCGGAGCTTTGGTCCGGGCCGGATAGAAATCCCGGAGGCCTATCGTGCCGTCGGCCAGCCGGTGATCATTCCGGGCAGCATGGGAACAGCTTCGTATCTTTTGGTCGGAACGCCGGAAGCCGAGGAGAAGAGCTTCAGCTCGACGGCGCACGGGGCGGGGCGCATCATGTCCCGCCACGAAGCGCTGCGCCGCTTCCGCGGCGAGCAGATCCGGGACGAGCTGGCCAAAAAAGGCATTGAGCTCCAATCCACAAGCTGGAAAGGGGTGGCCGAAGAAGCGGCAGGAGCTTACAAGGACGTCGATGAGGTGGTCAGGGTTTCCCATGAGGTTGGCCTCGGTCGCCTGGTCGCCCGTGTCGTCCCCATCGGCGTCATGAAAGGCTAAATTAAACATCGACGACGCGATGATCGTTTTCAAACTCCGTTCATAAGGAATGTCTTGCCGCAACAAAAGACCTTATTATCTTTTATTTTGTTATCCGTCTTTCTTTTCGGTTTCCTCTATTCGGGCGATCTCCTTTCTTCAGATAAAATCGATATCGTTGTTTTAATTTCGGCGGATGCGGAATGGAAACCCGTCCACGAACATTTTGCGCGATTCAAGCCAGGCTCGACCCCGTTTGGCGAAATTTTTTCGTCCGAGATCCAGGCGGATGATTTAAGAAAATCCGTGGTCTATTTCCATGGGGGATGGGGAAAGATCAATGCCGCCGCTTCCACCCAGTATGCCATCGATCGCTGGCATCCTATTTTGTTGATCAATTGCGGAACGTGCGGAGGATTTGAGGGATCCATCCGTGTCAACGACGTCCTTCTTGTCCGCAAAACCGTCGTCTATGACATCGTGGAGCAGATGGGAGATCCCCAAGCCGCCTTGACCTATTATGCCACGACGATGGATCTTGCCTGGCTGACAAAGCCGTATCCGACTCCCGTCGTTGAGTCCATCCTTGTTTCTGCGGATCGAGATATCCGGGTCGATGACATCCCGGAGCTCAAAAAAAAATTCGGCGCCATCGCCGCCGACTGGGAATCCGGAGCGATCGCCTACACCGCCAGACAAAATCAGACGCCCTGCCTCATTCTCCGGGCCGTCAGCGATATTGTCGGAGTCCGGGGCGGCGAAGCTTATGGAGATCCCAAGCTCTTTGAGAAACGCACGGCTCCAATCATGAAGAATTTTTTGGATATTTTGCCCGCCTGGATCAAGGCCGCAGAGAAACTTTTTGGACCCGGAGCCCGACCGTCTCGGCAGGCTCCTTTTATTTTTCAGCCAGGACCTTGACGCTCTTCCAGCCCCCGCCGGGCTCGAGGCCGGAGGATCGGCGGACGACGATCAAATTTTGCTGATTGCTGCGCAAGAGCCCCGTCACATCGACAAGCAGCGGTTTTCCGTTGGCGGCAAGGGTCACTTTGTTCGGGTCAACAAGGCTGCCGTTGATCCAAAGCCAGAGCGTTTCATTCATGGATTCGAAGGCCAGATAGACTTTTTTGCCGAACGGAAGCGGCGGCACATCGTAGCGCTGCCTGTACCAGGAGGCGCATTCATATTTATATCCTTCGATTTCCCAATGCTCGATTCCCGTTAAGAGCGACCGCCAACCTTGGCTGTCGTCAAATTCGAAGGCCTGCCATTTTTCTTCGAAGCCCCTATCCCGAAAGTCGGGCCGCCAGCGCCAACGCCGACCCAGCTCGCCGAGCCGGCGATATTTTGTCCCGAGAAGCAAAGCCGTATCTTCGCCCCCATATCCGCCGATTCTAAGCGGTGGCGGGGCGCCGGGCGGCGGGTTTTTCGGAATTGATGCGGGCGGCTCGGTATGAGGCTTGCGGGCTTCCGTGAGTGCCCGGAAATACGGCCACGGCACATTCGATCCGGTCCAGAAGCTTCCTCTCTCAAACCACACCCAAACATACTGGTCTGTGTAATTCAAAGCCTGGCAGAGCGAATATTCAAACTCCTCGGGCGTGAAATAATTCTTGAGGAAATCCGCCGGGTTCCAGCCCAGGACTGAGCCGTGGCCATCCAACCACAGTCCGAAACCCGCCTCATGATTTTTTTCGAATTTGTCCTTGACCGAGCTCGTCGCCTTCATTTTGTTTTTCATGAGGTCGCGGGCTTCGACAAAGAACGCTTTTGTCTTATAGCCGTAAGACTGCTCGTACCCGTCGATGATCCGGGCCTCGGGCTTGGCTTCGCTCAGCATGCCGTCGATAAAGTCTGGGACAAAGGCATAGGCCCCGAAGTGCGAGCGGCCGGGACCGTTGGCGGAATATCCAAAGAACCAGAGCATGTGGATATCGGGATAGACTTCGTTGATGGCGCGCATGACCTCCGCGCCGCGCTTTTTAGCCTGAGCGGCATAATCGGCCTGGGTTTTTGTGTCGCTGTATTTGACGCGGGTCCAGGCAAACGGCCCCCATTGAGTGTCATACTGTTCCGTATCGACAAAAAAGCCGCGGTAGCCGCCCTCCTTGGCGATCCGGGCGGCCGTTCTCCAGTTATTGATGACCACGGCATAGTCGTCAAAGAAGTCCATCGATACGGCCCCGGGCGCGGCGGCGATCCATACCCAGAGAAAGTTATCCTTAAAACGCTTGAATTTGGTGGCTTTGAGATCGGCGATGGAGTCTGCAAAATCCTCGAAGGCGAGCGGGTTAGGATCCATAACGCGGAGATTATAAGGCTCGACCTTACCGTTCTTCTTGGTGTAGACGTTGATGCAGATTCCGTCGAAGGGAACGCGCTCCATGGATTCGATGTTCTGGCGCACATAATCGGCCGTTCGGTTGTCGGCGCCTCCCGAGATGATCTTTTTCTCCGGCCCGACGACCTGGGTGAATGCGGGCAGCGCCATTAGAAATCCACTAAGAAAAAAGATCGTGTTTTTTATTCTAAAACGGCTCATCCCTGCACCTCCTCTGGAATCGATTCCCCGAAAAATAATATTACGCAAGTGCCACGGAAAGCAAATCGGAGAATCTGTTTGATTCTTTCGAGGGCGTCGGGTAGAAAGGAATATCAGGTGGTCCTCAAGATCGCCGTCGAAATGAAAGCTTGAAGATGATCGCGCTCGTCAACTGACGACTTTGTCGATGTCTTTTTCGGCGTAGTCCTCGAAGTTCAGGGCCATGACGAACTCGCTCTTGAGCATCATGTAGTGGCTTTTCTCGACCTTGCTCAAGTATTCGAGCATGCGCTTTTTTTCGGCCTTGACTCGGGGGGCAAGCCCGGCGTAGAAATTTTGCGCCGCCAGCTCGGACGTCATGGCCTGATAGAGGATATCGGTAAGCGACGAGGAGGGCTTGATCACGACGGCCGGGAGCAGCGCGGGATCCACGGCCTTGGGAATTTCGATGGCCTCGGGTTTGTACGTTGACTTGAATAAGTTGCGGATGACCTTTTCGTGCTTCTTTTCCTCAAAGGCCAGGAGGGAGAATTTTTCTTTGAGCAGCGGGTTGTTGACCCGTCCGGCCAGCTTTCCATAGGTTTTGTGGGAATCGATCTCGGCCCGGGCGGCCATTCCCAACAATTTCTTCATTGAAAATTTCGAGAGGTTCATCGTTCGTCTCCTTTAAGCTTTGAAATTATACGCAAAGGGGGCAGATGAGTCAAAAAAGAATGTTCTTGTGTAAGCATCTCCCTCTATCTGATATCCAAGAGGCATGGGCATCTCCCCTTCGCCCCCTGGGGAACCAGTCCCGTCGGATACTCTTGGAGGGAAACCCTTATTCCGGGTTTCCCTCCAACGATCGCTTCGCTCTCTGCCTCCTTTCCAAGGAGCATTTGGCGATGAATTCATGGGAGGATGCTCCTTGGAGGGGTGGCAGGGCGGGCGGGTATTGCCGCCGCCCGTTGGAGGGGGACCCTGCAAAAGGGTCCTCCTCCAAGAGTGTCCGGGTCCCCCCTCCGCTATGGGGTGCTCTGGGGAGATGCCCATGCCTCTTGGATATCACATATTTTAAAGCTTCAGCGATCGGTCTACAGAGACCCTATTTTCCCGCAAATTTTTTTCGAAGCTTTTCCAGGGGGAGCGTGTTCAGGATATCTTTTTTCGCGAGCCAAGCCCGGCGGGCGATTCCCACGCCGAAGCGCATCATGGCCAGGCCGTGGGCATAGTGAGTATCGGTGCCAATGGTGATTGGTATTCCGAGATCCCTGGCTTTCTTGAGGTAGAATTCGTTGAGGTCCAGGCGGTCGAAGTAGGCGTTGAGCTCGATCGCTTTTCCTTTTTTTCTGGCGGCCTCGAGGACTTTTTCCAGGTCCACTTCATATCCTTCCCGCCCTGAAATCAGCCTTCCAGTAGGGTGAGCGATAGTCTTGACATAAGGATTATCCATGGCTTTGATGATTCTCTCGGTGACATTTTTTTTGAAGCCGCTGTGGACGGCGGCAACCACAAAATCGAGCTCCTTCAGGAGCGCGTCTGAAAAATCGAGCTTACCGTCCTGGAGGATATCCGCCTCTGTCCCTTTAAGGAGATTAATCCCCTTCAGGGCGCCGTTGAGCTCGTCGATCTCCTTGATCTGTCTCTTGAGGCGCTCGGGGCTCAGGCCATGGGCATACTTGACCGATTGGGAATGGTCGCAGACGGCAATATATTCATAGCCCATTTTGCGGCCGAGCTCAGCGATTTCCCTGAGGCTGAGGTTCCCATCGCTCCATTCCGAATGGACATGGAGGTCGCCCTTGATGTCCGAATAATCGACGATTGTCGGAAACTTTCCTTCACAGCCCAGCTCGATCTCCCCGCGGTCCTCCCGCATTTCCGGCGGGATGAGGGGCAGGCCGAGGACCCGGTAGACATCTTCTTCTTCCTTGCTGGCGAGGTTTTTCCGGCCCTTGAAGACGCCATACTCGGATATCTTGAGCCCTTTGTCCTTGGCCATCCCGCGGAGTTTGATGTTGTGGGCCTTCGAGCCCGTAAAATATTGAAGAGCCGACCCGAATTGCGAGTCATCGACAATCCTGAGGTCCACCTGGCGTTCCGTTGCCTCGGTCTTGATGACGATCGAGCCCTTGGTATCGCCCTCGGCCAGAACGCGCAGCGCTTTTGGATATTTTGCGAAATAGCCGATAATCTCGGAGCCGCCCTTGCCGCTGGCCAGGATATCGATATCGCCGATGGTCTCTTTCATCCGGCGCAGCGAGCCGGCCGCGGAGATCCGATTGACCTTGGGCATCTTTTTCAGGTAGTCGATGACCTCGTCGGCGATCGAGCTGGCCTCGTAGATCGAAATGCGCTCTTGGACTTTCTGGCGGGCTTCGATCCCTTTCCGGATGTTTTCCACTTTTTTTTCGCCCATGCCAAAGAGCTTGGCCATGGAGCCGTCGGCGATAACTTTTTTCAGGTCTTCGAGGTTCCGGACGCCCAGCTCTTTTTGAATGAGATGGATGGTCTTCCCGCCCATATTCTGGATTTCGAGAAGCTCGAGCAGGCTTTCGGGGACACTGGACAGGGCTTCCTGGTATTTTTTCATGCGGCCGGTCGCGAGATATTCTTCGATCTTGGCGGCGATTCCGCTTCCGATGCCGGGGATCTCCTGAAGCTTTTTTTCGGCGGCGATCTTCTCGATATCCTCGCCCAAATCTTCCAGGATGCGCGAAGCTTTCCGATAGGCGATGACCTTGAACCCGATTTCCCCTTTGATCTCCAGGGCATCGGCGATGCGGCTGAAAAGGGCGGCGATCTCCTTGTTTTTCATGGGCTTACTTTATATCTTGAACTAAATCTTATGTTCAATCAAATCCGATTTCTTCCAGCAGCTCTTTGAAGCGCGGGTCGCCATGGAGAGTATGGAACGAGGGGAGAGTTTTAAGATTAGGCTTTATCCCAAAGTTACGTGATGGCCGGTTCAGAAAGAGAATCTCGCTCCAACCCTGGCCGACCAAGGCGGAAAATACGTCGCGACCAGGCCGTACATCGGATTGGGATCGTAGAGGAGAACATTGGACTTGTAATCATAGTTCTTGGACAGAATTTCCTCATCGGTCGCAGGTATGCCGATTCTATTCATGATCATATCCTTCCTCTGGGCCGTCGCCGTATTGGTCACATTGTCGATAAAGAGGTTCAGCGCGCAGCGATATTTTGCGCCGATTTTCAGGTTGTATTCAAGAAAGAGACTAGCCCAGGCCGTGAACGGCAGTCGTCCATCGGTCATACGATTTTCGGGATAAACCGTCCCGTTGTTAAAAATTACTTGTTTTGTCAGCGGCAGGCCGCTGCAGCCAAAGGCCGCGGCTCCAACAGTCAGGCCGAAGGGAAACATGTAGGCTCCGTAGGCCTTAAAATAGTGGGGACGGTCATTGGATATAGGACCGTCGATCGGATTTCCCTTCAGGTCATAATTCATATACCACCAGTCGAAGTTGCGTTCCACGTTGGGCGAGATGCGGCCGCCTTCATCGGAGCTGGCCAGGCCCGCATAGTTGCCGGTCAGCCGGCTCCAGGTATAATTGAAACCGCCCACCCAGCTATGGCTGAAACGCTTATCCAGCGAGAAATTTAAGGCCCAGTACTCTCTTTTGGCTTTTGGGAAAGGCCAGAGACTGTCGTTGAGCATTCCACCTTGAGAAACGGGCAGTGTTACAAGAGATCCGGGGTTCGTGATATAATAGATATACTCCTGTCGTTCATTGATCAGACCTACGTCTTCAACGGCCTGGATGAGATGCTTGTTGACGAGCCGGACGGACATCGAAAGGTCTTCCAGCAACTTCTTCTCGAATCCGAACGATATTTCGCGCTGAGACATCGGCTTCAGTCTGCGATCAAAGGCACTCCAGTCGGTAAATCGGAAATCCCAAGAAGTCACATATTGGCCGCAGGCGGCTTGGTCGGCCTTGTTTTTCGTGTCCCCGCTCGTGGCGATTTTGGTCCAGTTGTAATCGTCCAAAGTGTAATAGTCCGAGAAAAACTTGAAGCCTCCATAGCCTTCGGCCAGATAAAGCTTCATCATGTCATAGTATATGCCGTAGCTGGCGAAGATCTTCAGGCTGGAGTCGCCGAAGACATCGTAGATGATCCCGAGCCGCGGAGCGAGCTTGTCCGCAAAATGAAAGATGATCGGCTTGTAGTCTTTATTCGCAGGATTGGTCGTGTCGAAGGAGGGGACATACTCGTTTTCGGCCCGGAGGCCAAGGTCCAGGGTCAGCCTGTTGGCGATCGTCCAGGTGTCCTGGAGATAGAGCGTCCAGTTATCGCTGTGAGGGTTGTACAAGGCCCCGTACGGACCTCCGAATCCGTTGCGGATCATATAGTAGCCGTATTTGCCCATGACTCGCGTGCCGTCCGGCAGAATCGCCGGGATCCCCCAGCCTAGCGTAACCAAGGGGTATTGAGGCCTGTTGTCGACATCTTCATGGAGCCGGATGAACTGAACGCCGGCTTTCAGGGAATGTTCGCCGGCCAGGCTGAGGTAGTAAGTGAGGTCAAGATTCGCGCTGATCCGCTCCGAAATATATTTTGCTAAGATAGATGTGCCCAAACCGTTATTCCAGCCGCGGGCCCGGACGAGATCGGCCGGAATCTCCGGGTAGATGTTGTTGTTTCGGGAAAAGCCATAATAAGTGCCCGGGTTGTTGATCTGCTGGTTTGTCGTATTGGTGCGGAAGTAGCCGCCGCGGAGGCTGACTAGGAAGTTGCTGCCGAGGGTGTAGTAGATCGTGGCGTTGGCGCTCAAGTTCGGATAGTCGAATCCCTGTTTTCCATATTGATAATCCTTGGTGCTCGAACCGCCGATGGCCGGCAGCGCACCCCTGTATTTGTTGAAGTTGTTGACCAGGCTGGCCGATATTCGCAGGCGATTAAACGGTTGAAGGGTCAGCTTAATCGAGCCGTTCCAGTTCCACTGCTGACGCTGGAATTGGTACATCTGCCTGGGCTCCGGGTCGGTGAGGAAGAATCTATTGGCCGTCGTGTGGTTGGAAATCGGGTTGAAGGACCCGAAAAACCAGAGTCTGTCTTTAAAAATATATCCGCCGAGGTTGAAGACGCCTTCCGCGCGATAGAAGTTCCGGCCGACGAGGTCTTGATCGTTGGTATACTCGACTTCTTTATCATTCTGGGGTTTGACGCGGAGGTAATTGCGGTCATGGCCGAGCATCTTGTCGTTGTTGAAATACCCGGCGACGTCGCCGTGGAATTCGTTGCTGCCCCAGCGCGTGATGACATTGACGACCCCGCCCATCGAGCCGCCGAATTCGGCCGGATAGCCGGACGTTTTAACCTGGACCTCTTCGATCCCTTCAAACACAACATCCTGGGATCTTATCCCGACCATGATATTGGTGACGTTTGCGCCGTCGACGTGCCAGACATTTTCGGCGCCGGACGCGCCGTCAACCGAAATTCCGCCGGCGATCGCTTCGTATTGAACGCCTGGCATCATACTGAGAAGGGCGTCCGCGCTGGCCCCGCGAGGCAGGCTCATGAAAACCTCTTTGGTCATGGTCTGGCCTCTGGCCGCCGATTTGACGTCGATCAGGGGGCTCTTCCCGATGACGGTTATTTCTTCTTCCTGGGGAGTCGGTTCCATCGTGATATCCAACGTGATGGTCTGTTCAAGCTGGATGACGATTTCTTTCCGGACGACGTGCTTAAATCCCTGGAGGGTATAGGAGACTGTGTATAATCCAGAGGGCAAGGCAAACAGTCGATAGAATCCGGCTCGGTCGGTTAAGGCGGTCGCCTTGCCCAGGAGCCTCGGGCACTCCGCGACAACAGAAACGCCCGGCAGGGCGTTCCCTTTCTCATCCATGACTCTGCCGATAAGTTTCGCCATCGGCACCTGGGCGGCCAGGGAACCGGATAGTAAAATCAGGATCAAAAGTGCGATGACGGCTTTGCCAACCATTTTTGTGCTGTCCATTTTTCTCCTTCCTTCCCGCTGTCCCTATGCGGAATGAAAACGTCCTCAAAAGCAGATTGCTTTTGATTCCAGGTTTTTTTGTTTCATTATTATCGAGGAATGAGTTGGAGAGACGCCGGCCGCTAAAGAAACGCCGATGATTCGTCCTTTAACCAAATGATCCCTTTACTCTGCTTATAATCTATATTAAGCAAAAAATAAATGTCAAGCTGAAAAAAATTCAGTGTCATTGAGAAGAATTCGGGGTAAATACGGGATTTTGCTGACTTCTTCGTCGCTCTTACGCATTAAAAATCATCGGAGTGGAATGAGTCATGATCGTGCCTTCATTCGTCTTGAAGTTAAAGGAGAGGTTATTTATAATCTGAAATTAATGCTGGTTGAATATATCTAGACCGCATAAGAAGGAAATCGGAGTCGATCTTTTATCAAGAATTCTTAAACAAGCTGATATCGAGAAAAACCGGTGGCTAGCTGATGAATAATCGCCTGATGGATTAGGCAAAAAATGCGGATTATCTTGGCCGGATACAACATCGACCGCGAGGTCATCGAGGACCTCAAGAAGCATTCCCCGCCGCGCCTGGACATCACGCCGGAGACGCTGTCTGCCTCCTACGCCAGGATATCACGGGATCCGCGACCGGTGGACGAGCTACGTCGGGCGGCGCGCGAGGAAGTCGAGAAAGCGCGCCGCTCCAACCAGAATATTATTTTCAAAATGGGCCATCACTCGGTGGCCGAGCACGCCGTTTTTAACTTCGATATCATTGGCGTCAGCCGGCTGGCCATCGAGGAGATCGAGAAGTTTCGCCTGTGCTCCTACACGGAAAAATCCCAGCGCTATATCACGCTCAAGGATGATTTTGTCCTGCCCGAGGAAATCGTGAAAGCCGGGAAACAGGATATCTTCGTTGAAATCATAAAAGCCCAAAACTCGCTCTACGGCAAGCTTTATGAAAAGCTGCGTCCCTATTTTTTTGATAAGCATCCGGAGCTATCCGCCAATCCCAAAAAGCAGGCAATTCCGGAAGGCTGGGCTAAGGAGGATGCACGTTATATCGCGAGCCTGGCCACCGAAGGCCAGCTGGGGATGACGATCAATGGGCGCAACCTTGAATTATTGATTCGGCGCTTCGCCTCAAAAAAATTGGCTGAGCTCCAAGGACTCAATGAACGAATTTACGCATTGGCCAAGGAGGTCGCGCCGTCCATTATCTTCTTTACCGAATCCAGTAATTATGATGCGAAGACCTATGAAGAATTCCGGAACAGGGCAGCGAGGTTGATGAGTGCTTCCCTTAAAAAAGGATGGCCGTGTCTCAAAGAGACAATCCGCCTGGTCGATTGCACGCGCGGAGGCGATGATAAGCTCCTGGCATCGATCCTGCACACGACATCATCGCTCTCATACGGGCAATGCCTGGCCAAGGTCAAGGCGCTGAAGCCGCGCCGGAAGCGCGAGCTGGTGAAGGCCGCTTTTGAGCGATTGGAGTTCTACGATTTTCCGCTTCGCGAGTTCGAGTTTGTCAATTTCACGTTTGATATCGTGCTGTCGGCGTCCTGTTTCGCCCAGCTCAAACGTCACCGCATGGCTACGCTGACCTGCCAGGATTATGCCCCCGGACTTGGCGTGACGATCCCCCCCTCGGTCGAAGAGATAGGGGCAAAACGCGAATTTGTAGACATGATCGAACGGACAAACGACGTCTACTTCCATCTCAAAAATTATGTCGGACCCGCCGCAGATTATATTCTGACTAACGCCCACCGCCGTCGCGCCCTGCTCAAGGTCAATCCCCGCGAGCTCTATCATATTTCGAGATTGCGGGAAGACACCACGGCCCAATGGGACATCCGCGATCTCTCCGCAAAGATGTCGGCCTTGGCCAAAAAGGCCATGCCTTTGACCTGTCTGCTCCTCGGGGGGAAAGATAAATATCCGAATATTTATAAAAAAGCATTCGGGCGGAGCCCGAAAGTGCTGCCCCCGGATCTAAAACAATAGACTTGCCTTCATTTAACCCGTTGAATAACAGTCGTAGTGCCGATCCCTTTTGGAGAGAGCGCCTATTTCATCTCTTTGGGAATAAGCTTATAGAACCTTCGCTTGCCAATCTTCATAATGTATTCTTTTCCGGGCTTCAATTCGAGCTTTAAAGCGATATCATCGATCCGGGCTCCGTCCAGATGAACGCCACCTTGACGGATGAGGCGCTTGGCCTCTCCGCGTGAAGGGCATAGTTCGTTATTGACTAATATATCAATGATATCTATTTCACTCGTATCAGAGATCTGGATAGAATCTGATACATTTATTTTGAGAGGCTGAGTTGAAATTTTCGTTTTGACAGATTTCGTTGGAATAACTATTTTTATAATATTGTCTTCGTTGGGAATCTCTCTATTCTTATGAACGCGGTCGAACTCTTCGGCCGCTTTTTCGGCCTCCGCCTTCCCCCAGAAATCGGCGACGATGGACTTGGCCAGGTTGACCTTGAGGTCGCGCGGATTCACTTTGCTTTCCGCGGCCTCTTTTTTACAGCGCGCGATTTGGCCTATGGGAATATCGGTCAGGAGCGCGTAGTATTTGAACATGAGCGGGTCAGAGATGGACATGATCTTTCCGAAAATTTCCTTGGGCTGTTCGTTGATGCCGACGTAATTCCCGAGCGATTTGCTCATTTTCTCGACGCCGTCTAATCCTTCGAGCAAAGGCGTCGTGATGATGACTTGTGGTTCCTGCCCGTACTCACGCTGAATCTCCCGGGCAACAAGCAGGTTGAATTTCTGATCGGTCCCTCCCATTTCGACATCCGCCCGCAGCGCCACGGAATCATACCCCTGGCAGAGAGGATAGAGGATTTCATGGAGGGAAATGGGCAACCTATTTTTTAGCCTCTTTGTGAAGTCATCGCGCTCCAGGATTCTTGCGACCGTGTACTTAGCGCTGAGCTCGAGGAACTGGTAGCTGGTTAGGGCGCCCAGCCAGCGGGAGTTAAAGTCGATGATGGTTTTTTTCGAGTCGAGAATCTTGAAAATCTGGGCCTTGTAGGTCTCGGCATTCTTTGCGATTTCTTCCCTGGTCATCGTCGGGCGTGTCGCCGAGCGCCCTGAAGGATCGCCGATGAGACCCGTGAAGTCGCCGATGAGAAAAACAACATCATGGCCAAGGTCCTGGAAGTGCTTCATTTTGCGCAAGATGACGGTGTGGCCGAGGTGAATATCGGGAGCTGTGGGGTCGAATCCGACCTTGACCTTAAGCGGCTTCTTTTCCTTGACCGAGCGGGCGAGTTTGGCTTTGAGCTCGTCTTCCTGGATGATCTCGACGCAGCCTTTTTTCAGGTATTCAAACTGTTCGTCGGCAGTTTTCATCGGCCATTTGTTCCTTCGGAGAATTTGAGAGTCCTTATTATATATAGATTGCCGGGGCAATTAAAGATAAATAGGTTTATCGGAAGCATCTCGATTTCCGTGATAAAAATGATGATGGGTGGCGCGGATGCTGCCCCGCTGCGCCCGAAGCGCCTGAGTGGTGGGTCAGAAAAAGCAGGAAAGAAGAATCAAGATTCAAAACTTATTAAACCCCCTTGACCAATCAAGGGGGGGCAAAAGGTCGAAGGGCGTTAGGGGCACGTCCGTGACAGGATCCGTCTACGGAAATTGAGATGCTAACCGGTTTATCGAATGAAGACGCGGCGGCCGCGGACTTCCAGCCGGCCCTCAAAAAAGAGCCGCACCGCTTCAGAATAAATCTTATGCTCTTCCACCAGGATCCTTGCGCTCAATTTCTCTTCCGTATCGTCCTGCAGGACTGGCACGACGGCCTGGACTATGATCGGCCCCATGTCGACTTCGGCCGCCACAAAATGAACCGTGGCCCCGGAATAGCGCACGCCCCAGTCGATCGCTTTCTGCTGGACATGGAGCCCTGGGAAAGAGGGGAGAAGGGCCGGATGGATATTCATGATCCGGCTTTTGAATTCGTTGCATAACATGGGCGTCAGGACTTTCATATAGCCGGCCAGGCAGACGAGGTCGATGGCCCTTTTCCTGGCTTGGCGGAGGATCTCTTGATCGTATTCTTCCTTGACGGCATAAAGCTTCGGATTGATATAGAGCGTTTCTAATCCTCGTTCTTGGGCGATCTTCAGGCCTGCTGCGTCTTCTTTGTTGCTGAAAACAAGGCTGATTTCGGCGTCGACCTTTCCGGCCAGGATGGAGTCATGGATGGTCCGAAAATTCGAGCCGCGGCCCGAGATCATGACCATGATCCGGCCGTGTTTCCTGGGGCTGACAAAGATTTCTTCGGCCATAGACATTTCCTTATTTTATCTTAAAGAAATCCGGGATCGCGTCCTTCCAGGCCTTGAATGCCTGCTGGACAGGAAGGCTGATCAACTTTTTGCCGCGCCAAGTGACCTGGATATTTTTTCCACCCGTTCTGCCGATCATGGTCGCGGGAACCTTTCTTTTTTTTGCCAATTCCAGAAACCTTTTCATTTTGGAGACTTGAACCGAAACAACGATCCTGGATTGCGTTTCGCCAAAAAGCAGGGCATCCGGCCGCAATTCATCCTTAAGATCGATCCGACAGCCGATTTTCCTCTCGCTGAATATGCAGCTTTCGGCGAGACAGACGGCCAGACCGCCCTCTGAAATATCATGGGCGGACTGGATGAGTCCGGCCTCGATCGCGCTGAGACAGAGTTCCTGGACGGCTTTCTCCCTCTTAAGGTCGATGGCCGGCGGCGTCCCTTTTTCTTCGTTAAACAAGGCCTTCAGATATTCCGAGCCGCCCAGCTCTTCCTTGTTTTCGCCGAGGAGCACGATCGCCTGTCCTTCTTTCTTGAACCCCGGCGTCACCGCCTTGGCATAATCTTTGATCAGGCCGACGACGCCGAGCACGGGCGTCGGATAGATAGAAATCCCTTCGGTGTCGTTATAGAAGCTGACGTTCCCCCCGGTTACAGGAATGGCAAACGCGCTGCAGGCTTCGGCCATCCCCTCGGTCACTTCCTTGAACTGTCCCATGATTTCGGGTTTTTCGGGGTTGCCGAAGTTCAGGCAATTGGTGACGCCGACCGGCCTGGCTCCCACGCAAGCTAAGTTGCGGCAGGCCTCGGCCACGGCCGCGATCGCGCCGCTCCTCGGGTTGAGATACGTATAGAGAGAATTTCCATCCAGCTTCATGGCCACGGCCTTCTTGGTATTCTTGATCCTCAACACGGCCGCGTCCGCTCCTGGAAGTAGCATAGTATTGGTCAGGACTTGGTGATCGTACTGACGATAGACCCATTCTTTATCGGCGATGGTGGGCGAAGCGAGAAGTTCTAAGAGCGTTTTGCCGTAATCCAGGGGCAGAGGATATTTATTCGACGCGGTTTCCTGCTTCGGTCGGGCAGGCTCCCGAAATTCCCGCTGATAAACAGGGCAGAGGTCGACGATCGCCGCCACGGGAACGTCGACAACTATGTCTCCTTTAAACCAGACTTTGAGCTTTCCGCCTTCGGTCACCTTGCCAATTTCGACGGCGTCCAGGTCCCATTTGGCGAAGACGTTCTGGACATCCTTCACTTTCTCTTTCTTCGTGACGATCAGCATCCGCTCTTGCGATTCCGAAAGCATGATCTCGTAAGGGTTCATGCCCTCTTCGCGCTGGGGGACAAGGTCGAGGTCGATCTCGAGGCCGGTTCCCGATTTGGCGGCCATCTCGGATGTCGAGCAGGTGAGCCCTGCCGCGCCCATGTCCTGAATGCCGACGATCAGCTCTTTGGCCATGACCTCCAGGCAGGCTTCGAGAAGGAGCTTTTCCTTGAACGGGTCGCCGACCTGGACGTTGGGTCTTTTATGTTCGGTCTCTTTGCCGAATTCCGCCGAGGCCATCGTGGCGCCATGGATTCCGTCACGGCCCGTCTTGGAGCCGACGTAGAGAACGGAATTTCCGACGCCTTCGGCTTTCGCGTAGAAAATCTTATCCTTCTCGGCGACTCCCAGGCAAAAGACATTGACCAGCGGATTCAGGGAATAGCAGTCATTAAAGTAGACATCGCCGCCGACCGTCGGCACACCCATCGAATTGCCGTAGGAGGAGATGCCCGCGATGACGCCGTCCATGATGGATTTATTTTTGGGCAGCGTCAGAGGGCCAAACCGCAAGGAATCCATGATGGCGATCGGCCGGGCGCCCATCGTGAAGATATCGCGCAGAATGCCGCCCACTCCAGTCGCGGCCCCTTGGAAAGGCTCGATAAAGGAAGGGTGGTTATGGGATTCAATCTTGAAGACGATGGCCAGCCCGCCGCCGATGTCGATGATGCCGGCGTTTTCGCCGGGCCCCTGGATGACGTGCTTTCCCTGGGTCGGCAGTTTCTGGAGATAGAATTTGGAGCTTTTATAACTGCAGTGCTCCGACCACATGGCCGAAAAGATGCCCAACTCGGTCAGGTTCGGCTCGCGGCCGATGAGGCTGACGATGAGGTCGTATTCGGCCTGGGTCAGGTTGTGATTATCAAGGATTTTTTTATCGATCATTTTTTTGTCATTGTTTCACAATCATCGATTTAAAAATAACCAGGCCGTCGCAGCTTCCAAGCAGAGCTTCCGACGCCCGTTCGGGGTGGGGCATCAGGCCCATGACGTTGCCCCGTCGGTTTATCAGCCCGGCAATACAATTCAGAGAGCCGTTGACATTGGCCTCCTCGCTGAGCCGCCCTTTTTCGTCCGTGTAGCGGAAGACGACCTGCTTGTTCTTTTCGATTTCCTTCAGGACATCCGGCGGCGCATAATAGCTGCCGTCGAAATGGGCAATCGGGATTTTGAGGACCTGCCCTTTTTTCCCTTTGTGGGTAAATCCCGTCTTGTCGTTTTCGACCCGGATATGGACGAATTGGCAGAGGAATTTAAGATTTTTGTTCCTCAGCATGGCGCCCGGAAGGAGGCCCAGCTCGAGGAGCACTTGGAAGCCGTTGCAGATGCCCAGCACGAGTCCGCCTTTGTCGGCAAATTCCTGGACTTCCTGCATGAGAGGCGAGAACCGAGCGATGGCCCCGGACCGCAGGTAGTCGCCGTAGGAAAACCCGCCCGGAAGGACGACGCAGTCCACGCCTCCAAGGTCATGGTCCTTGTGCCAGAGATATGTTGTCGGCTGCTTGACGATATCCTTCAGGGCATAGAACGTATCAAAATCGCAGTTGGAACCCGGGAAGACGACGACTCCGAATTTCACGTTCGTTATTCCTTATTTAATAGATTTCTCATCGCCCCAAGTCTTTCTTTCTCAAAGGTGGGAAAGAAGATGAATTTTTTCCGTTTCATTCTTCGATGATCTGCCAGGAAAATTTTTCGATGATGGGATTGGCCAAGACCTTGTCCGCAAATTCGGGCACGACTTTTTCCACCTCCGACCGGGGGATTTCCTTGAGGTCGATCTCGAAGACTTTGCCCTGCCGGACGTCCTTGATGAAACCATAGCCCAGGGTATGGAGGGCATTTTTGACCGTCTGCCCCTGGGGGTCGAGGACGCTGTTCTTGAAAGAGACAAGAATTCTAACTTTCATGGCCGAGGACCCTTTCAAATATATAATCGATTTTTTCGAGGTACGGCTTGAGGGAGAAACATTTCCCGATTTCCTCCCTGGTGAGTTGCTTTTGAATGTCCGCATCGGCTAGGACGAGCACCTTGAAATCGAGGTTCTCATTCCAAGCCCTGAGAGTGTTTCGCTGGACGAGCTGGTAGGCCTCTTCGCGCGTTAATCCTTTCCGGGTGAGGGCCAGGAGTACGCTCTGGGAAAAGATCAGGCCGCGCGTAGCCTGGATGTTCTTCTCCATCCGGTCCGGATGGACGACCCAGTTTTTGATGATGTCGGTCGTCTCGGTCAACATGTAATCCGTGAGAATGAAGGAATCCGGGAAAATAATCCTCTCGGCCGATGAATGGGAAATATCCCGCTCGTGCCAGAGGGCGATATTCTCGAGGGCGACATGCAGGTTGCTGCGGATGAGTCGGGCCAGTCCCGAAATGCGCTCGCAACGGACAGGATTCTTTTTATGGGGCATCGAGGAGGAGCCCTTCTGACCCTTGGTGAACGGCTCCTCAAGCTCCAAGACTTCGCTTTTCTGAAGATGGCGGATCTCCATCGCGAATTTCTCGAGCGAGGCGGCGATGAGGGCGAGGACGCCCATGACTTCGGCGTGGCGGTCGCGCTGGAGGACCTGTGTCGAAACCTTGGCCGGCTCCAGCTTAACTTTTTTTAGGGCAAAGACTTCCACCCTCGGGTCGAGGTGGATATAGGTTCCGACCGAGCCCGAAACCCGGCCGACGCTGATGACATCGATGGCCCGCTCGACGCGTGCCAGATGACGCTTGATCTCTTCGTACCAGACGAGCACTTTGAAACCGAAGGTGACAGGTTCGGCATGGACGCCGTGCGTCCGGCCCATGCAGACGCTTTTCTTATGCTTGACCGCTTCTTTTTTCAGGACTTTTTTGAGCTCGGCCAAGCGGTTCTGGATCTTTTGGAGCGATTCCCGGATGAGAAGAGAGAGCGCCGTATCGACGATGTCGTAAGACGTGAGACCGATGTGGATAAAGCGGGAGTCCTCACCGACCTTTTCCGCCACGGAGGAGAGGAAGGCGATCACGTCGTGCTTGGTGACTTTTTCGATCTCTTCGATGCGCTTGACGTCGAAGCCCGCCTTGGCCTTGATCCGCTTGAGGGCCGGCGCCGGGATCTTGCCCAGCTTGGCCCAGGCTTCGCAGACGGCGATCTCGACGTCGAGCCATTTGCGGTATTTGTTGTCCTCGGTCCAGATGATCCCCATCTCCGGGTTGGTGTATCGTTCGATCATGAGGAATAATCCCTCCCAAAGGAAGGTCAAATCATATCAACAATTGGGAGGGCGGTCAACTCGGGAGGAGCCGCTTTTTTTAAAATATGATAAGATAAAACTGTTTAATAAGAGTCTTCATGAACGGGCAATCCAAGAAAAAAAGGAAGGCTGACCATGGCCAAAGACAATAAACCTCATCCGATGCAATGCCCCCGCTGCGAAGCCGGGCTTCAATACGTAGGAACAAAGAAATTCCACGAAGGAAGCCGCGGCTGGGGATTCTGGCTGGGAGACCTGGGCGAGCTTTTTACCCACCGGGAACATTTTGATATCTATATGTGCCCAAGGTGCGGCCGGGTCGAATTTTTCGTCGACGGTGTCGGCGAGGAATTCCGCCCCCATTAATCAAGCTCCAAGCTTCACATTTGACAAAAAGACAAATACCAAGATGGCTCGGGAATGAAAGAAGATTGGTCCCGGCATGAATATTATCAAACGTGCAGCTTTGATCCCGCCGATGGATCCTGCGTATCCCCAAGGAATCTGCTGAAATATTGTCTAATTTCATGAATGACAAGATGGAAGAGTTCGGCGATGAAGGCCTGGTGGAGCTTGCCAAGAAAGGCAACCTTGATGCCTTTGCCGAGCTGGCCCGGCGGTTGCAAGAGAAGGTCTATCACACGATTTTCGGCATGACGCGCAATCATCAGGACGCCGACGACCTGACCCAGGAGACATTCATGTACGCTTACAAAGCGCTCGACGGATTTAAGCAGAAGTCCAGTTTCTATACCTGGGTCTACCGGATCGCCGTGAATCTGACGTTGAATCATTTCAAGAAGAAAGGCAGGGAGAAGAGGCGCGAGGATTTCGAGGACAATGCCTCGGTGTTCGACAAGGCGGCCACCACGGACCTGTCTCCGGAGGGAGATTCGCTGAAGAAAGAGCTCAAGGAGAAGCTGGATGAGGCAATCGCCTCTCTCCCCTTGGCCTACCAAGCGGCTTTCAACCTGGTCGTCTTCCAGGGAATGTCCCACGGTCAGGCGGCCGAAATTCTCGGCTGTTCGGAGAACACGGTCTCCTGGAGGATGCACAAGGCCAGGAAGATGCTCCAGGACAGGCTCAAGCCTTATTTTTCAAGAGGGCCATCATGAGATGTAAGAAAATCGAAAAATGGATCTCGGACGGAATGGACGGAAAATTGTCTGCCGAAAAACGGACGATCCTGGAATCCCATATCGCCGCCTGCGCTTCGTGCCGGGCCTATCGGGAACGCCTAGAGGACATCCAAACGGAATCCCAAAGCCTTCTCCGCCCTGATCGAGCTCCCGCCTACTGGCAGGAATCCATCTCCAGGCTAAAGGCCGGACTCGGAGCTGGAAAAGGGGCTGCGGCCAAGATCAAAGAGATTCGATCGCCCTCATTTTTGTCCAAATGGACGTGGGCTTGGGCGGGGGCCGCAGCTCTTGTTGTCGTGGCCTTCGGGCTCTATTTCATCCTATCCGGCCCGAAAATCTCCCAGGAGATCATGGCCTTTTCCTTTGAAGATGCCATCACCCGGATTGACCAGGAGATCGGAAAAAATCCCGAGCTCGAGAAGGACTTGAATTCCGTCATCCAGGATTCAATCTTTGAGCACATCGGTGAAATCAACGAAGCGGCCAATCCTTTTCACTACGAGAATCCTCTTTTCCTAGAGAGCTTGAACGAAGAGGAACTCCAAGCCTTGGATTCGGCGATTAAGGATGAGCTGAAATTATAGGAGGCGACGCATGAAAATGAAAAAAATCGTTCTCATATTTTTGAGCGTGATGGTCTTGGGCCGTCTGACGTCTGTTTTCGCCCAGCCCACCGGGTGGCAAAATCGACAGAAAGTCCGGGAAAATCTGGTCACCCTAAGGCTCCTCCGCTTGACTCAAGCTTTGGACCTGACCGAAGAACAAGCAGCTAGGATCTATCCCGTGATCAACAGGATAGAAAAGGAAAAGGCGGATATCCAGAAACAGATGAGCGCCGATATCGCCGACCTCAGGCGGTTGGTTAATGAGCCGGCGCCCAGGGAAGCGGATATCGACGCAAAAAACAGAAAAATCAAAGCGGCTCGGGAGTCGATCAGGGTCAAAGACGTCGAACTCGACGAATTCCTCGAGAAAAACTTGACCACGGTCCAAAAGGCCCGATACCTGCTCTTCCAGATCGAATTCTATCGAGTGCTGAATGACCGCCTGGACCGGATGCGGATGATGCGCAACAAACCCCTCCCTGCCAAAAAAAAATAAAGATCTGCTCTTGACAAATATCTGAAATTTCGATAGGATATTTCTCGCTTCATTTTCTTGTATTCTGTGAGCTGTTACACAAAAATTTAAAGGTTGTAGAGAAAGAGTTTCTACGCACATAAACTTTTCTCTCGGGTTTCTTATCCTGGTGGTGGTTTTTTTCAAGCGGAGACGTTTTTTATGCCAGCGTAGCTCAGTTGGTAGAGCGGCTGATTTGTAATCAGCGGGTCGGGGGTTCAAGTCCCTTCGCTGGCTTGAGATAGCCGCTAAAGAGATTCCGTAGCGACGCAATACATCGCAGCCGATCCTATGTGATCATGGCTTTGGGCAGGTACCAAAGTGGCCAAATGGGGCGGGCTGTAAACCCGCTGCGGGAACGCTTCGGAGGTTCGAATCCTTCCCTGCCCATATAAGCGGGAATAGCTCAGTTGGTAGAGCGTCGGCCTTCCAAGCCGTCGGTCGCGGGTTCGAGTCCCGTTTCCCGCTCTCTGCGAACATAAATCGGGCGCCCACGTAGCTCAGTCGGTAGAGCACATCCTTGGTAAGGATGGGGTCACCAGTTCGACTCTGGTCGTGGGCTTGGCTAAAATAGGCCGCCAAATCCAAGGAATAGGAGGTAAGGGATGGCAAAGGCGAAGTTTGAGAGGACGAAGCCGCATCTAAACATAGGGACGATTGGGCATGTGGACCACGGCAAGACGACGCTGACGTCGGCGATCACGAAGGTGCTGCACAAGCTGAACCCGAGCATCTTGGTGAAGGAGTACGGGGACATCGACAATGCGCCGGAGGAGAAGGAGCGGGGTCTGACGATCCAGATAGCCCACATTGAGTACGAGACCAAGAAGCGCCACTATGCGCACATTGACTGTCCTGGGCATGCCGACTACATCAAGAACATGATCACGGGGGCGGCGCAGATGGACGGGGCGATCTTGGTGGTGGCGGCGGACGACGGGCCGATGCCGCAGACGCGGGAGCACATAATATTGGCGCGGCAGGTGAACGTGCCGGCGATCGTGGTGTTCATGAACAAGGTGGACTTGGTGGACGACCCGGAGATCTTGGATTTGGTGGAGCTAGAGGTGCGGGAGCTGTTGACGAAGTACGAGTTTGCCGGGGACAAGATCCCGGTGGTACGGGGGAGCGCGTTGAAGTCGATGGAATCGGGCGGGGACCCTGGGAATGAATGGAACAAGAAGATTTTGGAATTGATGGATGCGGTGGACGGCCACATTCCGGAGCCGGTGCGGTTGGTAGACCTGCCGTTTTTGATGCCGATCGAGGACATTTTTACGATTTCGGGACGAGGGACGGTGGTGACGGGGCGGGTGGACCGGGGCAAGGTGAGAGTGGGGGACGAGATTGAGATTGTGGGATTTGGGGAGACGAAGAAGCGGGTGGTGACGGGGGTGGAGATGTTCCGGAAGCTGTTGGACGAGGGGATGGCGGGGGATAATATCGGGGTTTTACTGCGCGGGACGGACAAGGAAGAGGTGGAGCGTGGGATGGTGCTGGCGAAGGCGGGGTCGATCACGCCGCACCGGAAGTTCAAGGGGGCGATTTACGCCTTGTCGAAGGAAGAGGGCGGACGGCACACGCCGTTTTTCACGGGGTACCGGCCGCAGTTTTATTTTCGGACGACGGACGTGACGGGGACGGCGAAGCTGCCGGCAGGGGTGGAGATGGTGATGCCCGGGGACAACGTGAACCTGGAGATCGAGCTGATCACGGACGTGGCCATGGAGAAAGGGCTGCGGTTTGCCATACGGGAAGGCGGGCGGACGGTGGGAGCCGGGTCGGTCACGGAAGTCATCGAGTAAGGAGAGGACGTTGTCGATGCGAGGAACGACGCGGCGCGGCCATCCCCCCGGAGTAGAAGCGGGGGTCGCCACGGCACTACATGCCTCGCGATGACATGAGATGAGTAATAAGCATGAGAGAAATCATCACCTTGAGCTGTTCGATGTGCAAGCGACGCAACTACTCGAACACGCGGAACAAAAAAAAGCAGACCGAGAGGCTGGAGATCAAGAAGTTCTGCCCGTTCTGCCGGAAACACACGCTTCACAAGGAAGTGAAATAGGAGAATTTGAAAAAGGGATGAATGTGAGTCAGGTGAGTAGCTCAACTGGCTAGAGCAGCGGTCTCCAAAACCGCAGGTTGCGGGTTCGAGTCCTGCCTCACCTGCCAAACGCCCCTACGATAAAGGATTGTTTCCAAGAAATAACCTCAGGCAAGGATAGGGTTTAACCATGAGCGAAAAAGAGAGATGGTACAAGCGTTTTTGGACGTTTCTCAAAGAGGCCAGGGCGGAACTGAAGAAGGTCACCTGGCCGTCCCGGAGCGAGGTCTACAGCACCACCCTGGTCGTCATCATCGCCGTGATCTTCTTCGGCTTTTACCTGTTCTTCATGGACGTGGCGTTTTCTTGGGCGATCACGAAAATCAAAGATTTTTTTGGATAAACAATAACCATGGCAAAAAATTGGTATGTCGTTCACACGTACTCAGGGTTTGAGAAGTTCGTGGCCGAGTCTATCCGGCAGCGGGCTCTCGAAATGAACATCCAGGACCAGATCGGCCAGATCATCATCCCCACGGAAGACGTCATCGAGATCAAGTCCGGCAAGAAGGTCGTCTCGACCAAGCGGTCGTATCCCGGATATATCCTCATCGAAATGGAAATGACCGATGAGAACTGGCTCATCATCCGGGAAACGCCGAAGGTCACGGGCTTCGTCGGCTCGGGCAAAAAGCCGTCGGCGTTGAGCAAGGAGGATGTCGGCCAGATCGTCGAGCACATGGAGACGACCTCGGAAAAGCCCAAGCCCAAGCATTCCTTCGAAAAGGGCGAAGCCGTCCGCATCATCGACGGGCCGTTCTTCAATTTCAACGGCATCGTCGAGGATGTCAACCACGAGCGGAACACGCTCAAGGTGCTGGTGATGATCTTCGGCCGGTCCACCCCCGTCGAGCTGGAGTTCTTACAGGTCGAGAAAATCTAGGAGGAACCTATGTCCAAAGAAGTTGTGGCCAGGATCAAGCTCCAAATTGTCGCCGGCCAGGCCAGCCCGGCCCCGCCCGTGGGCCCGGCCTTGGGCCAGCACAGCGTGAACATCATGGACTTTGTCCGCCAGTTCAACGAGAAAACGAACAAGATGGAGGAGGGGATGGTCATCCCCGTCGTCATCACGGTCTTCAAGGACAAGACGTTCAATTTCGTCTTGAAAACGCCGCCGGCCTCCTACCTGCTGAAGAAGGCCGCGGGCATTGCCAAGGGATCGGGGGCGCCGAACAAAGAAAAGGTCGGCAAGGTGACCCAGAAGCAAATCGAAGACATCGCCCGATTCAAGCTTCCGGACCTGAATGCCAACGACCTGGAAGCGGCCAAAAAAATCATCGAAGGAACGGCCAAAAACATGGGATTGGAGATCATCAGTGGCTAATCGAGGAAAGAAATATCTCAAGGCGAGGGAACTCAAAACGAAGACGGAGTACACCATCGAAGAGGCGGTCAGCTTGATCAAAAAAGCCAAATTCGCCAAGTTCGATGAGTCCGTCGAAATCGCCATGCGTCTGGGCGTCAACCCCAAGCAGTCGGACCAGATGGTCCGCGGCACGATCGTCCTGCCCCACGGCACCGGCAAGACCAAGAAGATCTGTGTCCTGGCCTCCGGCGAGAAGATCAAGGAAGCCGAGGACGCCGGCGCCGACTACGCCGGCGGCGACGAGCTGGTCGAGAAGATCGCCGGCGGCTGGATCGATTTCGATGTCGTCATCGCCACGCCCGACATCATGCGCGGCGTGGGCAAGCTGGGCCGGATTCTCGGGACCAAGGGCCTCATGCCCAACCCGAAATCCGGAACGGTGACCTTCGACATTAAAAAGGCCATCGAAGAAACCAAGGCCGGCAAGGTGGAATTCCGCATCGACAAGACCAGCATCATCCATTCCACGGTGGGCAAGGTCTCGTTTTCCGAGAACAAGCTCGCCGAGAACGTGAAGACCTTTCTGGCGGCCGTCCAGCACGCTCGGCCGTCGGCCGCGAAAGGGAAATTCATCCGGAGCATGTTCTTGGGTTCGACGATGGGACCTTCTTTCAAGATCATCGAAGAAGTGTTGGAGAAATAGGAGACAGGCACGTGAAACGGGAAACCAAAGAAACACGCATCCATGAGGTGTCCGAAATTTTCAAGGCGAACCATACCTTCTACGTGTTCGATTACAAGAACATGACCGTGGCCCAGTCGGTCGACCTGCGGAAGACGCTGCGGAAGAACGGTTCCTCCATGAAAATCGTCAAGAACCGGCTTGCCCTGCGAGCGCTCCGGGCCGAATTCCCGGCCGAGTTCAAGTCCTCGTTCCGCAATCCCACCGCCGTCGCCTACACCGCGGCCGACCCGATCGCCCTGGCCCGGCTTCTCAAGGATTTTGCCGCCCAGAACAAGGTGCTGATCATGAAGGGAGGTCTGGTCGAGGGCCATTATTTTCCCGCCGCGAGGTTCGAGGAGATCGTCAAGCTGGCCTCCCGCCAACAACTCTTGGGCAAGGTCGGCACCTTGATGGCCTACCCGCTCATGCAGCTTTTAAGGACTTGGCAGGCCCCTTTGACTAACGTCGGCAGCCTGTTGAGCCAATTAAAAAATAAAAAATAGCCAATAAAATGGTCACAACCGAGACAGGAAAGGAGTCAAACAACGTGTCAAAACTAACCAAAGAAGAATTCTTCAATCACCTGGACCAATTGACGGTTTTGGAGCTGGCGGACTACATCAAGGAGTTCGAGACGCGGTATGGAATCAGCGCCGCTGCTGCCGTCCCCATGGCCGCGGCCGGCGGAGCCGCTCCCCAAGCCGAGGCCAAGGCTGAAGAAGTCAAATCCGAATTCACCCTGGTCTTGAAGAGTGCCGGAGACAAGAAGATCAACGTCATCAAAATCGTCAGAGAAATCACCAGCCTTGGCTTGAAAGAAGCCAAAGACCTGGTCGACGGCGCCCCCAAGCCGGTTAAAGAAGGGATGGCCAAGGATGAGGCGGAGGCGCTGAAGAAGAAATTCGAGGAAGTCGGGGCTCAGGTCGAATTGCAGTAACGTTCGGAGAGGTGCATCTCTCATTGTTTCGACGGAGGTCTCTTGCCAAAAGATTTTTTGGGGCGGGCATTCCGAATTCGGGAATTCGGCAGGCCGAGCCTATTTACGTTTTAGAGAGCGTCCATGATCAAAGAATCTGAAAATTTTTACCGTGACAGGGTTGATTTTTCCAAAATCACGACGGTCTTTCCGATGCCTGACCTTCTGGCCATCCAGAGGCAGTCCTATGCGGAATTTCTGCAGATGGAGTTTCTGGCCGAGGAACGGAAGGACACTGGCCTGCAGGCCGCTTTTAAGGATGTCTATCCCATCTCCGATTTCAAGGAGACCACCCAGCTCGACTTTATCAACTACTCGATCGGAAATTGGGAATGCAAATGCGGCCGGCTGAAGGGCGTGGAGAATTCCCGGGCGCGCTGCAACGGCTGCGGGACCCTGCTCCCGGCCGAGGCGGAGCTCACGGAGAAGGAAATCTGCCCGTACTGCAGCGCCGTCAGGAAGATCGAAATCCCGCTCTGCGACCACTGCGGTGACACGGTCGGGCTGAAGATGAAGTACAGCCCGAACGAGTGTCTCCAAAAAGGTTACACCTATGCCGTCCCGCTGAGGCTCAAGGTCCGCTTGATTTCTTGGGAAAAGGACGCGATAACTAAGGCCAAGCGGCTGAAGCATATCAAAGAGCAAGAGGTCTATTTTGGCGACATCCCTTTGATGACGGATAAGGGGACGTTCATTTTCAACGGAATCGAGCGGGTGGTGGTCAGCCAGCTCCAGCGCTCGCCCGGCGTCTTTTTCCGCCAGGGCGAGAGCAAAGGATTTTTCATCGCCAAGATCATTCCCTACCGAGGCGCCTGGGTGGAATTTGAGTATGATGCGAAAAACAACCTGTATGTCCGCCTGGACAGGAAAAAGAAATTCCTGGCTACGGTTTTTCTGAGGGCCCTGGGGTTCAGCTCGGACGAAGACATCCTCAAGATTTTTCACAGAATCTTTAAGATCACGCCCGAAAACGGAAAGCTCTACTGGGACGTTTCAGACGGGTTGATCGGCAAGACTCTGGGCGAGGACATCCTCGACGCCAAAGGGAAAAATGTAGCCATCCACACCAGAAAAAAAATCACGCCGGGGATTCTCCAGGAGATTAAAGACCTGGGCCTGGCCAAGGTGGCCATCGACCGGAAAGACCTGCAGAATGCCTTTGCCCTGAGCGGAATCAAGGGCAAAGTCAAGGGCAATGAGGAAATCGGTGATACGGCCCTCGACCTGCTGATCGGCAAGGGCGAGTCGTTCGAAGTGTTCTTCCCGACCGAGGACGAGGCGGGGATGATCATCGTCAACACGGTGAAAAAGGACCTGCGCAAGGATACCAACCAGGCCCTGGCCGAGATCTATCGAAAATTGCGGCCCGGCGAGCCTCACACCATGGAGAGCGCCCACAATCTCTTCCGCAACCTCTTCTTCAACCCCCAGAAGTACAATTTCTCCCGGATCGGCCGCTTGAAGATGAACATCAAGCTGGAGTTGAACACATCCCTCGATGACAAGACGCTTCTCCCCAAGGATTATGTGGAGGTGATCAATTACCTGTTCCGCCTCCGCCGGGGAGAAGGAAGCGTCGATGATATCGACCATCTGGGAAACCGGCGCGTCCGATCGGTCGGCGAGCTCGTCGAGAATGCCTTCCGCATCGGGCTGACCCGGATGGAGAGGACGATCAAAGAAAAAATGACGATCACGGCGGACCTGGCCTCGGCCATGCCCCAGGATCTGATCAATTCCAAGCCGGTCATCGCTGCGCTCAAGGAGTTTTTCGGAAGCTCGCAGCTGTCGCAGTTCATGGACCAGATCAACAGCCTGGCCGAAGTGACGCACAAGAGGCGGTTGAGTGCCCTCGGTCCCGGCGGGCTGAGCCGCGAACGGGCGGGGTTTGAAGTCCGGGACATCCAGGCTTCCCATTATGGGAGGATCTGTCCGGTGGAAACGCCGGAAGGCCCGAATATCGGGTTGATCTCCTCGTTGAGTTGCTACGCCCGCGTCAACAGCTTCGGTTTTGTCGAAACGCCCTACCGGAAGGTCAAAGACGGCCGGATCATCGATTATGTCAAGATCCTGCATCCAGGCGACAGCAACACGAAGGTCGGCGATGTCATCGAGAAAGATGAGATTCTGAAGGATATCGCATCGCTCAAGCGGAAGAACGCCTGCCACATGCCCGTCGTCGAGCCCTACTGCTTCTACCAGACGGCCTGGGAGGAAGAAAAATACAACATCGCCCAGGCCAACGCCAAAGTCGATGAGAAAGGCAATTTTACCGACGACCTGATCAGCGCCCGTCAATCCGGGAATTTCAAGCTCCTGCCCAAAAATCAGATCGATTATATCGACGTCTCTCCCAAGCAGTTGGTCTCGCTCTCGGCGGCCTTGATTCCTTTCCTGGAGCACGATGATGCGAACCGCGCCCTGATGGGCTCCAACATGCAGAGGCAGGCGGTGCCCCTTCTCCGGCCCATCGCTCCGCGCATCGGGACCGGGATCGAGCATCTCGTGGCCAAAGGATCGGGAGATGTCATCGTCTGCAGGCGTTCCGGCGTCGTGGAGTTCGTCGATGCCGAACGCATCCTGATCCGCGTCGACGAGCGCGATAATTCCAAGGAGCACGAAGTCGGGACCGATCTCTACCTTCTGACAAAATTCCTCAGGACGAACCAGAACACCTGCTTCAGCCAGAGGCCGATCGTCCGGAAAGGCGACAAAGTCGAGAAAGGCCAGATCCTAGCCGACAGCTCTTGCACGGACCTGGGAGAGCTGGCCCTGGGGCGGAATGTCATGTGCGCGTTCATGCCCTGGCGCGGCTACAATTTCGAAGACGCCATCATTGTTAGCGAGAAACTGATCATTGCCGATATCTTTACCTCCCTCCATATTGTCGAGGAAACGATCGAGGCCCGGGATACGAAACTGGGCCCGGAGGAGATCACCAGGGACATTCCCAACGTCCCCGAAAACCTGCTCAGGAACCTCGATGAGAACGGCATCCTCCGGATCGGCGCCCAGGTCAAATCGGGAGATGTCCTGGTCGGGAAGGTCGCGCCCAAGGGCGAGACGCAGCTCTCTCCTGAGGAAAAACTCCTCAAGGCGATCTTCGGCGAGAAGGCCTTGGATGTGAAGGACGCCTCGCTCTATTGTTCGCCCGGGGTCGAAGGAACGGTGATCGACGTCCGCATCTTCTCCCGCCGCGGAACGGAAAAAGGCAATCGCGCCAAGCTCATCGAGAAAGACGAGATCGCCAAGATGAAAAGGAACCTGGACGATGAGATCCTCATCCTCGAGGGAGAAAAACGGCGGAAAGTCAAGTCCCTGCTCAAGGGAGAATTCGTGGCCAAGGACCAGAAGGTCTCCGGCATAGCCCTGGCCAAAGGCGCCAAGCTGACGGAACGAACTCTCGACGAGATCGACCCCGAGGACCTGGACAAGATCAAGCTGGAAGACAATGCCGAGCGGGATGAAAAGATCAAGGATATCGAAAAGAAGGTTAAACGCCAGATCGAAGCGTTGCGCTCGATCTTCAAGGAGAAAGTGGAAAGCTTGAAGAAGGGCGACGAGTTGGCCCCCGGCGTCATCCAGGCTATCAAAGTCTTCATCGCCATGAAACGCAAGCTGTCGGTAGGAGACAAGGTGTCCGGCCGCCATGGCAATAAGGGCATCATCGCCAAGATCGTCCCGGAAGAGGACATGCCCCGCCTTCCGGACGGCGCGCCCGTCGATATCGTCCTGAACCCGCTGGGCGTCCCCTCCCGGATGAACGTCGGACAGATCCTGGAAACGCATGCGGGTTGGGCCGCCGAAAAACTCGGCCTGTGGATTACGACGCCGGTTTTTGACGGCTGCTCGGAAAGGGAAGTCAAGGAACTGCTGGTCAAGGCGGGATTGCCCATGACCGGAAAAACCCCGCTCTATGACGGCATCACGGGCGAGCTGCTGGACCAGGAAGTCACCGTCGGCAATATCTATATGATGAAACTCTACCACCTAGTGGACGACAAGATCCATGCCCGCTCGACGGGACCGTATTCGCTCATCACCCAGCAGCCCCTCGGCGGAAAGGCCCAGTTCGGCGGACAGCGCTTTGGAGAGATGGAAGTCTGGGCGCTGGAAGCCTACGGCGCGGCTTATACCCTCCAGGAGCTTCTCACCGTAAAATCCGACGACGTCGAGGGACGGGCTAAGATCTATGAGGCCATCGTCAAAGGGGACCTGGAGTTCTCGCCGGGACTTCCTGAGTCCGTTAACGTCCTCATCCGCGAGCTGCAGAGCCTGTGCTTGAACGTGGAACTGGAAAAGGCCGAAAAGGAAGAAGTCCTGCCGTGGGGGATTGACGTTCCCCAAATCCTCAAAGGAGAACAATAATGGAAGTCAGGCAACCCCTGGGTGGAAAACCGAAGTTGGAATTTGACCGGGTCCGCATCAGCATCGCTTCCCCGGAGAAAATCAAGAGCTGGTCCTGGGGAGAGGTGACCAAGCCCGAGACGATCAACTACAGGACCTTCAAGCCGGAAAAAGACGGCCTTTTCTGCGCCAAGATTTTCGGCCCGATCAACGATTTCGAATGCCTCTGCGGCAAATACAAGCGGATGAAATACCGGGGCATCATTTGCGAACGCTGCGGTGTCGAAGTGACCAAGTCCAAGGTCCGGCGGGAACGGATGGGCCATATCCAGCTGGCCTCGCCGGTGGCCCACATCTGGTTCTTCAAGAGCCCGCCCAGCCGGATCGGACTGGTCTTGGACCTGTCCATCAAAGACTTGGAAAAAGTCCTCTATTTTGAGTCCTATATCGTCACCAATGCCGGCGAAACCCCGCTCAAGGAGAAACAGCTCCTCAATGAGGAAGAGTACAAGGAAGCCCGCGAAAAATACGGCGACAAGTTCGAAGCCTCGATCGGCGCCGAGGCCATCAAGTTTCTTCTGTTGAGGATCAATATCAAGAAGGAGGCCGACCGTCTTCGAAAATTGATGAAGAAGGAGACCTCCCAGCAGAGAAAGCTGCGCTATGCCAAGCGGCTGCGCGTCTTCAAGGCCCTCAACAAGTCGGGAAATCGTCCGGATTGGATGATTTTGGATGTCGTTCCCGTTATCCCTCCGGACCTGAGGCCGCTGGTGCGGTTGGACGGCGGACGTTTTGCCACATCCGACCTGAACGACCTCTACCGCCGTGTCATCAACCGGAACAACCGCCTCAAGAAGCTGATCGAGCTACGGGCGCCGGAGCTCATCATCCGCAACGAAAAAAGGATGCTCCAGGAAGCCGTAGACGCCCTTTTTGATAACGGGAAAAGAGGGCGGGTTCATCTCGGGGCGAACCGGCGGCCGCTCAAATCCCTAAGCGAAGCCCTGAGAGGAAAACAGGGCCGGTTCAGGCAGAACCTGCTCGGCAAGCGCGTAGACTATTCCGGCCGTTCGGTCATCGTCGTCGGGCCCGAGCTCAAGCTTAACCAGTGCGGCCTGCCCAAAAAAATGGCCCTGGAGCTCTTCAAGCCTTTTATTTTCCAGAAGCTGGAAAAGGAAGGGCTCGTGCCCAGCGTCAAGGTGGCCCGGGAATGGCATGAACAAGAGCGGCCCGAGGTCTGGGATTACCTGGAAGAGGTGGTCAAAGAGCACCCCATCCTTCTCAACCGCGCCCCCACGCTTCACCGCCTCGGCATCCAGGCCTTCGAGCCCTTGCTCATCGAAGGCAAGGCCATCCAGATCCATCCGCTTGTCTGCGCGGCCTTTAACGCCGATTTCGACGGCGACCAGATGGCCGTCCATATCCCTCTGTCCGTCGAAGCCCAGGTCGAAGCCTCGACGCTGATGCTCTCGACGAATAACATCCTTTCTCCTGCCCACGGCAGGCCTCTGACCATTCCCAGCCAGGACATGGTCTTGGGCTGCTATTACTGTACGTTGGCCAAGAAAAGTCTCAAGGGCGAGGGCCGCATTTTTATCTCTCCCGACGAGGTGCTCCTGGCCCTGGAGAACAAGAAGATCGACCTTCAGGCGTTGGTCAAGATGCGCTATGAGGGTCCGTTTATGAACCTTTCAATCTATTATGATGACCAGGCCGTGAGCAGCTGTCCCGTTGTGAATGTCAATCGCGAGCTGATCGAGACGACCCCGGGACGGATCATCTTTAACAATGCCCTGCCCAAAGGCATACCGTTCATCAACGGCACCTTCAAGAAGAAGGGCTTGGAAAACCTCGTTTTCTTCATCTACCTCAAGTCCGGCTTGGCCCCCACCGTCGAAACCCTTGACAAGCTGAAAGAGCTCGGGTTCAACCAGGCGACTCAGGCGGGCTTTTCCCTGGGCATCGATGACTTTGTCATCCCTAAAGAAAAGAAGGGCTTGGTCGATAAGGCCCAGAAAGAGGTCCAGGACATCGAAAAGCTCTATCTCGACGGAACGATATCCGCCGGCGAGCGGTTCAACCGGGTCGTCGAGATCTGGGGCGCGGTGACGGACAAGATCTCCGTGGCCATGATCGAGGAGATGAAGAGGATCAGCTTCGAAGGGCCTGCCCTCAACTCGCTGTTCGTCATGGCCGATTCCGGATCCAGGGGCAACAAGCAGCAGATCCGCCAGCTGGCCGGGATGCGTGGCCTCATGGCCAAGCCCTCTGGCGAGATCATCGAGATGCCGATCGTCTCCAACCTGAGAGAAGGGCTGAACGTGGCCCAGTACTTCATCTCGACCCACGGCGCCCGAAAAGGATTGGCCGACACGGCTTTGAAGACGGCCAATTCCGGCTATCTGACGCGGAAGCTTGTCGACGTGGCCCAGGAAGTAATCGTCGAGGAACATGACTGCGGGACGCTCAAAGGGATCAACGTCACGGCCATCGTCGAGAACGGCGAAATCATCGAGCCCTTCATCGACCGCGTCGTCGGCCGCACTTCCCTGGAGCGGATCGTCCACCCGGACACGGGCAAGGTCGTTGTCGATATGAACGAGGAGATCACGGGGGCGGTAGCCCGGGAACTGCAGAACCTCGGCATCGAAAAAGTCAAGATCCGGTCGGTCCTGATCTGCGAATCGAAGCGGGGCGTCTGCCAGCTCTGCTACGGCCGCAACCTGGCCAGCGGCTTCCTGGTCGAGCTCGGTGAGGCGGTGGGGATCATCGCCGCTCAATCCATCGGCGAGCCTGGCACTCAGTTGACCATGAGAACGTTCCACATCGGCGGCATCGCCATGAGGGGCGCGGAGAGATCGAAGCTGGAGGCCAAGAACGACGGGCTCATCCGCTTCAACAACCTGAAGGCGGTCATCAACAAAGAGAAATCCCTGATCGTCGTCAACCGGAATGCCAATATCGTCATCATCGATTATCGCGGGCGCGAGATCGAACACTATCAGGTACCTTACGGCGCCAAGCTCATGCTCAAGGACGGGGAGGATGTGAAAGCCCGCCAGGAATTCGCAGAGTGGGACCCCTTCAATACGTTCATCCTGACCGAAGAGCCGGGACGGGTGCACTTCCATGACGTCGTCCGCAAGATCACCATGGAGGAGGTCCAGGACGAGTTCACCGGGCTGATCAGCCAGGTCATCATCGAGCCCAAGGATGAGAAACTCCAGCCGCGGATCGAGATCATGGACGCCAACAAGAAGGACAAGAACAACAAGCCGATCATCCTGAAAAAGTACTTCCTCCCCTCAGGGGCCAACCTGGAGGTCAAGGAGGGCGATGCGATCTCGGCCGGGGATATCCTGGCCAAGATCCCGCGGGAAGTCGCCCGAACCAAGGACATCACGGGCGGATTGCCCCGGGCGGAGGAGCTGTTTGAAGCCCGTCGTCCCAAGACGCCGGCCGTCATCTCGGAAATCGACGGCGGGATCCTGTTCGGAGGTCTGGTCCGCGGATACCGGAAATTGACGGTCCGCAGCGACAGGGGTGGTGAAAAAGAGTACATGATTCCCAAGGGCGCCCATATCAGCGTCGGCGAGGGAGAGCGTGTTCACGCCGGCACCCCCCTGATGGACGGTCCGGTGAATCCCCATGACATCCTCAAGGTTCTCGGGGAAAAGGAGCTGGCCGAGTACCTCTTGAGAGAGGTTCAGGAAGTTTACAGGCTCCAGGGTGTTTCCATCAACGATAAGCATATCGAAACGATCATTCGGCAGATGCTGCGCTGGGTCAAAGTGGAAGAGGTGGGAGACACGGAGTTCCTCGTCGACGAACAGGTGGACAAGTTCGTCTTCCAGGAAGAAAATATCAAGGTGACAAGGAAAAACGGCAAGCCGGCCAAGGCTAGGCCGCTCCTCCTGGGAATCACCAAGAGCGCCCTGAGCACGGACAGCTTTATTTCGGCCGCCTCCTTCCAGGAGACGACTCGGGTGCTGACCGAGGCCAGTATTTGCGGGAAGGTCGACCACCTGCGGAGCTTGAAGGAAAATATCATTATGGGACGCCTGATTCCGGCGGGGACAGGGTACAAGTTCTACCGGGACGTGGAGCTCAAGGAAGAAAAACAGGTGGAAGCGGGAAAGCCGGCCGAAGACAGGCCTCTTCAGAGCTAATTTTTACGCTAAATGCCGTATATTTCTTGACATAAAAGGATGATTTTGCTATGATCCGAACATTCGCGCCGAGAGTACCGTCTGTTCGGAGTGAGTATAAAAAGAAACTTGTGTTAAAGGAGTAGGTTTATTGCCAACTGTCAATCAGCTCATACGGAAAGGCAGGTCGTTTAAAAGGTACAAGAGCAAGTCGCCGGCTCTGGATGCCTGCCCTCAGAAGAGAGGCGTCTGCACGCGAGTTTTCACGACGACGCCAAAAAAACCTAACTCTGCTCTGCGAAAAGTGGCCAGAGTCCGTTTGACGAACAACGTCGAAGTCACGGGGTACATCCCGGGAGTCGGACATAACTTGCAGGAGCACTCGATCGTGCTCGTCCGCGGAGGCCGAGTCAAGGACCTTCCGGGTGTCCGCTACCACATCATTCGCGGCACGCTCGACAGCGAAGGCGTGGCCAATCGTTTCCAAAGCCGGTCCAAATACGGGGCCAAGAAGCCCAAGGAGAAGAGAGTCGCTTCATAAGGGAGTTATCGATGCCAAGACGCGGGATTGTCAAGAAAAAGAAACTGCCGGGCGACCAGAAGTACAATAGCAGCCTGATCACGAAATTCATCAATACCTATATGAAGCAGGGGAAACGGGGCATTGCCGAGCGGGTCATCTATGAGACGATGGAAATCGTGAAGAAGAAGGCCAAGGAAGACCCCTTGAAGGTCTTCGAAAAAGCGGTGGAGAATGTCCGGCCCCAGGTCGAAACCAAGTCCCGGCGCGTCGGCGGCGCGACCTATCAGGTTCCCATCGAGGTTGAAACCAACCGCTCCATCTCGGTGGGCGTTCGCTGGCTGATCCATTATGCCCAGGAACGCGGCGGGAAGAGCATGATCGAGCGATTGTCTGCGGAAGTTCTCGACGCCGTCGGCAACAAGGGCGGCGCCGTCAAGAAACGAGAAGATACCCATAAAATGGCAGAAGCCAACCGGGCTTTTGCCCATTATCGATGGTAGTCTCCCTAAGGATCGGAGAAGGACCAATAAGAATTCAAATGGAGCTCAGGTTTGACACGACCATACCCGATCGAAAATGTGAGGAATATCGGCATTATGGCCCATATCGATGCGGGGAAGACTACAACCACGGAGCGTATCCTCTATTACACGGGTATCACCTACAAAATGGGCGAAGTGGACGAGGGTACGGCCGTGATGGATTGGATGGCTCAAGAGCAGGAACGTGGTATAACGATCACTTCAGCCGCCACCACCTGTTACTGGAACGACCATCGAATCAATATCATCGACACGCCCGGGCATGTGGATTTTACGGCCGAAGTTGAACGGTCGCTGAGAATCCTGGACGGGGCGGTGATACTCCTGTGCGGAGTCGGTGGAGTCGAGCCTCAATCCGAGACAGTCTGGCGGCAGGCGGATAAGTACCGAGTCCCCAGAATCGTGTTCATCAACAAGATGGACCGCGTCGGAGTGGACCCGGAGCGGGCCCTCAACCAGATCAGGACGAGGCTCGCAGCCCAGCCTTTAGCCATCCAGATTCCCTCGGGTAGAGAGGATAGTTTTCGAGGCGTGATCGACTTGGTGGACATGAAAGAATATGACTGGGGCACGGAACTCGTCGGGTCCGACTTCGAGGTGAAGCCGATCCCCGAAGAACGCCAGGCCGAAGTCCGCAAGGCGCGGCTGGAAATGCTGGAGCTCCTGAGCGATACGGATGAGCACATCATGGAACTGTACCTGGAGGGAAAAGATGCTCCCCCCGCGGAGATCAAGCGGGCGATCCGGAAAGCCACGATTTCCGGCAAGCTCGTTCCCGTTCTCTACGGGGCTTCCTTCCGGAACAAAGGGGTCCATCCCCTGCTCGATGCAATTCCCGATTACCTCCCCTCGCCGGTCGACATTCTGCCCGTCGTGGGTCACCATCCCCGGACGAACCAGGTCGAAATCCGGAAAGCTTCGGACGAGGAGCCGTTCGCGGCGCTTGTCTTCAAGCTCCAGAACGATCCCTATGTGGGAACGCTGGCCTTTTTCCGGGTGTACTCGGGGAAAGCCAGGATCGGCTCGGTTTTTTACAATTCGGTGAAGGATGAAGAAGAGCGCGTCTCCCGGCTTCTCGAGATGCACGCTAATAAGAGGAAAGAAGTCAAGGAAATATTTGCCGGCGACATCATGTCAATGGGTTCGATGAAGAATCTATCCACGGGCGACACGCTGTGCGCGAAAAATAGGCCGATCGTCCTGGAATCGATCCGGTTCCCGGAACCCGTGCTTTCCGTGATCATCGAGCCCAAGTCCAAGGTGGAGCATGCAAAGCTGGCCAACGCCCTGGCCAAGCTGTCCAAGGAAGATCCGACGATCAAGGTCCTTCAGGATCCCATGACCGGGCAGACCCTCGTCTATGGGATGGGCGAGCTGCACCTCGAGATCCTGATGGACCGGATGGCCAGGGAATTCGGGGTCCAGGCCAATCTTGGCAAGCCCCAAGTGGCTTACAAAGAGACCATCCTCAAGGCCGCCGAGGGCGAGGCGAAGTACATCCGGCAGACCGGCGGGCGCGGCCAGTACGGGCACTCCAAGATCACGATCGAGCCGCTCAAAAGAGGCGAAGGCTTCCTGTTTGTTGAAAAAATCAAACACGGCGTTCTTCCCAAGGAATTCATCTCCGCCGTCCATGACGGGGTGAGGGAGTCGCTGGAAGCCGGAGTCCTGGCCGGGTTTCCGATGACCGATGTCAAGGCTACCCTGACGGGCGGCTCCTATCATGAGGTCGATTCGACCCCGATCGCTTTTAAGATCGCCGGTTCCATGGCCTTCAAGGATGCGGCGAGCCGAGCCGTCCCCGTCCTGCTCGAGCCGATCATGAAGCTCGAGATCATCTCGCCGGACGATTATCTCGGTGATATCGTCGGCGACCTGAACGCCCGCCGGGGCAAGATCGAGGGGATGGAGATGCGGGGCGGCTCGCGCGTGATCAACGCCCTGGTGCCCCTCGCCGAGATGTTCGGATACGTCACGATCCTGCGGACCCTGACTCAGGGGAGAGGCGTTTTCTCGATGGAATTTTTGGAGTATGAGACAACCCCCCTTCAGGTCATGGAGGAAATCGTGGCCAGGATCGAAGGACGGGTGTCTTACAGCAACAGGCTCTAGCATGGTTTTTGGATATAATCTCAGGCCAAATCCAAGGAATAGGAGGTAAGGGATGGCAAAGGCGAAGTTTGAGAGGACGAAGCCGCATCTAAACATAGGGACGATTGGGCATGTGGACCACGGCAAGACGACGCTGACGTCGGCGATCACGAAGGTGCTGCACAAGCTGAACCCGAGCATCTTGGTGAAGGAGTACGGGGACATCGACAATGCGCCGGAGGAGAAGGAGCGGGGTCTGACGATCCAGATAGCCCACATTGAGTACGAGACCAAGAAGCGCCACTATGCGCACATTGACTGTCCTGGGCATGCCGACTACATCAAGAACATGATCACGGGGGCGGCGCAGATGGACGGGGCGATCTTGGTGGTGGCGGCGGACGACGGGCCGATGCCGCAGACGCGGGAGCACATAATATTGGCGCGGCAGGTGAACGTGCCGGCGATCGTGGTGTTCATGAACAAGGTGGACTTGGTGGACGACCCGGAGATCTTGGATTTGGTGGAGCTAGAGGTGCGGGAGCTGTTGACGAAGTACGAGTTTGCCGGGGACAAGATCCCGGTGGTACGGGGGAGCGCGTTGAAGTCGATGGAATCGGGCGGGGACCCTGGGAATGAATGGAACAAGAAGATTTTGGAATTGATGGATGCGGTGGACGGCCACATTCCGGAGCCGGTGCGGTTGGTAGACCTGCCGTTTTTGATGCCGATCGAGGACATTTTTACGATTTCGGGACGAGGGACGGTGGTGACGGGGCGGGTGGACCGGGGCAAGGTGAGAGTGGGGGACGAGATTGAGATTGTGGGATTTGGGGAGACGAAGAAGCGGGTGGTGACGGGGGTGGAGATGTTCCGGAAGCTGTTGGACGAGGGGATGGCGGGGGATAATATCGGGGTTTTACTGCGCGGGACGGACAAGGAAGAGGTGGAGCGTGGGATGGTGCTGGCGAAGGCGGGGTCGATCACGCCGCACCGGAAGTTCAAGGGGGCGATTTACGCCTTGTCGAAGGAAGAGGGCGGACGGCACACGCCGTTTTTCACGGGGTACCGGCCGCAGTTTTATTTTCGGACGACGGACGTGACGGGGACGGCGAAGCTGCCGGCAGGGGTGGAGATGGTGATGCCCGGGGACAACGTGAACCTGGAGATCGAGCTGATCACGGACGTGGCCATGGAGAAAGGGCTGCGGTTTGCCATACGGGAAGGCGGGCGGACGGTGGGAGCCGGGTCGGTCACGGAAGTCATCGAGTAAGGAGAGGACGTTGTCGATGCGAGGAACGACGCGGCGCGGCCATCCCCCCGGAGTAGAAGCGGGGGTCGCCACGGCGCAAAGCGCCTCGCGATGACAAATGAGTGACTAAGGCAATTTAGCTAGAGAACGAAGGATAGACCATGGAAAAAATAAGAATTCGATTAAAGTCATTTGACCACAGACTGCTCGACCAGTCCGTCAAGGACATCGTGGTAAAGGCCAAAAGAACAGGCGCGAGTATCTCCGGTCCGATACCGTTGCCGACGCGGATTCACCGCTTCTGTGTCCTTCGTTCTCCTCATGTCGATAAAAAATCCCGAGAACATTTTGAAATGAGAGTCCACAAACGATTGATCGACATCAGCGAGTACAATAACGAGACGATCGAAGAGCTCCAGAAGCTCGATTTGCCCGCCGGCATCGATGTGGAGATCCAAGCATTCGGAACGGGAGGAGAATAAGCGATGGTGGAAGGCCTGATCGGGAAGAAAATTGGGATGACCCAGGGCTTTGACGACGAGGGGAACTCTATCCCTCTCACGGTCATCAAGGCCGGGCCCTGCACGGTGATCCAGAAAAAAGCCAAGGAGAAAGATGGTTATGTGGCCCTCCAGCTGGGCTTGATCGAGGAGAAAGCGGCCAAGAAAGCGACAAAATCCGCCCAGGGACATTTCAAAAAATCGGGCTCTCCTGTGACCAAAGTCCTTAGAGAGTTCCACTATGGGGGGCAAGGAGAGGTCAAGGAAGGCGATCAATTTTTTGTGGATATCTTCAAGGCCGGCGAAAAGGTCCACGTCACCGGGACGAGCAAGGGAAAAGGCTTTGCCGGCGTTGTGAAGCGCCACCATTTCAGGGGGGGAGGGGCCTCCCACGGCTCCATGTTCCACAGGGCCCCCGGTTCTATCGGCGCCTCCTCGTATCCATCGCGGGTCGTTCGCGGCCTCAGGATGGGCGGGCATATGGGTTACGACCGGGTGACGGTCCGCAACCTGACGGTTTTTGAGACAGACAAAGAGAACAACCTCCTGGTGGTCAAAGGGGCGATCCCCGGCCCCAACGGAGGCTATGTCTTAATCCATAAGGCTTAAGAAGAGTTGACCATGGAAAAAGCGCAAGTATTGGACAAGAGCGGAAAAGTCAAATCGGAGATCAAGCTTCCGGAAGGAGTCTTTTCCTATCCGGTCAAGCCGCATCTTCTCTATGAAGCGGCCGTCAACTACCAGGCCAACCAGCGGCAGGGCACGGCCGCCACGAAAACCCGGGCCATGGTGAGCGGCAGCAACCGCAAGCCCTGGCGGCAGAAAGGCACGGGCCGGGCCCGCGCCGGAGCCACCCGGTCGCCGCTCTGGCGGAAAGGCGGCACGACCTTTGGGCCCCAGCCCAGGGACTATTCCTACGAGCTCCCCAAAGCGGCCAAGAAGAACGCTTTGAGATCGGCGCTCGCTCTGAAATTTTCCGAAAAGCAACTGCTGATCCTGGATGACCTGAAGCTCAAAGAAGCGAAAACAAAGGGAGCGGTTGAGCTGCTCAAAGGCCTCCATGTCGATTCCGCGCTGATTGTCGACAGCCGGGACAATGCCAATCTCTTCACGTCCCTCAAGAATCTTCGCAGGGTCAAGGCCGTCGATTGGAGCCTCGTCAACACCCATGACGTTTTGAAATATAAATGGCTTGTTTTAAGTCAACTGGCCTTCGAGTCTTTGATGGAGAAATTGAAGTGAACAAAGACCCCTATCAGATCATCATCCGGCCCGTGATCACGGAAAAGAGCACGGCGCTCAAGGTGAAAAACCGGGACGTCTGTTTTGAAGTGGCTATGGACGCCAACAAGTCCGAGATCAAGAAGGCCGTCGAGCACCTGTTCAAGGTCAAGGTGGAAGGCGTTCGGACGCAGATCAAGGTGGGCAAAGAGAGACGCATGGGCCGCAATAAGGGTATGACAAAAAACTGGAAAAAAGCCTTCGTCCGGCTCAAGGAAGGCGAAAAAATGATCGAATATTTTGAGGCAGTCTAACATGGGTATCAAATCCTACAGACCAGAGACGGCGGGCTTGCGGCACCGGACGACGTTGACGTATGAGGAGCTCACGGCGACCCGGCCGTACAAGCCGCTGCTGACGTTCCTGCCCAAGTCCGGAGGGCGCGATAGCCGCGGGCACCTCTCGATGCGCCACAGGGGCGGCGGGCACAAGAAAATGTACCGGATCCTCGACTTCAAGCGGGACAAGCTGGATATCGGAGGGATCGTCGAAACGATCGAGTACGACCCGAACCGTTCCTCGTTCATCTCCTTGATCAAGTACAAGGATGGAGAACGCCGCTATATCCTCGCCCCCGTCGACCTCCGGGTCGGCCAGGCGATCGTCTCTTCGGATAAGGTCGTGGATATCCTGCCCGGCAATTCCACGCTGCTCCGGAATATCCCCCTCGGCACGGTGATCCACAACATCGAGTTGCAGAAGAACAAGGGCGGCCAGATCGTCCGGACCGCCGGCTCCGGCGCCCAGATCCTGGCCAAAGAAGGCGATTACGCCCAGGTCAGGCTCCCCTCTTCCGAGATCCGGAAAATTCACCTGGACTGCCGAGCTACCATCGGGCAAGTCGGGAACCTCGACCACCAGAACATCAGCATCGGCAAGGCCGGCCGGACGCGCTGGATGGGCTGGAGGCCTCATGTCCGCGGCACGGCCATGAACCCGATCGACCATCCGCATGGCGGCGGAGAAGGCCGCTCCAAAGGGGGCCGTCATCCCGTCAGTCCGGAAGGCATCCCGACGAAGGGCTATAAGACGAGAAGGAACAAACGAACAAAAGGTTTTATCGTCAGGAGAAGGAGTAAGTAATGGGCAGGTCTTTGAGCAAAGGTCCGTTTATCGATATCCATCTTATGGAAAAAATCAAAGGCATGGAAACGCAGGGAGAGAAACGCAAAGTCATCAAGACCTGGTCCAGGCGTTCGACGATTATCCCCGAGATGGTCGGCCTGACCATCGCCGTGCATAACGGACGAAAGTTCATCCCCGTCTTCATCACGGAGAACATGGTCGGCCACCGATTGGGAGAGTTTTCTCCGACCCGGACCTTCAGGGGGCATACGTCCAAGACGGCCAAACAGTTGAAGGTGGGCAAGTAACATGGATACGAAGAATTATGCTTCACACGCAGCCACCCGGCATGTCCGTGTCTCCGCCCGCAAATGCCGGCTGGTGGCGGACCTCATCAGAGATCGGTTCGTGGGAGAAGCCCTGACCATCCTCCACTTTTCGGAAAAAAAGAAGCCCAGCTTGATCGTCGAAAAGACCCTCCGCTCGGCCATCGCCAATGCCCAACAGAAGGTGCCGAATGTCGACGTGGACAACCTCTCTATCGCTAAAATCTTGATCAACCAGGGCCCCGCCTGGAAGCGGATCCGTCCGGCTCCCATGGGAAGGGCCCACAGGATTTTAAAACGGACGAGCCACGTCCATATCTATCTTGAAGAGAAAAAAGGGAGATAATCAGTGGGACAAAAAACACATCCGCATGGTTTTAGATTGGGGTTCAATAAACAGTGGAGCTCCCGCTGGTTTTCTAAGGGCACGGAGTACGGCCGCCTCATTCATGAGGACCTCCGAATGAGGAAGGCGATCAAGGAGAAGTACTTTCACGCCGGGATCTCGGAAGTGGCCATCGAGCGCGTCGGGCCGAAGATCCGGGCCATCATCCACACCGCCAGGCCGGGAATCATCATCGGCCGCGGCGGCAAGGAGATCGAAAGCCTGAAGGGCTTCCTCAAGCGGATCGCCCAGAGAGAGGTCTACGTGGATATCCGGGAGGTGGACAAGCCCGAGCTCAACGCCATCCTGGTCGGCGAAGGCATCGCCGTCCAGCTTGAAAAACGGATCGCCTACCGTCGGGCTATGAGAAGGGCCGTCGATCTGGCGCTCAAAATGGGAGCGAAAGGCATCAAGGTCATGTGCGCTGGGCGCTTGGGCGGCGTGGAAATCGCCCGCTCGGAATGGTACCTGCGGGGACGGCTTCCGCTCCAAACCCTGAGGGCGGATATCGACTACGGTTTTACGGAGGCCTTCACGACCTACGGCCAGATAGGCATCAAAGTCTGGGTATATCGCGGCGACGTAGAGAAGCCCAAGATGACGTCCCAGACCGCTGAGATCGAGGAGATTTAACCATGTTGATGCCGAAGAAAGTCAAGTACAGGAAGAGCCATAGAGGCCGCATGCGGGGAAAGGCCAGCCGCGGCAGCACTCTTTCCTTCGGCGAGTTCGGGCTGCAGGCCCTTGAGCCCTGCTGGCTGACGGCCCGTCAGCTCGAAGCCGGCCGCATCACTATTAGCCGGTTCGTGAAAAGGCGCGGCAAGCTCTGGCTGAGGGCGTTCCCCTGGAAGCCCGTCACGAAAAAACCCACGGAAGTCCGCATGGGAAAGGGCAAGGGTGACCCGGAATTCTGGGTGGACGTCATCCGACCGGGCCGGATCATCTTCGAGCTGGAGGGCGTGCCCGAGGACCTGGCCAAAGAGGCAATGCGCCTGGCCGCCCATAAGCTGCCGATTAAGACACGGTTCGTCTCAAGAGAGAATAGAGAACTCCGATGAAAGCAAGAGAATTGAGAGAAATGGACGCGGACGAACTGGTCCGCAAACAGGGGGAGCTCAAGGACCAGTTGTTCAAGCTCCGTTTCCAGCATGAGCTGGGACAGGTGGAAAACTTCGCCAAGCTCAGGACGATCAAGAAAGATCTGGCCAAGATCGCCACGGTCCTCGGGGAAATAGGCAAGAAGGCCAAGGCCTAAAGGATGGATAGGGACATGGACGAGATAAGCGCAATCAAACGAAAAACGGCGAAAGTCGGGACGGTGGTCGGCAAGAAGATGAAGAAAACGGTCACGGTCCAAGTCGAACGCCAAGTCAGGCATCCTTTGTATAAAAAGACCATCAAAAAACAAAAGACATTTCTCGCTCATGACGAATACGAAAAATGCAAAGTCGGAGACATGGTCAGGATCATCGAGACGCGGCCCATCAGCAAGCGCAAGAAGTGGCGGGTGGTCGAGATCGTGGGCCTCTCGGCGCATGAGATCGAGAATGAGATCGGGGACAACAAGCCATGATTCAACAGTACACGATGCTCAAGGTTGCGGACAATTCCGGAGCCCGGAGGATCCGCTGCATCACTCCCCTGGGCGGAGGCGTCGGCCTCGTCTGTTCGATCGGGGATATCGTCTCGGCCAACGTCCGGGCAGCCGACCCCGAAAGCAAGATTCCCAAGGGGAAGGTGGTCCGGGCCGTGGTCGTCCGGGCGCGGAAGGAAGTCCGGCGGAAGGACGGCTCCTACATCCGGTTTGACGATAATGCAGCCGTGATCATCGACAAGGCCGGCGAACCCGTGGGAACGCGCGTCTTCGGCCCCGTCGGCCGGGAGCTGCGGGAGAAGAAGTTCATGAAGATCGTCTCGCTGGCGCCGGAGGTGCTGTGATGAACAAGATATGGCTCAAAAAAAATGACATCGTCATCGTCAAGCAAGGCAAGGACAAGGGGAAGACGGGCAAGGTCCTCAAGGTCTTTCCGGAGAAGCAGCGGGTGATCGTGGAACGGATCAATTTCGTCAAAGAGTTCATCCGGCCGGACCGCAGCAAGAACATCCAGGGCGGGATCATGGAAAAAGAGGCCCCCATCCCAGCCTCCCGGCTGATGCTGTATTGTGACGATTGCGGACAGGGCGTCCGGCTCCGGAGGAAACGCCTCGAGGACGGAAGCCGGATCCGGACCTGCCCGAAATGCGAGACAAGCCTGGAGAAGCAGAAGTGAGGGGTGATCGATGAGCCGACTCTATGAAAAGTATAAAAAAGAGTTCCTTTTGGAGCTCCAGAAGGAATTCAAGATCCGCAATAGGATGGCCGTGCCCCGCCTGGAAAAGATCATCATCAATGTCGGTGTCGGCGAGGCCATCCAGAACGTGAAGGTCCTCGATTCGGCCAAGGCCGAGCTGGGCCAGATCACGGGCCAGATGCCCGTCGTCTCCAGGGCTAAGAAGTCCATCTCCGCTTTCAAGCTGCGCAAGGGCCAGGCCATTGCCTGCTTCGTCACCATTCGCGGCCGGCGGATGTACGAATTTTTTGACCGTTTGGTCAACATCGTCCTGCCCCGCGTCCGCGACTTCCGCGGCCTATCGCCGAAGGCCTTCGACGGTCGGGGCAACTACACGCTGGGCTTGAAGGACCAGCTTGTCTTCCCGGAGATCGAGTATACCAAGGTCGAAAAATCCAGGGGCATGAATATCACCATCGTCACGTCCGCCAGGACGAACGAGGAGGCCTTTGCCCTTTTGAAAAAACTGGGCATGCCTTTCCGAGAGTCATAGGAGAGAGAGGATACCGTGTCAACGACATCAGCTTTTGCCAAATATTTGAGAAAACCCAAGTATACGATCCGGACCCGGCGTCGTTGCCGGATCTGCGGGCGGTCCCGGGGCTACTACCGGAAATTCGACATGTGCCGCCTGTGCTTCCGGGAACTCGCCCTCAAAGGAGAGATCCCGGGCATCATCAAAGCGTCGTGGTAATGTTCGGGAAAGGATGAGACCATGAGTGTATCGGATCCCATTGCGGATATGCTAACCCGGATGCGGAATGCTTCGCTCATCAAGAGGAAAGAGGTCAGCATGCCCTCCTCCAAGATGAAGGTGGAGATCGCCAAAATTCTGAAGGAAGAAGGCTTCATCAAGAACTTCAAAGTCATCGACGACAATAAACAGGGGATCTTGAACGTGACCTTGAAATACAGCGAAGCGAACCAGAGCGTCATCACCGGCACGCGCCGCGTGAGCAAGCCCGGCTGCCGCATTTTCTGCACCCAGGCGGCCGTCCCCAAGGTTCTGGACGGGCTGGGCATCGCCATCATCTCCACGTCCAAGGGGATTTTCACCGGGAAGAGGTGCGAAGAGGAGCGCGTCGGCGGAGAAGTCCTATGCTATATCTGGTAAGTTTCAATCAAGAGAGGTCCTAAGCCATGTCAAGAGTAGGAAAGCGACCGATCGTATTGCCCGAAGGCGTCAAGGTCAATATCTTGCCCGACAAAATCGAATTCGAGGGCAAAAAAGGAAAGCTCGAATCCCCCTTGTCTCGGGGGATCCAGGCCCGGACCGAGGGCCGTGCCCTCATCCTGACTCGGGCCGACGATTCCAAGGAGCAGAAAACGGTTCACGGGCTGTGCCGGTCTTTGGCCTTCAACGCGGCTGTCGGCGTTTCGTCCGGCTTTTCGAAGCAGCTGGAAATCGTCGGCGTCGGGTATCGGGCCAAGCTCGATAAGGACAAGCTTGAGCTCAGCCTGGGGTATTCCAAGCCCGTTGTTTTTCCGATTCCCAAGGACATCGAGATCGTCCTGGCAAAGCCGACGCTGATCACGGTGAAGGGCATCGACAAACAGCGGGTAGGCAAAGTGGCGGACGAGATCAAGCGCTTCCGCAGGCCCGACCCGTACAAGCTCAAGGGGATACGCTACCTGGGCGAACACTTGATTAAGAAAGAACGGAAGGCGGGGGTCACTGGTGCTTAAAGATAAAGTCAAAACCAAGGAAGAAACCAAAGTCCGGATCCGGCGAAGGATCCGGAGGAAGCTGCGGGGGAGCGCCGAAAGGCCGAGGGTGTATGTCTTCAAGAGCAATCGCTATATCTATACCCAGGCCATCAATGATGAGAACGGGACGGTCCTGGCGGCCGCCTCGACGCTCGAGAAGGATTTCAAAGCGGACCACAAGAATTATAAGAACATCGGCAGCTGCGAGAAACTCGGGGCCCTTCTGGCCCAGCGGCTGAAAGAGAAAAAGATCGAGCAGATCGTCTTTGACCGGGGCGTCTATCCCTACCACGGCCGGATCAAAGCGCTGGCGGAAGCCATGAGGAAAAGCGGGCTGGCTTTTTAGCCCGGGACGACGGATGTCTTAAGGAGGACGTGTGGAAGACGAAAAATATAAGGGTGATGAGGCGGCCCAGCAGCCGCTGACAGCGGACGAGCTGGCCGAGCTCAAGGACCAGGTGATCAACATCCGGAGGGTTTCCAAGGTCGTCAAGGGCGGCAAAAACCTCAGCTTTTCGGCGCTCGTCGCGGTCGGCAACAAAAAGGGCATGGTCGGCATCGGAAACGGGAAGGCGCGAGAAGTGCCCGCGGCCATCGTCAAGGCCGTCGAGAACGCCAAGAAAAAACTGATCCGGGTTCATTTAACCGATACCACGATCGCCCATTTTGTCAGGGGCGAAGCCGGGGCCGGCGCGGTCATCCTTCGTCCGGCCTCCAAAGGAACGGGCGTCATCGCCGGCGGCGCCGTGCGCGTCATTATGGAGCTGGCCGGCATCAAGGATATTTTGACCAAGTCGCTCCGGAGCAACAACCCGATCAGCGTGGCCAACGCCACGCTGGATGCCCTGAAGAAGATCAAGGATCCCGGCTGCGTGTCGAGAGATCGAGGCAAGGCGAAGGGGACAATATGGCAGTGAAAGATAAAAAGGCCAAGGGCGAATTGAGAATCAAGCTCGTCCGCAGCGTGATCGGCTACCCGAAGAACCAGCGGGAAGTCGTCAAGGGCCTGGGCTTGCGGAAGCTCAATTCCGAAGTCCTCCGGAAAGATTCTCCCGAAATCCGGGGGATGATCAACAAAATCCCTCACTTGCTCAAGGTGGAGGTCTTGGAGAAAAAATGAATCTCAGCAATCTGCGTCCAGCAAAAGGTTCCCGAAAAGACGACAAGAGGGTCGGACGGGGTCCCGGCTCCGGCCGTCAAAAGACCTCCGGCCGCGGCCACAAAGGCCAGCTGGCAGGCGCCGGCTTTGCTCGGAAACGGGGATATGAAGGCGGCCAGATGCCCCTTCACCGGCGGCTCCCCAAGCGCGGGTTCACAAATATCTTCAGAAAAGTCTGGGCGGAAGTGAACCTGGACCGCCTGGAGAAAATCAAAAAAAACGAGGTCAACTTGAAAGACATGGTCGAGGCCGGCCTGATCAATAAAGAATCGGAACAGGTCAAAATCTTGGGACGGGGGACGATGGCCTCGCCCAAAACCATATATGCCCACAAGTTTTCTCAATCCGCCAAAGCGAAGATTGAGGAAGCCGGCGGGAAAGCCCTGATCGTCGGAAGTTAAAAATGTTAGACAGCATCCGCAACATTTTCAGCATCCCTGAGCTTCGAAGACGGGTGATCTTTACCCTTCTCCTGCTGGCCGTCTACCGGGCCGGCGGCCAGATCCCCAATCCCGGCATCGATGCCACGGCCCTGGCAGAGCTATGGGCCAGGTCTAAAAACACGGTCCTGGGAATGGTCGATCTGTTCTCCGGCCAATACATGTCGAAGATGACGATCTTCGCCCTGGGCATCATGCCTTATATCAGCTCCTCGATCATCCTCCAGCTGCTTCAGGTCGTCTGGCCTTATCTGGAACGGCTTTCCAAGGAAGGGGAGCTCGGCCGGAAAAAGATCACCCAATATACGCGGTATGGGACGATCCTGATTTGCCTCATCCAGGCTTGGGCCATCGCTCTTTTCCTCAAAAGCAGCCCGGGCGGTATAAAAATCGTTACAAATCCGGGGATAGGATTCATACTGCTCACGGTTTTGACTCTTACGACAGGCACCATCTTTGTCATGTGGCTGGGTGAACAAATCTCGGAGCGCGGCATCGGCAACGGGATCTCTCTGATCATCTTCGCCGGGATCGTCGCCCGGTTTCCGGCCGGTCTGAACAGCGTTGTTCAAGGTCTGAGGACGGGGAGCTGGGATCCCATCAAGCTCATCATCCTTGGCGTCATGATGCTGGTCGTCATCGCTTTCATTGTCTTCGTCGAACGAGGTCAGAGGCGGATCCCGGTGTCGTATGCCAAAAGGGTGGTCGGCCGCAAGGTTTACGGCGGCCAGAGCACCCATCTTCCCTTGAGGGTTAACACCGGCGGCGTTATTCCGATTATCTTTGCCGCTTCCATTATCACCATCCCGGCCACGATCGCCCAGATGATCAACATCCCGGTGTTCCAAACCATCGCCAACGCCTTCCGCGTCGGTATGCCGCTCTATAACCTTTTATATATCGCCGCCATCATCTTTTTCACCTACTTCTATGTATCGATCATATTCAATCCCACGGATGTGGCGGACAACCTCCGGAAATACGGGGGATTTATCCCGGGTATCCGGCCGGGCAAAAACACTTCGGATCAAATTGACTCGATCCTTTCCCGGATCACCCTGGTCGGCGCCGTTTACCTGGCGGCCATCGCCATCCTGCCGGAATTCCTGACGACAGGGTTCAAGGTCCAGTCCCTGCCCTTTATCGGCAATTTCCTGGAGGCGAACATGCCCAAATGGTTCACCCAGGGCTTGAACGTCCAATTCTATTTCGGCGGCACATCGATCCTGATCGTCGTCGGCGTAGCCATGGACACCCTGCAGCAGATTGAAGCGCAGCTTGTCATGCGGCACTACGACGGCTTCATGCGGCGCGGCCGGATCAAGGGGAGACGGGGATGAGGACGATTCTCCTCGGCGCGCCCGGCAGCGGAAAGGGAACCCAGGGGGACCTGATCGCGAAGAGATTTGGCTTCCCCAGGATTTCGACAGGGGACCTGCTCCGACTGGCCGTTCAGCAGCGGACGGCGCTCGGGAAAGCGGCCGAGGCCCTGATGAAGCAGGGGCTCCTCGTCAGCGACGAGATCGTCGAGGGGCTTGTCAGGGAGAGAATTTCGAGCCCCGACTGCCGCAGCGGCTATATCTTGGACGGCTTCCCTCGGAATCTTGCCCAGGCCCATGCCCTGGAGAAGATGGACGGAAAGCGGCCCGAAGTCGTGATCGGCATCGAAGTCCCCACCCCGATTCTGGTCAAACGTCTCAGCCGGAGGTGGGTCTGTCCGGAATGCCAGGCCGTCTACAACATGAATGTCCAGGCGCCCAAGGACAAAGGCCGCTGTGATGCCTGCCGTTCCGATCTCATTCAGCGGGATGACGACAAGCCTGAGGTCATCCGGGAGCGGATCAAGGTTTATCAGGACCAGACGGAAAAACTCATCCGATATTATCAAAAGAAAAGTGTCTACAGGCCGGTGAACGGCGAGGGCACGGTGAAGGCGATCTTTCAGAGGATGGCGGGCGTTTTAGCCGCGGAATTGGCCAAGCTTGAGGAGAACCGGGTCCGTCCATGATCATCTACAAGACGGCAGAGGAGATTCGGGCGATGCGAGAGAGCTCAGAGATCGTGGCGAAGGTCCTGGCCGAGCTCCGGGCCATGATCAAGCCCGGCCTCCGGACGAGCGAGCTGGATGAGTGCGCCGAGCAGAGGGCCCGGGAGTTCAGGGCCAAGCCGGCCTTCAAAGGCTACCGCGGCTATCCGGCCTCGCTGTGCATCTCGATCAACGAAGAAATCATCCACGGCATTCCTTCGGCGCGGACGCTTCGGGAAGGGGACATCGTCAGCCTCGACTTCGGCGTTCTTTACAATGGATTTTACGGGGATGCCGCCCGGACCTTTCCCGTCGGGACGGTCTCGCCGCTGGCCCAAAGACTCATCGCCGCCGCGGAACAGGCGTTTTATAAAGGCGCGGAAAACATGACGGAGGGAAAACGGGTTTCCGATATCTCCGCCGCGATCCAGCAGTACGTGGAAGCCCAGGGATTCTCCGTGATCCGTCAGTTCGTCGGCCACGGCATCGGGCATTCCCTCCATGAGGAGCCCCAGGTCCCCAATTTCGGTTTCCCCGGCCGCGGGCCGAAGATCCGAAAGGGACTGGTCCTGGCCATCGAGCCGATGATCGCCGCCGGGGACTGGGATGTGGAGGTCCAGTCGGACGGCTGGACGGCCGTCACCAAGGACCGCAGCCTGGCCGCCCATTTCGAGGAAACGGTCGCCCTGACCGAAAGCGGCGTGGAGATCCTGAGCCAGGCCGGAGGGAAAGCCCCCGGCGCCGATTTGATAAAGGAGCAGCGCTATGCCTAAAGAGGATGTGTTTGAGGCCGAGGGCACCGTGCTCGAGACCCTGCCCAATGCCATGTTCCGGGTGGAGTTGGCCAACAAGCACGTCATCCTGGCCCACATTTCGGGCAAAATGAGAAAGCATTTTATCCGGATTCTTCCCGGCGACAAGGTTCTCGTCGAGATTTCGCCGTATGATCTGACCAAGGGAAGAATCACCTATCGATTCAAATAAAGGACGACACTCATGAAAGTGAGAGCATCGGTCAAAAAAATCTGCAGGAACTGCAAGATCATCAGACGCAAGGGGATCGTTCGGGTGATCTGCACCAACCCCCGGCATAAACAAAAACAAGGCTAAACGAGGTCTACATGGCAAGAATCGCAGGTGTCACTCTTCCCCCGGAAAAGAGAATCGAGATCGGATTGACCTATATCTACGGGATCGGCCGGTCCAAATCGAACAAAATTCTTGAAGAGGCCAAGATCGACAAGAACAAGAAGGTCAAGACCCTGTCCGAGGATGAGATCAACAAGATCCGCCAGATCATCGAAAAACGGGAAAAGATCGAAGGCGATTTGCGCAAGGAAGTCAGCCAGAACATCAAGCGGCTGATCGACATCGGCTGCTACCGCGGCATGCGCCATAAGCGGCGGCTGCCCGTTCGCGGCCAGCGGACCAAGACCAACGCCCGGACGAGAAAAGGGCCCCGCGGGCATACGATCAAGAAGATCAAGGCCACCTAAACAGAAGAAGGGAGCGTTCCATGGCGATAACAAAGCCCAAGACGAAAGTGAAGAAAAAAAAGGCAAGGAAGGAAATCGGCTTCGGCGTGGCCCATATCCAATCCACGTTCAACAACACCATCATCACCATCACGGACCATCTGGGGAGCACCCTTGTCTGGGCCAGTTCCGGCACGGCCGGCTTTAAAGGCGCCCGCAAGGGCACGCCGTTCGCTGCCCAGCTGGCGGCCAAGGATGCCGCGACGAAAGCCCGGGAGTTCGGAGTCCGGTATGTGGATGTTAGGATCAAAGGGCCGGGCGCGGGGCGGGAATCGGCCATCCGGGCCCTCCAGGCGGCCGGCCTGGAAATCAAATCCATCAAAGACGTGACGCCGATCCCTCATAACGGATGTCGGGTCTGTCGGCGCCGGCGGGTCTAAGGAGTGAATGATGTCGAGATACAGAGAACCCATCTGCCGGCTGTGCCGGGTGGAAAAAGCCAAGCTCTTTCTCAAGGGCAACAAATGTCTCACCGATAAGTGCCCTGTCGAACGAAGGGCGTATGCGCCGGGCCAGCACGGCCGGGGCCGGAGAAGGATCCTGGGCTACGGGATTCAGCTCCGCGAGAAGCAGAAGCTGAAACGCTACTACGGGATGTCCGAGAAGCAGTTCCACCTCTTTTTCGAGAGGGCCGAGCGCCAGAAGGGCATCACGGGCGAAACGCTGCTGATCATGCTCGAACGGCGGCTGGACAATGTCGTTTTTCTGGCCGGCTTCTCGCATTCGCGGGCCCATGCCCGGCTGCTGATCAACCACGGCCATTTTTATGTCAATGAGGTCAAGGTGTCCGTGCCGTCGTTTCAAGTCAAGGCCGGGGACGCGGTCGGCTTCCGGGAGCGTTCGGCCAAGTCGGACGAGACGAAGGCCTTGCTGGAAGCGCATAAGAACAAGACCCTGCCGGGCTGGCTGGAAGTCGACTGGGACGGCAAACAAGCTCGGATCGTGTCTCTCCCGACACGGCAGGATATCCAGCTTCCCGTCGAAGAGCATATGGTCGTCGAGCTCTATTCTAAATAAAGCATGTAAACTATTTTTGGATCCTCAAAAGGAGGAACGATGACAGATATAGGTTTTCAGAGACCCAAATATCTCGAGTGCGATTATGAGACATTGACCAATACCTACGGCCGCTTTACGGCTCAGCCCTTTGAGCGTGGCTTCGGCGTCACGGTCGGCAACGCCCTGCGCAGGATTCTGCTGTCTTCGGTCAAGGGCGCGGCCATCACCGCCGTCCGGATCCAGGGCGTGCTCCATGAGTTTTCGACCGTCCCCGGCATCGTCGAGGACGTGACGGACGTCCTGCTCAACCTGAAGAGCATTCCCTTGAAGCTCAGCGGCAGCCTGCCGAAGACGATGACCCTAAAGAAGGAAGGGCCTGCCGAGGCCAAAGCCTCCGACATCGTCCACGATGCCGATATCGAGATCCTGGAAAAGGACATTCACATTGCCTCCCTGGACAAGGACGGGAAGCTCGACATCGAGATGATCGTGGAGAACAACCGGGGCTACATCCCGGCCGACCAAAATTTCGACGAAAAATTGAGCATCGATTTCATCCCGCTGGACTCTTCGCACTCCCCGGTTAAAAAGGTCAACTATCGCGTCGAGCCGGCCCGCGTCGGGAAGCGCATCGAGTATGAGAACTTGACTCTGGAGATCTGGACAACGGGCGCCATCCAGCCTATCGAGGCCATGGCCCAGGCGGCCAAGATCATGAGAGACCACATGGTCATCTTCCTGAATATCGTCGACGAGCCCGCCGAAAAAGAACAGGTGATCACCAAGCGGGAAATCCCGTATATGACCCAGATCGATATTCTGTCCAAGCCGATCGAGCACCTAGAGCTCTCGGTCCGGTCGAACAACTGCCTCCGGTCGGCGGGCATCGAGAAAATCTACGAGCTCGTCCAAAAAACCGAAGAAGAGCTGCTCAAGACCAAGAATTTCGGCCGGAAATCCTTGAGCGAAATCAAAGAGACCCTCTCCAACCTGGGCCTGGGCCTGAACCTGGACCTCCATCCGAAGCTTCTGGAAAAGATGAAGGGCGAGATGAAGGACGAAAAAGAGAAGGAGTTGGATGTATGAGGCACCTCGTTAAAGGCAGAAAACTCAGACGGACGACCTCCCACCGAAAAGCGCTCCTCCGCAATCTCGTCACTTCGTTTATGGAAAAGGAGCGGCTGAAGACCACTCTGGCCAAGGCTAAGGAAGCCCGGCCCCTGGCCGAAAAAATGATCACCCTGGCCAAGAAGAACACCCTGCATACGAAGCGCCAGGCCCTCCGAGTCCTGACCAAGGAAACGGCCGTCAAAAAGCTGTTTGAAGTGATCGGTCCCCGTTTTAGCGAGCGCCCCGGCGGCTACACTCGAATCGTCAAGCTCGGGCCCCGGATGGGCGACGGCGCCCAGATGGCCTTGTTCGAGCTCATCGGCTCCGAGTACAAGAAGAAAGAAAAAAAGAAGAAGAAAGAAAAAGAGACAAAGAAATAGCGGCAAGGGAATCGCAGTCGTTTTTCTTATCCGTGCCCGCTCCGTCCGAAGACGGGCTTTTTCGCGGCATGCCTCTTACCTTTTTAAAAGGATGACACGCGGTTGCCAATTCCTTTGACGTTTTTTTTGAAAAAATAATTAGGATGTCTCGAATAAAGCTCATCTCCATTTTCGGCGTGGCCGCGGTCGTTCTTTTATGGATGACGTCCTCCTGCATCCGGTTGACCAGGACGGCGGCGCTGGAACAACCGGCCTATGTCCTCGAGACACACCTCCTTTCCGTCGAGATGAAAGTTCAAAACGATTGGGCCGAGCCGGCCGAGCCAAAGGCAGTCTTCAAGAAGGGAACGGACAGAAACGTCTTCTCCTTCATCCGCTTGAAAGATATGCTCGGCGAGCACAAGCTTTTTTGGAAATGGTACGACCCTTCGGGCAAGCTCTACCGGTTGACTGATGCAATCACCATCGGCAAGGTGGGCCAGTCGTTTGAAACATACATCGCCTGGGACCAGATCTACCTGTTCGAGGAAAAAGAGAACGGAACCTGGATAGTCGCCGTCTTCGTGGATGATCGGCTTTTGGCCTCGAGAGAGTTTACGATTCAGTAACTTCCGGATCTCATCCCGGCCCCGGAATTCCCAGACACCGGTGGCTCGCGGCCCGTTCTTTCTCCCTGGGGGACTGCGTCAACGGCTGGTGTCGGTTCGACAGCGTGTATTCACTCAAAAGCATTTCATCCGGAGGCCATGCGACTGATTCTTCTTTTTCCTTTGAATTTTGACGAGCGGCGAATCTGCACCGTGGCTTGCCACGAAGAACAGCTCGAGAGGATTCCGCGGGGAAATCGCCCCCTCCAAATTGACTTTCTTGACATCCCATCCAGGAAGACCGGTAAGGATTCATTGACACGGCCTAAAAATTGAATATAATGACAAAATAGTAAGACAAATAAGACTAAATAGTTATTTTGCTTTTCTTTGAGTTTACAAAAAATTTCATGACACAGAGGGGTAACATATGAATACAGTGGTCAACCTAAAACTCGATGATCTGCCCGATCGGTGGTACAACATTTTGCCGGATCTGCCCGAGCCGCTGCCGCCGCCGCTGGATCCCAAAGAAGGGCCTTCAAGAATCCAAAACCTTCCCAATCTGATGATCGGAGAATGCCTCAAGCAGGAATTCTCCAACGAAAATTGGATCGATATCCCGGGCGGAATCATGGACTTATTTGCCAAGGCCGGCCGACCGAGGCCGCTCTTTCGAGCCACAAATCTCGAAAAAAGGCTCGATACGCCAGCCCGGCTTTATTATAAGAGCGAATTTTTTAGCCCGACCGGAAGTCATAAAGTCAATACGGCCCTGGCCCAATGCTGGTACGCAAAACAGCAAAAGTTCGAGAGGGTGACGACCGAAACAGGGGCCGGACAATGGGGAACCGCTCTCTCTTACGCCGCGGCCGTCACGGGATTGAAGTGCACGGTGTTCTGGGTGCGCAGCGTCTACAATTGGAAAAAAGACCGTTTGGATTTTATGAAGCTTTTAGGAGCGGAGGTATTTGCTTCGCCGAGTCCGATGACCGAATTCGGCCGATCCTTGTATGAAAAAAACCCCGAGCATGTCGGCTCTCTCGGCATTGCCATATCCGAAGGCCTGGAAGATTCTCAGAAAGACCCAAAGGCGACCTATAGCCTTGGCTCCGTCTTAAACCATGTCTTGTTGCACCAGACAATCATCGGGCTTGAGACACAAAAGCAGTTTGAGATTTTCAATGATTACCCGGATATCGTCATCTCCTGCATCGGCGGCGGCTCCAACTTCGGCGGCTTTGCGTTGCCCTTTGTCGGCGAGGTCTTGAAAAAAGGGAAAAAGATTAAATTCATCGCTGCCCAGAGCCAGGTTGCGCCCAACCTTCAAGGCAAATATGAATATGATTTCGCCGACTACGCAGAGATAACTCCGCTGTTGAAAATGTACACGTTGGGGCATAAAACGGATATGAAGCCGATCAAGGGGGATGGATTGCGTTACCATGGCTGTTCGCCGATCATCAGTCTTCTCCGAGCCAAAGGCTATATTGATACGGTCGCCTATCCGGATGACGAAAAATACGTGTTCGAACAGGCTAAGTTATTTATGGAAACGGAGGGCTGGCTGCCGGCGCCCGAATCGGCCTATTCTGTTTGCTGCGCCATCGATGAAGCGAAAAAATGCCGGGAATCCGGCGAGAAGAAGGTGATCGCCTTCAATATCAGCGGCCATGGATTTCTCGACATACCGGGCTATCAATCTGTCTTGAAATTTGCCTAGAAGATCTGACACCATCGATAAAAATAGTCGGCCGAGGTCTCGGCAGAGTTTGCGATTCAGTGAATTTCGGCGCTCAGCCCCGGCCGGGAATTCTCAAGCGAATCCCCACTTTGATCAAATAGGGATATTGGAGCCCGTTGAGCTGGGCGATAGCCTGGACCGAGGTCCCGTATTTCCTAGCTATTACGGAGAGGGTTTCTCCAGGCCGGACTGTGTGGACGGCATATTCAGGCGGCATGAATTTTGGCAGGTTGTTGACCGCCTGCAGGGCTTTATCGGCACAGCCGACAGGCACCCGGAGCTGGTATTCACGGTCCGGCGTCGAGCCATACCGGAGCTCGGGGTTGAGATATTCGAGCTCCGAGCTTTCCAACCCTAGAGCGGCTGAGATCGTAGCCAGCTTGGTGGGGTGGTTGAAAACGACGGTTTCAAACCTGAGCGGCGCGTAAGGAGTCGGCAGGTTGAAGCCGTATTTTTCGGGATCGTTGATGATGAGGACGGCTGCCACGAAGCGGGGGACGAAGCGCGATGTCTCGTAGGGGAGCCTCTCAAAGAGGTCCCAGAAGTTGTCCATGTAATTGATGCGCTGGGTGTTGATGACGTTTTGGACACGGATCTCCCCGCAATTATAAGCGGCCAGGGCGGTGGTCCATTCGCCGAAAAAGGAATGGAGCTCGGTCAGGTATTTGACCGCGGCTTGGGTGGCCTTGTAGGGGTCCATCCGCTCATCGATGAATTTATCCCGGATAAGGCCGTACCGGTATCCGGTCGTGGCTAAAAACTGCCATAGACCTAAAGCCCTGGACCTCGAGAGCGCCCTGACCATATACCAACTTTCGATCACCGGCAGCCAACTGAGCTCTTCGGGCAGGCCGGCCTTTTTGAGTTCCTCTACGATCATGTCTCTGTAAAGCCCGGAACGCAGATAGGCGGCCTCGAATTCTTTCCGTTCGCGCGTCCGGAACGATTCGATTTCTCGGAGGACATATTTATTTTCAACAAGCGGGATGGATTTATGGTTGCCGTTGATCGGGTTCCGGCTGGAGGCGCTGATCTCCTGGATTCTCTGGGCGATCATGAGCCTTAAGTTATTCTTATCTTGGTTCAGGGGAGAATCCGGGGGAAGGTTGACTCTGAGGATGATCCCATAGGCTTTGTCGAGCTCTTTGAGGGCGGCATCCAAGTCGCCGCGCTCCCGGGCGAGCTTGGCTTCCTGATAAGTCAGGAGAGCCTCATCTAAAAGGGAGGCGGCATCATCCTTATCGGAAATCGCGTTCTTTTCCTGTTGAGCGGCCTGTTCGTCCGTCGCTTTTTTTTCTTCGGCAGGAATGATGGTTTTTTGGGCGGCGGGCTTTTCAGTTTCGATGGTTGCCGCCGGGGGTTTCTGGATTTCCGCCGGAGCCTGTTGGGGGGGAGGCTGCGGAGGAGCTTTTTCCGGCTTGGGGCCGGACGAACAGCTCCAGAATAAGAGTACCGAACAGGCAAGAACGAACGCCCAACGATATATCTTATTATGCATATCTCTTAAGGAATTACTTATACCACGTGAAGAAATCGACGTCAATTCGAATTCTTATGCCATTTCCAGGCCGTTTCGATGATCGTCTCAATCTCCGAATAGCGGAGTTTCCAGCCGAGAAGGCGCTCGGCCTTCTCTTTCGAAGCCAGGAGCACCGGGACATCTCCCTGGCGCCTCGATTTTGACCGGGAAGGCACTTTTTTCCCCGTGAGTTCTTCGGATTTGGCGATGACTTCGCGGACGGAATATCCCTTATTCGTTCCCAGGTTGATGAACTCGCTCTGGGACGAGGCGAGAAGCTTTTGGAGCGCCAGAACGTGGGCTGAAGACAGGTCCGTCACGTGAATGTAATCCCGGACGGCCGTCCCGTCCGGCGTGGGGAAATCCGTCCCGTAGATCTCCAGGTATTCCTTTTTCCCGAGAATGGCTAGTAAAATATTCGGAATGAGGTGCGTTTCGGGGTTGTGCATCTCGCCCATCTCTCCATCCGGGTCGGCGCCGGCGGCGTTGAAATAGCGGAGGGAGATGAACTTCATGCCGTAGGCCCGGTCATAATCCTGGAGGATCTTTTCGACGAAGAATTTTGTCTGGCCGTAGGGATTGAAGGGAAGGAGCGGGTGGTCTTCCGGAATGGGGATGTGGAGTGGGGTGCCGTAGACGGCGGCGCTTGAGGAAAAGATAAAGCTTCTGACGCCGGCTTCGAGCATGGCCTCCAAAAGGTTCAGGCTGGAGATCAGGTTCTGCCCATAGTATTTGCGAGGATCGAGATAGGATTCGCCGACTTGGATGAGTGATGCGAAGTGAAGGACGGCGGCGATATCCCCGGACCTGAAAACCCTCCGGACGGCGTCCTTGTCCAGAAGGTCGCCGACAATGAGTTCTCCTCCCAGGACAAATTCTTTTTTTCCGTTGGAAAGGTTGTCGAACACGACGACTTCAAATCCTTGCTTTAAGAGCTCCTTGGCGGTGTGACAGCCGATATATCCTGCGCCGCCCGTCACCAGCACTTTTTTCATCCATATCCCCCGATCAGTTTTTTGGCGATTTTCAGCCCCTGCCCTTTTTTCTGGAAGTCATTATCCAGCTGGCGCCTGTACAGTTCTTTGAGGAGCTTCCCCATGCCGGGTCCCGGCGCGACGCCGAGCTTGAGCAGGTCCCGCCCCATGATTAGAGGCCTGATCGTCTCTTTATTGACGTCGAGCTCCCTGAACTTATCCATCAGCCACCGGCCTTCCCGGTCCAGCCCCGTCATGATCTTTTCTTTTCGTCCGCCCCGGTCGGCCGCGTCGAGATTGGCCAGGAGCTCGATTTCTCCGTTGGTATCGGCGGCCAGCCGGTTGAACGCTTTCCGGGTCAAAGCCTGCCTGTTCTGCCACAGCTCGGAGGCCCGATGATGATTCCTGATCAGCATCAACACGATCTTCCTCAGGTTATACCCGTTCCAGGCGAAGATCTTGAACCGGCTGAAGATCCTTTTCGTCGCCTTTTCGCTGGCGACGTCATGTCCGGCGCTCGTGATCACCATCCGCCCCCGCTTGAATTCCCACTGGGTCGTTTCCGTTTTCCCGACATCATGATAGAGGGCGGCTAACTCCAGGGCCAACCTTTTTGCCGGTTCGAGACTGGCCAGCTCGGCCAGGCGCTTGGCTTGGTCGACCGTCAATTTCGTGTGGTGCCAAACCGTGTGATGGCCAAAGCTGTCTTTTTCAGGATGGAAGACCGAATCCTGGATGACGAGCGTCAGGGCGTATAGCTCGGGAAAGAGCTGGCGCAGCGCGCCGAGCTTGAACAGTTCATCCAGCCCGGTCGACGGTCTCGGGGAGAAGAGCAGGATCTTGAACAGCTCGTCGTTGACCCGCTCGACGCTGAGGTGGGTCAAATCGATGTCCTTGGCCAGGGCGTAAATGGACGGGTCGACGGAAAAGGCCAGGACCGAGGCAAAGCGGGCGGCCCTCAGGACGCGGAGCGGATCATCGGGAAAGGCCTGGGGATTGGTCAGCTGGATCAGCCTGGCCCGAATGTCCTTGGCCCCCTCAAACGGGTCGATCAGCGCTTCGTCGGCCAGCCTGAGGGCGATGCTGTTGCAGCGGAAGTCGCGCCGCTCGAGGTCGGCCTCGATGGGCAGCAGGGGGTCGGCCGAGACAAGGATATCTTTGTGACCCCTGGCGCCCTCGCCCTTCGGCCGGTCTTTCCGGGGCAGGGCGATATCATAGGATTTGCCCTTGACCGTGAATTTGATGATGCCAAAGCTTCGGCCGACAAGGTCTACTTTTCCATGGGGTCGGATTTTTTCGATGATGGTCCGGAGAGGGTGGCGGGTGATGAGCAAGTCGATGTCTTCCGATTGGATGCCGCGGAGGATGTCGCGGACGAAGCCGCCGACGGCATAGACGTCTTTTCCAAAGATCCGGACAAAAAAGCTTTTGTCCCGGAATTCCGCTCCGACATGTTTCATGAGAGCTCTAGTTTTTCGATACCCTATTATAAAAACTGCTTCGAATTAGTTCAAATCTTATTTTTGGCCCCGAAGCATCTCCGTTTATGTGATTTCAAGGAGGTGTTGGCATTGTCCCTGAAGCCCCCATAGCGGAGGGGGGCCCCGGACACTCTTGGAGGAGGACCCTTTCACAGGGTCCCCCTCCAACGAGCGGCGGGAATACCCGCCCGCCCTGCCACCCCTCCAAGGAGCATCCTCCCATGAATTCATTGGCTAATGCTCCTTGGAAGGAAGAGTGTCCGACGGGACTGGTTCCCCAAGGGGTTAGGGGGCAATGCCAACACTTGGTTGAAATTAGATATTTGGCAATGCTTGCTTTTGGCAGGCTTCGTGCCCGGCGTCTTGTCCAACGCCGGCCAATAGTGTAGACTATTTAATTCTCGAGCGGATAGAGAGTATTTTTTAGTGCCAAAACGATTTGTTCTCTTCCTAGCAATGGTCCTGACGATCCTGTGTTCGCAGGCTTTTCCGGCGAAAGATGAGATCGAGATCACGGTCCGGGAGAAAAAAGTCGAGAACCTGAGCAGGGACGGCCTTTCGCTCGTCTTCTACCTGAACGCGGCCAATCCTTTGGATTCCGGGCGGTGGCTGACCAGGTACGATTACCGGCTGGTGATCGAACAGACCGAGTACCTCAAGCTAGAGACAACCCTTAACGAGCCGATCAAGGTCGAGGCCAAGGGGAGCGTCGTCGTAGCCCTGCCGGTCAAGATTACGTATGAACTGCTGCTCCGGGCCGTGCCGGGCGTTCCGGGCAAGGACAAGCTGGCCTGTTTCCTGGCCGGAGGAATGACCTTCCAGGACGAGCGGCGGCGGGAGAAGAGAGTCCAGATCGCCTTTGCCGGCGAATTCCCCATTTTTAGGGGCGTCGACATCGAGCTCCGGCCCATCGAGGCGAAAGCCCTGACAGTCGGCGGCGCGGACCTCGTCTTCAAGGCCGTAGTGAAGAATCCGAACGGATTCGATTTGAAGCTGGAGTCAATGAGCTATAAGCTGGATTTCGGAGAAAAGACGGTGTCTTCGGGAACAATGGGGCAAGGCGTGAGCATCGCTCAGCGAGGCGAGCAGCTTTTTTCTATCCCGCTCCTGCTGGATTTTTTCGAGATCGGCAGGGACATCTTTAACTGGCTGGAGCAGCCCCCATTGCCGGTCAGCTTTTCCGGGGAAGCCGCCGTGGAGAGCGTCTGGGGCCGCTTTAAAATCCCCTTCAGCAAAACGGAAAAAGTGGCCGTTTCGAAAATCTCTTGATCACCGTCATCATCCCCACCTACAACAGGGCTTCCTTTCTCAAAGAAGCCATCTCGTCCGTCCTGGCTCAGGACCATTTCTTCGGCAAAGGGCCCGGCCATGATTGGGAGCTTCTGATCATCGATGACGGGTCGGACGACGGCACCCGGGACGTCGTCCGCGCCTTCGGGGACCGGGTTCACTACGTTTACAGAGAGCACGAGGGCGTGAGCGCGGCTAGAAATGCGGGGCTCAGGCTGGCCCGTGGGACATTTATCGCCTACCTGGACTCGGACGACCTCTGGAAAAAAGAAAAACTGCGTTTCCAGATGGAATTCATGGAAGCCCATCCCGAGGCGAATGTCTGCTGCACGGAAGAGATCTGGATCAGGAACGGCCGCCGGCACAATCCTATGAAAAAACACCAGAAATATTCAGGCTGGATCTTCGACAAAGTCGTGCCGCTTTGCCTGCTAAGCCTTTCCTCGGCCCTGTTCCGGCGGTCTGTGTTCGAGGAGATCGGAAATTTCGACGAAGACCTGCCCGCTTGCGAAGACTATGACCTCGGCCTCCGGCTAGCCCAGAAGACCCCGATCTATTTTCTCAAGGAGCCGCTGATCATAAAACGGGGAGGGCATCCGGATCAGCTTTCCCGTCAAACCTGGGGGATGGACCGGTTCAGGGTGCGGGCGCTGGAGAAAGCCTTGAGCCTTAGCCTGTCGCCTGAGCAGGAAAGGCTTGTCCGCGCCGAAATCGCCAAGAAAAGCCGTATCCTTCTGGCCGGCTTTTTGAAGCGGGGGAATCAAGAAGAAATGCGGAAATATCTGGCCATCATAGAAAAATACGAGCTGTAGAATCGGTCCTCAAGGAAATCGTCCCACTCGCTATTGCGAACGGCGGCAAGGAACGGAGCAACCTCCTTTTCATTCGATTGAGATTGCTCCGCCGCGTTGACGTATTCCGTGGAGGCTAGAACCAGTAGTTGAGCCCGATCGATACCTGATAGCCGCCCAGGTCAAAAAGATTATTCGGCTCGAATCCCTGGAAGGCGTCCTTGAGTTTTCCTGCCGCATGACTGAACTTGAATTCCGCATCCAGGGTCAGCCGGTTGCCGATGGGAAACATGACGCCGCCGAACAATTGATATCCAAAGGTGGCCTTGGGGAAATTTTCACCTTCCCTGGCATCGACGCCGTAGATCGGAAAAATATCGACTTCTCCATAGTCGGGATCATCATAAATCCAGGGGTCGCTGAAATCGATGATATCCCCCCGCATCCTGATGTTCCAGAGATAGAGGCCTACCCCCGCGCCGACGTAAGGAATAATATTGGCCCTTCGTCCGAGCGGCGCGATCTTGAAAGCAAGCTGGATCGGAGTGACGGAGAAGTCCAGCGTATGACCCGGATCAAAGTCGCCCTGATAATCGTTGGGGAAGGCGAAGGTCCCATCGTCGAAATTGATCCCCACATAATCCTTATAGAACCCGGCCTTGCTTTTGCTGAACGTGTCGATGCCGAACACCAAGCTGAATCGTCCATCTAGAAAGTATTCGTAATAAACCCCAAAGGATGTGTCCTGGAAGTTCGTTTTGGTGAAGTTCATCTGGGAGAATTCTGTCCTCATGAAATCGTATTGCAGCTTGCTGTTCTCCAGCCTGGGCATGAAATAGTTGATTTTGAAGGTCAGGGTGTTGGAGAAGGCCAGCGACGCGGCGGCCAAAAAGACGATCACCGATAAAGCCAAATGTTTTTTCATTTCATTCCTCCTAGGCCTAAATCTTATGCAAAAACTATGCCAACCTGCGTTATGAGCCTTAAAGGTCGTCTGCGACTCCCGATGGCGGCCCGACTGTGGCTAAAATGGGTCAATTGTCCTCTCCCGAGTAGTCTAAATCTCCCCAGGCCGTTTGTAAAGAAGAAAAGCCCGGTTTGACTTTTTCTGCGGCCCCTTTTACCATGGACAGTGTAAAAATTGGACATGCCTAAACATACGCAAATCATCGAGATCAAGCTAGGACCCTTGGATGCCGCGAAAATGGGCAAGATCGCGGACATCCTCCGGAAGGACGGAGTGATGGCCTATCCGACCGATACATTCTACGGCCTCGGCGCAGGGGCCTATTCGGAGACGGCGGTCCGGAAGATCTATCTCCTGAAGAAGAGGGAACGGGGAAAGCCTCTTTCCGTCGTGATTTCCGGAG
>Ga0315294_10000048_pt1 | contig 118388 bp, 140 predicted proteins | sample YL17G13_40_MG_FD_203626 | JGI IMG/M metagenome (GOLD analysis project Ga0315294, IMG submission 203626) | Sediment microbial communities from Yellowstone Lake, YNP, Wyoming, USA - YL17G13_40 | ecosystem: Environmental > Aquatic > Freshwater > Lake > Sediment | place: USA: Wyoming | collected...
TCGTTATATCTACATTTAAGCGAATTTAAAGTTGCTGTTGGTGATAAAGTATCAAGAGGAGAGGTGATTGGTTTAACTGGTAATACTGGTTATTCTTTAGGACCCCATCTTCACCTTTCTATCAAAGCAAATGGAGCCAGTGTTGATCCGTTGAAGTTTATAGATGCTGTAAATAAGAACCTGCCTCGCTTCGCCCCGCCTGTGGCGGGACAAGCTCGGCAGAACCTTTTTTCTCGCTTCGCTCAAAATAATACTTTTTAATAAAGTTTATAATAGAACTAGAATTTAAAAATGAAGATTAAAGAAATTCAGGCAAAAAACATTCTTTCAAAATCGAAAGTTTATGACTGGACAATTAATCCTTATGTTGGTTGTCAACACGGCTGCATTTATTGTTATGCGAAGTTTATGAAAAGATTTAGCGGCCACAAAGAAAATTGGGGTGAGTTTGTTGATGTAAAAATTAATGCACCAGAATTGCTCAACCAGGAAATAAAGAAAAAGAAAAAAGGAAGAGTTTGGGTAAGTGGAGTATGCGACCCTTATCAACCTCTTGAGAAAAAGTATGAATTAACAAAGAAATGCCTGGAAATTCTCCAAAGAAATAATTGGCCAGTGACAATTCAAACAAAATCGCCATTGGTTCTGCGAGATTTAGAGTTATTAAAGAAGTTTCAGGAAATAGAGGTTGGATTTACTATTACGACTGACGATGAAGAAATTAGAAAGATTTTTGAACCGAGCACTGCCCCAATAAACAAAAGAATTGAAGCTTTGGACAAATTACATCAAGGGGGTATTAAAACCTTTGCCATGATAGCCCCTCTTTTGCCAAAGGCAGAAAGCTTAGTGCCTAAGTTAAAAGGTAAAGTAGATTATGTTATAATTGATAAAATGAATTACCATTATACTGATTGGGTTTATAAAAAATATCAATTGGAAAAAATACAAAATGGAAATGAGTTGGCTAATCTTTTTAAAAAAGAAAATATTCCTTGTCAGATTGTCTTTTAAAAATTAATCCTTCGACTTCGCTCAGGACAGGTTAGAAAATAAAAAAGGTCGCTAAAATTTAAATATACGGGAAAATACTTCTGTGAAACCAACTCAAGAAAATTTAATAAGAGAGTTGATTACTTCTGGGTGGCTTAAAACACCTAAGATAATTAAGGCTTTTTCACAGATTAAAAGAGAAGATTTTGTCTTAGAGGAAGAAAAAGAATGGGCTTACATTAATGATGCTCTATCTATAGGTTATAATCAGACAATTTCTCAGCCTTTGGTAGTAGCGTTTATGATAGAACTTTTAAACCCTCAGCCAGGAGAAAAAATTTTAGATATCGGTGCTGGCTCAGGTTGGGCTACCGGACTACTAGCTTATCTCATAAAACCAAAAGGTAAAGTTATTGCTATCGATATCATTCCTGAATTAGTGGAATTTGGTAAAAAGAACGTGGGAAAATATAATTTTATTAAAAAAGAAATAGTTCAGTTTTTTTGCGCTGATGGTAAACTGGGTTATGAAAAAGAAGCTCCATATGATAAAATCTTAGTATCGGCTAGCGCTTTTGAAGTGCCGCAAAAGTTGTGGCAACAATTGAAAATAGGGGGAAGAATGGTTGTACCTATAGAAGATTCAATAATTTTGATAGAAAAAATTTCTGAAAATAAGTGGCAAAAGAAAGAATTTCCCGGCTTTGTCTTTGTACCCCTTGTTTAATTAAATTAAACGGAAAATTAATTAAGACAAATTAAAAAATGATAAAATCAAGCAAAGCTATACCTTTAATTGTTTTAGTTGTGATAATGGCTGGAGTTTTGATCTGGAAATTCTTTATCTCGCCAGAAGAGAAAATTGCCTGTACTCAAGAAGCAAGATTGTGTCTTGATGGCTCATACGTTGGTCGTACTGGTCCAAATTGCGAGTTTGCTCTTTGCCCTCATGAAGATTTGATTCACGTTTTTACGCCTCAGGCAAATGAAAAAATTTCCAGTCCATTTTTAATTAAAGGCGAGGCAAGAGGCTTTTGGTTTTTTGAGGCCACTTTTCCAGTAAAATTATTAGATGATAAAGGTAATATTATTACTCAAAATCATGCTCAAGCTAAAGGGGATTGGATGACAGAAGATTTTGTACCCTTTGAATCAGAGCTGGTTTTTGAAGCGCCAACCACTCAAAAGGGCTGGCTTGTTTTGGAAAAAGATAATCCCTCCAGCCTATCAGAAAATGCTGATGAATTAAGAATTCCGGTTATCTTTTCTGATTCAAAAACTGTAAAGTTATATTATTACAATCCAGAACAAGATAAAGATGAATCAGGCAATATTCAGTGTTCTCCCGATGGTTTAATCTCAGTAGAAAGAGAAATTCCTGTTACTAAAACCCCCATTCAAGATACAATAAAACTTTTAATTGCCGGTCAGCTTACTGAAGAAGAAAAATCTTATGGTATTACTACCGAATATCCTTTAGAGGGTTTTTCTTTAAAAAGCGCTTCTTTAAAAGATGGAATTTTAACTTTAGAATTCAAAGATCCTAATTATAAAACTGGCGGCGGGTCATGCCGGGTAGGTATTTTATGGTTTCAAATTGAGGCCACTGCTAAACAATTCTCAGAAGTTCAACAAGTGAAATTTTTGCCAGAAGAACTTTTCCAGCCCTAAAAAAATAAGATGAAATTAAAAGAAAAGAATTATCATTTTAGTTTTAAGGCCTATCAGGTTGTTAAAAAAATTCCGAAAGGAGGTTTTTTGAGTTATAAAGAAGTAGCAAAAAAAGCAGGTAATCCCAAGGCTTATCGAGCGGTAGCAAATTTAATGGCAAAAAATCAAAACCCTAAAGTTTTTTGTCACCGAGTAATAAAAAATGATAATGAAGTTGGAGGATTCAAAGGTTCTTTTAAAAATACATGGCAAAAAGCCTCCTTGCTTTTAAAAGAAGGAGCGATTGGCGTTATTCCAACAGATACAATTTATGGGATTTGCGGCTCAGCTCTAAATAAAAAAACAGTAGAAACAATTTACAGAATGAGGAAAAGAAAACCAGAAAAACCAATGATTATTTTGATTTCTTCTTTGAATGATTTAAAAAAATTTGAGATTAAATTAAATAATTGGCAAAAGAAAATTTTATCAAAGATTTGGCCAGGAAAGATTAGTGTTATTTTAAAATGTCCTTCTAATAAATTTAAGTATCTTCATCGAGGTAACAAAACTTTGGCCTTAAGAATGCCCAAGGCTAAAGAATTAAACGAGGTATTACAAATCTCTGGACCCTTAGTAGCGCCAAGCGCTAACTGGGAAGATTATGAATCTGCGAAAACAATTACTGAAGCGCGAAAATATTTTAAAGATAAAGTGTTTTATTATAATAAAGGAAAGATAGTTAGCGAGCCATCAACATTAATAGATTTAACCCAAAAATCAGTAAAGGTTTTAAGAGTTGGGAAAGATTATCAGAAAATAAAAAGACCTTCGTGGTGCAAATAAAGGTCTTTGAATTAATACCCGCGAGTACCATCCTCAAGCCAACTTATCCTTCTTATTGTTGGCGAGTAGGTTCTCCTTAAAGGAGTATTCCTCAGCGGATTTAGAGATTATTTTCTCGTTTGAAGATTTTTGAAGATTTCTGAAGCTAAAACTTTTCTGATAGCTCTGTTTGGAATCATGTGTTTACAGTAGCTATCGTAAACAATCTCCAGTTGTCTTCTCCAATATCCGAAAGCGTTAGGAGACAACGACTTCTTTTTTCCCAGTTCGCAGGACTGCTCAAAAATACACTTACCATTACCATTACCATTACTATCCCCATCGCCATATTTTACCATACATTCATTTGCTTGCGGACAAATGAATGTACTCGTCAAATCTTGCATTTCTTGCATTACTGCCTCCCTATTTTTAGTTTTTTATTTTTTAAGAAATAAAAAACTAAAAACCAAGAGGAGGGCCTCTTTCATTTTCCATTCCCTTCTCACCTCCTTTTTTGTAATTCTATATAAAAATTTTTGAATTTTTTCAAAGTACACTTCGAACGAAAAAAGGTAACTTTTCAAGACTATTTATTAGTATACACTTCTTTCTTTATTTGTCAACCCCTCGAGTGTATTTTTATGTAATTATGCTCTATAATTAATAAATGGCAGAAAGAACACAAAAAAACTGGTCAAAAGATGTCACTGAACATAGTTTTGCCCTTCAATTAGAAGAAGGGGTTTTTACTTGGGATAATCCTAAAGAGATTGCCCAATCATTGAAAAAATCAGCTGAAGAAAGTTTAAATCGCAAAGGAACACCGTTTCAATCAGCCATGTCCATGCTTAATTTCTATATTAATAGAGCTGGCACTAATCTTGATGCCAAACAGCGCAGGGTGTTAGAGGAGGCTAAGAAAGAATTAAGAAAAGTATTGACAAGGGCTTGAATGTTTTCTATTATTATCACATTAATGTTAAAATTTATACTATGACACAAGAACAAGGGCAAAGGGATGATTATTACATATCTGAATACGAGGCTAGAAAGGCTTGGGGTTTAACTGCCTCAATTGATTTGAAAAACTGCAATTTAGCCAAAATGATGGATGCAGAATATATCAAGCAATTTGTTAAAGATTTATGCGGATTGATTGATACAAAACGCTTTGGTGAGACTGTGGTTGTGAATTTCGGGGAAGATGAAAAAGTGGCAGGTTTCTCCATGACTCAATTGATTGAAGCCTCCTTGATCTCAGCTCATTTCGCTAATTTTTCCAGAGCGATTTATTTAGATGTTTTTAGTTGCAAAGCATATCCTCCCTATAAAGTTGCTGAGTTTGCCAAAGAACGATTTGGGGCTTCAGATTATACTATTAATGTTACTCTGAGATACTAAAGCCTCTTTAAAAATATAAAATAAAACAAAATAAAAAAAAATAAAACTATGAACAATTTTTTGTACTTATACGATTTCTTTAATCAATTTTTCCTTTCACATCCCTATATTTTAGAATCAATTTTATTATGGTCTGTTATTTGGCAAGGTTTTGCTTTATGGAAAGCTGCTCAAAGAAAAGAAAAGCTTTGGTTTATTGTTTTTTTATTTATTCATACAATTGGCCTCTTAGAAATACTATATTTGTTTGTCTTTAGTAAATACGAAAAGAAAACCATCCCAAAAGATAAACAAATCATGGAAGTTAAAGCTGAAGAAAAAAAATCTTCAAACTGAGCAGGTTCATCAGAAATATCTAGAATCAAAGAAATAAATCCCGTACCTTTTTAAGATAAATGCCAAAGGCATATTTTAATGAAATTAATCTTAAAAAGGTGCGGGGTAAATAATATGCATTTTCATATGAAGTTTCCTTTGCTTAAAAAAACAGATCTTCAGCTTTTTCGCTTAATTCAGAAGGAAATTATTAGGCAAAAACAAACCATTGATTTAATCGCTTCGGAAAACTTTGTACCCGAGGTGATTTTAGAAGTTTTGGGATCAGTTTTAACTAATAAATATTCAGAAGGTTATCCTCATAAACGCTATTATCCAGGCAATGTTTATTATGATCAAATTGAGGAATTAGCCCAAAAAAGAGCTTTAGAAGCTTTTGGTTTAAATCCGAAAAAATGGGCTGTTAATGTCCAACCATATTCTGGTTCGCCAGCCAATTTGGAGGTTTATAATGCCATCCTTCAACCGGGTGATACTTTAATGGGCATGAGTTTAGCTAGCGGCGGTCATTTAACCCATGGTCATAAAGCTAATTTATCAGGGAAACTGTATCGTGCTATTCAGTATGGCTTAAATCCTAAAACCGAAATAATTGATTATCAAGGGGTTGAAAAATTAGCGAAAAAATATCATCCCAAAATTATTGTGTCTGGATTAACTTCTTATCCCAGAAAAATTGATTTTAAAAAGTTTAGTGAAATTAGCCATAAAGTTGGTGCTTATTCCATGGCTGATATTTCTCATATTGCCGGTTTGGTTTTAGCCGGTTTATATCCCAATCCTTTTTTAACATGCGATATTGTCACCACTACCATTCATAAAACTTTAAGAGGTCCTAGGGGGGCAGTAATTTTTATTAACAAAGATTCCAAAATTGCCAAGAAGAATAAGATTGATTTGGAAAGCGTTATTAATAAATCAGTTTTTCCTCAGATGCAAGGTGGTCCGCATAATAATGCTACTGCCGCCATTGCTTTAACTTTCAAATTAGCGCAGAGTCCAAAATTTCATCAATATCAAAAACAAATCAAGGAAAACAGTCAAGCTTTAGCCCAAGCTTTAAAGAAATTAGGTTTTCGCTTGGTGGCTAATGGTACAGATAATCATTTAATGGTAGTAGATTTAAAAAATACTGGTTTTGCGGGGATGGAGGGAGAAAAATTATTGGAGAGAGCTGGCATTATTGCTAATCGTAATGTAGTAGTAGGCGATGGCAGTCCTTTTCATCCTTCTGGGATAAGAATCGGTGTCCCAGCAATAACAACCAGAGGTATGAAAGAGAAAGAAATGAAATTCATTGCTGGCTTAATCGCTCGAGTTTTGATAAAAAAGGAAAAACCAGTTATAATCAAGAAAGAAGTCAAAAAATTGTGCTTAAAATTTCCTCTCTATTAACTTGGTTCAATTATGAAATCTTTAGTTATTGGTGATGATTTAGCCGAAAAATTAGCCCGACTTCTCAATTTAGAAGCTATTTTAATTAAGGAGAGAATTTTTCCTGATGGCGAATTACAGCCGCGACTCCAAAAAGAAAAAGGAGTTGATCAAATAATTTTAATTTTACAAAAAAGAACCAACGAAAATATCAACGATTATCTGTTGAAATATTTTCTTTTATCAAGGAAAGCAAAAGATTTAGCCAAAAAAGTAATTGGCATTATGCCTTATTTGCCTTATACGAGACAAGATGCAGTTTTTCAAGAAGGAGAGTCACTTTCTGCTTTATATGTTGATGAGTTAATTGAAAAGAATTTAGATGTTTTTATTACTTGTAATATGCATGAGCATCGCAAAAGGATTGAAGATTTGTTTAAAATTCCTGCTCATAACTTATTTTTATTCAGAGATTTAGCAGAAAAATTTCAAGACTTTGAGCCAGAAAAAACAGTAATTGTTAGTCCCGATAGAGAAGCTGAAACTTTTGTTGATGATTTTTGCCAAAATTTTTCTGCCTCAAAATTAAATTTTCTTAAACAACGAGATACTAAAACTGGTAAAATTACTTTTTCCTATCCAGAAAAAGATTTGCAAGACAAAGAGGTGATTATTGTTGATGATATTGTTGCTACAGGAGGGACTATTTTGGAGGCAGCTAAGATTATTCAAAAGCTCAAAGCTAAAACCATTAGTTTTGCGTTTATTCATCCTATTTTTGGCGATCAGTCAATTGAATCTTTGAGAAAAGTTAATCCTAAAAGAATAATTACTACCAATACTTTAGAAAACTCAAAATATAAAGTTGATATCACTGAGCCCTTAGCAAAATTTTTAAAAAAGATGCTACAAATATGATTCAAGGAAATAAGGGCAAAATTCAAGAAGATGGCGAATTCTTTTTGAAAGCCAAATATTTGGATATCCAAACTGGCCATCCCTGGGTAGTTTTAATTCATGAAGAGGATGGCAAGGTTTATGGAGTGAGAGCTGGTGATGAATTAAGCGTTAAGTGGAATCATAAAAAAACTGAAGTGGGAGTAGATATTACGAGAAATTTAGTGAGCCCTGGAGAAATAGGCCTTTTTAGAGATATTGTCGAGAGGTATAAAATTAAAGAAGACGATGTTTTGGAATTAACTTTAGCTCCGGCAGCACCATCATTAGAATGCATTCAGAAAAAATTGATTGGCAAAAAATTATCTTATCCAGAGATCAAATCTATTATTTACGACATTGTTCATTATCATCTGGACGACATTCAGATTTCTTTTTTTGTGGCCTCGGCTTTTAGAAAGAATGGTTTTTCTAATGAAGAGATTTATTATTTGACTAAAGCCATGGCAGAAACAGGGGAGATGATGCACTGGAACGGCATAGTGGCTGATAAACATTCTATTGGCGGTTTACCAGGCAATCGTACTACCCCCATTATTGTTTCTATTGTTTCTAGTTTAGGAATTTTAATGCCCAAGACTTCTTCTCGCGCTATCACTTCTGAAGCTGGAACAGCTGACGTGATGGAAGTTTTAAGCCCAGTAGAATTTAATTCAGATAAAATTAGAGAAATAGTTAATAAAACTAAGGCTTGTATAGTTTGGGGGGGAGCTCTAAGATTAGCACCAGCTGATGATAGAATTTTAAAAGTCAGTTATGAACTAGGCATCGAACCTTATTCAAAAATGATTGTGAGTATTATGGCGAAAAAAGTAGCTATCGGCGCCACTCATTTAGTTATTGATATGCCAATTGGTGAAGGAGCAAAAATTGAAAGTTATAAAGAGGCAATAAAAATAAAAAAGATTTTTGAATTTGTGGGCAAGAAATTTAATATCAAGACGGGGGTGATTATAGAAAACGTTGGCAAACCTGTAGGCAGGGGAATAGGTCCAATTTTAGAAATGCGAGATGTCATTAGGGTTTTACAACAAAAAGAAAATCGTCCTCTTGATTTAGAAAAAAGAGCCATAAAATTAGCCGGTAATCTTTTAGAAATTATAGGTAAAGCCAGAAGGGGCCAGGGAGGAAAATTAGCTCAGAAACAATTAACTTCTGGCGAGGCTTTTAAACAATTTCAAAAAATTGTCAAGGCTCAGGGTGGAAAAGAAATCATAGATTCAGAAAATTTGATTTTGGGCGCTACTACTTATCAAATAAAATCTGACAAAAAAGGCATCATTAAGAAGATTGACTTAAAACAATTAATTAGAATTGTGCGTTTATTAGGCTCACCGATTACCAAAGAAGCCGGGGTTTATCTTCATAAAACCGTGGGAGAGAAAGTTGAAGTAGGTGAGCCTTTAATGATTCTTTATACCGACAATGAGCAACGTTTGCATTTAGCTCTGACTGAATTGCAAAAGACAGAATTATATCACTTATATCACCTTGAATAGATATTTTCTTGATAGCTATTTTAAGAGTATAATGTAATTAGGTCGAAAACCTTAATTAAAATTTACAAATATGAATTGGCCTATTTATTTACTGATAGTATGTTGGGGAATATTTGGTATTATCGCTCTTGTTTGGCCAAAAAAAATGAAAACTTGGCCGAGGACTTTTATGACCATTTTGCCTCATTGGCTTTGGGGTTTGGTCATTTTAGTTTTAGGTTATTTCATTTGGCAATTCCAGTATTTCTTTATTTATCCTTTGGTAATTCAGATTATTGCCGTTTTAGCTGGTATTAAGGGATTATTCTTATTGGTCATACCTGAGCACAAGCTAGAGAAAATGTTAGTTTTCTGGACTAATTTTTCTGATATATTCTATCGGATTTTCGGAATCCTTTTACTTGTTTTGGCCTTTTTGGTCTATAAAGGATTACTCTAGAAAAAATTACCAGTGAGATGGGTTTATTGATAACAGGCACATTTTTTGTGCCTGTTATCAATAAGTGAAAAATGCTAAAATTAAGAGAGAAATATGTTTCAAAGAGGGGTAGCAACTTTTGGTTTGGATTATGGTAAATGCCCAAAATGGTTATTTGAGCGCATGGTTAGATTATCTCGAGAAATGATTGAAGTAATGATTCAAGAATATGGTTCGGATGAATTTTTAAAAAGAATTGCTGATCCAGTTTGGTTCCAATCATTAGGTACGGTTTTAGCTTTTGATTGGAATGCTTCGGGTTTAACTACCACCTTAACCGCTGCCTTAAAAGAAGCCGTCAGGGGCAGGGAAAAAGATTTTGGTATTTTTATTTGCGGGGGTAAGGGTAAAACCTCAAGAAAAACTCCTAATGAAATTTTAACCTGGGGGCATACTTTAAACATTCCTTTTGATAAAGCCAATCAGTTAGTTTATAATTCCAAAATGGTGGCCAAAGTTGATAACAGTTTGGTCCAGGACGGTTTTCAAATTTACCACCATACTTTTTTCTTTTCAAAAAATGGGGCTTGGGCAGTTGTTCAGCAGGGAATGAATACTCAAAGCGTGACTGCCAGACGCTATCATTGGTTTTCCGATAGTTTAAATTTCCATTCGTTGAGTGGTTCCAAAACCATGGTAGTGGAGCCTCATCAAGGTATTGTGGCAGATCACAGGAAAAAAGTTTTAAACTTGGTTGCTAAAAATAGTGTACCTACACAAAATATCAGCGTGGAATTAGTCAATCAAAATTTCTTGAGTTTATTAAAAGATGTTAAAATTTTAGCAAAATATTCGTCGGAATTCAGCCAGATGGTAAAATTAGGAAACAAAAAACAACAATTAACGTTATTGAATTTAGAAAACAGAGAATTTAATTATCAACCAGTAGTTAATGAAGATTTTTTGATGAATCGCTATCTGCAAAAGATTTTGTATCATTTAACCGAAGAAAAACCTAAAACCTATGAAAATCTATTGGCTACTTATGGCGTGGGACCAAAAACTATCAGAGCTTTAGCTTTAGTAGCGGAAGTAATTTATGGCGCTAAGCCATCTTACGAAGATCCAGCGAGATATTCTTTTGCTCATGGTGGAAAAGATGCTACGCCTTATCCAGTAGATCGGATGACATATGATAAAACAATTGAAGCCTTGAAACATTTAGTTCAAAAGACTAAACTATCTCTTTCTGAAAAAGATAAAATAATGAAAAACATTTCATAATTTACGATTTTATAATTTTAAACCATGATTCAAGCTTTCCAATTAATAGTTCTATTATTTTCAGTAATTATTCATGAGGTTTCCCATGGCTGGGCAGCTTTAAAGTTGGGGGATGATACCGCTGAGAGAATGGGAAGGTTAACTTTAAATCCAATACCCCACTTGGATTTATTTGGTTCGATTATCTTACCCTTATTATTAACCCTGAGCCATATAGGTGTTATTTTTGGTTGGGCTAAACCAGTGCCTTATAATCCTTTACAATTAAAACATCCAGCCCGAGATTCAGCTTTGTTGGCTTTAGCTGGACCAAGCGCTAATTTAGTTATCGCTTCCATTTTTGGCTTATTAATTAGATTATCTAATCATTTTGTTTTATGGCCGCAATTAATACCTTTATTATCAATAGTAGTGCAGATTAATTTGATTTTGGCGATTTTTAACTTAATGCCTATTCCACCTTTGGACGGTTCAAAAATCTTGTTTTATTTTTGGCCTTCTCCTAAATTAGAAATATTTCTCTATCAGTATAGTTTTATCATTCTTCTTATTTTTATAATGTTTGGTTGGAGCTTAATCTACCCCCTTATTAATGCACTTTTCATTATTCTAACCGGTTTTCATTAGATTAATGGTTTAATTTTGACAAAAAATCGCTTATTTGCTAAACTACTATTTAGCATGCCTACATTTAATCAGTTAATTCGAAAAGGTCGTAAGCGAATTATTAAGAAGAGCAAATCAGTTGCTCTATCTTTTTCTTTTAATACAATTAAAAATAGACCGACTTCTCATTTTTCACCTTTAAAGAAGGGGGTTTGTTTAAAAGTTTTTACCACTACTCCGAAAAAACCTAACTCAGCTTTACGAAAAGTTGCGCGTGTACGATTATCTAATGGAATGGAAGTAACTGCCTATATTCCTGGAGAGGGTCATAATCTACAGGAGCACTCGATAGTTTTAGTCCGGGGCGGAAGAGTAAAAGATTTGCCTGGAGTAAGGTATCACGTGGTTAGAGGTAGATATGATACTGCTGGAGTGGAGAATAGAAAACAGCAACGAAGTAAATACGGGGCCAAGAAACCAAAAGAATCATAAAAAATTATGCGAAGAAAACATAGAATAGAGAGAAAATATGAACCGGATATAATTTATAAAAGTCCTTTAGTGACTCGTTTTGTTAATTATTTAATGAAAGATGGAGAAAAATCAGTCGCTCAAAAAGTGTTTTATCAAACAATGGAGCGAATTAAAAAACAAACTAATCAGGACCCATTAAATATTTTCAATTTAGCAGTGGAAAATGTTTCCCCAGATTTAGAGGTCAAGACTAAAAGAATCGGAGGAGCTAATTATCAAATACCTCAACCTGTGCCTGATTATCGCAAAACTACCTTAGCCTTTCGTTGGTTAATTGAGATTAGTCGATCCAAAAAAGGCAAAGCAATGGCTGACAAATTGTCCGAAGAATTAATTTTAGCCTCTAAGAATGAAGGAGCAGCCATAAAGAAAAAATTAGATACTCATCGTATGGCTGAAGCGAATCGCGCCTTCGCCCATTTCAGAAGATAAAAACATGGAAGAAAGTTACCCCATAGAAAAACTGAGGGACATTGGTTTTATTGCTCATATTGATGCTGGTAAAACTACTACTACCGAGCGAGTTTTATTTTACACCGGAATTTCCCATAAAATCGGAAACATTGATGAAGGAACAACTATTATGGATTGGATGGATCAAGAACGGGAAAGAGGAATTACCATTACCGCTGCCGCTACCAGTTGTTTTTGGATTCCCACTTATCGGAATAAAGACGAAAATTATAAATATCGGATTAATATTATTGATACTCCCGGGCACATTGATTTTACGGCTGAAGTCCAGAGATCTTTGAGAGTGCTTGATGGGGCAGTAGTTATCTTTGATGGCGTGGCTGGGGTGGAACCTCAATCAGAAACAGTTTGGCACCAGGCTGATAAATTTAATGTTCCTCGAATATGCTTCATCAATAAATTAGATAGAACAGGAGCCAATTTTGAAAAAAGTTTAGAATCCATAAGGGAAAGATTAACCCTTCATGCCCAGCCAATAAATATTCCTATTGGCATTGAAGATAAATTCGAAGGAGTGATTGATCTTATCCAAATGAAAGCAGTTTATTTTGAAGGCGATCATGGACAGTACGTTACCTTAAAAGATATTCCAGAAAATTTGAAGATTCAAACTGAAGAATGGAGAAAATTATTGATAGAAAAAGTAATAGAGAACGATGAAGAATTAATAAGTAAATACTTAGAAGGCGAAAATCCAGGTGAAGAAGAGATGAGAAGAGTGTTAAGAAAAGCTGTTATTAGCGGTACGATTGTGCCAGTTTTATGCGGTTCATCTTTAAAAAATAAAGGTGTTCAACCTTTGATTGATGCTATAGTTGAATATTTGCCTTCGCCCAAAGATTTACCTCCGGTTGAAGGAATTGATCCTAAAACAGGCGAAACTATTATTCGCCAACCTGATAATAAAGAACCCTTTGCTGCTTTAGCTTTTAAGGTGGCTACTGATTCTTATGTTGGTACTTTAACCTATCTTCGAGTTTATTCCGGAGAGTTAAATAAAGGCAGTTATGTCTTGAATGCTTCTGAGTCTTCTCAAGAAAGAATTGGGCGTTTGTTAAGAATGCATGCTAATCAGCGAGAAGAGTTGGAGGTTATTAGGGCAGGGGATATCGCTGCTACGGTTGGTCTTAAAAATACTGGTACTGGAGATACAATGTGTGATCCTAATAATCCTATTATTTTGGAGCAAATTATCTTCCCTGACCCGGTTATTTCTATGAAAGTTGAGCCAGAAACAAAAATTGATCAAGAAAAGATGAGTTTAGTTTTAAGAAAATTAGCTGACGAAGATCCAACCTTTAAAGTCTCAAGCGATGAAGAAACAGGAGAAACTATTATTGCTGGCATGGGTGAACTTCATTTAGAAGTTTTAGCTGATAGAATGAAAAGAGAATTTAATCTTCATATTAAAACTGGTCGACCTCAAGTGGCCTATAGGGAAACCATTAGAAAATTGATTGAAAGTGAAGGAAAATATATTCGCCAATCAGGAGGTCGGGGTCAATATGGACATGTTTGGTTAAAACTTGAGCCTTTGGAAAGAGGGCAGAAATTCGAATTTATTAATAACATCAAAGGCGGAATTATTCCTCAGGAATATATTCCAGCGGTAGAAAAAGGCGTTAAAGAAGCAATGAATAAAGGTGTTATCGCTGGTTATCCCATGACCGATGTCCGGGTTACTCTTTATGATGGTTCTTTCCACGAAGTTGATTCTTCTGATTTTGCTTTTAAAATTGCCGGTTCCATAGCTTTTCAAGAAGGAGCAAAAAAAGCAGATCCTGTTTTATTAGAGCCAATAATGAAAATAGAAGTCATTATCCCGGAAAAATTCTTAGGCGATATTATTGGCGATTTGAATGCTAAAAGAGGAAGAATAGAGAAAACGGGAGAACGGGCAATGATGAAAGTGATCGATGCTCAAATACCTTTAGCCGAGATGTTTGGTTATGCCACCAATTTACGTTCCATGACTGAGGGACGGGGAACGTTTAATATGGAATTTAGCCATTATGCCGAGGTTCCAAGGCATATTATCGAACAAATTATTAATAAAAAGAGTGGGGGTTGACTTTAATTGAATTATAGATTAATATTTAATTACTATGTTCCGTTTAGCGGGACTGCGTCGAAACCATAAAAAAAATTAAAAAATTAAAAAAGTAAAAAATTTAAATAAAAAAATATGGCAGAAAAAGAAAAATATATCAGATTAAAACCACACATGAATATTGGTACCATTGGTCATATTGACCATGGAAAAACCACTTTAACGGCAGCTATTCTTCATGTACTTCATCTTAAGGGTTTTACCAAGAAAGAATTAGGCGTAAACGAGATTGATAAAGCACCAGAGGAAAGAACTCGTGGTATTACCATTAATGTTCACCACTCTGAATATGAAACAGAAAAAAGGCACTATGCTCACATCGATTGCCCAGGACACATCGATTATATTAAAAATATGATTACTGGTTCTGCTCAGATGGATGGAGCTATCCTTGTCGTTTCTGCTCCAGATGGTCCTATGCCCCAAACTTCCGAACATATTCTTTTAGCTCGTCAGGTAGGCGTGCCGGCTATAGTGGTTTTCCTTAATAAAATTGATATGGTTGATGATCCTGAATTAATTGATTTAGTAGAAACTGAAATAAGGGAATTATTAACAAAATATGGTTTTCCTGGTAAAGATATTCCTATTATTCGAGGTTCAGCCTTAAAAGCGCTAGAAACTAAATCAATCGATGATGCTGATGCTAAACCAATTTTGGATTTAATAGCAGCTGTTGATACTTATTTTCCAGATCCAATTCGAGATATTGATAAACCTTTCTTAATGCCTATTGAGGACATTTTTTCTATTGAAGGACGAGGAACTGTAGTAACCGGTAGAATTGAAAGGGGAATAGTCCGTATTAATGAGGAAGTTGAAATTATTGGGTATCATCCGACTATTAAAACCATTGTTACTGGTGTGGAAATGTTTAATAAGACTTTGGACGAAGGCCAAGCCGGTGATAATGTTGGGGTTCTTCTTCGTGGCACCAAAAAAGAAGAAGTCAGAAGAGGGCAGGTGGTTGCTAAACCAGGTTCTATCACCCCTCATACCGAATTTGAAGCAGAAGTTTATATTTTAGCCAAAGAAGAAGGTGGTCGTCACACTCCATTCTTTGCTGGTTATAAACCTCAGTTTTATATTCGGACAGCTGATGTTACTGGAGAAGTTACTCTTCCAGAAGGAGTGGAGATGGTGATGCCTGGCGATAATGTAAAGTTTACAGTAAAATTAATTGCTCCTGTTGCCCTTGATACAACCTCCCGATTTGCTATTCGAGAAGGAGGACGAACTGTTGGAGCAGGAGCCGTCACAAAAATTCTTAAATAAGGATTACCTTTTTTCTCACTAAGTTCGAAATAAGGATTACCTTTTTTCTTATAAAAAATTATTCTAAAAGAAATCCGTGGTTGGTACAAAGACAGAATCTTTCCAAAAAGTAAGAATAAAAATAAAGGGATACGATTATCGCATTCTTGATAATTCCTGCCGACAAATTATAGAAGCAGCTATTAGATATGGGAGCGAAGTTATTGGTCCCATCCCTTTACCTACTGAGATTCATCGCTATACGGTGAATCGTTCTACTTTTGTTAAAAAGGATTCTCGAGAACAATTTGAAATGAGAATTCATAAAAGACTGATAGAAATAATTAATCCTGATTCCAAGACAATCGAAGCTCTTACTAATATTGATCTGCCAGCTGGAATCGATATAGAAATAAAGATATAAGAACCTTTCGCTTCGCTCAAGAACCTTTTTTCTCGCTTTGCTCGAAATAATATGATTTGCTAGTCTTAACTTCAAAGAAAAACTGGGCTAGTGCCCAGTTTTTCTTTGAAAGGAACTAAAAAAAACTATGAAGTTCATTCTCGCTAAAAAATTAAATATGAGTCAGATTTTTAATGAGAAAGGAAAAGTTATACCAGTGACTATTTTAGAAGCCGGTCCAGTTAAAATTATCCAAATAAAAACTAAAGAGAAAGATGGTTATGATGCTATTCAAATAGGCTTTGGTAAAAAGAAAAATATTTCCAAACCTCTTCAAGGCCATTTTAAAAATGCAGGAAATTTTAGATGGATTAGAGAATTTCGATTTGATCAAAAACCAATCGAATCAAGTATCATTGAAGGATACAAAATTGGTGATGCAATAAAGGTTGATATTTTTGAAACCGGGGATCAAGTGAAAATCATGGGGAAAAGTAGAGGGAAAGGTTTTCAAGGAGTGGTAAAAAGACATGGTTTTCACGGGAAGAGTTCTTCTCATGGTGTTAAACATGCTCATCGACAGCCTGGTTCTATCGGTGCAACTACTCCTCAGCGTGTTATCAAAGGTAAAAAAATGGCTGGGAGAACCGGAGGGGGAAAAGTTACTGTAAAAAAAGTCAAAGTGATAAAAATAGAACCTGAAAAAAACCTTCTTTATCTTAAAGGGGCGATTCCTGGCAAACGAGGGACTTTAATTGAAATTGTCAGTTAAATTTATGAAAGCTGAGGTTTACAATCAAAAAGGAGAAGTATTGGAAGAAATAGAAGTACCTCAAAATATTTTTGATGTGGCTTTTAATAATGATTTAGTGTATCAAGTTTATAAATCATTATTAAGTAATCAGAGAAAACCATTAGCTTTTACAAAAGATAGATCAGAGGTAAGAGGTGGAGGGAAAAAGCCTTGGGCTCAAAAGGGAACAGGAAGGGCAAGGCATGGTTCTATCAGATCTCCTATTTGGAAGGGAGGGGGTGTTCCTTTCGGACCTCGGCAAAAAGAAGAAAATTGGAAGAAGAAAATTAATAAGAAAATGAAGACAGCGAGTGTTAAAATAATCCTTTCCCAAAAATTAAAAGATAAGGAAATTAAAATTATCGATAAGTTTGAGCTAAAAGAGATAAAAACCAAAGAATTTTTTAATGTTTTAAAACAAATTTTTAAAAAAGATATCGCAAAAAGTATTTTAGTATTATTAGACAAAAAAGAGCAGAACCTTAAAAGAGCTTTAAAGAATATTCCTAAAGTAGAGATCACTAATGTTTCCGATGTTAATGTTCTAAATCTCCTAAATAATAAGTTTGTGATATTGTCTAAAGAAGCTCTTGCTACTTTAGAAAAACAATTAGTTTGATTTACATTATGAATACTTTCGAATCTTTAGTCCTGAAAAAACCTCATTTAAGTGAAAAAAGCACTGATTTAAGATCCCAAAATCAGTATGTTTTTGACGTTGAGACTAAGGTCAATAAAGACACGGTAAAAAAAACTATTGAAAACTATTATCACGTTAAGGTGTTAAAGGTCAGAATAATTAGAACTCCTGCCAAGCCAAAACACTGGATGAGAAAAACTAGTTATGGGCAAGACAAGAAAAAAGCCATTGTGACCCTTCAAGAGGGACAAAAAATAGAATTAGGAGCGTAACTTTAAATACTATGAAAAGATATAAACCAACAAGTCCGGGTAAACGCCATTTCTCCGTAGTTGATTATTCGATTTTGACAGCAGATAAACCTTTGAAAAAATTGGTTTCTTTTAAAAAACGCCAAAGGGGTAGATCCAAAGGTTTAATCACTAGCCGACATAAAGGAGGGGGTAATAAAAAACTATATCGAGAGATTATTTTGGGAGAAGAAAAAAAAGATATTGAAGGGATAGTGAAAACTATTGAATACGATCCTTTTAGGACTACTTTTATTGCTTTAATTTCTTACCGAGATGGGGATTGGCGATATATTTTAGCCCCTCATGAATTAAAAGTAGGCGAAAAAATTATTTGCAGCGAAAAAGCTCCTATAAAAGCAGGAGATAGAATAATCTTAAAAAACATACCAGTAGGAACTCAGGTTCATAATATAGAAACTAAAACTTTGCAGGGTGGAAAATTGTCGCGATCAGCAGGCTCAGCAGCTATCATTGTAGCGCAAGAAGGTCAGTATACTTTTATTAAAATGCCATCTTCAGAAATCAGAAAAATTGTAAGTACTTGCTATGCTTCCATTGGTCAATTGTCTAATATTGAACATGGTTTAATTGAGATAGGCAAAGCCGGTAGATCGAGGCTAATGGGGAAAAGGCCGAAGGTGAGAGGTTCAGCCATGAACGCTGTTGATCATCCTTATGGTGGTGGTGAAGGAAAAACTCCAAGAGGCACCAAGAGACCAAAAAATATTTTTGGTAAAGTTACTGGTGGTAAAAAAACTAGAAAGAAAGATAAATATTCTGATAAATTTATTGTTGAGCATCGAAAGAAGAGAAAAAGATAAAGGGCTTTGTCTACGAAGGCGAGCTGAAAGTGAAGCCTGAGCAGTAACAAAACCTTTACCCAGCACTCAGTTCTCAATAACTATCTAAACATCTAAACAAGAAGATATTTATTAAAAATTTAGACAAATGTTACTGGTAACTGAGTGCTGGGTGCTCAATGTTGTGATAAAATTTTTATCACTCGGCATTGAGCCTCGTTCAAAAATTTTAACAACATTCACATGTCCCGCTCTATAAAAAAAGGTCCGTTCGTTGATGCCAAGTTATTAAAAAAAATGTCTCGAGTTAAAGTAGGGGATAAAACACCGATTCAAACCTATTCTCGGGATTCGGTTATTATTCCTTCGATGGTCGGTTTTGTTTTTGCTATTCATAATGGAAAAAATTTTATAAATGTTGAAGCAAGAGAAGAAATGGTAGGCCATCGTTTGGGCGAATTTTCTCCTACTAGAAAATTTATTAGGCATGGTGGTAGAATGCAAAGAGAATTAGAAGCTAAAGCAAATACTCCCGGGGTTCCTGCTCCAGAAACTAAATCTTAATTTAATTCCTTATGGAAGTTAAAGCATCATTAAAATATTTGAAAATTAGTCCTAGAAAAACTCGTTTGATAACGGGTTTGCTCAAAGGGTTATCGGTTCAAGAAGCCGAAGCTCAATTAATGTATAATAAAAAACGAGGCAGTGGACCAATAATGAAATTATTGAAATCAGTAGTCAATAACGCAGAAAATAATTTTCATTTGAATAAAGATAATCTTTTCATAAAATTAATTCGAGTAGACGAAGGTCCGGCTTTAAAACGTTATAGACCAAGAGCGAGAGGGGCTGTTAACACCATTAAAAAAAGAACTTCTCATGTTAATATTATTTTAGATGAAATTATTCCTTCAAAACGAGAAGAGAGAAAGCCGACGGCAAAAATAAAACCACCAGAAGATAAAAATATTCTACCCAAAGAAGCAAAAGGAAAAAAGACCTTTCAAATGAAAGAAGAAGGGAAAATAGTTAAGAAAGTTTTACCCAAACAAAAAATCTTTAGACGCAAAGTTATTTAACAATCGCTCGGAATATATTTTCTTCGACCCGCTCGCTCGCCCAGCGTGTTCGCTCTCTTAGGTCCTCGCCTCGCTCTTCTTCGCTTCGCTCAGAAACCCTGCCCGCTCGGCTCCGGATGGTCTCAGAAAAATATATTCCTCGCTCTAAAAGTTTAAAAATTAAAAATTAAAAATTAAAAATTGATTTATTGGCTATGGCTCAAAAAATTAATCCAAAATCATATCGTCTAGGCATTACTGAGGATTGGAGTTCTCATTGGTTAGATTTGAAAAATACCAAAAAATTTCTAGAAGAAGATTATAAAATTCGTCAGTTTGTTTTAAAACAAACGAAAACAGCCAAAATCGAAAATATAGAAATAGAACGAAAGGCAAAAGATATAAAAGTTATCATTAGAACAGCGAGACCTGGATTATTAATTGGTCGTCAGGGCGTTGGTATTGAGAATCTCAGCATCGGTCTTAAAAAACTTTTAAAAACAGATAACAAAATTAATATTGTCGTTGAGGAAGTAAAACACCCTGAGATTTCTGCTTCAATAGTAGCTCAAAATATTGTTGAAGACATAGAAAAAAGAATTTCTTATCGTCGTGTTTTAAAACAGCATCTTTCAAAAATTATACAACATAAAGAAGTTTTAGGAGCAAAAGTTATGGCTTCTGGACGTTTAGATGGAATAGAAATTGCTCGTGATGAATGGTTGAAAGAAGGGAGATTACCTTTATCAACCCTTCGGGCTAATATCGACTATGGGTTTAGCGAAGCTCACTGTACTTATGGCGTTGTTGGTATTAAAGTTTGGATATATAAAGGAGAATACCAAAAAGAAGATAAGACTTAATTTTAAGAGATTTTAGAATTATGCTTGTACCAAAAAAAGTAAAACACAGAAAAATGCAAAAGGGGAGAAATAGATTCCGCCAAATAGATACTCGAGGAACGGAGCTAAATTTTGGCATTTTTGGCTTAAAAGTCGTTGAGGAAGCGTGGTTATCATCGCAACAACTAGAGTCTGCTAGGAAAGCCATTGCCTATACTTTAGGACAAGAAGGAAAGGTTTGGATGAGGGTCTTTCCGGATAAACCCATTACTAGAAAACCACCGGAAGTGACGATGGGGGGAGGTAAAGGGGCTGTAGAATATTATGTGGCACCAGTAAAACCAGGAAGAATCATTTTCGAAATAGACGGTGTTTCAGAAGCAAAAGCCCGAGAAGCCTTTAGATTAGCTGCTTCTAAATTACCCATCAAAGTTATGTTTATTTCGAGCGAGCGAGAAAAAAGAGTCTCTTGAGCGAAGCGAAAGGCTCTTATTAAAAATTAAAGGATTCATAGCAATGAAAACAGCAGAATTAAAAAGATTAAAAAGCAAATCCAAAGAAGAATTATATAAATTATTAATAGATTCCTCCAAAAAACTCCAGGAGTTAAAATTTAATTTAGCTGCTGGCAAAGTAAAGAACGTACGTTCAATCAGAGCTTTGAAAAAAGATATTGCTAAAATTTTAACACTTTTAAACGAAATGAAAGAAAGACCGCAGTAAATTACAGAAATAATTAATATTTTAATATTCAATATGAGTGAGATAAAAACAAAACAAAAAAGACAATTAAAAGGAGTGGTAGTATCAGATAAGATGCAAAAAACAATAGTCGTAGAAGTGAAAAGGTTAAAACTCAATTCTAAGTATAGAAAATCCTATTGGGTTTTAAAAAAATTTAAAGCTCATAGCGGTAAAAACGAATATCATGTTGGTGATAAAGTGGTTATCGAAGCCACAAGACCATTATCTAAAGATAAAAGATGGAGAGTTTGCGATTAAGTCGAGTTTGTGGTAAAGTAATTTGTTTTTTACAAGATTAATCCTATGATTCAGCCACGATCAATTATAAAAGTAGTTGACAATAGCGGTGCTAAAATTATTCGCTGTTTTCGTGTTTTAGGAGGTTCCTATAAAAAATACGCTGAGATTGGAGATTTGATTGTAGCTTCAGTTCAAGTAGCAGAACCGAGAAGAGAAATAAAGAAAAAAGCGGTGGTTAAAGCTATTATTGTGAGGCAAAGAAAACCATTCCGTCGCTCAGATGGTTCTTATATTAAATTTGATGAAAACGCCGCTGTTTTAGTAAATGATAAATTTGAGCCACTTGGCGGAAGATTGTTTGGTCCTTTTCCTCACGAAATTAAAGAAAGGGGTTATGATAAGGTGGCAGCTCTTATTCCAGAGTTTGTGTAATAATCGCTCGGAATATATTTTCTTCGACCCGCTTGTTCGCCCAGCGTGCTCACTCGCTTAGGTCCTCGCCTCGCTCTCCCGACTTCGTCGGGAACCTTGCCCACTCGGCTCCGGATGGTTTCAGAAAAATATATTCCTCGCTCTAGAGATTTAAAAATTAAAAATTGATTTATTGGTATGAATATTCGTAAAGGAGATTTAGTCATCATTAAAAAAGGCAAAGATAAAGGCAAGACCGGAAAAGTCATTAAAGTTTTTCCTAAAGAGAACAGACTAACGATTGAAGCTTTAAATTTGGTCAAAAAAATTAAAAGAGCTAAGAAGCAAGGGGAAAAGGGAGAAATTATTTCAGTACCAAGGCCGATTAATAGAGCCAATGTGATGTTAATTTGTCCTCATTGCAAAAAACCTACTAAAATTGCTTCTAGAAAAGAAGAAAAAAAGAAAGTAAGAATTTGTAAAAAGTGCGGTTCAGTTCTTTCTTAATTTATGGCAAAGACCCAAATTCAAAATTTAAAAGATGTGTATAAAAATCCTTTAGCTGTACCTAAAATTACTAAAGTAGTAATTAATGTTGGTATTGGAAGATTGGTAGCAGATTCGAAAAATAGCGAAGAAATAATTAAAAAAATATCTCACGATATATCAATGATTACCGGTCAGAAACCAGCCGTTCGACAAGCAAAAAAATCTATTGCCAGTTTCAAAACTAGGGAAGGTATGCCTGTAGGATTAATAGTAACTCTTCGAGGAAAAAGAATGCAACATTTTATCAATAAATTTGTTAACATTCTTTTACCTCAATTGAGAGATTTTTGGGGCATTCCTTTAAAAAGCATTGATGAGAAAGGAAATTTAAATTATGGCATAAGAGATCACTCTATTTTTCCAGAAATTAGCCGTGAACAAAATCCATTAAATTTTGGTTTAGAAGTGACCTTTGTTACTAATGCTAAAAATAGAGATCAGGCTATAAAATTGTATGAATTTTTAAGTTTTCCTCTTCAAATCGATAAAGCAGGTTAATTAAGTTTGTATGGCAAAAAAATCAGTTATTGCAAGAGCAAAAAAGCAACCCAAATATTCCACCAGAAAAGTGAAACGTTGTTGGCGTTGCGGAAGAAGAAGAGGCTATATGGATGATTTTGGTTTGTGTCGAATTTGTTTTAGGGAATTAGCCTCTCAAGGCAAAATCCCTGGTATTAAAAAAGCAAGTTGGTAAAGGGCTTTGTCTGCGAAGGCGAGTCCTGAGCTTGTCGAAGGACGAAGCCTGAACAGAAACAAAACCTTTACCCAGCACTCAGTTCTCAATAACAACATAAATATTAAAACAGTAAAGCATTCTTTAAAGATTAATAAATGTTGTTGTGAACTGAGTGCTGGGTGCTCAATGTTGTAGTGAAATTTACTTCGCATTGAGCTCGTAAATTTTAACAATATTGGCATATGACGGATCCAATCAGCGATATGTTAACTCGAATAAGAAACGCTCAAGCGGTGAAGAAAACGACTGTTAATGTTCCTTTTTCAAAATTAAAATGGGCAATTTTAGAAGTGCTCAAACAGTACGGTTTTATTAAAGATATTGAAAAAGTTGGTCGAGGTAACAAAAAAATAATTGAAGTGAATTTAAAATATAGAAAAGATGATTCTCCCAGAATCTCTCTTTTAAAACGAATTTCTAAACCCTCCAGAAGGACTTATGTTAATACCAAAGAAATATGGTCCTTTAAACGTGGGTTGGGGATAAGGATACTTTCAACCCCCAAAGGAGTTATGTCCGATAAAGAAGCGAGAAAAGAAAAACTTGGTGGAGAAGTTCTTTTAGAAATATATTAACGGAGCTCGGAATATATTTTCTTCTATTCCTCGCTTGTCTTAAACTGTCGCTCATTTAGCAGGGGAGGAGCCTCGCTCACCTCTCCCTATCTAATGGGGTTTATAAATAAACCCTTAAAATAGATGACCCCTCCCCTGAATCATTCGCGTCAGTTAAGACTCGTTCGGATGAAAATATATCTCTTCGCTCTAAAGGTTTAAAAATTAAAAATTAAAAATTAATTCATCGGTATGTCCCATATAGGCAAAAAATCAATTAAGATTCCTGAAGGAGTTGAAGTAAAAATAGAAAACGGCACCTTAAGGGCTAAGAGTCCGAGAGGTGAGGCATTTTTAATTATGCCAGATAGCCTGAAAGTGGAAATTTTCGACAATAATTTGAATGTGAGTCCAATTAGAGATGAAAAAGATACCGAAGCTCTTTGGGGAACAACAAGAGCCCATCTTAATAATTTAATTAAGGGATTAACGCAGGGATTTCAAAAAGATTTAGAGATAGAGGGAGTAGGTTATCGAGTTAGTATTGAAGGAAAGAATTTAGTCTTAAAAGTTGGCTATATCAACCCAGTTAGTTTAGAAATTCCAGAAGGTATAGAAGTAAAAATCGAGAAAAATTCAATTTCTGTTAGCGGAAATTCTAAAGAAAAAGTGGGACAATTTGCCGCAAAAATAAAAGCCGTTAAACCAGTTGAGCCTTATAAAGGAAAGGGGATTCATTATACGGGAGAAAGAATAAGAAGAAAAGCTGGTAAAAAGCTAGCAACCACAGGAACATAAAATTCTCGAGAATATGATAAAAAATAATAAAAAACAACGAGAAAGAAGAAAAAAAAGAGTAAGAGCTAAAATTTATGGCACTTTAGAAAAACCCCGGCTTTCTGTTTTTCGTTCTTTGAAGCATATCTATGCTCAGCTTATTAATGATGGCAAAGGGGAAACTTTAGTTTCTGCTTCAGATTTAGACTTAAAAAAGGACAAAAAAATAATAAAAAAAGATTTAGCTCGAGAAATTGGAAAATTGATTGCTTCAAAAGCTAAAGAAAAAAATATTAGCCAGGTAGTTTTTGATAGAAGCAGTTTTAAATACCACGGCCGGGTGAAAGAATTAGCTGAAGGAGCGAGAGAAGGTGGTTTAAAATTTTAGAAATTTAAATTCGTAGTAATTATGATGAATACTAGAACCAATAAAAAACCAGAAGGGGAATTTGAACAATATGTTTTAGATATTGCTCGCGTGACAAGAGTTGTAGCTGGTGGCAAAAGATTAAGTTTTAGAGCGACAGTAGCTCTGGGGAGTAAAAACAAACATCACATTGGTGTGGGCATTGGTAAAGGGCATGACGTGAGCCAAGCTATTGAAAAAGCGGTTTATGATGCTAAAAGAAAGATGATCGATGTGCCAGTAAAAAATGGCACCATTCCTTTTGAAGTAAGGGCAAAATACAAAGCAGCAGAAATCATTCTTAAACCCAGTCAAAAGGGTAAAGGTATTATAGCTGGAGGAGCAGTCAGAAATTTATTAAAACTTGCCAATATTAATGATGCCACCGCTAAAGTTTTAGGAAGAACAAGCAATGCGATTAATAATGCCCAAGCAACAATAGAAGCCATTAAAAAATTAAATATTAAAGAAGATTGAGCTATGCAAGTGCACGAATTGCAACCATTACATAAACCTAAAAAAAGAAAAAGAATTGGCCGAGGCGGAAAGAGGGGTAATTATTCTGGCAGAGGATCTAAAGGACAAAAATCCAGAGCAGGAGCAAAGATGAGACCCCAACTGCGAGAAATAATAAATAAATTTCCTAAACAAAGAGGAGAGGGTTTTAAAACTTTTAAAGATAATATCACCATTGTTCATTTGGGAGATATTCAAAGAGTTTTACCTCAAGGGGGGAAAATTAGTCCTCAAATTTTAGAAAAAGCCGGCTTGATTAAACGATTAGCTAATCGAAAACTAAGAGTGAAAATTTTAGTTAAGGGCGATTTAAAATCTAGCTATTTCAACCAGCCTAAATTTTCTTCAGAAAATTTAGGCAGGGAGAAAAAAGGTTCTGCCGAGCAGAGCGAGGCAGGTTCTTACGATATTCAAAATTGCTTCTTGTCTAAAAAAGCAGAAGAGGCGATAATAAAGGCAGGAGGGAAAATTAACCTGCCTGCCGGCAAGGCAGGAGTTAAAAAGGAGAGATAAATTTATGTTTAAAAAATTTCTTGCTTTATTTCGTAGCCCTGATTTAAGAAAAAAGATATTGATTATTTTAGCTCTTTTGGCTGTTTTCAGGATAATGGCTGCTATTCCTTTGCCAGACGTAAATATAGATAAATTAAGAACTTTTTTCCAAGCCAACCAATTTTTTGGTTTATTTAATGTTTTTACCGGAGGAGCTTTTAATAATATCTCCATTGTGATGCTTGGTGTTGGTCCTTATATTACTGCTTCCATTATTATGCAACTTTTGACCATGGTATTTCCCAGTTTGAAAGAATTTTTTTATGAAGGAACGGATAAAGAAAGAGCTTTATTCGAGCAGTATACTAGAATCGTGGCCATTCCTTTAGCCCTTCTTCAAGCCTTTGCCTTTTTGAATTTATTAAGAAGCCAGGGAATAATTTCTTTTTCTTTACCTTTTAATTTAATCAGGGATGTTATTTTAATTACTACTGCTTCCTTTTTCTTAATGTGGCTAGGAGAATTAATGACCGAACAAAAAATAGGCAATGGTATTTCTTTTATTATTTTTACTGGAATAGTTATCAGTTTACCTAAAGAAGTTGCCCAAACTATTATTTCTACTGACCCAACAAGAATACCAAATATGATAGCTTTCTTTGTTGTTTCTTTGTTAATTATCATTGGGGTAGTATTTATTTCTCAAGGCCAAAGAAAAATACCTGTCAGTTATGCTAAACAAGTCAGAGGTACAAAAATTTATGGAGGAGCAGACACTTATCTTCCTTTAAGGGTCAATCAGGCAGGAATGATTCCTATTATTTTTGCTATTTCTATTTTGATGTTTCCTCAAATGATAGGCAATTTTCTTTCTGCTTCTCAAAGTTCTGTTCTTTTAAGAATTGCTTTAGCCTTAAAGAATTTTAATACTAATTCTTGGCTGTATTTAATAATTTATTTCGCTTTAGTGTGTTTATTTACCTTTTTCTATACTTCCATTACTTTTGAGCCTGAAAGTATTGCCGATAATCTTCAAAAAAGAGGGGGTTTTATTCCTGGCTATCGACCCGGTCAGACAACAACTAATTTCTTATCAAATACCTCAAGAAGAATCACTCTTTTTGGTGCTCTTTTCTTGGGCCTGATTGCTATTTTGCCAATCATTTTGGCCAAAGCTACTGGCATTACGACTATGGCTATTAGCGGCGCTTCAATTTTAATTATGGTGGAAGTGGCAATAGAAACTATTGAATCCTTAGAGGCTCAATTAATAATGAGGGAATATGAAATCTCTTAATATTATTTTTTTAGGTCGTTCTGGGTCAGGAAAGGGTACTCAACTGGCTTTATTAAAAAAGAAGATTTTCTTAGTTGAAATTGACACTGGTGGTTTACTAAGGCGGTTCATAAAGCAAAAAGGTTTTCTCTCTCACAAAACAGCAGAAGTTATCGCTGAAGGAGATTTAGTACCTTGTTGGTTAGTAGTGAATCTTTGGTTAAAGAAAATTTTAAATATTTCTCTGGATAAAGGAGTTATTTTTGAGGGTAGCCCCAGAAACTTAGAAGAAGCTAAAATTTTAGATGAAGTTTTAAATTGGCTGGGAAGAAAAAATATTAAGGTAATTTATTTAAACGTTCCAGAGAAAGAAGTGATAAGAAGGTTATCTTTAAGAAGAATTTGTTCTCAATGTGGCAGAGAATACTCTTTAGAATTTACTCCGGGTTTAAAAAAATGTCCTGTTTGTGACGGAGAATTAATTCGTCGTCCTGATGATTATCCTAAAGCCATCAAAAACCGGATGTTTTATTTTCAAAAAAATATTATTCCTGTGATTAATTATTTTCGAAAGAAAAAAATACTTGTAGAAGTTAATGGTTTAGGTCCAGTAGAAGAAGTGTATCAGCGGATAATGAAAATATTAGCGTGATTCATTTAAAAAACAAAAAGGATATTGTTATTCTTCAAGAAGGCGGTAAACGATTAGCAAAAGTGATGAAAATTTTAAGGAAAGAAGCAAAGCCTGGTGTTTCTGCTGCCTTTCTAGATGAACTAGCTTATACCATGATAAAAAAATACGGAGGTCGTCCCTCTTTTTTAAATTATCAACCAGATTTTTCTAATAGACCTTTTCCTAATAGTTTATGCGTTTCTCTTAATGATATTATCGTTCATGGTATTCCTCGCAAAGAAATAATTCTCAAACCAGGAGACCTCGTTTCCTTAGATATAGGTATGGAATATAAAGGATTATTTACAGATATGGCTATCACTGTTGGTTTAGAAGGTGTAAAACCCGAAGAAAAAAAACTAATTGAAGTGACAAGAAAAGCTTTAGATTTGGCTATTAAAACAGCTCGGCCAGGTAAAACTCTAGGTGATATCGGTTATGCGATTGAAAGTTATGCTAAAAAGAACGGTTTGGTGGTGATTCGTGATTTAGTTGGTCATGGCGTGGGCTATGCCGTTCATGAGGATCCTCCAGTATTTAACTACGGAGAAAAAGGAAAGGGAATGAGATTAGAAGCTGGTTTAGTGATTGCCATCGAGCCAATGGTAACCTTTGGCAATGGCAGTATCAAAGAGATGAGCGACGGTAGTTTTGTTACCTTAAATGAGAAAAAAGCTTGTCATTTTGAACATACTATTGCTATTTTAACAAACAAGACCATTATTATTACCAGATAATTTGAGTCTCATTAATGCCTAAAGAATTAATTACTATTCTGATCGCTTTGTCTCCTTTGGCCGAGTTAAGGGGAGCTATCCCTGTGGCTATGGGAATTTTTCATTTTTTTTGGTTCAAAGCTTTTCTTTTAAGTTTCCTTGGTAATATTTCGTTTATTATTCCTCTTCTTTGGTTTTTAGAAAAATTTTCTAGTTTTTTGATGGAAAAGTCACAATTTTGGAATAAAGTTTTGAATTGGATTTTTAATCGCACCAGAGCAAAAATAGAACCAAGTTACAAAAAATATAGTCGCTGGGCCTTAGTAATTTTTGTGGCTATTCCTTTACCAATGACCGGGGCTTGGACTGGTTCCATTGCTGCTTATTTGTTAGGTTTCAATAAAAAAGAGGCTTTTTCTTTAATTAGTTTAGGAGTCTTTATTGCTGGTTGTATTGTAACTATTTTAACTCTTCTGGGAATTAAACTGATTTAAGAGTATACTAAGAGTATGAAAAAATATCTTTTGTTTAATTTTAAAACTAATCCTACCAATTTAAATCAATTGGGAGAACTACTCAAGATTTTTAAACGTTACGCACTTTCAATAACAAAAAAGTATAAAGTGATTTTGTTTCCTCCTTATATTTATTTAACTGAGATTAAGAATAGTTTAAAGCAGAATATTATCCTTGGTGCTCAAAATGTTTTTTGGTTCAATAAGATTCTGGCTACAGGAGAAATTACACCTTTGATGCTAAAATCTTTAGGAATTCAATATATTATTATTGGGCATTCGGAAAGAAGACACTATTTAAAAGAGACTAATGAGATGATAGATTGGAAAATAAAAGCTTGTTTGAATAATAAATTAATTCCAGTTTTATGCGTTGGAGAGCAGGAAAAAGATAAAGATGAATTAATGCCAAATTTTCGCACCAAACAAGAAATTTTTGAACAACTTAATTATGCTTTTCGGGGATTAAAAATAAATTCACCAGCTGACGGAGCTAATTTAATGATTGCTTATGAACCTATTTGGGCGATAGGCAAGGGAGTTTCTCAAAATTTAAAAGCCAGCCAAGCTATTATTGCTTTAATTCGTTTTTGGCTTTCTCGACGCTTTGGGGAGAAAATAGCCGAATACATTCCCATTTTATATGGAGGATCAGTGAATCATCAGAATATTAAAGAATTTCTCTCGGTAAAAGATATCAGTGGTGTTTTAATCGGTAGTGCCTCCACTAATAGAATTGAGTTAAGTAAAATTTTAAAAATGGTCGAAAAATAAAATAAAAATTAAACCCCGCACCTTTTTAAGATTGATTTCATCAAATATGCCTTTGGCATTTATCTTAAAAAGGTGCGGGGTAAAAACTATGGATAAAAATATTTCTAACACTTTCTTTAAATGCTTGATGGGTTTTTTAGCTATTCTTTCTCTGGGAGTTTTAAGCTGGGGTTATTATAATTATCGCCAAGCCCAAAATATCGTCAACCCAGATAGAATAATTTCCTTTACCGAAGAAGGCAAAATTATCGCTAAACCAGATATTGCTAAGGTAAGTGTTTCGGTTGTTACTCAAGGCATCGAGGCAACAGCAGTGCAAGCAGAAAATAATCAAACAATGCAAAAGGTAATCGATTTTGTGAAAAAACAAGGAGTAGCTGATAAAGATATTCAAACTACTAATTATTCTTTAAATCCTCAATATGATTATAACTGGTGTAAAATATCTAGTGTAAAACCTTATCCTTCTTGTCCGCCCAAAATTATTGGTTATGAATTAACCCAGAGCGTTGAAGTAAAAATTAGAGACTTTAATAAAATTAATATCATCATTGGCGGTTTATCTGATGCTGGAGCGAATCAAATTTCTAATATTAGTTTTTCTCTTGATGAGCCCGAAGATTATAAAAATCAAGCCAGGATTGAGGCGCTCAAGAAAATAGAAAAAAGAGCTCAGCTTTTAAGCAAGGAAACATCCTTAAAATTAGGGAAAATTGTAAGCGTTTCAGAGAGTGGGGTTTATCCAGTATATCGAGAAACGATGAAAGCGACTGCTGAAGCACCTTCTTCGGTGCCGGCACCAATTGAAACTGGCACTCAAGAAATTACTGTTACTTTGACTGTAAGTTACGAAATAAAGTAAGGGTCGCTCGTCTTTTCTTCTGCTCATTTAGCAGGGGAGGAGCCCCTTACACCTCTCCCTTTATTAATGGGGTTCATAAATGAACCCATAATTTAGACCCTTCCCTGAATCATTCGCAGAAGAAAAGACTCGTTCCTTTTGGTTTGTATTGAGTGTGCCTTTCGTATTGTCATTGCGAGGACTCCCGCGAAAGCGGGAGGACGAAGCAATCTTATGGGAGATTCCTGCTTGTCGGTGATCAGGGAGATGTTTACGCCTTTCCCTTGCAGAACTATCTTAAAAAGCCTTTATTTAAAAGGCTTTTTTAAGTAGGGTGAAAGAATAAAAAGATTTAATAATTAACTCGTTCGTTTCTTTTGAGACGTTCTAAGGCTGCTTTTAAAATGTCATTGATTAAATCATCGTAAGTTTTGTTAAGAAATTTATAGATACGAGGAAAATCAGAGTGATTGGGTTCTAAGCCAACTATGGCATTAGCTTCTAAAATATAAGGAACGCCAGAATGATCAACGCGAACATCAAAGCGAGTGATATCTCTTAAATTAAGAGCAGTGAAAGCTTTGGCTACAGTATCAGTAATTCGAGCTAAAACTTTTTGAGGAAAGCGCGCTGGTAGATAATAAGAAGCTTTTTCTGAATAATCAGTTTTAAATTTAAAAGTTTGAATACCCTTAGAGGCTTTAGCCTCTTTTTTATTTAATGGCGAAAAATCTATTTCCATTGGTGGAAAAACTTGAGGAGGAAAATTCCCCAAAACACCCACTGTTACTTCCGTGCCATCAATAAATTGTTCAATCATTATTGGCTTTTTAAGACGTTCCAACACTTTAAAAGCTACTTTTTGAACTTGTTCAAAATCAAAACAAATTGATTTGGAAGAAATACCAATACTTGCACCTTCAAAGACGGGTTTTACAATTACAGGAAATTCATTAATTGGTTGAATAAAATCTTTTAAAGAAGAAACAACTTGATATAGTTTAGGAACTGGTAACCCAATTGTTTCTAAAGTTTGTTTCATGGCTACTTTATTTAAGGCCAGAGATATTCCTATAGGAGAAGAACCAGTATAAGGTATTTTTAACTCATCAAGGATGATGGGCACATAAACTTCACCAAAAATACTATTGCCTTCAGCCATATTAAAGACTATTCGGGGTCGCTCTAAAGCTAAATTATAGAATAAAGCTTTCGAGTTGGCTTCATATAGTTTTACTTGGTGGCCTAATTTTTCTAAAGATTTTTTAATTGCCTCAATAGTTATGGGGCTATCATAAACCGCATTTCTTTCGTTATTACTTTTTCGCAGATTAAAGGCTATGCCTACTTTCATGGGAATTGAAAATTATTTTATTTCTTTAAAAGTATACAATAATGGAACAAAATGTAAAGAGATAAGGGACCAGTTAAAAGGCAGATAATAATTTAAAAATATGATGAAGTGTGTTATAATAAATACAGATAATTTTATGAAATATTTAACTCCAGAAATTGTTAACAATAAGCGGGTTTTGATGCGGGTGGATTTTAATGTAGACCTTGATGAAGAAGGTAATGTTATTGATGATTTTCGGATTCAAAAAACATTGCCAACGATCAAATTTTTAAAAGAAAAAGGTGCCGAAAAAATTATTTTAATTTCTCATTTGGGTCAGCCGAAAAAAAACGATTTTTGGACAGAAAAATTTACTCTTAAACCAATTGCTGATTATTTAGAAAAAACACTGAAAGAAAAAATTCACTTCTGTGCCTTGCAAGATTTTCAAGAAATAAAAAAATTAATAAATACTTCTGAAAAAGGCGCAATTTGGCTGCTGGAAAATATTCGCTATCACGAGGCTGAAGAGAAAAATGATAGAGATTTTGCCCACGAATTATCTCAATTAGGAGATTTATATATCAATGAAGCTTTTTCTGTTTCTCACCGAGAAGCTGCGTCTATATGCGCCATCACGGAATTTTTGCCTTCTTATCCGGGATTTTTATTTGAAGAAGAAGTTAAACACTCAGATAATATTATTGAAAACCCAAAGCCACCAGTGGTGATTATTTTAGGTGGAGCAAAAGTTGAAGATAAGCTACCTCTGATTGAAGCTTTTTCTTCGGAAGCTAATTGGATTTTAATTGGAGGGGTAATGGCTAATACGGTTTTAAAAGCTTGGAATTTTGAGATTAGTGATTCATTATACGAGGAAAAGACGATAGAAAAAGCCAAAATTTTAGGATCACAGAAAGCTGAACTAATGTTACCTGGTGACTTCTTTGTTTTAACTCAGAATCAACAAAAGAAGAGTAGGGAATTAGGGCAAGTAGAAAAAGGAGATAATATTTTAGACATTGGGCCAATTACTGCTTATACTTTTGGGAAAATTATTCAAAAAGCAGCCACTATTTTTTGGAATGGGCCAATGGGCAAAATTGAAGATAAAAGATTTAGAGATGGCACTCAAACCATTATCGAAGCTATTTTAGAGAACAAAACAGCAAAAATAGTGATTGGCGGTGGTGACACTTTGATGGCTTTTAAAATCTTAAAACCAGAATACAGAATACCCGCCTGCGCGGGCAGGCAGAACACAGAAGACAGATTCTTTTCTACTGGTGGCGGAGCGCTGCTTAAATATTTAGCTGGTCAAATTTTACCAGGAATAAAATCTTTAGAACGAGTATGAAAAATATTATTGTTTTTTATCATGTCAGAGATAATGACGGTCTGGGTTCTGCTTGGGTGGCGTGGAGGAAATTAAAAGAAAAGGCGGATTATTTTGGAATGGATTATCATTTTGATCATCATTTTGATTATAAAGGGAAGACTATTTATTTTTTAGACTTTCGTCCTTTGGATAAAGTAGTTTTTTTGTTAAAACAAAACAAGAATCATCTCGTTTTGATTGATCACCATCTTTCTAGTAAAAATAAATTAAAACTTTTTGATGAATATAAATTTGATTCTAAACATTCAGCAGCAGTTTTGACTTGGAAATATTTTTTTCCTCACAAAAAAATTCCTAAAATATTGTTTTATATAGAAGACATAGACATTTGGAAATTCAAACTTTCTTTTAGTCGGGATATTAACAATGCTATAGAGCTTTATGATGGTAATTTTAAACACTGGAATAAAATAGCTAAAGATTTGGAAGATATCTCTAAAAGAAAAGAATATATCAAAGCGGGGAAAATTATTTCTCAATATCAGGATAGGTTAATTCAAAAAATTACTACTAAGGCCAAATTAGTTAAATTTGAAGGTAAAAAAGTTTTGGTTGTCAATTCTTCTATTTTGATTTCTGAAGTAGGAAATACGTTAGTTAAAAAATGTCCTCCTTTGGCTATTGTCTGGAGCGAAATCAAGAAGAAGATTTGGGTTTCTTTGCGTAGTAATGGCTCTTGTGATGTTTCAAATATTGCTGAGAAGTATGGAGGTGGAGGACAAAAAGGAGCAGCGGCTTTTATTATCGATGCTGACGAACCCTTACCATGGCAAGAAATTCACTAAATCAAACCAATGATTAATCAATTGATGATTTTTACTGACGGTGGCTCTCGCAATAATCCTGGTCCAGCAGCCATTGGGGTAGTGATAGGTAATAAAGAATATGCTGAGTATCTTGGGGAGACAACCAATAATGTAGCTGAATATCAAGCAGTGATTTTTGCCTTGAAAAAAGCCAAGCATCTCTTAGGAAAGGAGAAATTAAAAAATACTGAGGTGGTAATGAATTTAGATTCGGAATTGATAGCTAATCAGTTAAATGGCAAATATAAAATTTTAGAACCAGATCTGCAGTCTTTATTTGTTGAAGTTTGGAACCTCAAATTTGATTTTCCTGATTTAAAATTTCAATATATTCCGCGAGAAAAAAATAAGAGAGCGGATGAATTAGTTAATCAAGCTCTTGATAAACAAACAAAAGGCCAGACACTTAAAATTTTCTAGAAAAGAATAATACTTAGAGAATGAACAATTGTCTTATTAAAAAAGGTATAATATCTGAGAATGAAATCAATTCAATCGTGAGAGAATTTAGTATCGATATTAATGCCACCCAAAAGGTGGTTTTTTCAAATCAGATTATTCCAGCAACCAGTTCAATTTTCCGCCTTATACCAGAAAAGATATCTAATCCTTTATATAAAAATCTAAAGTTGCCCAATGATGTTTATATTCTTCATTCGCCTGATATCGTTGAAATTTCTTGCTTTCCGCATCTAGTAGGAGAGGAGCTAGATAAAAGATGTCTCAGGATAGGGAAAGCTTGCGCTAAAGTGATTCAAAAGTTATGGCCCTCTGACGAAACCACGACTCTGATTTATGATGTTTTGCGGGCTGGTCCTGGTTATCGAATTTGGGAAGGGTTGAAAAATTTTGGCATAGAACTTAAAAGAATAAAAATCAGACCTCATTATAAAATCGTTTCTTATCGTTGTCATGATTTAAATTCACATCAGTTAGAGACTATTTTTAAAAATTTCTCAGCCCTACCCCCTAAACAAGAATTAACTATTATCAAACCTGATACAGAAGCTAGCGGTCGAACGTCGATTCTGGCTATAGAGGAGTTGGTAAAAGAAGCCAAAATAAAACATAGTAAAATCAAAGACATAATTTTCACGGGATATATTTCCGTGCCATCCCTGAGTGTTTTAAAAAAACTAGCGGATAAATACAATTTTAAAGCAAAAATTTTAGCTTGGGGCAATTTAACAGCTCTTTATGATAATAATTATGATATGCCAATATATGGCTTGGATGAATCAGTTTGGCGGGAAAAGGGAGAATTAAGGAAATTAGGAAGTATTATCCCTCTAGAAATTTTGAAAGATTATTTGAAATATTATGTACCCGGAGCTGATCAGCCTGGTGATTGGTCTGCGAGACAAAGTTTTATTGATACCGGTTTAGGGATGGAGCCTGGTGGTATTCCAAAACATTTGGAAAACAGTTTGAAATTTATTAATAATCTCTACGAGCTATCCAAGTGTCAATCTTGGTACAGGCCTTGGCATGAGAAGATTTTTCAAAACGAATTAGAAACATTAAAGCAAATGATAAATCAAAAACCACTCCTTTAGGGAGTAGTTTTTGATTAGTAATCGAATCTGTAAGCCGAATTCTGTTCTCGTTAATAAGACGAGTGATAGTCATTTATCTAGCCCCGACGTTACCCTCGGGGTCAAGCGATTACTCCAAACACTCAAATGTCTTGAGTGCTCGACACGAATCTTGCATCCAACAAGGATTTAGCCGTTTCACTCTTCGACTTCGCTTAGGGCAAACCCCCAAACTATTTCGAAGATTCGCCAAGCACATAATAAATTATATACTTGGCGTCTCGTGCCTTTCGGCACTCGACGTCTCTGTTCGCACCTCTATACTAGTTACTGCTTTTAACGTTACCATTAAAAGTCTCAAGCTAGCACGGTGGCTTTTAACCACTGTTTTGTCCTAAGAGACTTAGGACAGATGTTCGGACTTTCCTCTAAGCACTCCAAGCGTGGAATGCTCAGCGACTACCCAATTCGATTACTATTATTATACATTAAAATGTGTTATATTACAATAAGAACCTCTTTCGCTTCGCTCAGAAGAACCTTTTTTCTCACTTCGCCCCGTTTAACGGGGCTTCGTTCGAAATAGATAAAATAATTAATGAAAAAAATTCTTTTAAATATTGTTGTTTTAATAGTGAGTCTTTTGGTGGTAGGATTGATTATTTATTTAGGTCAATATTTTACGAAATTAAAGTTAAGTAATCAAGTTTTACTTAATTCCTTCGAAGCTTCAAACCAGAATTCTTTTAATGATTGGAGCAATGCCTTCGAACAGATGAATACCACCATAGGTCCTTTTAAACAAACCTGGGGTGATTTTTTTGCTTTACTGCCAAAATTGAGTACTGATTTAAAATTAAGAAAAATTCTTAATGCTACAGCGAATGATTTTGGGGTAATACAGAATGGAAAATTTTTAGCAGATATTACCAAAGACAATGATAATTCTTTAGCCGTTCTTCTAGATTTAAACCAAAACCTTAATTTTTTAGAAAAATATAATTTAACTTTCGTTCAAAATTTACAATATCAAATTAAAAACTGGTTGATATTTTTAGGCAACGACAAGCCGAAAAATTATTTAGTTATTTTCCAAGAACCGAATATTCCTCGACCAAGTGGAGGTTTTCTCGGTGCTTATGGGATTCTTTCCTTTAATCAGGGCAAAATGACCCTAAAAGGGGATAGCATTTTTGATTTAGACAATCTGTTTTTAAATAAAATCATTCCGCCTGATCCCTTGCAAACTATTAGCAATGAATGGTTTTTTCATGATGCTAATTGGTTTTTTGATTTTTCTTCAACCGGTAAAAAAATGTTAGAGTTCTATCAGAAGACAGGTTTAACTCCATCAATTGATGGAGTGATAGCTTTCAATGATTCAGTACTCGAGTCAATTTTAAATATTACTGGCCCAATTGAATTGAAAGATTATGGTTTAATAATTAATGCTGGTAATTTTATTTCCTTCTTTACTCAGCAAATAGAGGATAGTGCTCAATCTATCTCTCAAGGAGCGGGACGAGAGATATTCTCAGTGTTTATTCAATCTTTATTCAACAAAATGCAAGAAATTCCTTCTGAGCAATTCATTCCAATTTTTAATATTTTAGAAGAATCATTGAAAAATAAAGATATTCAAATGTATAGCTCTGATGATGAAGTAGAATACTATTTTGATTCTTTAGATTGGGCAGGCAAGATAACAGAGAGCAAAAACGATTATTTAGCCGTGGTTTTTAATAATATTGAAAAAGGATTTACTAAAGACGAACGACAAAAAAATGTGGATTTAGAAACCAAAATATCTTCTAGCACAGTTACAAATATTTTAAAGATTAAGGCCCAGCCCTTATCAGTAAAAGATAAGAATTTAGAGACCTTTTTAAAAATCTATCTACCAAAGGGTGTTACTATTATTGATTCCTCAGGGGGTTATTTGAAAACGATCAATAATGATTGGCCTTATGAGAAATTAGGTTATCAAAATGATTCTGATCTTGAGCTGATAGAAAGAACAAAAATCATTGATGAAGCCAAAAATATAGAAATTTTTGAAGAGGGATCAAAAACAGTTATTGGTGTCTGGGCAAAATTATCTTTAACGCCATTGATTTTAACTTATGATTTGCCAGTTTCAGGAGACAATTTAGATAACTGGGAAATAAAAATTCAAAAGCAAAGTGGTCAAAATGTAAATTTTTCATATAATTTAAATGCTCCGCCTGGAAGACAAGTGAGCCCTACCCTGTTTGAATTTAAAAAATATTTACCCTTAACACAAGATTTATTTCTTGATTTTCAAATAGATTAATTATGAAGATCCAGCCATCTTTAAAAAGAATTTTGAATTATAAATCGGAGACTATTTTAAGCGCCGGTTTATTAATGAGCGCTTTAGCTTTTTTAGGGAGTCTTTTAGGTTTTGTTAGAAATGCACTTTTGGCGAGTCGTTTTGGCGCCTCCCATAGTTTAGATGTATATTATGCTTCTTTTCGACTACCAGATTTGATTTACAATATTTTTATTATAGGTGCAATTTCAGCAGCCTTTATTCCTTTTTTTAACGAATATCTATCCAAAGATAAAGAAAAAGCTTGGCAATTTTCGACTTTAATCATTTTTTGTATTGGTTGCTTGCTTACAATTTTCGGTTTGATAGTAGCTATTTTCGCTAGACCTTTATTATCAATATTTTTAGTGGGATTTGATCAAGAGAATTTGCAATTAGCCATACTCTTAACCAGAATTATGATGATTCAGCCCATTCTTTTGGGTATCTCTTCTATTTTTTCTGGTATTTTAAGAAGTTTTCGTTTGTTTTTTGTGAGCGCTTTAACGCCGGTAATGTATAATTTAGGAATTATTATAGGAATCATATTTTTCGTACCTTCTTTTGGTTTGAAAGGTTTGGCTTTCGGTGTGGTCTTAGGAGCTTGTTTTCATCTGTTCGTTCAATTACCATCGGTTTTAGAAATTGGCTATCGATTTCAACCTTTTGCCTTTTCTGAATTTATTACTGGGTTCAAGAAATTAGTTGCGATCATGTCTACCCGGGCTTCAGGTATTATTATTTCTCAACTCTTTCTTGTAGGTATTACTTCGATTGCCACTCTTCTTAAAGCCGGTACCATTACTATTTTTACCTTTGTAGATAATATTTTACCATACACAACTTTTGCTTTACCATTTGCCGATGCTGCTTTTCCATATTTATCAAGATTAGAAGCGGAACGCAAACAAAAAGATTTTTTAAAAGTTTACGAGGACACCCTTCTTCAAATTTTACTTTTTCTTATCCCTTTAGCTATTTGGTTGATTGTTTTTCGAGAACCAGTTGTAAGATTACTTTTAGGCTATGGAAAATTTGATTGGCAAGCCACTATCAACACCATGAAGGTTTTAGGTATTTTATCTTTAGGGATGATTTCTCAGGGCATTAATTACTATCTCTTAAAAGTTTTTTTTGCTAAAAAAGATGCTAAGAGGCCATTTTTCGCGAGTATCTTTGTGTATTCTCTTGGCTTTATTGTTTGTTATAACTTAGGATTAAAGTTTGGTATCGGAGGATTGGCTGGAGGAATGCTTTTCACCTATAGCCTATATTCTTTAATACTTCTATACTTTCTACGTGTTCATGTGGGCTATTCTTTCGTTTCTTTCAAAGAGTTCTATAAGAAATTATTGAAAATAATCATTGCTTCTGCTATTAGCGGTTTGGTGGGTTATGTGACTCTCTCTGTTATGACCAATATTTTATCTTTGGAAAGAGTAATCCATCTCGTTATTGATACTGGAATAGCTTTCCTTTTTTCTCTGCTTACCTTTATTATTCTCTCAAACCATTTTCAAATAAAAGAAATTCAAGAATTAAAAACCCTTGTTTTCAAAAGATTTCATAACAAAAGGAATGGAGAACATTCGTAATTTCGTTATCATTGCCCATATAGATCATGGAAAATCTACTTTAGCGGATAGGTTTTTAGAATTAACCAAGACTATTCCTAAAGAAAAATTAGTGCCTCAATTTTTGGATAGAATGAGTTTAGAAAAAAGACATGGTATTACCATTCAAATGCATCCTGTTCGTATGCTTTGGAACGATTATATTCTTAATCTTATTGATACTCCTGGTCATGTAGATTTTAGTTATGAAGTTTCTCGGGCTTTAGCAGCAGTAGAAGGGGCAATTTTATTAGTTGATGGTACTCAAGGAACTCAGGCTCAGACTCTTTCTACCCTGGCGGCTGCAAAACAGCACGGTTTAAAAATTATTGGCGCAATAAATAAAATAGATTTAGATATTCCGGATTTGAAAAATAAAGTTAAAGAATTGGCAGAACTCATTCAGGTTGAAGAAAATGAAATTTCTTTAGTGTCAGCTAAAACAGGGAAGGGGGTGGAGAATCTTTTAAAAAAATTGATTCAAGAGGTGCCCCCGCCAGCTATTAATTTGACATCATCTCCTCGAGCTTTAATTTTTGATTCCCAATATGATTATTATCGCGGTGTCATTGCTTATGCAAGAATAGTAGATGGTCAAATCCAAAAAGGAGATAAATTTTATCTTGGAGCTAGTAAAACAAAAGAAGAAGTGGTAGATTTAGGATATTTTGCCCCAGAATTAAAAACAGAAAATCAATTATCTTCAGGAGACATAGGTTGGCTAGCCACAGGATTAAAAAGTCCAGATTTGGTCAGAGTAGGAGATACTATTTTTATTCAAGATCAAAAATTTAAACTTGAAGAAATAGAGCCCCTTTTGGGTTATAAAGAACCACGACCTATGGTTTATGCTGGTTTTTACCTAGCTAATAGTGAGCAAGATTTTGAAAATTTTCATCAGGCTTTATTAAAGCTCAAATTAAATGATTATGCCTTAACTTTTACTCCGGAAAATTCTGAAATTTTAGGCAGGGGATATCGTTTAGGTTTTTTAGGGGTACTTCATCTAAAGATAGTCCAAGAGAGATTAAAAGAAGAGTATGATTTGGATTTAATTGTGACTAACCCCACAGTCTCTTATAAGGTTTGGTTAAAAGAGGAGAAAGAGTCGGTTATAATTAATAATCCCATTGAATGGCCGAAAGCAGAGGAAATTTTAAAAGTCGAAGAGCCATGGGCTAAAATAGAAATTATTAGTCCCTCTCAATATCTATCCAATATTTTAAAATTAATTAATCGGTCTCGGGGAGTGAATATTCAAACAAAAACAATGATTGATAGGTTGTTAATCATTTGCGAATTACCCCTAGAAGAGACTATTAAAAATTTTTATGATAATTTAAAATCAGTTTCTAGTGGTTATGCCTCAATGGATTATGAAATGTTAGACCATAGAGAAGCTCAATTAGAAAAATTGGAAGTGGTTTTAGCTGACAAGAAATTCGAAAGTTTATCAAAAATAGTTATTAAGGAACAAGTAGAAAATGAGGCTAGAATATTAGCTTTAAAACTCAAGGAATTATTGCCCAGAGAAAATTATTCTATTCCTATTCAAGTGATAGCTTTGGGGCGAATTATCGCTCGAGAAACTTTACCAGCTTTGAAAAAAGATGTCACCGGTTATCTTTATGGAGGAGACAGAACACGCAAAATGAAATTATGGGAAAAACAAAAAAAGGGCAAGAAAAAACTTTTAGAGAAAGCTAATCTCCAGATTCCCTCAGATGTTTTTTTAAAACTGTTTTCTAAAGAGTAAAAACAAATCGTATGAAAAGATTTTTTTTAATAATATTAATTTTTAGCTTAGTTATAGTTTTAGGTTTAAGAATAAAAGAGGATTGGTCTCGGTATAGAATATTAAAAAATGAAGTAAATGAATTAATCACTAAAGATATCCGTTTATCAGAAGAAGAAAAAAGACTCGAGAGGTTAAAAGAAGAAGGTTCTAAGATAGAGGTTTTAGAAAGAGAGGCTCGGGAAATGTTAGGTTTAAAGAAAGAGGGAGAAAATGTAGTTTTAGTGCTCCCCTTGAATAATCAGGTTCAAGGTAATGAAACAACTACTCAGGGAATCGTTTTGCCAGAACATTTAAAAATCTTAATTGCCCAAATTATTCATCTTTGGTATAATTTTAAAGCTTGGTTTAAATGAAATTTTTTGTGCGAGTGTAGTATAGTGGTAGTACGTAACCTTCCCAAGGTTGAGACGAGGGTTCGATTCCCTTCACTCGCTCCATTTATGCCGAGATAGCTCCCTCCTGCGCTCAAATTAATATTTGAGCTTCGGACGGGCGAGCAATTTTTTTCAATCTGCAGCCACTTCTAATCTTGACGGTGGTCGATAAATCCCATATACTTAATATGTATGCCAATGCCAAAAAAACCAAGAATAAAGTGCCCGGTTTGTGGTAAAGAGGTGCCACGGTCAGGTTATAAGTATTGCAGTAATAAATGTCAGCAGGAATTTCAGTACCAATCTTATATTAAAAAGTGGAAGAATGGCAAAGTAAAAGGATTGAATAGTTTAGGTTTGGTCTCGTCATACATTAAAAAATATTTGCGTAGGAAATTTGGAAACAAATGCTGTTTGTGTGGTTGGTCAGAAATTAATCAAAAAACAGGATTGGTTCCGCTAATAGCAGACCACATTGATGGTAATTGGCAGAATAATACTGAAGAAAACCTACGTCTGATTTGTCCAAACTGTGATTCATTAACTTATACATTCGCCGCCCTTAATAAGGGGAATGGCCGGAAAAACCGAGTCTCAAGTAAGAGAGCTCAAAAAGGACGTTTGTTGACCATGAATACGCCGATGTAGCTTAGTGGCAAAGCAGTGGTTTCGTAAACCACCGACGGCAGTTCAATTCTGCCCATCGGCTTGCTTAAAGGGCGGGGTAGGTCGAGAGCTCAAGTCTCTTTCTCGGCTCTCCATTAATTTAAAAATTTAAAATTAAAAATTAAAGGCTATGTCTTTCAATCGTGTTGCGAAAAAATTAACTACGCCATTTGAAAAATTCAAACCCACAGCAGCGATTTTGATGATTAATATGACTGATCCCCAGACATCAACTATGAAAGTGTTTTTAGAGGCAATTAAAGCAGCTAAACTGCCCTTTTTTGCTGTAGCTAATAAAATGGACCTGATTCCTAAAAAAGCAAAAAAAGCAAGGCTGAGAGAAGTAGAAAAAGAGTTAGGGTTTAAACTTGTGCCTGCAGCAATCATTTCTTCCATCGGTCTTAAAGACATTATTAATCAGATTAATAAACAGTTTAAAAAAGGGAAGAGAATTGCGATTTTGGGGGTTTTTAATTCCGGTAAAACTAGTTTAATTTCTCGTTTAACTAATCTGGATTTAAAAATTAGCGATTTACCAGGCACAACTTTAGAATTTACTGAATATCGTTGGAGAGGATTTACTTTAATTGATACAGTTGGTCAGGTTATTGATATTAATAAACCCTTAATGGTAAGTATTGATTTCTCTGGTTGTAAAACTTTATCCGAGAAAATTAAAAGAGTTTTAAAACAAGATGCTGAAGGAATTTTGGCAACTTTAGAAATCGCTGTGCCTCAAATAGAAAAGGTAGTAAAAATTATAAAAAAGCAGATCAAATCCGGCCACAAAATTATTACTACTGGAGCTGGCGCGTCTGCTTTAGTTGCTCTGGAAATAGCTGGACAGGGGCTAGAGACTGGTTTACCTATTGTAGTTGTAACTAATAATCTTAGCCAAGCCCAACCAATTAGTTTTGCTAAAGGAGTTTGTGAAGAAGAAGTAGGTTTATCTCGTTACCTTAATTTTATTGTTAATAAAGGTGATATAGTGATAGGTATTTCCGCTAGTGGAGGTACGGGTTTTGTTTATGAAGCCTTAAGACAAGCACAAAACAAAAAAGCTATTACCATAGCTATTACTGAAAATCCTGATACACCTTTAGGTAAAAATGCCGATTTTATCATAAAAAGTAATGCTAAACCCGAAGGCCCGTCATCTTCCAAAATTCAAGTGGCCCATCTAGCTATTGGTCATGCCTTAATTTTATCTTTAGCTGATGAGCGAAAAATTACTGCCGATAATTCCATTTCCTTTATGCTACCGGAAAAAATCGCCACCAAAAAGATGGGAATAAAATAAAATTATTAAAATTATTGGCTAAATTTGACATTTTTTTTACATTTGCTATACTTTCTTTACTGTTTCCCAAGACATCAGGCAACAATTATGGATAAGACCTGGTAAGGAATAATTCAGGATTTTAGTATTCTGTCTGTGGGAAACCACAGATTTTTAATTAAAAAAACATGATTACTAAAGATAAAAAACGCAAAATAATGGAAGAACTTTTAGAAAACATTACCAAAGCTAAAGCTATTTATTTTACCGCTTTCTCTGGTTTAGATGTTTCAAAAATTAGTCAATTAAGAAATAATCTTCGTCAGGTAGAGACAAAAGCAAAAGTAGCTAAAAAAACATTAGCTGATTTATCTTTTCAAAAGGCTGGTTTTGATTTAAAAATAAGAGACCAATTTAACAATTCAATAATGTTTGAATTTGCTTTTGGCGATCCAATTCTTTCAGCCAAAACTATTTGGCAATTTTCTAAACAAAACGATAACTTGAAAATTCTTGGTGCTTTGATGAACGGTAAAATGTTAACTTCAAATGAAGTTATTCAATTAGCTCAAATTCCTTCTCGGGAAGTACTTTTAGGTCGATTAGTCGCTTCCATAGCCTCACCAATAAGAAATTTCAATTATGTTCTGAAGGGTAATATGATAAAGTTAGTTTATGCTTTATCAGCTCTTCAATCCACACAATAATAATGAGTTTTAAAATTTAAAATTTAAAAATCAAAATTAAATTTAATACTATGGCAGAAGAAAAAAAAGAAGTTACTATTCCTGAAAAATTCAAGGAAATAGTAGAACAAATAGAAAAATTAACAGTTTTAGAATTAGCAGATTTAGTCAAAATCCTGGAAGAAAAGTTTGGCGTTTCAGCTGCTCCCCAAGTAGTAGCTGCTCCAGCAGGAGCTAATGCTGGTGCTGGTGAAGAAGGAACAGCCAAAGCAGATAGTGTTTCTGTAATTTTGAAAGATGGAGGACAGGCTAAAGTCCAGGTTATTAAAGCGGTAAAAGAATTAATTGGTTTAGGATTAAAAGAAGCTAAAGATTTAGTGGATGGTGTGCCAAAACCAATTAAAGAAAATATTCCTTTAGCTCAAGCAGAAGAAATCAAGAAAAAATTAGAAGAAGCAGGTGCAGTAGTGGAGATAAAGTAACAGTCGTTCGCCCTTTTCTCTTTCGCTTCTGATATTCCGCCAAAGACAAATATTACTCGTTCGCTTCGGGAAACCTTTCGGAATTCCGCTTCGCTCCAGTTCCGGCTTTCCTCTCGCTCTCTTCGTATATTTGTTCCTTTGGCTCCATAATGTCGCTCAAGAAAAAAGGGTTCACTTCAAAAAAGAAAAATATATTCCTCGCTTTTAGTAAAAATAAGGATTACCTTTTTTCTCGCTTTGCTCGAAATAAAGAAAATTCCTGTTTTAAACGGGAGTTTTCTTTTTATATGGAGTTTGATATAATTAAGAAAAGTTGGGCGTATAGCTCAGTTGGTTAGAGCGCTACGTTCACATCGTAGAGGTCTCCCGTTCAAATCGGGATACGCCCACAAGGTGGATAAGTTGGGGATAGGGAATTAGACAAAAGATAAGAGTAAAATTTTCTTTTAAATACAGGCTAAAAACAATCTCGCAAAAAGCGGGATTGTTTTTATTTGCTTGACAAGTGGGAGAACAGAAGTATAAAATGGAAGAAAGTGGAGAATTGTGGATAAGTGTGGGGATAAGTTAATTTTTTGGGGATATGTTTATTGGAGAATATCATTTCACAATTGATAACAAAGGAAGAATCGCCATTCCTGTTAAATTAAGAAAGGAATTGATAAAAGGTGGAGTTTTAACTCGTGGCTTGGATAACTGTCTTTTTCTTTTTACTTTAGGAGATTGGGAACAAATGGCAGAAAAAATTAAAGGTCTTCCTTTAAGTCAGGCTAATTCTCGGGCTTTTGCCAGATTAATGTTAGCGGGCGCCATGGATGTAGAATTAGATAGTCAAGGTAGAATTTTGATTCCTGAATATTTAAGGAAATATGGTAATTTAACAAAAAAAATTGTTTTAGCTGGTGTATATAATCGTTTAGAAATTTGGGATGATAAAAATTGGGAGATTTATAAACAAAAAACAGAAAAGGAATCAGGTGACATTGCTGAGAAATTAGGTGATTTAGGAATATAACAATCGCTCGGAATATATTTTCTTCTACTCCTCGCTCGTCTTAAACTGTCGCTCATTTAGCAGGGGAGGAGCCTCGTTCACCTCTCCCTATCTAATGGGGTTTATAAATAAACCCTAAAATAAATGACCCCTCCCCTGAATCATTCGCGCCAGTTAAGACTCGCTCGTATAAAAATATATCTTTTCGCTCTAAAGGTTTAAAAATTGAAAATTGAAAATTGATTTATTATTATGCACACCCCAGTTCTTTTAAAAGAAGTAATTGAGTATTTGAATCCTCAATCAAATGAAAATTTTATTGATGCGACTATTGGTGAGGGTGGCCATACCAAAGCTATTCTCGAAAAAAATGAACCAGCTGGAAAGGTTCTAGGTATTGAAGTTGACCCTATGCTGTATCAGACAGTGAAGAATCAAATGCAGGATAGAAAACGATTGATTCTGGTGAACGATTCTTATGTCAATCTAGAAAAAATCGTGAATGACCTGCAATTTCAGCCAGTAAACGGAATTCTCTTTGACTTAGGTATGTGTTCTTGGCAGATTGATGAATCCAAAAGGGGATTCTCCTATCTAAAAGATGAACCTTTGGACATGAGATTTAATCCCGAAAGTACTCTGACTGCAGCTGAAATAGTAAATTTTTGGAAGTTAGAAGATCTAGAAAGAATCTTAAGAGAATACGGAGAAGAAAAATATGCTAAACGTATTGCCTTAGCCATTAAAGAAACTAGAAAAAAGAAGAGGATTGTTGGCACTCAAGAATTAGTAGAAATTTTGAAAAGATGTCTACCTAAAAATTATGATAATTATCGGCTCCATCCAGCTGCGAGAACTTTTCAAGCTTTGAGAATTACAGTGAATAACGAATTAGAGAATTTGAAAATGGGTTTGACTATGGCTCTGAAAATATTAGCACCTCAAGGAAAAATCGTAGTGATTTCTTTTCACTCTTTAGAGGATAGAATAGTAAAAAAATTTTTTCGCGATAATGCCAAACAAAATATTCTAAGAATATTAACTAAAAAACCAATTATTTCTTCTCAAGAAGAAATCAAAAATAATATTCGTTCTCATTCGGCTAAACTTCGAGCAGTATTAAAAATTTAACAAATTTCATTCAAAAATGACAATTATCCACGATTATTCTAAAAAAACTCGAACTATCGTTCTCCAATCATCCCGAATTTATCCTCGGCATCATCGTTTAACGATTAAATATTACATTAATGAGATGGCTAATCAACTCGGGCACGCTAAAACTATTGTTTTAGGCGGGGCTTTAATGGTTTTTGTCATTTTTGCTTGGTTAGCTATTTTCAGCACTAATATTTCTTTGGATTATCAAATATCATCTTTAAAAAAAGAAATTCAAAACAAAGAAGATTCCATTAGTCTCCTTCATGAGAAAGTTTCTTCAGTTATTTCCGATGATAAGATAGAAGAGTGGGCGAAAGAAAATGGATTTACGAATGTAAAAGCAATGAATTATTTAAATCTGAGTGAAGGTAATTTAGCCCAAGTTAATATCAAGCAACTTTAAAGAGAAAATGTATTTATGGTTAGAAGGAGATTTTTTTTCCATCAAAGGAAAGAGGTCAATTCTCAAAAAAGAATCTCTTTCGTTGGATTTATCTTTATTATTTCTTTTCTTGTTTTGATTTCCAGACTTTTTTCTTTACAAATTAAACAATATTCTGATTTTGCCAAACAAGCAGAAGCCATTCATGATACGACTACTGTATTAGCACCGGACAGGGGCTTAATTTATTGTCATGATAAAAATAATACTCAGATCCCTTTAGCTATTAATAAAAAATATTACACTCTTTACGCCGTTCCTAAAGAAATCCATGATCCTCAAAAAATTAGCCAGGAACTTTCCCAATTAATTCCTTTGTCATACGATGAAATTTATGGTCATTTGAATAAATTAGCTGATCCTTACGAATTACTTTTAAAAAAAATTGATGATGATGCTCTGATAAATAAAATCAAAGAGGCTCAATTAGAAGGTGTTTATATTACTTCAGAAAATTATCGTTATTATCCTTTAGGTAACTTAGCTAGTCAAACAGTTGGCTTTGTAGCAGAAGGAGATGATGGCAAAATAAAAGGGCGATATGGTCTGGAATTATATTATGATGAAATCTTATCCGGCGAATCGGGAGTTTTCCAAGGGGCAAGAGATGCTTTTGGCCGTTTGATCCGTTCTGTTTTCTCACAAGAAAAACAAGTTAAAGAAGGCACTGATATTATCACCACTCTTGATAAAAATATTCAATTTTCAGCTGAAGAAATACTTCAAGAATTAATTAACAAAAGACAAGCAACTCAAGGAACACTGATTGTTATGGAAGCAAAAACTGGGAAAATTTTAGCTTTAGCCAATTATCCCACTTTTGATCCCAATGAATTTAATACAATAAAGGATTACTCGGTCTTTAGAAATTATGCTGTCGAGGACAGATATGAGCCTGGATCCATTATTAAATCCTTAACCATGGCAGCTGGTTTAGATCTAGAATTAGTGCATCCAACAACAACCTATGATGATAAGGGATATTTTGAAGTCAGCGGTCATAAATTGGTTAATTATAATAATGAGGTGTATGGCAAGAATGTGACTATGATAAGAGTTTTGGAAAGATCAATTAATACCGGAGCTATTTTTGTTGGACAAAAATTAGGTATCGAAAATCTGCGAAAATATTTTAAAAATTTTGGTTTAGATAAAATAACAGGTATCGATTTGCCTAATGAAATCGCTGGTGATTTATCTAATTTAGAATATCCTAAAGCTAGTCCTACTTATTTATCCACTGCTTCTTATGGTTTAGGAATTGCAATTACGCCAATAGAGCTCTTAAAGGCATACTCTGCTGTTTCTAACAAAGGATTAATGGTGACACCTTATTTAGTTGAGAAATTGAGGGGTAGTAGTGATTTAATTAATTCGATAATTGTCTCGGAACCTCAACGGGTTATATCCGAGCAAACAGCTGAAACTTTATCATCAATGTTAGTTAGTGTGGTTGAAAATGGTTTTGGTATTAATACTAAAATAAAAGGTTATTCTACTGGTGGTAAAACTGGTACAGTTTTTATTTCTCTTCCCAATGGTAAGGGGTACTCTGAGGATATGATCCACACTTATATTGGTTATTTACCAGCGTCTGGTCCTCAATTTTTGATTTTGGTGAAAATGAATCGTCCTCAAAATAATGCTGAATCAGCAAGCCATACAGTAACCATTGCCTTTAAACAAATGGAACAATTTTTGATAAATTACTATAATATACCACCGGATGAACCCCGTTAAAATTAAAAATAATGAAACGCAAAATTCTAAAATATTTATTATGGTTCTTAGCTAAATTAACTCTTTGGCGTTATCGGCCTTTGGTTATTGTCGTAGCTGGTTCTACTGGCAAATCTTCAACCAAAGAAGCTATTTATTATGCTTTAAAGAATGATTTTCAAGTAGCAAGAGCTACTTCTAATTTAAATACAGAAATTGGTTTACCTTTAACCATTATTCAGGGTTATGATGCTAAAAAGAATGTGTTTTTATGGTTGATTAATATTTTGCATGTTTTTGGTCTAGTTATTATCAAGAGAAGAAATTATCCTAAGATTTGGATTTTAGAAATGTCAGAAGATCAACCCAATTTAGTTTCTTATTTAACCAGATTATGTCGGCCCAAAATTGGAATTATTTCTTGGATTAGCGAAATCCCTGTTCATGTAGAGTTCTATCAAAGTGTTACAGCTTTGCAGGAAGAAATTCAAAAATTAGTGAGTTTTTTGCCTCAAGATGGCACAGCGATTTTAAATTATGATAATTCTTTGAGTTTAGAAGCTAAAGAAAAAACCAAAGCCAAAGTCATTACTTATGGTTTTAATAATGGCGCTGATGTGAAGATTTCCGATTATTCTTTGATAATGGATAAGGATTTAAGCAAAGTGGGTATGAATTTGCGTTTAGAATATCAAGGTAGTTATGTCCCCTTAAAATTAACAGGTGTTTTTGGTCAACCTCAGGCCTATGCTTTGGCTGCTGGTGTAACTGTTGGTTTGGCTCTGGGTTTACATCTCGTGGCTATTGCCCAAAGCTTAGAAAATTATAAATTGCTTAAAGCTCGCACTGCTTTTCTTAAGGGGATTAAAAAGACGTGGATTTTTGAAGATAGTTATAATTCTAATCCAGATGCTTTGCAAGCGGCTTTAGCTATTTATCATGATTTAGTCTCGGCTATCAAAAAAGAAAATTTATACCCTCTCAAACGTCGAGTTTTAGTTTTAGGTGATATGAGAGAATTAGGCAGATATAGCGATGGAGCTCATCAACAAGCAGCTCTTCAAATTATAGATAATGCAGATCTTTTAATCGCTGTTGGCAAGAAGATGAAAATTACTATTGAAGAGTGTTTAAAATTAGGTTTTCCTCAAGAAGATATTTATTGGTTTGAAAATTCTTTTGACGCTGCTAAAAAAGCCAAAGAATTAATTCAAGCAGGGGATTTATTTTTAGTTAAAGGTTCTCGGGGCATTCATATGGAGCAGGTGACTTTAGCCATTATGCAAGAACCAGAAAAAGCCAAAGATTATTTAAGTTTTGAAGAGCCGACATAGCAATCGCTCGGAATATATTTTCTTCGACCCGCTCGCTCACCCAGCGTGCTCGCTCTCTTAGGTCCTCGCCTCGCTCTCATTTTTTTTGTGCGATCGCACAAAAAAAAATGAACCTTGCCCGCTCGGCTGCGGATGGTCTCAAAAAAACATATTCCTCGCTCCTAAGTTTTAACTCCATAATGTCGCTCAAGAGAAAAGGGTTCGCTTTCAAAATTATAATTATTTAAATAATGGAAGATCTTTCTTTTTCTCCAAAAGAACAAAATTCAATTCCTGAAGGTGAGATTGAGTTTCAATTTTCTCGCTCTTCAGGCAAAGGTGGGCAAAATGTTAATAAGGTAGAAACCAAAGTAGAAATTCATTGGAATATCAATAACTCCAAAGCTTTTTCTGATGAGGAAAAAGAAAAAATAAAAAAATCCTTAGCCAACCGAATTAATAAGAAAGGGAATTTAATAGTTGTTTCTGAAGAAGAAAGAAGCCAGTTAGAAAATCGCAGATTTGCTTTAGAGAAATTAAAGGAAATGATTAAAGGGGCTTTAAAGCCAGAAGAGGAAAGAATTCCCACTAAACCTTCAAAAACTATCAAAGAAAGAAGGTTAAAAGAGAAAAAAATAACCAGCGAAAAGAAAAAATCAAGGCAAAAGAATTTTAGAATTGAAGAAAAGTAATATTTTTGTTATCATAAATAATATTAGAGGCGCTATCGTCTAGCCTGGTCCAGGACGCGTCCTTCTCAAGGATGAAACATGGGTTCGAATCCCGTTAGCGCCACTTTAATTTTAGATCGACCCCGTTAGAAATTCAGCGATAAACTATTGATATTAGAATGTCCTTAAGGCGAAGCCGCCTTTCCGGCTCTGGCTATCTTTAATCGAAAGATTAGCGCCAAATTTCTAACGGGGTTGATAAAAAAGAAGAAAAAAATTAGGAGAATTAGAAGACAATGAGAAAATTTAATTTCAGTAATAAATTGTATATTTCTTTAGTTTTAAGTTTTGTTTTAATTTCATTACTATTAAATTTTTTAGTTTTTAAAAAATCTAGTCCGAATTTTCCAGTCATTTTACGGACTAATGATTTTGGCACTAACTTTTTGGCTAATCGTTATACGATCTGGCAAATTCCCATTTTAGGAGCGATTTTGATTTTAATTAATAGTTTCTTAAGCCGTCTTTTGAAGAAAAACAAAGAAAACTTGAGTAAATTGTTCTTTTTTGCTAATATAGGAATAGGGTTTTTGCTATTGTTAATCAGTATCCAAATTTATTTTTTAAATCGATAATTAAAAATTAGAAATTAAAAATTTAAAATTGTGATTGTATGCTAGCTGTAATAGAGACTGGAGGAAAACAATATTTAATTTCTCCAAATCAAAGAATAAAAATAGAAAAAATTAAAACCGCCAAAGAAGGCGAGGAAATTATTTTTGATAAGGTCCTTTTATTGGTGGATGATAAAGATAAAGTCACTATAGGCAAACCCTATCTTGAGGGGGTAAAAGTTGTTGCTCAGATCGAAAAATCTGGAAGAGGCAAAAAAATTATTGTTTTTCGTTATCACTCAAAGACTCGCTATAAAAAGAAAAAAGGCCATAGACAGCCTTATATGAAAGCTACAATAAAATCAATAATATAAAAATGGCGCTGAAGCGCCATTTTTTGTTATTTCGAGCAAAGCGAGAAAAAAGGTTCTACCGAGCAAAACGAGGCAGGTTCTTATTTACGTCCTTCTAAGGCATTAATCAAGGTTTCGCTGTCAGCAAATTCCACTTCGCCGCCATGAGGCAAGCCACGAGCTAATTTCGTAATTTTAATATTCAGTTTTAAATCTTTGATAATTTTTTCTAAATAATAAGTAGTTAAATTACCCTCTGAGGTAGGGCTTAAGGCAAGAATTATTTCTTTAATTGGTTTTTTGTTTTTGAAACTTTTTTTGATTCTTTCAACCAAGGAGATAATGTTTTCTCCTTGTTTTTTATTTTCATCAATGTTTGAGAGCAAATTTCCCAGAAGATGATAAACTCCTTTATATTTGTTAGTTTTTTCGATGGAAATTAAATCGGTTTCTTTTTCCACAACGCAAATCATTGAATGATCTCTTTGAGGATTACGGCAAATTTCGCAGAGAGTTTCATTAGCTTTTTGTTCAAAGGGCAAAAAGCAATCAACACAAACTTTCATTTTAGTTGATAAATCAGTCAGGGCATTGGAAAATTCAATTTGTTTAGCTTGGGGTTGATGCAAAAACCAAAAAGCCACTCTCATGGCTTGCCGAGGTCCGATACCAGGAATTTGAGCGAAAATCTTAATAAAATTTTGAATTGGTTTTGGTAACTCCATAACTATTCTCCTTGTAATTCTTCTAATTCTCCATATTTTTCTTCTTTTTCTAAGTTTCTGAAACTGGCTAATTGTTCATTAAAATAAAGAGAAACTTTGCCCAAAGGTCCATTACGATGTTTAGCAATAATGATATCAGCGATATTTTTTCTTTCTGTCTCCGGATAGTATTTATCTTCGCGGTAAATAAGGAGCACTACGTCAGCATCTTGTTCCAAACTCCCTGTTTCTCTTAAGTCAGAAAGTCTGGGAATAGCCGGTGATCTTTGCTCTACTGCTCGAGAAAGTTGAGAAAGAGCCAAAATTGGCACATTTAATTCTCGAGATAAGCTCTTTAGAGATCTGGATACTTCAGAATATTGTTGAACTATATTTTCTCGAGTAAAGGCAGGAGTAATTAATTGAATATAATCGACGATAATTAATCCTAAATTGGTTTCTGCTAATAATCTTCTGGCCATGGTTCTCATTTGCATGACTGTTGGCGAGGGAGCATCATCAATAAAAATTGGGGCTTCAGATAATCTACTAAAAGCATCTTGAATTAAGGAAAAATCATTAATTTCTCCATCAGTGGAAAGATGACCTGTTCTTATTTTCCAAAGATCAACTGTCGATTCAGCAGCAATCAATCTATCAACAACTTGATCTCTGGACATTTCTAAACTAAAAATACCTACTGGAGCTTTTTCTTTTAAGGCAATATTTCTTGCAATATCCATAGCTAAAGAGGTCTTACCAATTGAGGGACGAGCGCCAAGAATAATTAAATCTGATTTCTGAAGGCCAGAAAGATAATTATCCAAAGTTTCAAAACCAGTGCCTACTCCGCGTAATTTTCCGCCACCTTTCTGAAGTTGATCAATTCTGTCAAAGGCTTTGGTTAATTCATCTTTTAAAGCGACGAAATCTTGAGAAACTGATTTTTGAGAAATAGCAAAAATAGTTTGCTCAGCTTTATCCAAAACATCATTAATATCTTCTGATTCGTTCCAACCCAATTCGGAAATCTTATAAGAGGCAGCAATCAAATCTCTCAAAATTTTCTTTTGATGAATAATACTAGCGTAATGAATGATATGAGCGCTGGTAGGCGTTTTATTAACTAAGGAGGTTAAAAAACTGACGCCGCCTATTTCATCAAGTAGTTTTTTTTCTTCAAGACGGTTGGATAAAGATAAGATATCAATGGGGGCATTTTGGGTATATAAATCAAAAATAGCTTCGTAAATATAACGATGTTTTGGTAAATAAAAATCGTCTGAATAAATGATATCCGCTACTTTTACTAAAGCATTATTATCAATAATAATAGAGCCCAAGACTGATTCTTCAGCTTCTGAATTTTGGGGCGGCATTTTATCTTCAGGAATAGTTGCCATATCTTTTATAATATTTATAATATTAATTAGTTTTTTTAACTTTTGGGCCCCAAACAGTATCTTCTATTTTAAAGCCAAGGTTTTCTATTTGTTGGCGTAAAGTATCGGCTTTGGTGAAATTCTTATCCTGGCGAACCTGTTCCCGTTTTTGAATTAGTTGTTGAATAGATTGGGGGAGAGGAGTTATTTTAATTTTATCGAAGCCTAACCCTAGAATTTTATCAAAATCGAGAATTAATTTATACACATTTCGGAAGTTAATTTTTCCCCAAAGTTTTGGATTCTTTGTAGTCTGATAATATTCTTTAGATAAATTCCAGAGAATAGCTAAAGCTTGAGGGGTGTTTAAATCATCGTTAATAGCTCCTTTAAATTCTGTTTGGTATTTTTGAAAATTAATGACTCTTTTTCGTGCATTTTTTTGTTTTTGAGAAAACCACAGACAATCGTACATAAAGTCATAAAGATTATTTAAACTGTTCTGGCTGCTACCCAAGGCTTCGTAAGAAAATTCTAAGGGAGTGCGATAATGAGAATTTAAAACTAAATAGCGATAAGCCAGAGGGGAAAAATCATTTTTTTCAAGATTACTAATAAGTATTGCATTACCTTCAGATTTTCCCATTCTCGCCCTGGGTAATTTTAAAAATTCACCATGGAGCCAGAAATTAACGAATTTCTTATGAGTAGTAGCTTCTACCTGAGCAATTTCATTAGTATGATGAATAGAAATATGATCTATGCCACCGCAATGAATATCTATAGTTTGGGCTTTTTTAGGAAGAAATTTATTTCCCTTAAATGCTTGGGCTAAAAATTTTAAATTAATTACTGCGCATTCAATGTGCCAACCAGGAAAACCAATGCCCCAAGGAGATGACCATTCCATTTGTCTTTTAACATTTTTGGGAGAAAATTTCCAAAGGGAAAAATCTGTGATATGCTTTTTTTCTGGAGAGAATTCCACCCGAGAACCAGCTTTGAGCATCTTATTCAATTTTTCAAAATTCATGCCGGTTAGTTTGCCATAATCTTTGAGTTTTGAAGTATCGAAATAAATACCATCAGAAGTGCGATAGGTAAATCCTTTTTTTTCTAATTCTTTGATTAAACTTATGTCTTCATCAATATAATCAGTGGCTTTGGCGATAACATCCGGCTTGAGAATATTTAATTTTTGAATGTCTTTGAAGAAAGCTTGGGTATAAAAATCTGCAATCTCCCAAGCAGATTTTTTCTCTTTTTTTGCTTCTTTTTCTATTTTATCTTCGCCAGTATCAGCATCAGAAGTTAGATGACCAACGTCAGTAAGATTCATCACATGGTTTACGTGGTAACCATTATAAATTAAAACTCTTTTTAAAACATCTTCGAAAATATAAGTTTTTAAGTTGCCAAGATGAGCATAAGAATAAACAGTTGGCCCGCAAGTATAAAGACCCACCTTTTTATTATGTAAAGGTTTAAAAATTTGTTTCTTGCGAGTAAGAGTATTGTATAACTTAAGCATATTGAGGAATACATTAGAGGAGTTTCTTCATTCTTAAATACAGATAAACAAGAAAAGAAGGGATGAAGGCAATCAGTAAAACAATTAAAGTATCATAATGAGAGCCAAGGAAGGGTAAGTAATGAGTATTGGTTTGGTACAGACTAATCACTAAAATAGTTGGCAGGGTCACGAAGGAAATAATGGTATAAATGCGGGTTAAAATATTAATTTTATGTTCAATCATTGAATTATTGGTGTTTTCCAATGCCTCTAAGGTATCTTTAAAATTATCAATGACATTTTCTATTCGGAGACTGTCACCAATCATATCTTCAAAATAAATTCTTGAATTTTCACCAAAGAGTCTGGGGCCGCGTCTAGCTAAAGAAGCTAAATCCTCTTTTAGATATTGGAAGATTCTGCGGAAGTTTAAGATGTCTCTTTTAACGAAGGATAACATAGGAATGACTTTTTCTTGCTGGTGTTGAAAAATTTGGTCCTCAATAGCGTTAATCTTGTCTTGAATGTGGATAATTTCTCTCATAGCAAAATCTAAGTAATATTCGATAATAAAATGTAATAGTTTGAAACTATCGTTAAGATATTCTTTTTCAAAATCTTTTTGATAAACTCTTTCTTTTAACTCTAAATGAACTTCTGAAGATTCACCATAACTGACAGTGACTAATAATTTAGGAGAAATGATGATATCTAATTCCCAAGGTTGACATGTTTGTTTACTTGAATCCCAATTAGGAAAATGAGTAACTAAAAAAAGATAGTTTTCGTAAGTTTCGGCTTTGTTTCTTTGGGTCAAGGTTTCTAATTCCTTTAAAATTAATGGATGGAAATGGTAATTTTTTTGCAAGTATTCAATGTCTTCATGGGTAGGAGAAGTAATATCCACCCAAGTAATTTTTCCTTTATATATTTGCCGCATAGAATATATTATTAAATTGTTACCTTTTTAGTTTACCATGAGAAAATAATTGAGGCAACTATCTTTTGTGATTAAACGGTGCAAAAGCAGGGGATAGAAGAGTTCACCCTTTCTCTTTCGCTCCTGCTATTCCGCCAAAGACAAATATCACTCACTCGCTTCGGGAAACCTTCCGGAATGTCGCTACGCTCAGTTCCGGCTTTCCTCTCGCTCTCTTCGTATATTTGTACCTTTGGCTCCATAATGTCGCTCAAGAGATAAGGGTTCGCTCTTGATTTTACGAGCGAGTCTTAACTAGCGCGAATGATTCAAGGGAGGGGTCATCTATTTAGGGGTTTATTTATAAACCCCATATTAGATAGAGAGAGGTGTAAAAGGCTCCTCCCCTGCTAAATGAGCGCTAGTTTAAGACGAGCGACCATTAGCACTCTTGACATTCGACTGCTAACGAGTATAATAAAGACAAGAATGAGAAATTTTAATTCCAAATTAAAAAATCGCCAGAGAGGAATTTTACAAAAATTAGTAAAATCTTATATTCGCAAAGGAGAACCAATTGCTTCTCAATTTCTGTTTGTTCATTATAATTTTGATGTCAGTTCGGCAACTATCAGAAATGATTTTCAGGAACTAACTGAAGAAGGATATTTATATCAATTTCATATTTCTGGCGGTAGAATACCAACCGATAAAGCTTGGAGATTTTTTGTCCAAATGATATCAGAAGACAACGATACTATAAATCAGTGGAGAATAAGATGGGAAAAAATATTAAAACAAAGAGTGAAACCAACGAATGATTGGGAAAAAGTTGTTAATTTTTTATCTGAAGAGAGTCAATCTTTAGGTTTTTGTTATTTGAAAGATGATGATGAAGTCAAAAAGTGCGGCCTCAAGTATGTTTTTGCTAGTTTGTTAAGAGATTTTCCTTCCTCTTTAGATTTAATTCCTGAAATTGCTGAATCCTTAGAAAATTTGGATGCTCAAATTAAAAAAGTAAGAATCGAAGATAAGCCATTAGTTTTGATCGGTCGGGACAATCCTTTCATTGATTCCGATGAATTTAGCGTTGTTTTAACTAAAACTCGCCATTCGAACAATATTTTAGGGATTTTAGGTAACAAGAGAATGCCCTACGATAAAAATATTGGATTATTAAACGCTTTGGCAGAAAGAAGATAAAAACCAATTTAATAAAATATTAATATATTCATAAAATATCCACAATTATGGAAGACAAACAAATTCCAAAAGAGGCAAAAGATGAATTAACTAAGTTAAAAGAAGAAAAGAATAAATATTTAACTGATTGGCAAAAAGCGAGAGCGGAATTGATTAATTATAAAAAGGAGGAAGAAGGTAGATTAAGAGGGGTAATTAAATTTGCTAATGAGAGACTCATTAAGGAATTAATTGCTGTTTTAGATAGTTTTGATTTAGCCATTCAGAATTTAGAAAATTCTGAAAACGAAACAGAGAAAGAAAAATATTTAAAGGGCATTTATCTTATCAGAAATCAGTTAGGGGATTTAATGAAAAAAGAGGGCTTAGAGGAAATAAAAATAGAAAAAGGCAAAATACCCGATTTAACTTGCGAAGAAATAATTTCTGAAATAGAAACTTCAGAATTTTCTCCAGGCAGCGTGGTAGAGATTTTTCAAAAAGGCTATCTTTTTAACGGTAAAATAATCCGGCCGGTGAGGATTGCAGTCGCAAAACAAATTAAAAATTAAAAATTATATTATTATGTCTAAAGTATTAGGTATTGATTTAGGAACTTCAATTTCAAAAATGGCTTCTATTATTCAGGGAGAGCCAAAATGTCTTGATAGTTTAGAGGGCTCTATTTTGATTCCCTCTGTGGCAGCTATGGCAAAAAATGGCGAGAGATTAATTGGTGATTTAGCTAAAAGGCAAGCAGTGACTAATCCAATGAATACTATTTTTGAAGTAAAAAGATTCATTGGGAGAAAGTTTGATGATCCAGAGATTCAAAAAGAAATCAAAAAATTACCTTATGAAACAAGAAAAGGCAGTGACGGAGGAGTAGAAGTCAAGATGGGAGATAAGTGGTATAGCCCCATTGAAATTTCTTCAATGATTTTACAAAAATTAAAATTAGATGCGGAAGAAAAATTGGGGCAAAAAATAGATAGCGCTGTGATTACTTGTCCGGCTAATTTTGACGATTCTCAAAGAAAGGCTACTAAAACTGCTGGAGAAATTGCTGGCTTTAAAGTTTTACGAGTGATTAATGAGCCTACAGCTGCGGCTTTAGCTTATGGTTTAGGGAAAAAGAAAAAAGAAATAATTGTCGTGTATGATTTTGGGGGAGGCACTTTTGATGTTACAATTTTGGATATATCCCCGGAAACAGTTGATGTTTTAGCCACTGGCGGTGAAGCTCATTTAGGAGGAAAAGATTTTGATCAAAGGGTTATTGATTGGGTAGTAGAAAATTTCAAAAAAGATCAAGGAATGGATGTTTCTAAGGATCCCTTAGCTTTGCAAAGAATAAAAGAGGCTGTAGAAAAAGCAAAGATTGAATTATCCTCCACTTTAGAAACAGAAATCAATCTGCCCTATATTTCTGCTGATGCTTCTGGCCCAAAACATTTATATACTAAAATCACTAGAGCTAAGTTTGAGGATTTAACAAAAGATTTAATTGAGAAATCAATTGAAAGAACAAAAAAAACCTTGGGAGAAGTACAATTAAAAGGTGAACTTATGGAAAGGTTAGGTAAAACTGAATCAAAATTGGAGTCAAAGGATGTAAATGAAATTGTTTTAGTTGGAGGAACAACTTTAATTCCTGCAGTTTATGAAGCTGTTAAACATTTCTTTGGCAAAGAGCCAAATAAATCCATTAATCCTGAAGAAGTTGTGGCGATTGGTGCAGCTATTGAAGCAGAAATTTTAACTGCAAAAGAAGAAGGAAGAGGAACTGAAGGTGAAATAAAAAATGTTTTACTTCTTGATGTTTTGCCTTTATCTTTAGGTATTGAAACTTTAGGAGGAATAAACACCACCATGATAAATAAAAATACCACCATTCCTGTTGCCAAAACTCAAGTTTATTCCACGGCTTCAGATAATCAAACTTCAGTAGAAATTAATATCTTACAAGGAGAAAGACCAATGGCTAACGATTGCCGCAGTTTGGGAAGATTTATCTTGGATGGCATTCCACCAGCACCAAGAGGTTTACCTCAAGTTGAGGTAACTTTTGATATTGATGCCAATGGAATTTTGAGTGTAACAGCTAAAGATAAAGCCACTGGTAAAAGCCAATCTGTTCGCATTGAAGGATCAACTGGTTTATCAAAAGAAGAAGTCGAAAAATTAAAGAAAGAAGCAGAAACATATGCCACAGAAGATAGACAAAAAAGAGAATTAGCAGAATTAAAAAATAATGCAGAAACTTTAATTTATACTGCCGAAAAAACATTAAAAGATAGTGGTGATAAAGCACCTTTAGAACTGAAAACCAAAGTAGAAGATAAAATAAAAGAATTAAAAGAAGTAAAGGATGGTTCTGATGCAGCGCAAATAAAAGAAAAAATAGATGCCCTCTCCAAAGATTTATCTGAATTAGGGACTGCTTTATATAAACAAACAGAAAAGACAGAAAATTCTTCAGACATGAAGACTAAAAAAGAGGAAAAACCAGAAGAGGATAAAAAAGAACCGCCAGAAGCTCAGGATGCTAATTTTGAGGAAAAGTGATATCACAAAACAAAAGTTTTGATGTATTAAGCCAAAGTTGATATAATTAATTAATGCCTCAGAATTCTAATTTTTACCGAGTTTATAAATTAGCTTATAGGGATAGAAGTGAATTTCTCAAATCACTTATTTTAGTGGCTTTCATTATTAGTGGTTTAAGTTTAGCCTCCTTATTTTCTCTGGGAGTGCTAAAAAACTTCAATTTAAATCTTTTAATTTGGGCCGGCATCTTATGGTTAATTTCTTTTTCTCTCCTGCCGATTTTTTTCTTAGCAGCTCCGAAGATGCAATTTTATTTCTTTAGCCTCATCTTTAGTTTCATTCCTTTTATCCCGATTTTTTTGGATAAAGCTTGGGATACTAATATCTTCTTTGTCATCGGAGCCATATTACTAACTAATCTTTTCGCTGGCTGGCGGATAAAAACTGAAGCGAATAGTTTAATCGAATTGAATTTTTCCAGAATCATTTCCAAAGGAATTATTTTTCTAAGCCTAACTCTCATCATAATTTTAGGAACTTTGATCTATTTTGAAAGAAATAGTTTGGATTTATCAAGAATTAATATTAATAGCTTGATTAGTTCTTCTTTTGGTTCTTTTGGAAATTTCCAGTTTGGGGGAACAATCGACGATATCTTAAAAACTTATATTGCGACGCAAACAAGTAAATTGGGAATTATCGGAGAACCGGCAAAAAAATTATTATTGGAACAAACTAGAAATAGTCTTTCGCAAATGATTGGCATACCGATTTCTGGTAAAGAAACAATTTCTAATTTGATTGTTAATTATTTCAAAAATCATTGGCAGGGAATGGCACTGCCAATTAAATTAATTTCCTATCTTTTACTTCTTTCCCTTGCCTGGAGTTTACTAGCCTTGTTCAATTATGTTTTTTCTGTCCTGGTGATTATTTTGAGCTGGTTGTTATTAAAATTATTCCTCGTGGTTAAATATTTGCAAATTAAAAGAGTGGGAGTAGAAAAAGAGGAGATAGCTTTTTCCTAAGTTTAACAGTTTAACTTTTTTATCGTTTAAGTAATTATGAAAGATTATTATGACATTTTAGGTATACGCCGAGATGCATCTCAGGCGGATATTAAAAATGCTTTTTATAAATTAGCCCATAAATATCATCCAGATAAAGGCGGCGATGTGGAAAAATTTAAGGAAATCAACGAAGCTTATCAAGTGTTATCCAATCCTGAAAAAAGAGCTCAATATGATAAATTTGGCACTGCCTTTGAAGGCGCTGGAGTTGGGGCTGAAGGGGGTTTTCCTGGTTTTGACTGGCAAAATGTCAATTTTGAAGAACCTTCTGGGTTTTCTTTCAATAATTTTGGAGGGAATTTTGATTTTAGTGATATTTTTTCTGAATTCTTTGGCGGAGGAGCAAGACAAAGACGAAGAACTACTAATCAAAACCGAGGTCGTGATTTAGAAATAACAACAGAAATTACTCTTGAGGAAGCAGGTTTTGGGGCAAAAAAAGAAGTATCTTTTAAAACCTACGTTATTTGTGAACATTGCCATGGCAAAGGTTATGAACCAGGATCTAAAGTAAAAACTTGCCCCCAATGCAAAGGTGAAGGCGTAATCAGAGAAACTAAAAGAACAATTTTAGGAAACTTTACTCAAATCATTGAATGTCCCAAATGTCATGGCCGGGGTAAGATTCCTGAGAAACCATGTCATGTTTGTGGCGGAGATGGTCGTTATTATGACAGCAAAACCATTGTTATTGATATTCCTCAAGGAATTAGAAATGGAGAAACTATCAAAATTAGAGGCGAAGGAGAAGCTGGAATTTTGAGTAATTCTTCCGGCGATCTTTATATTAAGATATTTCTTAAACCCCATTCAGTTTTTGAAAGAAAAGGAGATGATTTGTTTCTTACTCTTTATCTTTCTTTCCCAGAAGCAAGTTTAGGACAAGATGTAGAAATACAAACCTTAGATAAGAAAAAAATTATCTTAAAGATTCCAGCAGGGACTGATAGTGGGGAAATATTTAGAATCAGAGGAAAAGGGATTAAACATTTCAGTACCGTTGGCTTTGGCGATTTATATGCTACTGTTAAGATTAAAACACCAAAAAACATTTCCAAAAAAGCCAAGGAATTATTAGAAGACCTTCAAAAAGAAATTGAAGCATGGGAAGTATTAATTTTCTTATCTTTGTAGTACAATTATATTAATGAATAGTATTACTTATATTCTACTGGGTGTTTTAGGAGGAATTGTCGTGGGAATTTTGTATTTTTTTATAACCAAGAGAGAAAAAAAAGACGAAAAAGAGGGTCAATCATTATTAATGCTTCAAAATCAAATCCAGGAGGTTGTTAGAACTTTGGATAATAAATTAGGTGAATCAACCAAAATCCTCCAGAATCAGTTCGGCCAAAGCGCCCAAATTATTCGTGAGGTGACTGAGAAATTAACCAAATTAGACGAAACTAATAAGCAAGTGCTTAATTTTGCTGATCAGTTACGAAAATTAGAAGATGTTCTGACCAATCCCAAACAGCGAGGAATTTTAGGGGAATATTATTTAGAAGAATTATTAAAAAACGTTTTTTCTCCCAATCAGTATCAGATGCAATATCAGTTTAAAGATGGCGAGATTGTTGATGCGGTAATAATTTTAAAAGATAAGCTTATTCCTATTGATTCAAAATTTTCTTTGGAAAATTATAACCGGATTCTTGAAGAAAATAACTCTTTACAAAAAGAACAATTGGAGAAGCAATTTAAACAGGATTTGAAAAACAGAATCGATGAAACGGCTAAATATATCAGACCAGCCGAAGGAACTTTGGATTTTGCCTTTATGTTTATCCCTGCCGAAGCAATTTATTATGATTTATTGGTTAATAAAATTGGCGCCATTAAAAGCAATACAAGGGATTTAATTGTTTATGCTGTGCGGGAGAAACATGTCCACATAGTTTCTCCAACTTCTTTTTATGCCTATCTACAGACAATTCTACAGGGGTTAAATGCAATGAAAATAGAGGAATCAGCCAAAGAAATCAAAAAAAGAGTAGAAGAATTAGGCAGACATTTGATGAGTTATGAAATTTATATGAAGAAATTAGGTGGTCACTTAGGGACCACTGTCGGTATGTATAACTCAGCTTATAAGGAATTAAATAAAATCGATAAAGATGTTTATCACATTTCTGGCAAGAAAATAGAGACCGAACCTATAGAATTAGACAAACCAAAAGAAGAAATAGAAGAAGAAAATGAACAAGAATAAGAACCCCCTTCGCTTCGCTCAGGAGAACCTTTTTTCTCACTTCGCTCGAAATAAAAAATTCCTTGTTTTTGTTATTATTGGAACGCTGGTCATAGCTAGCGTTCTTTTTTTCTTTTGGTCGAAAGAAATTATCATTGTTAAACCCGAGTTATCAACCATAGTTAATTCTCCAATTACCCCAGATTTAATTTCGCAAAAAATGCTCTTTGTGGGTGATATTATGATGGCTCGGGGCGTCGCTCAATTAACTAATAAATATGGCTTAGAATATCCTTTTTTAAATATCACGCCTCTTTTTTATCTTTTTAATTGGGATATTATTTATGGTAATTTAGAGGGTCCAGTGAGGGCTAATGCTCAACCAGTGTCTTTATTTTCAGTACGCTTTGATTATTCGCCAGAAATTCCGCAATTATTAGCTAAAATCGGTTTTAATCTTTTAAATATCGCCAATAATCATATGGCTGATCAAGGACCTTCAGCCATTGACAGTACAAGGAAATATCTTGAAGAAAACCATATTATTTCTTTGGGCGATTATTCTGACTGCAGTTTAAAATATAGCTATCAAAAGGATAATTTTGTATTCCTGGGAGCTAATTTAGTTTATAAAAGTAAATATTGTGTTCAAGATTTAATTCAGGAGATAAAAGAATTAAAAACCAAAGATCCTAATTTTTTTATTATTATCACTCCTCATTGGGGCACAGAATACATTTCTTATCCCGATGATTTCCAAAAACAAACAGCTCACGAATTGATTGAAGCTGGCGCAGATTTAATTGTTGGTCATCATCCCCATGTGGTGCAGGAGATTGAAGAATATCGGGGAAAGTTGATTTTTTACTCTTTAGGAAATTTTGTTTTTGATATGTATTTTTCTCAGCCAGTCCAGCAAGAATTAGCTTTGGGTTTTGAATGGCAACCAACTCAAAAAACTTTTTATCTTTTTCCTCTTCAAAGCAATAAAAGCCAGCTTTCTTTTATGGCAGTTGAGGAGCAGACACAATTTTTCGATTTTCTAGCTCAAATTAGCACTCCTTCATTAACTGACCAAATTAAAAAAGGAGTGATAGAAAAGCATTATTAATTATAAATAGTACTATGATTCAAGAAAACAGCTTGACTTTTAATTAAAACCCTGCTTTAATTAGGTGATTATTAAGTTTTTGTTTAAATTATGACCAAACTAAACTTTCCTGAACCTCAAACTTTAGTTCTTTCTCTGTTATCAATTTTACCCCCCAGAAATCAGGATATTTTGAAGAGAAGGTATGGTTTAATCAATGATAAACCGCAAACCCTGGATTCCATAGGCAAAATCTATAAAGTAACCAGAGAAAGAATTAGGCAGATAGTGGAAGCTTCTTTAAAAAATATTAAAGCTTCTCCTAAAATAGTCGAAGTCCAATCATTTTGGAGTCAAGCTAAAATTATTTTAGAACGTCTCGGAGGTATCGAAGAGGAAGCTGAACTTTTAGTTTTTATCAAAAAAGAATTGGAATTAGAAAAAAGCACCCTAAGTACTATTAAATTTTTATTACTTTTAAATCCAGATTTTGTTCTTGAGGACGAAGATGAAAAGACGGTTTCTTATTGGCATTTAAAAGAGGTAGAAAAAACAAAAATTCAAGTCAATATTAAACAGATTGAAGAATTTTTTAAGAAACAAAACACGGTTTATACTCTAAAAGAAATTTTAGATTGGGCCAAGAAAAATCTTTCTTCGGAAATTAACGAAAAAGCGATTGGGATTTATTTTAAGATAACAAAAAGCATAGGTAAAAATCCTTTCGGTGAATATGGCTTAAAAAATTGGTCTAAAATTGAACCATCTGGAGCAAGGGACAGGGCTTATCTTTTGATGTCTCATCAAAAACAACCCCTTCATTTCTCGGAAATTGCCAAATATCTCAATGAAAACAAAGAAATAGCTGAAGCAATAAAAATAGAGTCACCATTAGTTTTATCTCGATCCTGGTTTAAAAAAGTGGAAGTTCAAACTGTTCACAATGAATTAATCAAAGATTCTCGTTTTGTTTTGATTGGCAGGGGTATTTATGCCTTGAAGGATTGGGGATACAAACCAGGAAAAGTGGCTGATGTCATTAAAGATGTTTTAAAAGAGGCAAACAAACCTTTAACCCAAGACGCCATTGTTAAAGAAGTTCAAAAAAAGAGATTCGCTAAAACCAATACTATTATTTTGAATCTCCATAATAAGAAGTTATTCAGGAAATTAGAAGACAAGCGTTATACCTTAATTGGGTCATATAAAATATTAGAGGTTTAATGCCTTTTAAATTTTTTAATTTTTCTCAGTGGTCGCATTATTTCCTAGAAATTCTTTTAGAATTTTGGTGGGTCATTTTCCTTATTATTTTGGGGAAAATTTTTATTAATTTATACCGCAGTCATAGAAAAAAACTAGAAAAAAAGAAAAAAGAAATTAAAGACTGGGTGGTTTTAGAGGTTAAAATCAATCGAGAAATTTTACAGACGCCGAAAGCCATGGAGCAGGTTTTTTCTGGTTTGCACTCCATTGACAAAGGGAATATCAGTTTAGAAATTTTAGGCTTGAAAAAAGAGGTTAATTTTTTAATGAGACTGCCTAAAGAATACAGAAAACTATTTGAATCTCAGCTTTATGCTCAATATCCAGAAGTAGAAATTAAAGAAATTTATGATTATTTTTCCACTTTTCCTCCTTTCTTACCGAATAAAGATTTTGATTTATACGGCTCAGAAATAATTTTTAAAAATGCCAATCATTTTCCTATAAGAACTTATCCTTTTTTTGAGGAGGTCAAAGAAGAAAAAAGAATCGATCCCCTGGCGAATCTTATTGAATCAGTAAGCCAGCTTCAGTCGTCAGAATATTTAATTCTTCAGATGATAATTTTGCCTTTGACTTCAGAAAAAGAAAAGAAATGGATAGAAGACGGCCAAAAAGAAATTAATAAACTCTTAGGGAAAAAAGAGGGGAAAGTAGGTTGGCGAGACTGGATAGACTCTTTCCTTAGAAACTTAATTACGGCTTTTTATACTTTGCCAGTTTGGCCAGGTGAAAAAAAAGAAGAAAAGCCCATTTCTTCCCCCCTTTCTTCCGGGAATAAAGAAAAAATAGAACGCATAGAACAAAAAATTTCGAAGTTAGGTTTCGAAGTCTCAATCAGATTTATTTATATTGGTCCAAGGTCAATTTATGACGAGACAGACAGCTTAGCTTTCCCCGCCTATTTTAAGCAGTTTAATACTGAGAATCTGAATGCTTTTAAAATTAATGACTTAGCTTCTACCAAAATTAAATCAAGATTATTCAAAACAAGAAGAACCTTTCTTAAAAAATTACATTTTTATCAAAAATTTAGAAAGAGAGAGGAAATTGAAGAAACAATTATTTTGAATACCGAAGAATTAGCCTCAATTTATCACTTCCCGGTTTTGAAAGTGAAAGCCCCAGCTTTAATCAGGTCTTTGTCGCGTAAAGGCGAAGCTCCACCTAATTTACCAATTTGATTTATGAAGGATATAGCTTATATTGGGATTACAAATTTTCGTAATGATTTCGAGAGGTTTGGTATTAAAACCGACGATAGGCGTCGGCATATGTATCTTATTGGTAAAAGTGGTGTTGGTAAAACAACCATGATCGAAAATATGGCCATTCAAGATATTCAAGCAGGCAAAGGAGTAGGAATTATTGATCCTCATGGGGAATTAATAGAGAGAATTATCCATTTTATTCCCCAAGAAAGAATAAAAGATGTGGTTTATTTTAATCCAAGCGATTTAGAATGGCCGATAGCTTTTAACGTAATCGAAGAAGTGCCCCTCGAGTTAAGACATTTAGTAGTGGCGGGATTAATGGGAGTGTTTAAAAAGATTTGGCCAGATGTTTGGTCAGCCAGAATGGAATATATTTTAAATAATACGCTTTTGGCTTTATTAGAATATCCTGGTTCTACTCTTTTAGGCGTTAACAGAATGTTAGCCGATAATGATTTTAGGAAAGCAATTGTAGAAAGAGTAACCGATCCAGTGGTAAAATCTTTTTGGGAAAAAGAATTCAGCCGCTATAACGATCGTTTTGCCACTGAAGCTATTGCCCCTATTCAAAATAAAGTCGGACAATTTATTTCGAATCCCTTAATAAGAAACATCATCGGTCAAAAGACATCAAAGTTAGATTTAAGAGAAATAATGGATAGCGGGAAAATATTTTTGGCTAATGTCTCTAAAGGTTTGATTGGAGAAGATAATACTGCTCTTTTAGGGGCCTTACTAATAACAAAATTACAATTAGCGGCTATGTCGAGAATCGATGTTCGAGAAGATGAGAGAAGGGATTTCTTTTTATATATTGATGAATTTCAGAATTTTTCTACAGAATGTTTTGCTAACATTTTTGCCGAAGCGAGAAAATATCGTTTGAATTTAATTTTAGCTCATCAGTACATTGCCCAGTTGAATGATATGGTCAGAGATGCGATTTTTGGCAATATTGGTACTTTAATAACTTTTCGAGCAGGTCCAGAAGATGCCGAACTTTTAGAAAAATATTTTGTGCCGGATTTTAATCAAGAAGATATTATTAATTTACCAAATTACAATTTTTACATTAAATTAATGATTGATGGTTATTTGACCAAAGGATTTTCTGGGATGAACATTCCCCCAAGCGCTTTACCTCCAGAGTCTTTTATTCAAGAAATCATTCAATATTCTCGAGAACACTACGCTTTTAAACGAGAAGAAGTGGAAAATACCATGAGGCACTGGGAATTTTTAGATTTCTCATCCCCAGAAAAACAAGAAAAGCCAAAAATTAACCAGCCAATTAAAGAAGGATGGGAAACTATCTGTTCTAACTGTGGTAAAGCCATTATCGTTCCTTTTCGACCTGATCCTAATAGGCCAGTATATTGCGAAGATTGTTTAAAAGAAACGAAGAAGACAACTTCTTTTAGAAAAGAAAAACCATCTCCGAAAACCGAAGAAATAAAAAAGATTATTAAGGAAATTTTTAAATGAAAAAGAAGGTTATCGGAATTATTTGTGGTGGAAAGAGCGGAGAGCATGAAGTGTCTTTGCGTTCAGCTTTTTACGTTTATAATAATATAGATAAAAAAAAGTATCGGAGAGTCATAATAGCCATAGACAAAAAAGGAAAATGGTATTTTTCCCGTAGTTTTGAGGACCTTGTTGATACCAGAGGCCAATTATGGAAACTTAAATCTTCTTTGGAAGAAATAGTGCTTTTAAAATCTAAAAACTGCAGCCAGGTCTTCAGCTTGCAAAAAAAGAGAAACTTACTCGGAATAGATATATTTTTTCCTTTAATTCACGGTACTTATGGAGAAGACGGTTGTCTTCAAGGGTTTTTAGAACTTTTAGACGTTCCTTATGTAGGGGCAGACGTTATGGGTTCAGCAATAGGAATGAATAAAGAAATAACTAAAAGATTATTAATGGCTGAAAAAATACCCGTAGCGGAGTTTATTGTTATAGAAAAAAAAGACAAATTAGCAGAGAAAAAAAATAAAATCAATCAGGCGATAAAGAAATTTCATTTTCCTCTTTTTATAAAACCGGTTTGTTTAGGTTCTTCAGTAGGGGTATCTAAAGTTTTCAGCAGGAAAAAGGTTAATAAAGCCATTCAAGAAGCTTTTCAATATGACACAAAAATTATGATTGAAAAATTTATTGAGGGAAGAGAAGTGGAATGCTCGGTATTAGGCAATTTTAATCCTAAAGCTTCTTTGCCGGGAGAAATCAAGTCTCGTTCCTTTTATTCCTATAAAGCAAAATATTTGGATCCTGAGGAGAAAGAAGCAAAATTATTAGCTCCGGCTCCTTTGCCAAAAAAATTGATTAAAAAAATACAAGAACTAAGCGTTAGAGTATTTCAAACATTAAAATTGCAAGGGATGGCACGGATAGACTTTTTCTTAAAACCTTCAGGAAAATTAGTAGTGAACGAGGCAAATACCATTCCTGGATTCACTCAAATCAGTATGTATCCTAAATTATGGCAGGTCTCTGGCTTATCCTATTCCAGATTACTGGATAAATTAATCCAATTGGCTCTCGAGAATTATTCCCAAAAGAAAAAATTAAAAAGAAGTTACTATTAAAATGAAAATATCCCTAAAAAAAATCTTGAAGAGTTTTCAATATTCTTTCAACGGCATTAAAATCCATAGTCAGCAGCATAATTTTGTGGTTATGTTGATAAGTGCTTTTTTTGTTATTCTTCTTGGTTTTATCTTTCAAATTTCTTATTTTGAGTGGCTGATTCTTATTTTAATCATCAGTTTAATTCTTTGCTTAGAAACTATAAATACTACCTTAGAAAAAACTTGGGATTATCTTGAACCTAATTTTTCTGATAAAATAAAGATGTTTAAAGATTTAATGGCTGGAGGAGTAGCTATTGCTATTTTTACTTCCATTATTATTGGTTTAATGATTTTTTTGCCCAAAATTATAGATTTTTTACTAAAAATATATATCTTTTTTTCACAAAAAAAGTTATTATTCTATTAAAATATTATTTTTTATGATAAAGCCTGAGACGAAAATTATACTTTTAGAGAAAGAAATCCAGAGATTGAAAAAATTAGTTTATTTAGACGCCCTAACTAGGATCTACAACAGAAGAGGATTTTTAGAGATTGGTGGAAACTATTTCAAATCTTTTAAGGAGAGCAAAAGAAAACGCCGAAAAAATGCAATTGCTAGTTTAGCCCTTATCTTTTTAGATATAGATGATTTTAAAAAGATTAATGATAAATACGGGCATCAAAGAGGAGATAGAGTATTAAAACAATTAGCTAAATTTCTTAAATCAGTCCTTCGAAAAGTTGATTTAATAGGTCGTTGGGGCGGTGAAGAATTCGTTATTTTATTACTCAACGTTAGTAAAGCTAATGCTCAAAGAATTACTCAAAAATTATGCCGGTTAGTATCAAAAACCAAAATAGCTGGTTTGTATTTAACCATTAGTTTAGGATTGATTATCCCCAAGAAAGAAAAAACTTTAGCGCTAATCATTAATAAAGCTGATAAATTAATGTATCAAGCTAAGAAACGCGGTAAAAATCAAGCAATTTTTATTAAATAAATCTGTTCCTGTGGCTTTGTTACAGAGATGAAGGCTAGATTTTTTTAAAGAGGTATCGGCTCCGCCGATGGATCTATAAAATTAAATAATCACATGTCCTCAGGATCTTTAGATGAAATTCGAAATAAACTGGATATCGTAGAGGTAATTGGCCAATATGTGAAACTCCAGAAAGCAGGAGCTAATTATAAAGCTCTCTGTCCTTTTCATAAAGAAAAAACACCTTCTTTTATTGTGTCTCCTTCACGTCAGATTTTTCATTGCTTCGGCTGCGGAGCCGGCGGCGATATTTTCACTTTTATCATGAAAATTGAAAACTTGGAATTCAAAGACGCTCTTCAAATATTAGCTGATAAAGCAGGAGTAAAACTTGTTTATGAAAGCCCGGAAGTTAATTCCCAAAAGCAAACAATCGTCGATATTAACGAAAACGCCAAATTATTTTTTCAGAAACAGTTAACTGGTAATAAAGAAGTTCAAGAATATTTAACAAAAAGAGGATTAAAAGAAGAAACAATAACAGAATTTGGTTTGGGTTTTGCTCAAGATGCGTGGCGATTTCTAGTAAACTATTTAATTAAACAAAATTTTACTTGCGAGGACATTGTTGCGAGTGGCTTAGCTATTTCGAAATTAGATTTAAACGAAAATGCTTCTCTAAAGACAAAAAAACTTCAAGAAAACGACATTTACGATCGTTTTCGTGATAGAATTATGTTTCCCCTTGAAGATGCAAGTGGTCATATAGTTGGTTTTACAGGAAGAATTTTCCAAGGTAAATCACCTTTAAAAACTATTAAAGATATTGAGGCAGTTGGTAAATATGTTAACACGCCTCAGACTATAGTTTTTGATAAAAGTAAAATGCTTTACGGTTTATCCAAAACAAAAACTTATTTACACCAACTTGAAATAACTTTATTAGTGGAAGGACAAATGGATTTTTTAATGGGTTGGCAGGCAGGAATTAAAAATATAGTGGCTACTTCTGGCACCAGCCTCACTCCCTATCACTTAGCAATTCTTAAGAAATACAATAACACCCTAATTTTAGGATTTGATATGGATGAAGCAGGAGAAAGGGCCGCTGAAAGAGGTATTGATTTAGCCTTAGCTAAGGAATTTAGTGTCAAAATTCTTCAACTTTCGCAGGGTAAAGATTTGGCAGATTATATCTTAGGCATAAAAGATTCGTCCGAAATCAAAGATTTATTGAATAAAGCCATCCCGATTATGGATTTCTACTTCAGGAAAGCGAAATCTTTAGGGAATACTAATAGCTTAGAAGGCAAAAAAACAGTTGTTTCTTATTTTCTTCCGAAAGTGAAAAAATTAATTAATCCCCTTGACAGAGCTTTTTGGTTAGAAAAAATTTCTCACTATGTCGATGTCGATATTCATGCCCTAGAAGATGAATTAAAAAGAATTACCATTGAATCAGCAATTCCTCGACAACATTCAGGATTAATTGACGAAAATGAGCCTGAATATCAATATTCTTCCAGTGTTAGTCTGACTACCATTCTAGAAAAACCCAGATGTCAAATTTTAGGGGAGAGAATTATAGCTTTTTTGATTAAAGATTTTTCGTTCAAAGACGACATAGAAGAAAATAAAAAATATTTTCCCGAAGAAATATCAAAAATCTTAGAAATTATCCTTTCAGCTAAAGTTCCAGATGATTTAGAACCAAGAAATTTGCAGAAAATGAATCTTAAAGAAGAGGTAATAGATAAAATTAATGAATTAGCCCTAAGGGCTGACTATGAATTAGAAATGCTTGAAAAATTTAACGTTTCTTTAAAAGAAGAGATAAAAAAACAACTCTCAGATTTGAAACAAGAAGCGGTAAAAATCAAACAGAAGAAAATAGAAAACGAAATAATGTTAGCAGAAAAAAATAAAAATGAAAAGCAAAAACAAGATTTAATAAAGCAATTCGATCAATTATCAAAAGAATTATTATGATATCACGATACAAATATACAAATTTTACGAATAATACGAATAAAAAATAAAGAGTATGACTAAAACAAAAAAAATTAAGAGAAAAACAAAACGAAAAACAACTCAAAAACGAAGAGTTGTGAAAAAAATCCAAAAGAAAAAAATACAGAAGTCCAAGAAGAAAAGATTTAGTCAAAAGAAAGCTTTGGGAGAAATAAGTATGGAGGAATTAATAAAAAGAGGAAGGGGTCGAGGGTTTGTCACCCAAGACGAAATTTTAAAATATTTTCCTAAGGTAGAAGAGAATATCGATTTGTTAGAAAAAGTCTATGATTCTTTAGCTGAAGCTAACATTGATATTGTTGAAAGTGGAGATTTACTTTTACCTAAAACCGAGGTGTCAAAGAAGGAATTAAAGGAAAGTTTACGTTTTAGGGAAATAGAGGAAATGAGTGATAATGTGCAATCATACTTAAGAGAAATAGGGAAAATATCACTTTTAACTTCAGAAGAAGAAAGGGCTTTGGCAAAAAAAGTTGATCAAGGTGACGAACAGGCGAGAAGAAAAATGATTGAAGCCAATTTAAGATTGGTGGTTTCTATTGCTAAGCGTTACATTGGCCGCAGCAGCAATATGAATCTTTTAGATTTGATTCAAGAAGGGAATATCGGTTTGTCCAAAGCCGTTGATAAATTTAATTATAAAAAGGGATTTAAATTTTCTACTTATGCCACTTGGTGGATTAAACAGGCTATTACTCGGGCTTTAGCTGATCAAGGAAGAACTATTCGGATTCCAGTTCATATGGTAGAAACAATCACCAAATATTTAAAAACTAAAAGAGCTTTAGCCCAAAGTTTGGGCAGAGAGCCTCTACCGGAAGAAATTGCCAAAGAAATGAATAAAAGCTTGGAAGAAATTCTTTATTTAATTCAAATTTCTCGAGATACCTATTCTTTAAACCAATCAATAGGGGGAGGAGGAGAAGATGAAGAATCTAGCGAGTTAGGAGATTTTGTTCCTGATAAAAAAACTCCTGGTCCGGATGATTATGCCAGCCTTCAAATTCTTAGGGATTTAATAAGGGATATTCTTAATGATTCATCTTTTGTCCAAAGAGAAAGAGAGATCGTCAAAATGAGGTTTGGTTTAGAAGATGGCATCAATCATACTTTAGAAGAAGTAGGAAAAAAATTTGGAGTGACGAGAGAAAGAATCAGGCAGATTGAAGCCAAAACCTTAGAGAAAATCAAAGAACATCCCCAATCTCAAAAGATAAAGGAATTCTTAGAATGAAAACCAAGTTAATTACAAAGATTTTAAAGAAGATTCTTCCCAAGAATTTAAAGAAAAATTCTTTTTTGAGAAAAACCTTAGCTTTGATGGCTAATGCTTATTTTGGATTTCCTAGCCATAAATTAATTCTTTTAGGAGTAACTGGTACCACTGGAAAAACTACCACTACTTTTATGATTAAAAGCATTCTTGAAGAAGCGGGCATTAAAACCGGTTTAATTGGTACAGCTGGTTACTATCTTGATGATGAAGTTATTTATGATCAAGGGCAAGGACCTGGCACTACCCCAGATCCTTTCTTTTTGCATCATTTACTAAAAAAAATGACACAGAAGAAAATAAAAGTAGTAATTATTGAAGTGTCTTCTTTTGGATTAATGTATTGGCGAACATACGGTTTAAAATTTAAAACTGCTGTTTTAACCAATATTGCCTATAATCACCATGTTGCTCTTCATGGAGGAATGGAAAATTATGTCAAGGAAAAATTGAAATTGTTCCGTTATCTTCCCAAAAACAGTTTGGCCGTTTTACCTCAGGAAAGCAAATATTTTAATCTATTTAAGACAAATACTCAAGCGAAAGTGTTAACATATGGTTTTAATTCTAACTGTGATATTTGGGCAACAGGATCAGTTGTTCATTGCCAAGATAAAACTTTTGATTTAAAATTAAAAATCCCGGCTCAGTTTAATGTCTTAAATGCCTTAGCTGCTATTGGCGCCGTGTATAAATTACAAATTTCTGAGACTCAAATCAAAGCTGGTTTGGAAAGAATAGAAAGTATTCCTGGAAGATTAGAAGTGGTTACTAGCCAAGCACCATTTAGAATTATTGTTGATAAAGCCAATACACCTTTAGCTTTTCAAAGTATTATTAATTATCTTAATCAGGATTTTAAAACGAAGCGAAAAATCGTGGTTTATGGCACTTTTAATGAAAGCCCTTTGGAAGAAAGAAATATGCTAGCCAAATTAACTACTGATTTTTTTGACTTAGTAATCATCACCGAAGATGACCCCAAAGATGAATCACCTCAAAAAGCAAAAGAAGATTTTTTGAATTTTGCTAAGAAAAATAATATCCCTCAAAATAAATATTTAACCATTTTTGATAGGCGAGAAGCTATCAAAACAGCAATAGAAAAAGCCCAAGCCAATGATTTAATACTTATTTCGAGCGAAGCGAGAAAAAAGGATTTGAGTAAAACGATAATCCTTATTTTAGGTAGAGGAAACGAGCAGTTTATGCTTTATAAAAACAAAAAAATACCTTTTGATGATAGAGTAGTCACAAAAGAAATTTTAAAAGAAGTTGGATATTTTTTATGAATTCAGAAGAATTAAGAAAATTTTTTTTAGAGTTTTTTAAGAAAAGAAGACATAGAATAGTTCCTTCTTCTTCTTTAGTTCCAGAAAACGATCCCTCGGTGCTTTTCACTACTGCTGGTATGCAGCAATTTAAATTATACTACACGGGAACACAAAACCCCTTGAAAGATAACCATTCTAATTTGAGCGAGCCTTTGAATAACTTAAATGTTGCAACTTGCCAAAAATGTTTGCGTACCAGTGATATTGAATCAGTTGGTGATGAAAGCCATCTGACCTTTTTTGAAATGTTAGGAAATTTTTCATTCGGGGGATATTTTAAGAAAGAGGCCATCCATTATGCTTGGGATTTCATTGCTAAGGATTTAAAAATTTCTTCAGACAGAATTAAAGTTAGTGTTTTTAAGGGTGATGGCAAAATTCCTTTTGATAAAGAATCTTATGATAATTGGTTAAATTTAAGTATACCAAAAGAGAAAATTATTTTAGGATCAAAAGAAGATAATTTCTGGGGACCAACCGGGAATGAAGGTCCTTGTGGACCAACTTCAGAGATTTATGTTGATGGAATAGAAATCTGGAACATAGTGTTTAATGAATATTATCGTCACGAAGATACAACTTTAGAACCTTTAAAAATTAAAGGTGTAGATACGGGTATGGGATTAGAACGTTTAGCCTTAGTGATGCAATATCCTGAAGATAAAACCAAAACGATTTTTGACACTGACTTATTCAAAGATTTAATAATTTACCTCAAATCTCAAGGCGGCGAAGGAGAAGAAAGAATGTACAGAATTATTGCTGATCATTTTCGAGCCATTGTTTTTTTAACAGCATCAGGTATTCTTCCTTCCAATACTTTGCATGGTTATGCCTTAAGAAGCCTTATAAGAACAATTATTTATCTTAGTAAGATTCAAAATTTTAAAGAAAATTGGTTAGAACAAGCTTTTGAAATTATTAAAACCAAATACGAAAATATTTATCCTGAAGTACAAAATAAAAAGGAGATTCTTTTGGTGATTAATCAGGAAACTGACAAATTTGAAAAAACCTTGAAAAAAGGATTGAAAGAATGGCAAAAATTAGTAAGCCGTTTGCCAAAAACAAAAAAAGAAATATCAGGCGAAGAAGCTTTTGGTTTTTATGAAACTTCTGGCACCCCTTTAGTGTTTTTAGAAGAAACGGCTAAGGAATATAATCTTAAGATTGACCGTCATGGTTTTGAAGAAGCATTTCGCCGTCATCAAGAGGTTTCAAGAGCAAGTAAGGAGAAAAAATTTGGCGGTCATGGCATTGATAAAATCCAAGATGTAAAAGCTAAGATGCAAGTGACTAAATTACATACAGCTACCCATCTTCTTCTTCAGGCTTTAAGAATAATTCTGGACGACAAAATAGAGCAAAAAGGCTCGGATATCACTCCGGAGAGATTACGTTTAGATTTTCCTTTTTTGAGAAAATTAACAGCCGAAGAGATTAAAAAAGTTGAAAATCTTGTCAATCAAAAGATTCAAGAAGGTTTAATAGTTCGTCATTATGAAACCAGTTACGAGGAAGCAATTCGAAAAGGAGCCTTAGGGTCTTTTAAAGACCGTTACCCAGAAAAAGTGACTATTTATGAGATAGAAAATTCGCAAACAAAAATCCCTTTCTCTATGGAAATTTGCGCTGGGCCTCATATTGAAACTACTAAAGAAATAGGTAGCTTTAGAATTCTCAAAGAAGAAGCAGTGGGACAAGGGATAAGAAGAATTAAAGCGACAATAGAGTGAGCTTTGATATATCAAATAAATTCTGATATACTACTACCAATTAATTCATTTAAGCGTATGAAGAATGTAAACATGGAGAACGTAAAAAAGAAAAAGGTGGCTGATATCTACCCTCCTCATACTTTAGAAAAAAATCAACCAACTAGCGAAAAGGAACCAAAAGAAGGTATTCGATATTTGGAAAAGGAGGAAAATATTATGATTCGAATAGAATCAACTCCCTTATCTGAGGAAGAACCAGAAAGAATAGGCTTAGAAGAAGAGAAAATAACAGAGGAGTCAGAGGTTTACGAAGCGCCTTTTCAACCTGGGGAAACGAGAATAAAAACAAAAAGAAATAAAATTCAAAGAAATAAAATTCTTAGTATCCTTTTACCTTTAGTTTTTATCGGTCTCTTATATTATTTAGGCTTTGTCGTTTTAACCAAAGCCGAAGTATTGATCACATCTAAAAAATTAACCCTTTCTCTCGATAACGAACAGATTTTGATCGATAAAAATATCGCTGGGGCTAATTATAGTCAAAAAGTCATTCCGGGAAATTTATTTATTTTTCCAGAAAACAATGAAACAGAATTTAAAAGCACTGGTCAGGGCAAAGATGAACAAAAAGCCAAAGGAGTAATTACTATTATTAATAATTTTTCTTCTGCCCCTCAAATCTTAATAGCTACTACTCGATTTGAGACTCCTGATGGTAAAATTTTTCATTTAGATTCGAGAATAGTAATTCCTGGAGCAACGATGAAAAATGGTAAACTCGAACCTTCATCAATAGATGTCAATGTTACTGCTGATAAACCAGGACCAGAATATAATATTCCTGCCTGTAACAATAATTGCAAATTCACTATTCCTGCTTGGAAAGAAATACCAAAGTTATTTAATGGTTTTTATGGTATTAGCAATAAGCTAATGACAGGAGGAAGCTTAGGCTCAGTGCCAATGGTTACTGCCGAAGATTTAAAGAATGCCGAAAATAGCATTTTGGAAGTGATCGGTAATAAAATAAGCGAAGATTTAAAAAATAAAATTCCCAACAATCTAAAAATTCTTGATGGGGCAAAAAGTGGTATCAAAATTGTAAAACTTAGCAGCGATGTTTCGGTCGGAGATTTCCGCCAAAGCTTTACCGTAACTGCTGCTGGAGAAATCAGGGTGATTGCTTTCAGGGAGCAAGATCTTATTGAGTTTATAAAAAGCCGATTTGATGCTCAAAAACCAGAAAAATATGATTATTGCGGTGATCCCATCATAGAATATAAAGACATCAAACCTGATTTTGAGAAAGGAACGTTGAAAGTGACAATGTCTGTCAAGCAAACTTTCTGTTATCATCTTGCTCAGGATGAAATTAAAAAAGATGTTGCCGGCAAAAATCAAAAAGAATTAGAAATTATCTTAAAAAGTATGGATGGAATAGAAACAGGGAAGGTAAGGCTTTTCCCTGTTTGGCTTAAAAAAGTACCTTTAAACCTGAACAAAATAAAAGTAACAATTGACTAAATAAATAATTTTTGCTAATATGATATTCGTTTATGAGTAGTAAAGAATTTATTCGAAAAGAAGGAATAGTAACCGAAGCTTTGCGTAATGCGATTTTTCGAATTCAATTAACCGATGGAGAGGAAGTTTTAGCCCATCTATCTGGGAAGCTTCGTCTTCATAGAATTAAAATTTTAAACGGAGATAAAGTTTTAGTAGAATTCTCTTCTTACGATACTAAAAGGGGTCGAATTATTTATCGATTATGAAAGTTAGAGCTTCTGTAAAAAAAATTTGTAAAAATTGCAAAATAGTTAGACGAAAAGGCCGTCTTTATGTAATTTGCACCAATCCTAAACATAAACAAAGACAAGGATAATTTTATGGTTCGTATTTTAGGTGTAGATATCCCAGATAATAAAAATATTGATATTTCTTTATCCTATATCTATGGGATAGGTCCTTCTTTAGCAAAGAAATTTCTTCAGGAAGTGAAAATTGACCCTCACAAAAAAGCAAAAAATTTAACTAGCGAAGAGATTAATATCTTGAAAGAATTAATCGAGAAGAAAGCCATTAAAATTGAAAATGATTTAAACCGAGAAATTAAAGCTAACATCAAGAGATTGATTGAGATTAATGCTTATAGAGGAATTAGACATATCAGAAAATTGCCGGCTAGAGGACAAAGAACAAAGACCAATTCCCGAACCGTAAGAGGTAATGTCAGAAAAACCGTTGGTTCAGGAAGGCGCAAGGCGGCATCTCCAACATAACAAATCGCTCGGAATATATTTTCTTCGACCCGCTCGCTCGCCCAGCGTGCTCGCTCTCTTAGGTCCTCGCCTCGCTCGTCGCCTTCGGCGACACCTTGCCCACTCGGCTCCGGATGGTCTCAGAAAAATATATTCCTCGCTCTAGAGGTTTAAAAATTTAAAATTAAGATTTATTTTAAAATTAAAAATTTAAAATTAAGATTTATTTAGATGGGTAAAAAACGAGTTATTACAAAATCCGGAGAAGATTTATCAAAAATTGAAGAAAAAATAACTACTTCTCAGGCAAAAGCTAGTAATACCCAATTAGAAAAGGGGAGAGTTTATATTATCGCTTCATATAATAACACTTTGGTTTCTTTAACTAATCTGAATGGAGAACTAATTGCTTGGAGTTCAGCTGGTTCTTTAGGATTCAAAGGTCCCAAAAAAGCCACACCTTTTGCTGCTTCAAAAGTAATAGAAGCTTTACTTCAAAAAGTACAGAAAAGTGGGCTGAAAACAGTTGAGGTTTATGTTAAAGGAATAGGAGGTGGTCGGGAGTCATCAATCAGAACTTTGGCTAGCCATGGAGTAGATATTGATTTAATTAAAGATGTTACTCCCATCCCTCATAATGGACCAAAACCCTCTAAGATGAGAAGAGTGTAACGGAGCTCGGAATATATTTTCTTCGACCCGTTCGCTCGCCCAGCGTGCTCGCTCTCTTAGGTCCTCATCTCGCTCGTCGCCTTCGGCGACACCTTGCCCGCCCCGCCTGCGCGGGCAGGTCGGCTCCGGATGGTCTCAGAAAAATACATTCCTCGCTCTAGAGGTTTAAAAATTAGAAATTAAAAATTAGAAATTATATTGATATGTTAGATAAAAATTGCAAAAAATGTAGAGCAGTGGGTGAAAAACTCTTTCTTAAAGGGGAAAAATGTTATACTCCGAAATGTCCGATGATAAGAAGGGGTATAGCCATTCATGGAAAAAGAAAAAAAAGACACGCTTTAACCCCCTATGGCAGGCAATTACTTGAAAAACAAAAAGCAAAACTAATCTATGGCATAAAAGAAAGACAGTTTCATCGCTATTTTGATCTCTCCTATAAGAAAAGAGGAGCGACTCCAGAAATCTTAGCTGGCATGCTAGAAAGTCGCTTTGATAATGTGGTTTATCGATTGGGTTTTGCTTCGAATAGGGCTGCGGCAAAACAATCAGTTTCTCACGGCCACTTTTTTCTAAACGGACGAAGACATAATATTTCTTCAACTATCGTCAAGAAAGGGGATATTATTTCTGTCAATCCTAAAAGTCTTAAAACCAATACTTTTAAAGATATAAAAGATCGCCTTAAAAAATATAATTCTCCTAAATTCCTTGAATTAGATTCTGAGAAACTCGTAGGAAAAATTATTGCCGAGCCAGATTTAGAAGAATTAAAAATGGCTATTGATTTTCCATCAATCGTTGAGTTCTACAGCAAATAGTAATTAATTTTAAAATTTATTATAAGGTATGTTCCAATTACCAGCATCTATTCAAAAAATAGAACAGCTCAAAAATTACGGAAAATTTCAAATTGAGGGTTTATATCCAGGATACGGTATTACTCTTGGTAATTCTTTAAGAAGAGTTTTAATTTCTTCCATTGAAGGAGCAGCTGTTACCTCTCTAAAAATAGAAGGTGTTCAGCATGAATTTACTTCCATACCTAATGTGGTGGAAAGCGCTCTTGATGTTATGCTTAATTTAAAACAACTAAGGGTTAAGCTTTATACCAATGAACCCCAGATTTTAAAATTAGATATCTCTGGAGAAAAAGAAATTGCGGCTAAAGATTTCGAGAAAAATTCTCTGGCTGAAATTTTGAATCCTGAGTTGCATATTGCTACCCTAACTGATAAAAAAGCTAAGCTAAGAATGGAGGTGACGGTAGAAAAAGGATTGGGCTATGTTTTAGCTGAAGAAAGAAGAAAAGAGAAACTTTCCATTGGAACTATTAGCCTTGATGCAATTTTCAGTCCGGTTCAAAAAGTAAACTTTAAAATAGAGAATATGAGGGTAGGGGAAAGAACTGATTATAATCGGTTAATTATTGAAATAGAAACCGATGGTTCTCTTAGTCCTGACGAAGCTTTTGCCAAGGCAGCAGGTATTTTAAAAGAACATTTTGCTTTAATCGAAAATACATTTGCCCCTCAAGTGGAAGAAACAAAAGCCAGTGCCTCTTCGGCATTCAAACAAGAAAAAAAAGAACCTAAAGATATATTGATAGAAAACTTAGATTTGAGCTCTAGAACCAAAAAGGCTTTAATTGATAATGGTGTAAAAACCTTAGCTGGATTATTACGATATCGAGAAGAAAAACTATCAACTTTAGAGGGTTTAGGAGCAAAATCAATTGAAGAAGTAAAAAAAGTTTTAAAAAACTTAGAATACACGTTAAAATAGAATTTTAATTCTATTATGAGACACTTAAAAAAAGGAAAAAAATTCCATCGAAAAACAGATCAGAGAAAAGCTTTGCTAAAAGGATTGGCAGCTAATTTAGTAATACGAGGGAAAATTATCACTACTTCAAGCAAGGCAAAAGAAACCAAGAAAAAAATTGAAAGATTAATTACTATTGCCAAGAAACAAGATTTGGCGTCACTCAAAAGAATTAAAGCAGCTCTGCCAGATAAAGCCAGTAAAAAATTATATTATGAAATAGCCCCTTTATATTCAAAAAGGCAGGGAGGATATACAAGAATCGTTAAAACTTCTCTTAGAAAAAAGAGAGACGCTTCTGATTTAGTAATCTTAGAACTCATTAAACAAGAACCTGCGAAATTATGACCAAAAATACTAACAATACTATTAACTTAGACGCCACTGGGCAATCATTAGGAAGATTAGCTTCTCGCATTGCTGTTTTATTACAGGATAAAAATAAAGCGACTTTTGAACCCAATAAACCAGGAACTACGGTAGTTATTGTTAATAATTTTAGTAAAATTCATTTTAAAGGCAATAAACCTAAAACCAAAATTTATTATAGACATAGTGGTTATCTTGGTCATTTAAAAGAAACTACTTTAGCAAAAATGTGGGAAAAAGACCCTCGAAGAATTTTAAAAATGGCTATCAAAGGAATGCTGCCAAAAAACAAATTAAGAGCTCGTCGTTTAAAGCGATTGCAAATAAATTTATAGATTCATAGATTCATAGATTCATAAATTCATAAATTCATAAAATATGGTTGTCAAAAAAGAGAAAAAAATTAAAAAAATTATTCCAAAGGAAACCCCGCCTGCCGGACGGGCAGGGAAAAAGAAGATCCTTGTTCAAAAAACAAGATATACTGAGACTATCGGTCGCAGAAAATTAGCTATAGCTCGAGTTAGATTAAGCAAAGAAACTCCGGGCCTCATTATCAATAATAAAACCTTAGAACAATACTTTCCTCTTCTTTCAATGCAAAATAAAGTTTTATCTCCTTTTAAAGAAGCTAATATAGAGAATAAATTTTTCATTTCCATAAAAGTAAAAGGCGGAGGAGTAACTGGTCAGGCAGAAGCTATTCGTTTAGGTATCAGCCGCTGTTTAGCTCAAATGAATGAAACAATTAGGCCCTTGCTTAGAGAAAAAGGCTTATTAACTCGTGATAGTCGAGTGGTAGAAAGAAAGAAATATGGTTTAAAGAAAGCTCGTCGCGCTCCTCAGTGGCAGAAACGTTGATTCTGTTTTTTAGATTCATCGGCGGAGCCGATACTTTTCAGAAAAAATTTGCCCTGATGCCGAGTACTCAAATTGAGTGCTCGGACAAATTTACAAGGATATTTTTTCTATACCGGTAACTGAAAGATAGAAGATATAATTCAATGAAGAATCGTAGATAAAATCACTATTTTTTAAATCATTTATTACTGGCCAAGTCTCTTGAGTTTCCAAATTATATATTTTTAACTGGCTATCATTAGAGAAAAGCAGGCAATTATCATCAAGAAACCATTGGGGTAGAGAGTCAGAATAAAGATTTTTCTCGGTTTTAATTCCCTGGTTTAAATCATAGATTATTATTTTTTTCTCCTCTGTGTATAGAAGAAGGCGATTACCAGTTAAAGAAAAATCTCCATTACTAATCATTTCCCCTAAAATTGGAGGAATTTCTGTTTTCTCATTTAGGAGATAGGTTTTTCCGTTGTCTTTAATAACCAGAAATGTATTTTTCTGGGGAGCTTTTTTTATAATAATGTTATCTAAATTTTCATCGCTATCTTTAAAGCTAGAAAGAGATAATTGTTGTTCTTCTAAGCTATCAAAATTTAGTTTAGTAAAAAGACCATTATCTTTGATAAAGTAAAGATAGTTTTCGCTTAAAAGAAAGGGCGAGAGGGGAGAATCAATTATTTGAGTAACTGTTCTCTCAAGATAATTAAAACGATACAGACCTTGATCTGTTCTCACTAGAATATCATCATTGGCATTCTGGGGAACAAAAATTATCTGTTTTATTTGAGGTGATTTCTTTGTTTGTAGATTAGCCTGTTTTAATCCCATAGAGAACACATTATTTAGATTAATCTCTGTATCTATTAAACTTTTAGGCAAAAAGACTATTCTCCAATCATTATCATTAATCCTTGTTATTATTTTTTTAGCATCCGGTGAAAAAATTATTTCTTGAGGTAAGCCCGCCTGCGCAGGCAGGGATGAAGTTTGATAAAATTTTTGGGTTTCTTTGATATTACGATTATAAAAATACCACTCATAATTTTTAGCTGTTTTTTTAAAAAAGATTAAATGGTTCCTGCTTGTATCGACAGAGAATTGCTCTACGTTATCATCTTTCACTAATTCTTCTTTAGACCAAGAAACAGGAAAAAGATAAATTTTGCCCAAATCTAACATCTCTCGAGATTTAATTATTATGAGTTTATTGACCACTGAATGAGCTGGATAGCTAAAGACTACGGAGTACTTCTGAGGTGTTAGTTTAACGGTTAAAAGCCCATTGTTAGTTTTGTAGGTTTTCCCATTAATCGTCACTATGGCATTTTGAGGTGAAAGAACAGATGTTAACACACCTGTGTTTTCTAAATTCTTTTGGTATAATTTAAAACCCAAAAAACCAACTAGTCCTACAAGAACGATAATAATAAAAATTAGTCCTATTTTAAAACTTTTTGTCATATATTTTCATTATAGCAAAATTTGTACTTTCATACGAGCGAGTCTTAACTGGCGCGAATGATTTTTAAGAGCGAACCCTTTTCTCTTGAGCGACATTATGGAGCCAAAGAAACAAATATACGAAGAGAGCGAGAGGAAAGCCGGAACTGGAGCGAAGTGGAATTCCGGAAGGTTTCCCGAAGCGAACGAGTAATATTTGTCTTTGGCGGAATATCAGGAGCGAAAGAGAAAGGGTGAGCGAGAAGTTGAGCTTTTAAAGAAAATATTATACAATACTGTTAAGATGATTACCAGAGCAAAATATCAAAAATCGCTTCTTATTCTCACCATTATTCTTATTATTATAGGTATAATGAGTCTCATTAGTGCCTCCTCGATTATCGGTGCGCAAGAGCATCATGATGTTTATTATTTTGTCAAAAGACAGTTGCTTCAAGGAGTTTTGGGAGGACTGATTATTGCCTGGCTCGCTTCAAAAATTAATTATCGTTATTTCAAGAAAACTGCATTCTTCCTTTTGATTTTGAATATGGTTCTTGTTGGTTTATGCTTTTTCGGTCCCTTCAAAGCTCCTGTTAATTCTGCTTATCGTTGGCTAAAATTTGGTCCCGTATCTTTTCAACCTTCTGAATTTCTTAAAATTACCTATATTCTTTTCTTAGCTAGTGTTTTAACTAATTACAGCGAAGAAAAAAGAAGGAAAATATTTTCTCCACCTTTTTTAATTTATATTATCTCGTTGGGTATGATTGCAGGAATTTTAGCTTTACAACCATCTACCGGTACAACTTTAATTTTAGGTTTAAGCTCTTTGATTATATATTGGTCCGCTGGATTAAATTGGAAACAAATAATTGTATTTTGTATCTTAGGAGGGTTATTTCTTGGTCTTTTAATTACAGGAACTTCTTACCGGTTAGATAGAATTACTTCCTTCTTTTCTTCGTCTAGTGATCTTTTAGGCAAAGGCTATCAGAGTCGTCAGTCTTTAATTAGTATTGGTTCTGGTGGATTAATAGGGGTTGGATTTGGCCATTCTATTCAAAAATTTAATTATCTGCCAGCAAGTCATACTGATGCTATCTTTTCTATTATTGCCGAGGAATCTGGTTTTATTGGCTCAATCTTCGTTCTTTCAATTTTTCTTTTATTTGTTTCTGCTGGTTTTGGTATGGCTAAAGAGACGCCTGACCAATATGGTAAATTGGTGATTATGGGAATTATTTCAGGGATTGGTTTTCAAGCCTTTATCAATATTGCGGCGATGTGTAAATTAATTCCTATCACTGGCATACCTTTACCCTTCATTAGTTATGGCTCCTCAGCTTTTATCAGCAATCTTTTAGGTCTTGGTATTGTAAGTAATATTGTTTCAAGTTAGTTTGAAACAATATTACTTTTTTCTCACTTCGTTCGAAATAAGTAATAATGCAAAGTTTAAAAATTAAAAATTTATTAAATAATGGACCTTACTTTTCTCAAATCGAAAACTTTAGCTAATAAAAAACTCCGTCTTCTTTTAACTGGCGGTGGTTCTGGCGGCCATACTTTTCCTTTGATTGCCGTTAGCCGAGAACTAAAGAGAATTGCTTTAGCACAAAATATTGAATTAGAAATGATTTATATAGGCCCGAACGATTTTACCTTACCCTATATCCAAAAAGAGGGGATAGCTATTAAGACAATTTCAGTAGGTAAATTCAGAAGAGAATTTTCTTGGCAAAATTTCTTGGATATTTTTAAAACCATGGCTGGTATTTTTCAAGCTTTGTTCTATATTTATATTTTGATGCCAGATTTGATTTTTTCCAAAGGGGGATATGGTTCTTTTCCTGTTACTTTTTGGGGTATTATTTTCTTTATTCCAACCTATATTCATGAAAGCGATTTTATTCCCGGTTTGGTCAATCATCTAATAAGGAGGTTTTGTAAAAAGATTTTTATTTCTTTTGAAGGGACAGGACAATATTTCCCTCCTAAAAAAACTATTTTGGTTGGCAATCCCATTCGTGAGGATTTATTTACGGCAAAAATAGATTCAGAAGCAACAAAAAAATTATTAGAATTATCTTCAAAGCCAGTTTTAACTATTATCGGAGGGTCTCAAGGCTCTAAACATATCAATGATCTAATCCTCGATATTCTTCCTAAAATCATTAATCAAGCCGAAATTATTCATCAAGTGGGGGATAATAACTTTGAAGAAGTGAAAAAAGAGGTAGAGGTTATTTTCCAGGAAATTATTAAAGACGAAGAGACTAAACAATACTATCATCCAATTCCTTTTTTTGAGGAATCACAAATACCAAACATAAATTCCTTAAAAGATGTTTTAGCTATTAGTGATTTAATTATTGCTCGGGCTGGCAGCGGTTTGATTTTTGAAATTGCTGCTGCTCATAAACCATCTATTATCATTCCCTTGCCTTGGGCTAGTCAGGACCATCAAAAGAAAAATGCCTATGAATACGCAAAAACAGGAGCGGCTGTAGTTATCGAAGAACAAAATTTGAAACCAAATATTTTTTCTGATTTAATCCTTCAAACTTTAGGAGATAAACAAAAAATGGAGGCTATGAGCCAAGCAGCTCAATCATTTGCTAAACCAAAAGCTGCAGAACAAATAGCTCAATATCTACTTCAAAATACATAAAAATATGGACGATCCTAAAACTCCACAAAAATTATTCGCTCCTCGGGTCAGACTAGCTCCTAGCCCAACTGGTTGGTTTCATGTTGGCACTGCTCGCACAGCTTTATTTAATTATTTATTTGCTAGAAAAAATGGCGGCAAATTTATTTTGCGAATAGAAGATACTGATAAAACCCGTTCTAAAAAAATTTACGAAGATAATATTATTGAAGGTTTAAAATGGCTGGATTTAGATTGGGATGAAGGACCTGGCAAGGAAGGGGATTTTGGACCCTATAGACAAAGTCAAAGATTAGATATTTATGAAAAATACCTTCAACAATTATTAGATGAAGGGAAAGCTTATTATTGTTTTTGTACTCGAGAAGAATTAGAGGCCCAAAAACAAGAGATGGTTTCCAGAGGATTACCGCCAAAATATTCTGGAAAATGCCGCAATCTTACTGAAACTACTGTCAAACAATATCTAAAAGAAAAGAAACCAACAATCATTAGGATAAAAATGCCCAATACTACATTAAAATTTGATGATGTGATTAGAGGGGAGGTGGAGTTTAATTTAGATTTACTTGGGGATATTGTTATAGCCAAAAGCTTAAGAGAGCCTTTATATAATTTCGCCGCTGTCATTGATGATTATTTAATGCAAATAACGCATATAATTCGGGGGGAAGACCATATTCCCAACACCCCTAAGCAAATAGTGGTCCAAGAGGCATTGGCTCTTCCCAGGCCTATTTACGCGCATTTACCGTTGATTTTAGGCTCTGATAGAGCGAAATTAAGTAAAAGGCATGGGGCTATAGCCCTGACAGATTATCAAAAATTAGGTTATCTGCCAGAAACCATAAATAATTTCTTAGCCCTCTTAGGCTGGCATCCTTATGATGAAGAAGAACTAATGAGTTTGGAAGAGCTTATTAATAGATTTGAATTAGAAAGAGTTCAAAAAGGAGGGGCTATCTTTAATCTTCAAAAGCTAAACTGGTTTAACGCTCAGTATTTAAAAAAGTTACCTTCGGACAAGGTTTTTGCCTATTTTTCTGATTATCTGTCAAATTATGCTCCCAAGAAAGATTTTCTTCGCTCTGGGACAGAATATTTTAAAAAAATATTAGAAGTTGAATTATTAAGAATAAATAAATTCAGCGATCTTTTTGAAACTTCAGAATTCTTCTTTAAAAAAACTATTGAATATCCCAAAGAGCTACTTAGTTGGAAAGGGGAGAGTGAATCAGAAATTAAGCAAGCTCTTATTGACAGTTGTTCAATTTTGGAAACCATTAACGATGAAGATTTTAATCGAATTAATTTACAATCAAAATTTTATGCTTTTATTGAATCCAATCTCTCTTACCAAGGTAATAGGGGAAAGCTCCTCTGGCCTTTGAGAGTAGCTTTGTCAGGACAAAAAGATTCGCCAGGCCCATTTGAAATAGCAGAAATTTTAGGTAAAAAAGAAACTCTTCAAAGAATAAAAATGGCAATTGGACTAGCTTAAAAATTTAAAATTTATTTTATGGACTGGAATCAATTTGTTACTCAATTTTCTCAGTTTGTTGCCAGTGCTTTATCAGAATTGAGTAAATTAGTAAATCAAATTTTTGTCTCTGGAATTTTGGGTAATCTTCTCGCTATCTTAAAAGCCGTTGGTAAGTTTATGGTTGCAGCTTTAGAAGCGATTGTGAGAATTCTAAAATTCATTATAAAATAAGATAAAACTTCATTAATGCTTTGTTCTTAAAAAGAGTCTTTTTATTATTTGACTAAAAGGGAACAGAGTGTTATTATAAGTCAAATTAACTTGTACTGGATATCCCAATTAAATAGGGGATTATCCTGAATTTTGAAAATAAAATAAAAAAAATAAAAAAAGGAGATGATTAGAATGAATAAGATAGGCAAGATTGAGGTAATCACTGGGGGGATGTTTTGCGGAAAAACCGAGGAACTCATCAGAAGACTTAAACGGGCAAAAATTGCTGAGCAAAAAGTGCAGGTGTTTAAACCGGTAATTGACATTAGGTACTCAAAAAGAGAAGTAGTTTCTCATGCTGGAGACAAAATAGAGGCTGTACCAATAAAAAACGTACAAGAAATGCTTCAACTGGTTGAATCAGATACTAAAGTTGTGGGAATAGATGAGGCTCAGTTTTTTGATGATGGAATTGTCAATGTTTTGAAATCATTAATTAAAAAAGGAAAAAGAGTTATCGTCACTGGACTTGATATGGACTTCAGGGGTGAGCCCTTCGGTCCAATGCCCTACATCATGGCAGTTGCTGACGAAGTCCTTAAACTACACGCAATTTGTGTGGTCTGTAATGAGGAGGCTACGATGACTCAACGACTGATAAATGGTAGACCAGCAAAATCTCCCGACCCAATTATTCAAGTGGGGGGATCTGAAGTATATGAAGCTCGTTGCAGAAAACATCATATATTCTTAAAGAATAAATAGAGAAAGGAGGTGATTAGAAATGCTAGGTCTTATTCAATTTCATCGTCGCAATCGCAATAACGACTGGAATAAGGGCTGGGATGGCATTAAGAGAGAGAATTTGTTTCTTCTGCTGGAGTGGATTAAAAAGGGAGAAGTTGATGCAGTATTATCGAAAACGATAACACAGAAAGAAGCCAGGAGTATCGGGAAAGAGGGTTTTCTCCTTTATCCCTGCTCGCATTACACTCCTACAAGACAGATTTTCAAAATCGAAAAAATCGGAAAATAGAACCTATTGGGCCGAAAAGCATCTCTTTGGTGCTGAGTAGGCCTTTTTTATTAATAGCAATATCGAAATTAGTTATTTAGTTATTAAGAAATTATTTTAAAATTAAAAATTAAAAGTATTTATACCTAATACTCAATACAGAATACAGACCGCGGCAGGGGATGCCTCTTGACAGGTTATATTCAGGTGCTAAAATAGAGATATAATGATTCGCATAATTATACTTAAGCGAATCTAAAGATATAAGAACCTGCCTCTCCGCCAACTGGCGGATCAGCAGAACCTTTTTTCTCGCTTCGCTCGAAATAAATAAATATGAAACAAAGCAATAAACCTATCCCCCATCATTTAAATGATTTTTTGGATTGGTTGGAGATTGAGAAAGGATTATCTTCAAAAACTCAAGAAAATTATTCTAGGTTCTTGAAAAACTTTTTAGATTGGTTAAAGAAAAATAAATTAGATAATTTAAAACCTCATGAGCTCTCCCCTGACCATATTTGGCAATATAGAGTTTTTCTTGCCCGTCAGTATGTGTCTAGGAACAATCAATTTCTCAAAAAAGATACCCAAAATTATTATTTAATCGCTTTGAGGTCACTCCTGAATTACTTTGCCGATAGAGATATTATTTCTTTACCAGCAGAAAAAATAAAATTAGCAAAAGATAAAGGAGATAAACAAGTCCGTTTTCTTAATATTGAACAATTAGAAAAATTATTTTCTATTCCTAATGCCTCTAAAATTTATGGCCTGCGAGATCGCGCCATTTTAGAAACTTTGTTTTCTACCGGGATGAGAATCTCAGAACTGACTAGTCTTAATAAAGATCAAATTAAAATAACGCCAGAAATGATAGAGTTAGAACTTATCATTGTTGGTAAAGGTGGAAGAACTCGAACTGTATATTTATCCGAAAGAACACTCCTTTGGTTAAATAAATATCTTGAAACCCGGAAAGACAAAGAAACAGCTTTATTCATTAATTATCGAAGCAAGAAAAATACCCCAAAAAGATTAACACCTCGTTCTATTGAGAAATCAATTAAAAAATACGCCATGATGGCTGGTTTACCATTGAATACTACTCCACATGTGATGCGTCATAGTTTCGCGTCCGATCTTTTAGCCAAAGGCGTTGATTTAAGAACTATCCAAGAATTTTTGGGCCATAAAAGTATATCGGCTACCCAAATATATACCCATATTACCAGTAAGCAATTAAAAGAAATTCATAGAAAATATCACAGTTTAGAAAAATAAAAGAACAAACAAAAAAGAGGACCGTTAGGTCCTCTTGTTTACAGCTTTTTCAAATTCAGTTTCAATTATTCTCATCCTTACATAATTGTTGCGGACGAAACCATAATCTTTGTTGAACTGTTCCGCAACAATTCTCATCACTTGTTCCATAGAATAGGCGTATCGATAATACTCTATTGCTCTTCCTCCAAAGGGCACAAAATTCAAAACTCTTACCTTATAGAGATGTTTCTCTTCCACTTTTTACCTCCTTTCTGCCATTTATGGCAGATATAGAATAATTCTTCGGTTTTCAAGTTACAAACTAATACACATTATAGATACGAGGGTTTTCATATCTATTCAGATTATCTCATATTTTTAAGTATTTGTCAAATTAGTCAGAACTACATCATCTTTGGTTGTAAATAAAACCAATTCGTGGTAAATTATAATATGTTATTCGTATAATTCGTAAAATTCGTATATTAGTATCGTGTTATGCGTATCTCCTACTCCAGTTTAGAAAACTTTAAAAACTGTCCGTTAAAATATAAATATTCAGAAATAGATAAAATCAAAGAGCCTAAAACCAAAGAGGCTATTTTTGGTAATTACATTCATCGAATTTTAAAATGGTTCTATCAACAAGATCCTCACTTTCCCCCTCTCGAAGGTCTTTTAGAATATTATTATAATCATTGGCCAAAAAAGGAAGAAGGATTTTCTTGGCAAAACGAACAGGAGGAAAAAGATTATTTTCAGGAAGGAATGAGAATGTTAGAAGAGTTTTATAAAAAGAATTTTCCGCCAAAATCAATGATTATGGATTTGGAAACCCGCTTTGAAGCAATAATTGATGAAACTCCTGATGAATCAGGAGGAAAACATATTTTAGCTGGCGTAATTGATAGAATCGATAAATTAGCTGATGGCACCATGGAAATTATTGATTATAAAACTGGCAAAAGAATGCCTTCGCAAAATGATGTGGACACTAATCTACAACTCTCTATTTATGCCTTAGGCCTCCAAAGAAAATGGCCCAAGATTAAATTAGAAGATCTCCGTCTTAGTCTTTATTTCCTTAAATTTGGCGAAAAAATAGAAACTACAAAAACCCAGGAAGATATAGACAAGACACAGAAGAAAATCATCGATTTAATTCATCAAATCCAAAATAGTTCTTTTGAGCCCAAGCCTTCGCCTCTTTGCAATTGGTGCGGTTATCGTCCCCTTTGTCCAGTTTGGAGACACTTCTATGAGAATGGTTCAGAAAAAGAATTCAATGGCATTAATATTGAAGAAAAAATTGATGAATACTTTAAGCTCAGAGAAGATAAAGAGAAAATAGATACTCAACTAAAAGAACTCAAAAATTTAATTGAAGTTTATAGTCATCAGAAAGGATTAAAGAGAGTCTTTGGCAATAATGGTTACTTTAATCAAGAAATCACCAATAAAATATCGTTTGATAAAAATCAACTAAAAGCAATTTTAGAACCCTTGGGTAAATGGGAGGAAATATTAGCCATTGATGCGAAAAAGTTAGAGAAAATTATGAAAGAAATTCCGCCTCAGGCAAGAGAAGAAATAGAAAAAGCTAAAAAAATAGAAAAAAAATATAATTATTTAGAAGCGAACAACGTAACGAAGAAAGAGTTAGAGGAAGAACTACATTAAATATTTAATATTCACACTTGGTATTTTGAAGGTATCTCCTACTTTCAGCTTCTTCTTTGCTTTGAAAATAAATTTTATTTTTCTCGCTTAAATTTTGAGCCAAAGAACAATCCACGGGATAATAATATTTACCCCGGGAACTAGCTACAAAAAGAGATTGACCTTTGGCCGTTAGTGGATCAGAAGCAACTGATTCATCATTTAAATTAACTATTAACTCTTTATCAATAACTAAAGCTGGTCGAGAAATAATTTGTCCTCCTTTAATAAAACCTAGAGAAAAAGATAAACTTGCTATTAAAAAAATAGCGATGGTAAATATAATTTTCTTTTCCCATCGCTTTACAAAAAACAAAATTTTTGATACAATAATTATTCGGTGGGGCTTCATATTTGTTTTAAAATTAAAAATTTAAAATTAAAAATTATTTAAGATATGGCACATACGAAAGCAGGGGGTTCAACAAAATTAGGAAGAGATTCGGCAGCTAAACATTTAGGTGTGAAAAAGTTTGATAACCAAATTGTTTATGCTGGTAATGTTTTGATTAGACAGCGAGGTACTAAATGGTATCCAGGTTTAAATACCAAAAGAGGTCAAGATGACACTATTTACGCTTTAAAGGATGGAGTAGTACAATTCTCTACTAGGAAGAAAAAAGATTTTACAGGCCACACAAAAAAAGTGTCAGTTATTAATGTGATTCCGAAGCAATGATTCGGATTTTTAAATCGGTTTCTATTTGGGAATAAAGAACTACTTTTACTTCGTAAAGCCCCTCATGTTTCAGGGGCTTTTCTAATAGAATTTGATCAGCTTTTAATTCTATTCCCCTGTTCTTTAATTCTGAAATTATCTTTCTTTTATTAACAGAGTCAAAAGCTTCTTTACCTTTCTCGCTAAATTTTAAAGGAATTTCCAAAATAATTTTTCCAATTTGAGCTGCTATTTCTTGAGCTTTTTGTTTTGCTTGCGACTCTCCCTGTTTTATTTTTTCTTTTTCCTGAGAAGCCTGTTGAATAATTTGTTTTGTAGCTTGTTTTACTAAATTCTGGGGAAATAAATAATTTCTGGCATAGCCGTCAGCCACCTCTTTTATTTCACCTTTTGACCCTAAACCAGGCACATCTTTTAAAAGATAAACTTTCATAGTAATTTTTGTAATTCTGCTATCGCTGTTTGTAATTGCTTGTCTTTTTCTAAATTAATTTGGGTATAAGAACCTAAGTCTTCCTCGTTTTTAATTTCCACATCAGGAATTAAACCATTATCTTGAATGATTGTTCCGTTAGGGGTCAACCACTTAGCAATAGTAATTTTCAAACTATTATCATTCTCTAAAGGCACTAACTCCTGCACAGAACCCTTGCCAAATGTTTTGGTCCCAATTAATTTAACTCCCCTTTCATCTCTCAAAGCGCCAGCTAATATCTCTGAGGCTGAAGCCGTTCCTTCATTGGCTAAAACTACCGTAGGAATATCTTTTAACAAACCGTTACCATTAGCTCGATAAATTTTTATCTCGCTGTCGCCAAAATCCTCTTTTAAAACTATGGCTCCTTTTGGCAGTAACCAACCGCCAATATTAATCACTGAGTCTAAATAACCACCAGGATTATTTCTTAAATCAATAATCAATCCTTTAGGATTGGCATTAATAATTTGAAAAGCGGCTTGATAAAAATCAAAAGTCAATGGCTGATTAAAACTATAAATTCTTAGATAGGCAATATTATTTTGAACGGAGTGAGAAATAAGGTAATCCTTATTATCTAACATTTGCCATTTCAAAGATGGAATAACGATTTTGTCTCTCACTAATTTAACCTCCTTGGCTTCATTCCAAGTGGGACGATAAATAGTTAAGGTAACGGTTGTTCCTTGTGGCCCTCGAATTAAATTAGCCGCTTCCTGACTCGATAAATCACTTGTCTCCTGTTTATCAATTTTTAAAATAATATCATTGGGTTGCAAACCAGCTGTTTCTGCCGGCGTTCCTGGCAAAGGAGAAACTACTACAATGGCATTATTCTTGCGGCTAATTTCCATACCTACACCAAAAAATTCTCCTGAGAGTTCTTGAGATAAAGCGGCATTTTCTTTAGCGTTCAAGAATTCAGAAAAAGGATCTCCTAAAGATTCTACTAATCCTTTAGTAGCGCCTTCGATTATTTTTGAAGTTTCTAAATTTTGCCTATTAACATATTTCTGGAGAATCACTTTCCATGTCTCCCAGAAAATACTCATATCACCGCTTGGTATTTCTACTGGTTTTTCTTTATTTAAAATCTTTTCAAAAGGAGATGGCAAATTAGCTTTCCATCCCCAATTAGCTCCTTCAAAAAAGCCTACTGACCAGACTCCAGCAATAATAACAACGGCTAAAATTATTAAAAGAATCTTTTTGAACTTTTTCATCACAGCCATTATATCATCTTTCAAAAAATATAGCAAAAATCTTAAAAATGCGTTAGAATAAAAGAACTATGAATTTAAGACGACTTTTTTTAGCCATTAAACTACCTCAAGAGCTTTTGGCTCAATTACATAGCTATCAAGAACAATTAAATCCTCAACTTTTTCGTCTTGTTGAGGAAGATAAACTTCATTTAACTTTAATTTTTCTTGGTTATGTGGAGGAAGAAAAAATACAGACGATTCAAAATATTACCTTAGCAATAACAAAAGATTTTCAGCTTCAAGCAATTCAATTTCTCGATACAGCCTATGGGCCTGCCTGCGCAGGCAGGCCTAATCCAAAATCTCCTCGCTTAATTTGGCTACGTGGTTCACCTAATTACAGTTTAGAACAGTTCAAACGGATTTTAGAAAAAGAGCTGCGAGATAAAACCAAAATTTCTCTGGAAGAAGAAAGCCGACCATTTTTACCCCATATTACTTTAGCAAGAATTAGAACGCTTTTTCCTAGCAATTTACCTTTGGAAACGAAAATTAATACTCAAATTCATTTTTCTTTCTTGCCCAAAAGTGTCTGGTTAATGGAAAGTCATCTTCTAAGGGAAGGCGCCCAATATATTGATTTAGAAGAATTTCCTTTTAAAAATTAAAAATGACAGCTTGGCTGTCATCCCCGTGCAAACGGGGATCTCTGATTCCCGCTTTCGCGGGAATGACAAATTACAAAATTTAAGATGATTCATTAGTATGATTAACCCCGTTAGAAGTTTGCCACGATTAAATATGTTAAAATTTAAACAATTACTTTATTTAATTAAATTCACGCCAAAAAAGAACCTTTGGTCTTTTTTGGCCAACAATACATATGCAAACTTCTAACGGGGTAAATCAAAAAATTGCTCAAATATTAAAAGAAATAAGTGACTTACTCGAAATAAACGGCGTAGCTTTCAAGCCAAAGGCCTATAAAAAAGCGGCGGAGTATTTGGAGAATTTAAAAGAGGACATTTCTTCTATTTATCAAAAAGGAGGAGTGAAAGCTCTGGAAAAGTTACCAAGAATAGGAAAAAGTATTGCTAAAAAAATTGAAGAATACTTAAAAAAAGGAAAAATTAAATACTATGGAGAATTGAAAGAAAAAACTGCTATCAGACAAATTGTCACTTATTATTTTCAAACTAAAGGCATTAGTTTAGAACAACTCAAAAAAGACAGCAAAAAAAGAAACATAATTTATTCAAGGTTTACAAAACCAGCTAAAGAACTCCTAATATTATCAGGATCAGTAAATAAAGCTAAAGAGGCGATGTATAAGGTTGCTGAATGGGCAAAATCAAGAAATTTAGACTATGCCATTGAAACAGTTTTTAAAAAATGGCTGGAATTAGATAGATTAAAACCAAAAGAAGTAGTTAAAAAACCATATTATCGCGGCAACCCAATGGTTTGGTCGGAAACTCGTAAAAAATGGTACGTGATTAATGATACTGGAGAATGGTTAGAATTTGCTGGAAAACAAGAAGATATTGAATGGAGAATAATTAAATAAGAACCTGCCTCGCTATAAGAATTTGTATGGAAATTATTACTGGAGAAAAAAATCCAATTTTACGACAAACAAGTAAATCTGTAGAACATCTCACTAAAGAGATGCGAGATTTAATTCTTCAAATGAAAAGAATTATGGAAGATAATAATGGAGTCGGCTTAGCCGCTCCTCAAATAAATGTTTCTCTGAGAGTGATTATTTGCGAAATTGATAATAAATTTTATGCCTTTATCAACCCGGAAATTATCAAATCTTCTAAGGAAACTTCATCCTTCGAAGAAGGTTGTTTGAGTTTACCTAATATTTATGGCGAAGTGATAAGACCAGAAAAAATTATTCTTAAGGCCATTGATTCAGATGGCAAAAAGATAAAACTGAAAGCTTTCGGACTATTGGCTAGAGTAATTCAGCATGAAATTGATCATCTTGATGGTATTTTATTCATTGATAAGGCCAGAAATGTAACTAAAGAAATTGGTCAAAAAAGAATAAGTATCTAAAAAACATAATGAAATACATTTTCTTTGGTTCTTCAGAATTTGCCAAAATTGTTTTAGAACAATTAATTCAGAATAACCTGAAGCCTATTTTAGTAGTCACCCAACCTCCAAAACCAAAAGGAAGGAAACAAATCCTCTCCCCTACTCCAGTTCAATTAATAGCCGAGCAAAATAATATCCCCTTCTTAACTCCAGAAAATTTAAACGATGAAGATTTTCTTAAAACAATAAAAAATCTTCAACCAGATTTTATTCTTTTAACTGCTTACGCTAAAATCATTCCCTCGGTTCTCTTAAAAATACCCCCTCAAGGATTTCTGAATATTCATCCCTCCCTTCTTCCTCGTTATCGAGGCGCTACCCCTCTTCAATCAACGATTTTAGCTGGTGATACAGAAACTGGAGTTACTCTTTTTGAAATGGATGAAAAAATTGATCACGGACCAATAATACAAGATACAAAATACAAGATACCCGTCTGCGCGGGCAGGCAAGATACAAAAATAACTTATCCTGAACTGATGCAAGAACTGGCAATTTTAGGGGCAAGACTAATTATTGAAACTCTTCCCCAATGGTTACAAGGTAAAATTATTCCTTTACCTCAAGATGAATCTTTAGCTACCTATTGCCATAAAATTACCAAAGAAGATGAAAAAATTAATTGGAATTCAGAAGCTATTGAAATAGATCGTAAGGTAAGGGCTTTAAACCCAAACCCCGGCGTTTATACTCAATTCAACGAGCTGATTATAAAAATTCTCAAAGGAACAAATTTACAAACGAATCAATTCCAAGAAGTTCGATCAGGAGAAGTTTTAATTATAGGCAATAAAATAGGTGTTAAATGTAGCGATGATATTTATCTTATAGAAGAACTAAAACCTGCGGGGGAAAAAATGATGACAAGCGAAGCGTTTTTAAGGGGGAACAAAGAAATAATAGGCACAATTTTGCACTAAAAAATACTATGCAGAAGATATTTAAAATTAGTTTAATGATTATTTGTTTTATTGTTGGTATTTCCTTTTTTCATTACAGAGCTCTCTCTCCTTCGTATAGTTGGGATAAAAAATCTTTAAAAGATTTAGGCATTGTTATTCCTCCCCATATAAATTTAACTGACTTTTATCTTACTTATGGTCAAAGATTACTAGGTAATTCAGATATTAAAATAATTAATCGCGAAGAATGGGGTGTTGATACTTTTCAAAACTTAACCCCACAAACTTTTTGCCAAACTCAATTTTGCATTGATGAAGATTATAATCCTCATACTTCCTTTGCGACAACAGAATATTTACGATCAAGGGAATTGATTATTAATTATAACAATAATTTTAAAACTTACGATAATACATTTCTTCTCTCAAAACAACAAGAAAATGGGTTGACATATTATTATTTGCCAGCAGAAGAAATAGTTATCCATCATACGGCAGGAACATTCACTAATAATTTATTAGAGAGTAAAAAAGAATTGCAAAGAATTTATCAAATGCAAGCCATAGATAGAAAATGGCGAGATGTTGCTTATCATTTTTTTATTGATGGCACCGGGAATATTTTCGAAGGTACTTTAGGAGGTAAATATTCTATTGGCGCTCATACTTATTGGCATAATAATGGTACCATTGGCATAGCTTTAATGGGAGATTTTAGACCGGGCCATGATACTTTAACTGAATCAATGAAAGAATCCCTAATCAAATTAGTACAATATATTATCCAGGAATATCATTGGGATACCACCAGCCAAAACTTTTATTTAAAAAAACCCGATTTATCGGGTCGTGAATGGTCAACATTATTAATTAAAGGTCATCAAGAACTGGATGTAAGAGAGATAAAGACGGAGTGTCCAGGGATCGATCCGGAAGAACTGAGACAGATGATTTACCCTGTTATCTTTATCCCCACACCAAACAGGCTTAGAGGGCTATTGTAATTGATAGTTATTAGTTATTGATTAATTATTATAAATGGGATCAATTATCTTCATAAATTAGTTAACGCCCTTAAGAGAATTAGGGATTAGTTTCTTAAAGGGAATAATATCTCTTGAAGATAAATGAAGCTTTAATTCATAAGAGTTTCATTACTTGAGACCCTAATTCTAAAGCCTGTTTGGTGTGGGGGCTTCCTGAAATTTTTCTACCCCATATTCATAAATCTCTAAATCCAAATCTTTCCAACTATTTATATCTAATCCAGCTTTAAGACAGAGTTGTTGTAGAAATTCTTCTGGTTTTGGCAACTCTAGCCAAACCTGAGGCAAAAAAGTAGCCTGGTTAAAATTTTTCTTGATGAAAAATCCGGGCTTTTTTTGTTTTAAATAATTTACCAGTTGTTCAGCTGTAGAAAATTTTAGTTTCTTCAGTAGCCCCAAAATAGATATTTCTATTTTAACCTTTTCTAATTCTGAAGTTGTTAAGGCAGAAAAACGAGGATCACAAAAAGCAGCCGCTAAACTATTATCAATTACCGCCTGATAAATTGGTTTTTCTGGTTCCAAGTTACCGATGCAGCCTCGTAATTCATGATTTATAGTTAAAGTCACAAATACTCCCCTTTTATCTTTGAGAGAATTAGTTGGTATGGAATCTTTCTCGAGCATTAAAACGCCCCCATCGATTAAATATTTCTTAATAACTCGTCGGCTGAGAGATAACAGATATTTGTGTTCAATTTGAGTCATAATCAAAAAATACTATTGAGGCGTAACCTACTACCTGAGATTTATCTCCAGCAGTATCACCAGAATTCGAAGCTTTTAATAATTTTGGCTGCCAATGTTTATTTTTAGCTATTTCAAGCAGAATATCAATTCCAGTTTTCCCACAAGCTTCTCCGTATTCTTCTAATCTTTTACTATCATTATCTAAAATTGCATCAATAGTCACTGTATCTAATTTTTGAGCCTCTTCATAGGAATAATAATGACTTAAATCAGAACTCACTAAGATTAAAGTCCCTTCGTCAACCAGATGCTCTAAAACCTTGGCTATTGTCTTAATGTTTAATTCTCCAGTTAAAAAGGAAACAATTTTAAACTCTTTTAAGACGGTTTGAAGAAAAGGGATCTCTACTTCTAGACAATGTTCTGGTTCATGAATTTCAGAGGATTCAATGATTTCTTTAGTCTTTTTCAATTCTTTAAAATTTTCTTTTCCTAAACATTCGATCTTACCTAAAGGAGTTTCCCAATAACCAGAAGGGCTAGAGGTTAAACCTTGAAAGCTAAAATGATGACTGGGGCCTAAGAGAATAATTTTTTTATAATTTTGATTTTCTAGAGCCTTAAAACCATAAGCTGCTACTGGTCCAGAATAGACATAACCGGCATGAGGAACAATAAGAGCTTTTGGTTGGATACTAAATTTTTCTACTGTTGCTTGATGTAAAAAACCTCTTACCATTTTTTCTAATTCTTGAGGATTCGCGGGATAAAATGTACCAGCAACAATTGGATATCTAATATACATAAATACAATGTTTACTTTTTAATATCGTTTTAACTGTCATTGCGAGCGAGGCTTTAGCCGAGCGCGGCAATCTTTTAGATTGCTTCGCTTCGCTCGCAATGACAGACGGGTTTCGGCCTCGCAATGACAGCTTCGCTGTCAATTTTTAAAATCTTCCTTTTATTTTTGTACCGCATTGAGGACATTTTCCTTTTTTAAAATTATTTTTTATCATTTCTATCCCCCATCTCTCGATTATCTTTGTGCCGCATTTGGGGCAATAAGTACTTTCATAATTAACGTCTGGGATATTACCGGTATAAACGTATTGTAAACCAGCTTTTTTACCAATATTATAAGCCTTGATTAAACTTTTTTGAGGAGTTGGTAGAGTATCTAACATCTTATAAGCAGGATAGAAAGCAGAAATATGCCATGGTAAATCAGGAGAAATTTTCACTAAAAATTGAGCAATTTGTTGAAGTTCTTGGTCTGAATCATTCAACCCAGGAATAATCAAAGTTGTAACCTCTTCCCAAATTCCCATTTGCCAAATCTTTTTAATGTTCTCTTTTACTGGTTCTAAATGAGCATGAACAATATTTTGATAAAAATCTTCGCGAAAACTTTTTAAATCCACATTAATCGCATCTAAATACGGACCAATTGATTTTAAAGTTTCCTTACTCATATAACCATTAGATACCCAGACATTTTTAATTTTTGTTTTCTTCGCTAATTTCATTGTGACTAGTGCATATTCAGTCCAAACTGTTGGTTCATTATAAGTACAAGCAATTATTGGAATATTATTTTCTTTGCAATGATTTACAATTTTTTCTGGAGGCCAATCTTCGCCCCAATATTTTACATCCTGAGCTTTGTCGAAGGATTTTGGTGCCTGAGAGATATCCCAGTTTTGACAGAATTCACATCTAAAATTGCAGCCAAATGTTCCAAAAGAAAAAGCAGTTGATCCTGGTAAAAAATGGAATAAAGGCTTTTTCTCAACAGGGTCTAAATTAACTGCTATAGCCTTATTATTCACTAAAAGCTTCAACTCGCCATTATTATTCTGTCTTACCCCACAAATACCAGTCTTCCCATTAGGAATGACACAGTAATTATTACAAGCTAAGCATTGAATTTTATTATTTGGTAATTTCTTAAATAATGACATTTTGGTATAATAATAATTATAGCAAATAGATTAAATAATATGTAATAATATGCACTACGGCAAACATCTTTTAATAGAGGTTATTACCAAAAATCCAAAAGAGCTCACGAACAAAAAACTGATCAAAAAAGTGTTTGAAGAAATCAGCCAAGCGATCAACGTTACCGCCGTTCTTCCTTTGGTAATCTATCAATTCCCTAAAAAACAAGGTGTAACAAAAAATATAGCAGGAGGTTTAACCGCTTTTTGTATTATTGCTGAATCTCATTTAGCAATTCATACTTGGCCTGAAAGTAACTATTTTGCTTTTGATTTATTCTCCTGTAAAAATTTTGAGGAAAAAATTGTCATTCAGGTACTCAAAAAGAATTTTTTGATTAAAAAATTATTTAGTCAGATTATCGAAAGGGGCTTAGACGTCAATTTCAAAGATTCTGATCCAATTTAATGTTAGAAAAAATATAATCAGCCACTGGTTGATAAAAATCCACTAATCTTTCAGGGCAGGTTAAGCTAATACTCAGCAAGAATCTTTTATTCAAAAAATTCTTTTCTAGATAGGTTTTATTGAACACAATATAACTAATTCCTCTGGAAATATTCCGGATTTTTAAATAAATTTCTCTATCTCCGTATTTCTTATTTAAAATTGTGTAATCATCTATGATATGAGCCTTGAGCAAGGCTTCATTTTCATTTTCCTCAATTGTCTGCACTAAATTACCAAAAGGAAGATTTTTGTAATTAGAAACCACTCTTTGAGTAATGGTAAATTGAGCTCCAGTCTCGTCTTGCAAAACTAATAAAGTAGAAACGCCTTTCCCTAGATCTTTAGAGTAATATGAGAAAACATCGATTAAGAGGTTATTAATTACCCCACTATCAAGAGTTTGCCAATTAGGATAAGGTATTGAACCAATACCTCTTAAATTAAAATCTTGATATTCTACTAACCTGTCTTTTATTTCAAAAGGAATAGTTGTTTCCTGGCTATCAAGAATGAATTTTAGGCCATATTGGCCAGTAGATTTTGGCGCTTCAAAACAACATATCTCATTCTCTCCCGGATGGATAATTGTATCTGATAAGGGAATATCTCTTGGATTATTATAATCTAAAAGAATTACTTTTAGAGGTAATTTCTGAACAGAATTTTTGAAAGAAATCAAAAATTCATCACCTTTTAAGAAATCATTGGTATATAACACTTCTTTAGATCGTTGATTAATCTTGCCTAATTTAATATCTTTTAGCGAAAATTCCGGATGTTGGATTTTTTTGTTCTGAAAATATGCCCCTAAAATAATCAGGAGAACACAGAACAAACTGAGGGTAATTAATATACTATTCTTGTTTGTTCGCATAGTTATATTATAGTAGAATCATATTTTGTTAATATTATCTCTCAAAAACTGAATTAACTGTATCATAAATCTCAAATTATGAATCGTGGCTAACCGTAAATAAAGAGGTTCTTGGGCCAAATATAAATGTCTTAAATACGCTCGAGAGAAATTACGGCAACTATAACAATCACAATTTTCGTCTATTGGTAGTTTATCATTTTTAAAACACGAATTAGCTATTTTCAAAATACCATCTTTAAAATCTGATTCAAAAGAAATACCTCTATCAGTAATCACAAACTTACCTGAATATAAATCTCCATGACGGGCAATTCTTGTCGGGTTCACGCAATCAAACATATCTACTCCCCTTTTTACAACTTCTATGACATCACCAGGAGACGCTCCTAACCCCATGGTATATAAAGGTTTATCTTTGGGTAAAATTGATTTTAATTCTTCTATGATTTCTAAAGTTCTTGGCATGTTATAACCTATCGTCTCTCCTCCTAAGGCCAATCCATTAAACGCTAAATTAGAAATAAATTTGGCCGATTCTTGACGTAAATCTGAAAATGTTCCGCCTTGAATAATTCCGAAAATCAAAGGTGATTTTTGATCAGAATATGATTCCTGTTTTGATAATTCTTGATGTCTTTTTAATGACCCTTCAGCCCAGCGATGAGTTCGTTCCATTGATTTCTTAATATAATCTTTATCATCATTATCCGGAGCGCATTCATCAAAAGCCATAATAATATCTGCTCCTATTTTATGTTCAATTTCTATCGCTTTTTCCGGAGTAAAAAAATGCTTAGAACCATCAATTGGTGAAGAAAACTCTACTCCTTCCTCGGTAATATGGCTTAAATTAGCCTTTCTACCCAAACTCCAGGCCTGAAAACCGCCTGAATCGCTCAAAATTGGCTTTTGCCAGGCCATAAATCGATGAATCTGACCTAATTCCTGTATTAGGTCTTCCCCAGGTCTTAAATGCAAATGTAGCGCATTGACGAGGATAATTTCAGCTCCTAGGGCTTCTAAATCGTCAGGACCAATAGCTTTGACTGTGGCTTGGGTGCCTGGAGGCATAAAAATCGGAGTATGAAAAATGCCGTGATTGGTAGAAATTTCTCCTAAACGAGCTAATGAATTTTTAGATTGTTTAAGAATTTTGAACATGATTATTAGATAATAAACATCATTTTTCCTGTTTGCCGGTCCAGAATTAAAAGCCGAGAGTGGTCTCTCGGCTCTACTGGTTCCTGAGCAATTAATTCCTTGGACAAATGATAATCAAATAAAGAAATGTTCATACTCACTCTTTGCAGCAATCCAAAACTTCTTGAATCATTTCTCCTAATTTACCCCAAACACTCAATTTTGTTTTTTTATCAGTCTTGTCATTAATTAATTTAACAGAAGGTTCTTCTTTGGGATCATTGTCTTCTGTTTTAATATCCTGGACCTGAATTAATCCTAAATTTAAACCCCAAAAAATATTCCAAAGAGTATATGATTTTTTGAATAATTCTTCTGCCTTATCTTTATCACCATCGGATAATTTTTTAGTTCCCACTTCCATTAATCGCATGGAAGCTGCAAGCAAATGTTTAGAAATACACCAAACTTCTCCTTCGGGATTTTTAACTATCTCTTTCAATAATTCTTTTCTAATGTTTCTCATTTCATTTAACAAATCCAGATACTTTCCGTCCTTGGTTTTATTATAAGTAAAGAAAAAGTGTTCTTCCAGAGAGATTAAATTCATAATACCAATAGCCAGGTCTTCTTTTGAAGACAAATCTAACGGGTTTTCGCCTTCTTTTAATCGTTTAATTTTATCAATAACTTGATTGAATTGTTCTTCTTTAATCATATCTATGTTTAATTATTTTAGTAATTTAACAGAGAATTATCTCAATAATAACACTTACTAAAATCAATGCTATTATCGGTATAATTGTCCGTTGATAATAAAAATATACTTTATTATTGTGTCGGCTGATGATTTTATTATTAAGCCAATCTGATGAATATAAAACAAAAGTACCAATTAGTGCGCCAAATACTAAACGAGGCATACCGCAAAAAAATTCCGTGGTTTTTAATCTTCCCCATAAAGGAAGGATACTCACAATCCACATTAAAATAAAAATTAGCCAGAAGCTAAGAGAAAAGGCTTTATTCCGTTTGATTAAAAATTTATTCAGCTGGATGGCTAACGATAGAAGTAAAGCCCCTATCCAAATTCCTAAAGTAAGATCATTGATGCCGATTAATCGTGAAAGCCATAATCCTCCAGCAATACCAATAGCGCAAAGTGGTCCGCACATAATTTAATAAATTTTTAAAATTAGATATTGAGATGCAAAAAGCCGTTAACAATTAAGTTAATAGCTTCTTTTTGAGATAAACCTCTAGCCCTTAAATAATTAATTTCTTCTTGATTAATTTTACCAATAGAAGCCTCATGGGTCAAGAGAGAATTTTTGTTATTATTAATCAAGTCTGGTATTAATTCAATTGAAGATTGATTATCTAAAATCATTCCTTGGCACTCTAAATGTCCTCTGCCTTCTGCTTGAGCTATTAATTTATTAACAGCTTTAATTTTGGTATTTTGTTCCGCTACTAATCGTAAATTCACCGTACCCTGAGCTCCTTTGCCTAATAAATCCATTTCTTCTTCAATATTAATGGAAGCGTTTTTGCCTCTCATGATCACATTAAGATTAGCTGAAGATTTTTCTTTTAAGGAAAATTTCGTTTTAAAGGTTAATGCTTTCGGTGGGTTCAACAGTTGATAGAAGTAATCTAATCTCGCTCCTTTTTCTAAAATAAATTCATAATCTGGTTCTACATAATCATTTTTTCCCCAAGAATGTAAATGTTTATAAGAAAGACTGGCACCTTCTTTTAAAATAATTTTTCCTTGGGCTTGATGTTTAGCGCATAAACCAATAGTTAAAGCACTACAAGAGACTAAGGATTGAGCAGAAATTCCTTTCTCAATAATTAATAAATTGCTTAAGTTTTGATTCGTCTTTGAACGAGAGATAGCCACACAGGTTATTAAAGGTTTCTCCGGTTGTTGTTTTACCCAAATGAAATAACCTTCTTGGGGTTTTTTATCAAAATATTTTTTAGACCAAGGATATTTTTTAAAGGCTATTGGAGATTCTAAAATCTCTACCCCTTCTGGGGCAAACATATTTTTCAAAGTATGATTAAGATAATAAAAATTAGCAGACTTTTTTGGGACAATTCTTACATTTTTCATAACCATATTTTTTGATAGTTTTCCAAATGGCGAGCCAATCTTTAGATGAGCAAATAATTTGGCCATCTAAAAGGATATGGGTCATCGAGGGATTCAAATATTTCAAAATATCCTCCCGGTGGGTAATGATTAAAAAGGCTCTTTGCTGACTATGAAATTTATATTTAATAAAACGAATAATTTTTTGCAATCTTTCTATGTCTAAACCTGAGTCTATCTCATCTAAAATTACTAATTGAGGATTTAAACAGACTAATTGATAAAGTTCTGATATTTTCTTCTCCCCCCCGGAAAAACCTAAATTGATTTCTCTTGTTTTGAGATTATTGATCATTTCTTCAAAAACAAAAGAAATGTCATCTTTTTTCAAAACGGAAATTTCTTGAATTAAATTGCCTAACGTTACCCCTTTAATAGTTGGTGGATTTTGAAAAACTAACCCTAAACCTAAATTGGATCTTTTTTCCGGAGTGAATTTAGTGATATTTTTGCCCTTAAAGATAATTTTCCCTCGAACGATTTTATAAGGAGGCAAACCCATAAGCACCTGGGCTAAAGTTGTTTTACCACTGCCATTCGGGCCTAAAAGAGCATGAATTTCTCCTTTTTTAATACTGAAATTTACCTTTTCTAAAATTATCTTTTTCTCTAAGCGAACAGTTAAATTATTAATCTTTAAAAGTTCTTGAGCCATTTATTTTATATTTTATATTTTAGCTTTTTCTTGTTTTAACCATCTATCATCTTCCATAGCTGCCATGGCGCCTGTGCCAGCAGCTGTCACTGCTTGTCGATAAACAGAATCACAAACATCACCAGCGGCAAAAATACCTTCAAGAGAGGTTTTTACATTATCATGAACTTTCAAATATCCTTTTTCATCTCTCTCTAGGTAATCTTTAAAAATATCAGTTACTGGTTGAAAACCAATCGCTAAAAATAAACCAGCGATTTTTAATTCTTTTTCTTCTTGGGTTTGGTTATTTTTTATCATTATTCCTTTTAATTGTTTTTCGCCTAAGAGTTTTATTACTTCGTTATTAAAAATAAATTCTATTTTTTTATTTTTGGATACTTCTTCTTGAAGTTTTTGAGCTGCCCTTAATTCCTTTCTTCGATGAATAATATAAACTTTTTCTGCATATTTCGTCAGATAAACTGCATTTTCTAAAGCAACATCTCCCCCTCCGACAACTACTACTTCTTTGCCTTTAAAAAAGGCTCCGTCACAAACAGCACAGACAGAAACGCCATGCCCTACTAATTCTTTTTCTTTTTCTAGGCCTAACCAACGAGTACCTCCTCCGGTAGCAATAATCATTGATTGAGTAAAATATTCTTTTTTATCTTCTGCCATAACTTTAAAAGGTCTCTTGGAAAGATCTACTTCAAAGATTTTTTGTTCGATTAATTCGCAACCAAATTTTTTTGCTTGTTCTTGCATCAAACCAAGCAATTCTAAACCAGTAATACCTTTTGGAAAACCAGGAAAATCATCAATGTCAATAGCCGAAGCTAACTCTCCATTTCCTATTTGATCAGTAAAAATTAAAGGATTAAGTTTTGCCCTACCAGCATAAACACCAGCTGATAAACCAGCTGGACCACCACCAATAATAAGAACCTGCCTTACTTTGTTCGGCAGAACCTTTTTTCTCGCTTCGCTCGAAATTATAAGATCTCTTATTTTCATATCATAGAATTTTCTTATAAAACCTATTTTAACTTTTTTGGGGTTAAAAATCAAGGCTTTTATTAAACGAAAAAACCCGCGTAAAGCGGGTTTTTCGGTGAACCCCCTCCCGCTTGCGCAGGAGGGGGTAGCCCCACCGTCGGCAATCTTGCGACTGCCATTATCAATATAGCATATTATTTTATAAAAAATCAACCCCGTTAGAAGTTTAAGTAAAATTTTCTATATTCGATAATCAGAGCCGTAAGGCGGCTTCGCCTTATCACCTATCTATTATTGAAGAGTTGGGGTGAGCTTCTAACGGGGTCAAGATTATTTTGTGAAAAAGGTAAAAAAATGCTAAAATATAAGAGCTTGTCTCCCTTTGGTCGGCAAAACCTTTTTTCTCGCTTTGTTCGAAATAAAAAATGGACAATAAAGAAATTGATAATTATCTAAAAAACAAAAAAGTTCTTTTAGTGGGTTTGGGTATTTTAGGCGGTGGAACAGCTACTGCTTTATGGTTATTAAAACATAAAGCTCAATTAACTATTACTGATTTAAAATCCAAGAAAAACCTGGCACCCTCTTTGAAAAAACTCAAAAAATATTCTTCCAAAATCAGATTTGTTTTAGGTAAAAATAATCTCTCTGATGTTAAAAAAAATGATCTGATTATCTTGAATCAAGCAGTGCCTACCATTAATAATCCATTAGTAAAATTAGCATTAAGATTAAACAAACCAATAGCTAAAGATTTAGGATTATTTTTTCAATTAACCAACACTCCATCAATAGGTATCACGGGCACCAGAGGAAAAACCACTACTACCATTTGGACTCATCATTTGTTAAAAGCCAAATATCCAAAAGTGATTATCGGCGGCAATAACCCAGATTTTCCTATCTTTAATTTTTTAGATCAGTTAAAAAAACAAGACTTGGTAGTTTTAGAAATTCCCTGTTTTCAATTGGAACTGAGTTCAACCAAAGCTCCTCATATTGCCATTATTACTAATCTTTATCAGGATCATCTCAATCGCTATAAAACAATGAAAAGATATGCTCGGGTAAAAACTAATATATTTTTATCTCAAAAACCTGATGATTACTTAATTCTTAATTATGATAATTCTTGGACTAAATATTTCCTTTCTTTCAGACCTAAGGCTCAAATCTATTTTATCTCTCAAAAGAAATTACCAAAGAAACTTAATGGCGTTTTTCAAGATGACTCTAAAATTTATTTCCAAAGAAACGGAAAAAAGTTTTTCATCTTTGAGGCTGCTTCCTTTTTAAAAACCTGGGGAAAACATAATTTGGAAAATTTGTTAAGAGCAATTTTAGCGGCTAAATTATTGAGTTTAAACGTAAAACAGATCAAACAACAAATAGCTACTTTGCCTCAAGTAAAAATGCGACAGGAAATCGTCTTTCAAAATGACCGTTTGACCATTATTAATGATAGTGCTGGCACTTCACCAGAAGCTGCTATTGCGGCTTTAAATCGTTGGGCCAAAAACAAAAATCTCGTTCTTATCACCGGCGGCACTGATAAAAACCTTGATTTTAAATTATTAGCCAAAGAAATAAAGAAAAAATTACCTAGCCAGAATTTAGTTCTTTTCAATGGCTCAGCTACTAAAAAACTCCTTCTAGGACTAGAAAAATTACGCTATGCTAAAGCTTACAATATCTTTGATAATCTTGAAAAATGTTTAATCTATAGCCTCTTTTTAACCAAAAACAAAGGGAAGACAATTATTGTCTTCTCCCCTGCTGCAGCTAGTTTTGAGAAATTCAAAAATGAGTTTGATCGAGGAGAAAAATTTAATCAACTTGTTAAACAATATCTAAAAACCCGCTGACAATCAACGGGTTTTTTTAAGATTAATCACTAAAGCGCTATTCGGTTGTCATGCCATCAAATTCTGCCTCATTTGCTACAGCCTCTTCTTTAGTAGCGCGGACGATGCCATCTTTATGATGAGCTGGTGAATAAATAGTATAAAGTTTTAACGCCCCAGTCTCGGAAGTATTAATGACATTATGTTGAGCGCCAGCAGGTACAACTACTACAAAACCATCTTTTATCTCATATTCATTGCCATCAATGATAACTTTACCAACTCCTTTTTCAAAACGAAAAAACTGATCATTGTCAGGATGAACCTCCATTCCTATTTCTTCTCTTGGTTTTAAACTCATCAACACTAATTGGCTATGTTTAGCCGTATATAGCACTTTGCGAAAATTATTATTCTCTGTTGTTAATTTTTCAATAGGAGCAACATATCCTTTCATATTTTTATTTATTTTAATTATTTTTATTCAACCAATTATATATTAAGGCAAAAAAACCTAAATGTGTAAAACCTTCTACAAAACCCCAAAAAGCGCCAATGATTGATCCAACCCAAGAAATAGAATAACCATATGGCCCATAAAACTGATTAAATAATTCGGCAAATGGACGAAAACCAGGAGCATCCACTACTGCACAAATCGTTGCTAATAAAGCACATAAACCGAGCCAAATTCCTCCAGCTAAGGCAAACTTCAATGTATTTAATTTATTATTCATATTAATAATTTGTTAATTGTTAAAATATATAATCCTACTTCTATTATACCAAAAAACCGTCTCCTTGTTAAGGAAATTTTTTATTGGCTCCCCCTAAAAATTCAAAAGATTGATCAGCGAATTTACTGACCGTGCGCTGTACGATGAGCCAAATTCCAGAGCCAGCCGAAAACATATCCCGTAATATAGCCGAACACGCCAGTCACAATAACGAGCATCAAAGCATTTAAAAAGGCAAAGGGATTAACGCTGTATTGGAAATTCAAAAAATGCAAGCCAAAGATCCAATCCAAAAATAGCTTAGCTAATCCCATAAAAACCATGAGTGCCCAAATGGCATGCCAGATAGCGAGCATTCCCCCAAACACTAAACCTATTTTATGCGCGTTTACTTGATTCATATAAAAAGTAATTAATAATTTATCATCGACCTTTATATTATTTTATCATACGCAGAAGATAAAAGATATAGTTTGGCTCGAGTTGGAGACTTGGATTCGAACCACTCGGGTCGTCCTGCTATCTCGGTTAGAGAAGAATTATCGGGAGATAATCAGCCCAATAATGGCAACGAGTGAGACATAAGCGATACACGGAACAAGGACGGCAAGAACGACATCCCTCTCTTTATGCTTCAGTCCTATGACCGTTTCGGTCGCAAGGATATCGACAAGGGCAATCATATTTCCCGCCGCAGCACCAACTAATGCGAGAACTAGAATCTTTAGCCAATCGAAGCCCATTACTCCAGAAGCGGTATAAAGGAATTCACCAAACATGATATTTGAAACCGTTGCGCTACCAGTAAGAAAGGTCCCAAAGGCGCCGACAAAAGGAGCAATGATTGGAAGAAGGGCTGTTTCAAAAGGCTTTGATATAAGTTCCATAAAAGAAGGGAGCCCGGAGCCATTCATACCTGATCCGGTCATAACCTTTACAAGGATTGAAATGGAAGCGATCACAATGAACGGTTCAATGGATCTTTTAATCGCATTGGATAACGAAGCGAAAATGACTTTCTTCCGCTCGTGAAAAAAGAGGGCGATCAGAGTGCCAGTCATAAGGAATACTAAACCGGGATTAAAAAGATTGATTCGATAATCGATGCCAAACGGGACAAGAACAGAAATATCGCCGATGAGGATCTTCCCCACAACGAGTATGAAAATCAGGACGATGTACGGAAAAAAAGTTTTAATGAAAGAAACTCGCGGAAGAGAAACTATTTCCTTCTTTTCGATAATCCGTTCCTTTTTTGGAATAAAGAATCCGGCTTTCAGTGCCACCCCGGAAGCGATCATACCAGCAATAGAGCCGATAACCGAAGGAAATTCTACTCCAATAAAAGAAGCAATAAGAGAAAAAGTACAAAAGGTAATTCCCGAAAAAAAAGCAAAAGGCAAGGCTTCCTTGAAGGCCTTGAGGCGGTCTTTTTCTTCAGAAACAGCGAACCACATTATGAATGCCGGAACAATAACACCAACAAGATTAACGGTAGCGGCCATGACGGGCATCGAAGAAATATCAAATCCCGCGAAACCAACCCTTATTGGTGCGCCAACTGCGCCGAAGACGACTGGTGCACTATTCCCGATCAAGGCGATAATAACGGCTCGGAGTGGAGAAATACCTATACCGATCAAAAGCGGCGCTACGATCGCGGTAGCTGTACCAAAACCGGCCGTCCCCTCAAGAAAGGCTCCAAAGAACCAGGCGAGCATCACAGCTTGAATCCTGTAATCTTTTGAAAAAGATTTGAGATACCTCGCAACTTTCTCGACAGTTTTCATATCCTTCAAAACGCCGAGAAAAAAAATGGCACCAATAATGATGAGAGCAATATCAAGGGCGACAAAAGTTCCTTTTGCGACCGAGGAAAAAAAGACTAATGGAATAACCCGCCAGACTAGAAAAGTGAGAAGCACAGTTATAAAAAGAGCGGAAAGAGAGGCCTTGAGTAATGAGGTTTTCCTAAAGAAAAGAAGAAATATAAAAGCCGCTATTGGCAGTATGGCGAGGGCAAAAAGAAGAATATTCATTATTATAAATATTAAATTAAAAACGCCAGTTGGATTATCCGGATTTTTTGTGCTCGAAGCTGAATAGTACTTTCGGACCGGAAAAAACGGTATAAACGCTAAACAAAAAAGTGCTTTCGCGTCTTCTTGTCCTATCTTGCTGGCCCTATGGGACGATGTTGGAACCTATTTGATTCAATATACAAATCTTGAATGATTAACAAAAAGAGACTTTTATTTCCGATATAATCTAAATGATTTATATGCAGTTTCTTCTGGGCCATATGCGATACCAATTTCATAACTTTTTAATTCCTCTTTCTCGTAAATATTAGTGTGCCCATTTCTACACGTTAAAGAAACTACTTCAGGAGGTTCGCTCATTAGAACGAAAATTTTATCGCCACATCCATTTTTTTTGCAAATAGCATAATACTGTTTATTATAAATATAAGGTGAAAAATATATGGCTGAAGATATTGACATTAAAAGAAAAACAACAAAAGTCACAATTCCTCTATGGGGAAAGTATATCAGATCTATTAGAGCCATCACAAATGAAATATACTGTAATAATTTAGCTATAAAATCTGCCCATTTTTTAAATGTTTTGTCATGGAAAACAATTTTTGGTATTACATTATACTTTGAAATTATAATATCTATTTTTCTCATGTTAAAAAGATAGGATATCTATTCTTACTATTCTTTTGAACTAGATCGCCTATAGTTTTTCCATCCTAATGTATAAAATATTAAAATAAGGGGGATAAGGAAACAAAAAAGTGCATGAATCCCTCCGTCGTATGAATCTATGAACATAAATAACTCATAAAAGGATACAATACCCCCGATTACCCATATGGTTATTAATTGCCCCTTAGTAATATTATAAATTTTCATAAATTTTTATTATTGGCCCTATAGTTTATTTCCCGTGCATTTGTTTGTTAGCACTATCATCTAAAAAATAAAAGGTTAAAAGAATTGCTCCTGCAATTAACCACCACTCATTAATAGAGCTTCTAAGAACGTCCGAGTCTATCGCGTAAATAGTACTAATAGCAATAAATAAAACAATTAAAATTCTGAGTATCGCACTAATATTTTCCCAGGTCCAATTTAACCACTTTTTAATTTTCCCTCTCATTTTTAGAAGATAAATATTTTCTAATTGCTATATCTATACCTGTTGTTATTAAAATTATCCCTATAAACTTAAAGTTATTCGAATAATTATAGCCCAATTTTATATTAAGATGGGGACCTCCACCAGAGACCGGGAAATAACAAACATAAAAAAATATCCATATTCCAATAAGTATAAGTATGTCTGGAAGATATCTCTTAATTTTTTCTTTCATAAACACTGTCTTTCCAAAAAGCTAGTATATAAAGACCCCAAGAATTAAATTAACGAAAATATGTGCCACGATGGCATAATAAATTGATTTTGTGTCCTGATAAATATATCCGAATATCATTCCTATCCCAAAAAATAAGAATAAATTCATAATGGGATTTGATAAGACTGGAATTAATGGTGCAGAAACTGAAATATACCCTTTAACAAATAATAGTTTCGGAACGTGACTCAGAGCGAATAAAATAGCTGGAAAGACAACTCCTTGTGTTTTACCTAATATTTTCTCAAGTTTAGTTTGTAAAAGACCCCTATGGAATATTTCTTCAGATATTGGAGATAAAGTGATTGCCATAATAAACGGGAAAGAAAAAGCAAAAACTAAACTCACACTTTTATGTAATAAAAAGGCACGGAAATATGCCCCACTAATACAAAAAATCAAAATCATAGATAACCATAAAATCCCTTGTCTAACATTTCCTTTTTTGAATCCCAAACTTTCACAAGTTTCTTTTTTAGAAAAAATAAGAATTAAAGGAAAAGAAAGCAAAGCCAAATGATAAAAAGCTGAGAAAGTTTCATAGTTTCGTGTAAAGGTAAGAAAAACTCCATAAATAATTAGAATTATTGTCCAATAAGTTAAAATTCCTTTTATCTTAAATATTTGCTTAATTTTTTCGTTCATAGATTTTTATTTTAAATAGTTCTATATAATTATATCACAAGTTCGAACATTATTTAACCCTAATCAAAAAAGCCTCATTAATAAAGGCTTTTTATAGTCGCTCTTGTGGCCTTATAGAACGATGTTGGGACCTTTGTCGCAGTGACCCCCTGGGTTATGGGAAAGGCTATGTTTCCGGTCGAGTTATGGGTCCCGAAGCTTTCAGTTCGCCGTTCACAAAAACCTCTAATTTATTTTCAGGTATAGACCAAGACAAAATAAAAGAATATTCTCCTTCTCTATTGAATTCACTTGCATCGATTTCCAATGTGTTTAAACCGCTATCGACAGAAAAATGAGAAAATATTAATTTATTACCCTCATTTTTTAAAAGAGAAATAAAATTAGCTTCCCTTGTTAATTTAACTAGGGTTCTGGCTTGGTTATCGGTCCAATTAACTTGACTAGGTTGAATCGTAAAGGCAACCTTCCCTTCAGATATATTGAATGTATTTGGATCAAAAGGTGGCATTTTATTTTCTATTTTTACTTTTTTTAGTCTTCTTCAATAACTGAATGTCCGTAATCGAAACATCTCCCTGATATTCAATCCCGATTGCTTTTGAAAGGACTTTATCAAATTGCTTAGTAACTACATCGTCCATTTTTGATATCTTCTGTGTTATATCAGATAAGATCTTGCTTGTATCTTGATTTAGTTCTTGCCCGTTCTTATAAAAGATCCACGAAAATATAATCGCTATTACCGCTAGGACTGCCGAAACAATAGCAAGTATTAAGAATATAAAATCGATAGGGCTAAGAGCTATATTTCCTCCTTTTGACACAAAAAAGAGTGCAACTAACATGCCCCCAGCCAAAAAGATTCCTATTCCTTTTAGTGTATCCTCCATTACTTTAAGATTATATTACAACGGTTTTTAAAAAACAAGAATCTGGCGGAGAGGGTGGGATTCGAACCCACGGTGCCCCGAAGGACACAGCTGCTTTCCAAGCAACCGCACTAGGCCACTATGCGACCCCTCCTCTCTCTCTGTTTCCAGGGAGAGATCATTTTAGAATTTTAAGCCTTCAGCAATTTTTCCAATTAAAGGCAGAGCTGTCTTTTTATTCTGAATAACATTCACTATCCCCAAGATTGACAAAGCAAGAAAGGCAAAATCCAAAACCGTAGAAAGAATACCTAATACACCAAGCAACCCAAACAGTAAAGAGTACGCTAAAGAACTTAAAAGCAAACGCAGCACTATATAAACAATGGCTTCAAAACCAAAGAGCACTAAGCCTTGTTTGGCATGATAATAAACAAATTCATTGTCTTTTTTCGTAAACAGAGGAATTAAACAAAGAATACTAAGATAACTTAAAATGGCCATTATCTTATTTTCATCCATTTTGTTAGGGCTTTGCGCTGAGGGCCGCGTTTCTAATGGTTTATTTTCTTCCATAATTTTTATTAAATTTTAGTATTAAAATTATTTTTCGACCTTTTTGTATTATAGCAAGTTTTCCTTAAAATTGAAACGCTACAGGCTCATTTGCCTCAAAATTTTTATTCTTTCTTCTATTGGTGGATGAGTTAGCCAGAGTTTAGTTAACCAATTAGTCCTTTTCAGTTTGAAGGGATCAGCAATAAATAAATGAGCTGTAGCTTGACTAGCAGTTCTTAAAGGCGCTGGATCTTTGGATATTTTTTCTAAAGCCCTCGCTAAACCTTCTGGGTAACGGGTTAATAAAGCGCCTGAAGCATCAGCTAAAAATTCTCTTTTTCGGGAAATAGCTAATTGTATTAAAACAGCAGCTATGGGCGCCAAAATAGCAGCTACTAATCCTACAAGCATTAGAATCAATCCTAAATAGCCATTATCATCATTTCTCCTTCTTCCTCCTCCAAAACTCATTCCTCTTAACATCCAGTGAGAAAGAAGGCTAATCATTCCCACCAAAACCACAATTACTGAACAAAGCAATATATCCCGGTTGCCAATATGAGAAAGTTCATGGCTAATGACTCCTTCCAATTCTACTTTTTCTAATTTATCTAAAAGCCCTTTAGTGACACAAACAACTGCATGCTGAGGATCACGACCAGTAGCAAAAGCATTAGGCGAAGGATCGTCAATAATATAGATTTTAGGCAGAGGCAAACCCGCAGTAATCGATAAATTCTCAACAATCCGATATAATTCTGGATTATCTTCTTTTTTGATCGGGCCTTGAGCTTGCGATAAAGAAAGAATAATTTTATCAGAATTCCAATAGCTCAAAAAACTCTGAAAAACAGCAAAAACAACTGCTAAAATCAAAATCCATTGTTCATCGAAAAGATAACTAAAAAACCATCCTAAAAGGATAATAAAAATCAAGAAACCGGTCATCAAAAACCAAGTCTTGCGGATATTAACATCAGCCTGAGTGTAAAGAGTCATTAAAATTAAAATTGCACTTTCACTGCCTCCCTTTCTTCGGGTTCACTGGTTTCAAATAATGGCTCCGATTTAAAACCAAGCATGCTGACTATAATATTTGAAGGAAAAGTTTGAATGGCAATATTATAATCTCTGACATTGCCATTATAAAATCTTCTCGCTGCCTGAATTTTATCTTCAGTATCAATTAATTCATTTTGCAATTGCAAAAAATTCTCATTAGCTTTTAAGTTTGGATAATTTTCTGCTACTGCAAATAAAGATTTAAGGGTTTGACTTAATTGGTTTTCTGCTGTCATTTTATTTTGACCAGTGGCTTGCATGGCTTGACTTCTAGCCGTGGTTACTTTTTCAAACAATTCTTTTTCGTGACTGGCATAACCTTTAACAGATTCCACAATATTGGGAATTAAATCATAACGCCTTTTTAATTGAACATCTATATCTGCCCAAGCTTCTCTAACTCTCATTCTTTTTCGAATTAAAGAGTTATAAACTCCGACCACGAAAAGAGCTATCAGAACTAAAACGAACCAAAGTATATTCATATTATTATTTTTTTAAATTTTAAATTATTGATTATTGATCCTGAAGAGCGAGTCTTTTCTTCTGCGAATGATTCAGGGGAGGGGTCATCTATTTTAGGGGTTTATTTATAAACCCCATTAGATAGGGAGAGGTGAGCGAGGCTCCTCCCCTGCCAAATGAGCAGAAGAAAAGACGAGCGATTATTAATATTCTTCGCTTGGCATTTCTGAAATAGATCTATCTTTTTTCTCAGGTATTTCATAAACAACAGCTTTGGTAGTCA